>Ga0058701_10000675_pt1 | contig 22810 bp, 12 predicted proteins | sample AgamicOrMae_FD_97039 | JGI IMG/M metagenome (GOLD analysis project Ga0058701, IMG submission 97039) | Agave microbial communities from Guanajuato, Mexico - Or.Ma.e | ecosystem: Host-associated > Plants > Phyllosphere > Phylloplane/Leaf | place: Guanajuato, Mexico | collected 2012-06-04 | reverse complement strand
TATAAATATTTATTAAAAAAAAAACAAAAAAAAAAACAGTTTTTGAAATCCAAACAAGACATTAAACATCTTGGTCTATTTTTCACACAATTCTTTTTCAGTGTTGTCCGCTCTAATTTCTTAAGCACCAACTTGCATGTCTTCATTAGAGAAAACCTGGCAAGAGCCCATAGGTTGTTTTTTTTTTCATTATTATTTTTTTTTTTTTTAAATCTTCAAATTTTAGAGAATTTTGAGGTAAGTAGCGGATATTTTAAAGAGCAGATAAGCTACCGGTAACAACAACAAAAAAAAATGGTAACAAATTGTTTGTACCCTATGCTATCCTGTTGTTAATTGTATGACTTGATGACCGTTCAAAGTTTACAATTTGCATTTTGTACATTCTACACTGCAGTAAAAAAATCTAATTACCACTGGGCAATATGTGAAATATATTTTTGTTCTTCAATTTGCTTACCTCCTGTTTTGTGCATGGCAAAACACCGCAACATTGCTGTAGACTTTCTGAATTTTGTTCTTCACATCTTGATCATTTTCTGCAATGACAATTGTTTTAGATGTTCTAAAAAACCTGATGGTGTTTGGATCAGTCAAAAAAAGGTACTTAATTGCTGGATCATATTTCCCTTTGATGACATAATAGGAGAAAACGGCCAGACCAACACATCCCAATGTAATCCACAGCCTGCAACAGATAATGCAAGAAAGAGGGATAGAATGAAAATTGGAGGATGGGCAGACTCATTGGTAACCAAAATCAACTATACCTGTTAACTATAGCGACTAGAAAAAATCTAGGGATTGGTTTAAAAAAAACTGGTTTACACTATGAACTGTAGAAAACCACAGCTTGTAGTTTACACACTTGCACTCTTTTCTATCATCATACTCCCCACAGCAAAAATTCTTAAAATTGAAAGATGATACGAGAGGAAAAGGGATCATATTCTCAAAAGTGAAGATACTTACGAAGCTGATCGTAAACAGGCACCCAACGTTGGTAATTTCATGGCGATGACGGGGGAAAAACGTTGGATTAAACTTGCGTTAAGACGTCACATCATATATTTTATGTTAACGGTACCCGAAAAATTGATAACATAGCCTCAATGAGAAACTACTAAAAAAAAAACAGATAAAAGTGTAGTCCGCTCTAATTTCGTAAATATAATTACAGGACAGCGAACGAATTCACCGCAAACCTTGCGAAATGCTGGTTAGGATACGCATTCTCATATGATTGACGCAAAGACAGGACGTGTACTCGGGATACGTGGGAGAACTTCGAGGTTATGTTTCCATATCAGCTGATTCTTTTGTCTCTGTGCCGATATGCGTCCCGAAAATTGACACTTCGGTTAACACGGGGCCGATCAGAGGTCTTCTCCCCCGCGGAGCTCAAGTCGTGCCCTTTGAACTGCAGCTCCTTTTGTTTGTAAACATTGTCCAGAATGTAAACCTTTTGCCGCTATCTTGTTTCAAATACGGCGGCCGCCGGCGGTGAAGAGACGTTGTGAGAAAGTTGCGCTTACGTAGAATGGTTCAGGAAAAAGTGAAAGCGGCTGAGTCCGCCTTGATAATGACAGGTTGGTCGTAAATGTCATCAGGCTGTATTACCCGAATGAGTTCAGAACTCGACGGTCACGAGACCGATAGGAAATTATTCGCGTATCAGGTACAGGCACGTAGCATACAACTTTCGAAAATTAAGGTTTTTTAATAATTCATTTAATGTTTTCTTTTGGTTAATGCACATCTGTCAGGAAGTTGACGTGTTTTTTCACGCTTGTAGTGCATCATTTCTGCTCATAATATATGCTGTATATGTACATTTACCGTAGTTCTCAAGTGTATTTTCATGTACCGTCGTTGAACCCCGCCCTTTTCCGATATTTTTAATGATGTAATCATTGTGTAATTAAGTCATTTTTACAAATATTCACTTAAAAAAAAATTAAAAAATGAAAATCTTGTTGGAGAAATTTTAACACATATTTGTCCCAAATAACGGTGTCTGCTATCATCTGTTTGTTGTTATCTAATCTAGTTTTTATTTACTTTTTAGAAACTATGGTCCAAACAAGGTCTGCAGCAGGGCTGCAGAAAATCACAGAAAAGGAAAATGCTTCAGTGAAAGTTAATGATCCAGAAACCACCAGGAAGACAACTCGGGTAGATTCAAAACAACAAAAAATGCACCCAACTGTAAGTTGACTTTTGGCAGAGACTGTACGCTAGTATTCTTTTTCTGTCAATCTGTGTTCATTTAAAAGTATTAAGTGATAGCATAATATTGTTATTCCTTCCAGGTATATGTAATATTTGGGGCCTTACTTCTTGATTTACTGGCCTTTACAATGATTTTACCCCTTCTTCCGTCTCTGTTGGATCACTATGCCAAACATGATGGTCCCAATGGCGTGTATCATAAGATTTTAAGTAATGTGCACTATTTCCAAAGGATAGTGGGTGCACCCAGTGAATTCAATTCTGTGCTATTTGGAGGTATAGTTGTAACATTTCAAACATTTTAAAATGTGATCATTTTTATTTTAAATACCTGTTTTGTGCAACATGATTTTAATATCATGTTTGCTCTCTCCTGCAGGTTTCCTGGGCTCTATGTTTAGTTATCTTCAGTTTTTGGCCTCACCACTAGTTGGTGGATTGTCTGATGCCTATGGGAGAAAACCACTGATGCTAATTTGTCTGGTAAGTCAAAGTCCTTTCCTGGCTTAAGGAGCCCAATTAAATGTGAGAAGTACCAACTTGCATGTCTTCATTAGAGAAATCCTGCCAAGAGCCCACAGTTTTTTTTTTGTTTTTTTTTTAATCTTCAAATTTTAAAGAATTTTGAAGTCAGCGGAATTTTTAAAGAGCAAATAGGCTACTGTTTAAAAAAAAAGGTAACAAATAAGTATGAAAAAAAAAACGCTGGAAAAAGTCCCCGTCAAAAATGCTCGGATATTTTAAACTACGCTAAATTTTAAAAAGATGATAGAATTTTCTCAAAATATTTTGCCACATCTAAAATTTAGCGTGCGGTACCAAAAGATTTAAAGTTAATGTGCCAAGTTAAGTTTCATAAGCCTTAAAATTTCCATTTCCTCCAAGTTCGGATTTCGCGAGGAAAATTTCCGTCACTGATTGGTGGGTAGAAATAATCTCGGGCAAAATTGGCCGAGAAATATTTGTTTAAGCTAATTTGGTGGAGGTATAAATTAGGGTTGTACAAAAGCAGCCTTAGTTTCGGCGTCAAGATGAATCAGTCGCTCTTACTACTAGAGACATAACTTAGTAGTCAAAGCGATAATTCATGGGATGGTTACTTTAAAGTTGTGAGCTAAAGAAAAATCTCCAAAAATATTTTATGAGACCTTGACAAAATCCAGAGAAAGATAATCCCCAAGCAAGCGGAACAAGGCCTCAAAAAAAAAAAAAAATACGAAGAGACTTTTCACATTAAATGTATTAGGTTGGTTTCCGTGCGCTCAAGTCTCCCTTGTATTTACATAGGCGTGCGGATAGAACTAACCTTTTCACTATTAATAGATACTTAATCTATCACAACTTTTTGTTTCCCTCAGGTTGGCATTGCGTCTTCGTACCTGATTTGGGCTTATTCCAGGAACTTTCTCCTCTTCATATTGGCGCGATTCATAGGCGGTTTGAGCAAAGGCAACGTTAGCCTATCAATGGCTATTATTGCCGACGTTTCACCGAACGAGACGCGAGGTGTCGGCATGGTAAGATAACCCAGTGCTTGATTCGGACCAAGCGTTGTTGTATAGCTGCAAAGGTCTAACAGCGTCCTTTGAGTGAAAGGGGCAGGGAAAAACCACGGAATTTCTATTTCACTATTGAAACCTTTATTTTTTACCAACGTGGGCTAACTTAAGCTAGACTTTTTGAAATCAAGGTGAAATTCAACTAGGTCATCTTAACTCAATTTCGAACTCAATATATTGCAAACCAAGGTGAACATGAGCGGAAGTAATTTTAGCAAAGTCATTCAGGTGCTAAAAAAATTGGTAAACTGTAATTTTCTGTTTTATTTTTTTTCCCCATTTTTAATTTTTTTTTCTCTACTTGAAAGAATTTGACCAATGCGCAACCATCCTGGAACATACTACAGTAAAACATGTGTTTATATACGACGTTTAGCAAACTGACGGATTAGCTGCAATCTAACTGAACAGGTCAACATGAGGGTATCATTTTTGAAGTAGGAGCTAGTGTGGCATGAAAATTGCATCAGACGTTCGTTCCATGGGATTGAACAATCTCATATTGTAATTAGACTACTTCTACCCTTGTTTTTCAGGCGTATTTTAAAAAATAATGTAGTGCTAAGCTTAATGTTACTGGGTTTTGCTCTTACTTAAAGTTGAATGTCAGAAAAAAGCAGTTTTGGGAATAGTTTTCGTATAACAAATGTGCCCTGTAAGTGAGGCTTTCAATGACGTTTGTTTAGGCTTTGGTGGGGATCGCGTTCTCTGCAGGCTTCATCATCGGCCCGGTCATCGGGGCAGCCTTCGCTCACTGGGCGCATTCCCAGACGGGCGAGTGGTACGTGTATCCAGCCCTCTTCGCATTCGCCCTGGCATTAGCTGACCTCCTATTCATCACTTTCTTCTTCAAAGAAACACTACCAAAGGTAGGAAATACATTCAGTTGACAGCGCAAGTCTAGGTGGAGCATCGTATACCCTATTCCACCCCTCCTTCGCGAGGAAATTCCCTTCAGAATGATTCCGTTGTGAAACTAGTCTCTGATCTTATGATTCCGTTGTGGCGCTCATTTTAGTTTTGCCTCCATAATCGTTTCGCAATTTCTCATACCTACCATGCACGAAAGCAGCGTGTGCACCCCCAGCGTAACATCCCAATAACAATACACCTAAGCTGTCCTTCCGCTCACAGGTCTTTTTCAACGTGTAAAGCGCCTTCCTCTACATTCGTCTCCCTCTTGAAGCATCCTAATTTCAGACTGTTTTAACTTTTTTCTTTTTTTTTTCACTCGCAGGAAAAACGCGCGAAATCAGTTGGGAGCAGCCTGTCAAATGCGTCAGCATACATAAGTATTATAGATTTGTTCCGATTCTCCGCTGTAAAAGACCTTGGCAATAAAGGTAAGACACAACGACGATAGTTGGAACACACCAGAAGACAGGAAATGCAACCTTCCAAATTTACATTGAAACAATGTTCCTCGCAGATATGACGGAGCTGCGTCGACTAGGATTGGTGTACTTCGTGTACTTGTTCCTGTATTCCGGACTGGAATTCACTCTCACATTCCTGACACACCACAAATTTAACTACACTTCCATGCAGCAAGGTTGGATGTTCTTCAGCATCGGACTCACAATGGCCATCTTACAAGGGGGCTACGTCCGCCGCGTTCCCCCGCAACGCACCAAGTCTACCGCAGTTACTGTAAGTCCTCGACACGGTTACGTGAAATCGCTACTAAAAATACCTGATTTGCGTGTGAAGGTGTCAGACTTGTTGGCCGTTCGGTTTCAAGGTAAACCTAATTGCCAAGCCATATCAAAAGAGAGGGCTCAGCGAGAGCTTTTTGTTGATAGGTCTACGTAGGAAACTAAATATTTTTTTCTTCCCGTCTCAAATGCATACCCGGAACTGTGGTTAGGCCTCATTAAAACACTGGTACCGTTTTTTGTCGAAAATCAGTCGGGAATGGCTTCACATTTAGCGAAAAGCCAATATATAAATTCAACCCAACTTAGATTTCATCCTAAACCAAAAAAAAAAGTGGTTTTCAAAAACGATCTGTGGGACGGTCAGCGCCTGTCGAGTGTTAGGTAGGCAACCTAGTTACATTGGTGCGGAGCGAATAGCCTATGCGGTTCTTCGATCTCATGACCGCATGGTCACAAGTAGGTATCTATGACATGACCAAAGCCATCGAAGAAACAGCCCCAATCCGTAATGCGTTGTCTTGTATGAGTACTCTCTTACAGAAAAAGTCTCAATACTGTATTCACAAAATGAATTATGAGAGAAAGATGTCACCTGTTTTCGGAAAGCGGGAAATTTTTGGGTTGTTGAAGAAAGACAGGGTTTTCCTTAGCTGATTGCAAAGGATCTTCATTTATAATATTCTTCTATTTATTTGCAGGGATTACTCCTCATCATTCCATCTTTTATTTGTGTTGGTTTTGCAAACAACGTATGGATGCTGTACCTTGGCCTTCTACTTTTTGCAGTGTGTAAGTATATTATTCTTCGATGAAAACTAGTTGATACTCAGAGTATCCGCAAGGGAACATCAATTCCATCTGTTAAGGTTACCCTTTGGCTATTTTGAGTATGCCCTGTGTTTGAAAATTGATTTCTGCTCAGGGAAACTTTTCAGAAAAAAAGTGTTTACAAAACAGAAAATTTTCGTCGCTAAAAAGTGAGCTTTTCAGTTGATTCCATAGTAGCGTACCCGCTGTCATCAAGCTCAGAGAATACGGCATATTCCTTGTTTAATTCATTTCAGAAAGGAGCCTCTATGTTTGCGTTGAAAGAACTTAGTTGTTTGATCTTTACTTTGCAGCTACAGCAATGGTAGTGCCGTGCATGATGACAATGGTATCAAAATTAGGAGGTGACCACCAGAAAGGGAGTGTCATGGGAATTTTCAGGTCTCTGGGCGCTTTAGCGAGGGCTGCTGGACCGATTTTAGCTTCCATCGGTAAGTACAGTATGTCATTGGCTTACCGATTCAGGTACTATCAATCGTTCATTGATAGTAGAAGTATTTTAGAGATGGTAATCCGAGATAATAAAGAATTTATTAGAGTAGATTTTCAGATAGTAATGCTTCACGACGCCGCATGACCTTATCTCTCAGTGGAATTCGCATCGTAACGATCTGAATGGTATCGAAAAAATACAAGGAAAATACTCACAATGATGTTAATGTTCAAATAAATAAATACTCCAAAAATGTATATTTAAAAAAAAGACTTAAAATTGTAGGCTAGGCTTTCTACGAGTTCTCGCTGATTTTTCACATAAATTATCTTTGTGCAAGACATAGAGAGGTCGAAGTCGGATACGCTTGAGTTCCACAAAGCTGAAACATGACATTTGTTGGACTAAGTATCAAAAGGGAATCAAAAACAGACCGTGGGGATGGAATGAGTTAAAAAACCTCTTTCATTATTTATTTTTTTTACTTGAATTGAAAGGGCTAGTGAAGTAATTGAATTCGTTGCATGAACACTTTTTTTTAAAGTAATTCATTTGTCCAGTCGAGAGCAAAGTCTCCGGCCTCGTCTAAATCATTGATAACGTATCGGAGACTTTTGCCCGCCACTGTACAACTTTCAATTCAGGTAGTAGAAAATAATTAATTTTTTCCCCATGTTTTTCAGCGTACTGGAGTGTTGGCTCAACTTTAACGTACCTTGTCGGAGGGATACTTCTCGTGTGGCCTTGGTACTCGCTGAGAAAAAGTTTAGTTTAAGTCGCAAGTAACTGAGAGAATTACTTTCACGAAAGTACTGTCGAAATCAAAAGTCGCAACTGACCCACCTTTTCGTGAGAGCGCCCTGTAGTTTATTGATGGAAATACTCGCAGAGAAAAACTAAATGATTCAAGCGGTATTTTTCTTAAAAAGAAAAAAATACAGGTAGTCCCTAAAACCGCAAAACTATGTGTCGCGACTTTTAACAGATGTACATTCCAAGATTGAATGATGCCTTCCAACTCAGGACACGACTGAGCAGCTAGTATTTAGAAGATGAAATGTGGTTGTGAGCCAGCTTAACATGTGGGATGATGTTTTATACCGATGCTCTTTTCGTTGGGAGCTTTGCAATTTTGAAACGGAGAAGCTTATCCTATCAAAGATTGTCAAAATTAGTGCAACTCTCTTAGGCTGATCCGTGACTCTCCCAACGTCAGTTCGTGGCTCAATTATCCCGTCTCATACCTAATTTTCGTTTCCTTTCTTTCATTCTTTTTTATTAATCTTATTACATCTGGGTAGAAAATACGTTCATGCTCGTGTCAGCTAGCTCAGCTCGCTGATCAATCGACTGAATAACGTGCCTGTCTTAATGTGCGTTCCATCCGTCTGACGAGATCACCGTGAACTTGGGACTGGGAAATTTCTTTAGAAAGAGCATCGAGTAAAAGTAGGAAGGTAGACTGATAAGCAAAGACAGGACCTTCTTTGATTGTAGTAATGAATGTAAATAATAGAACAAAACTTTTGTAAATATTATAAAGTTGTTAGATTTTGTACATCGAAACTAATGCCAAGACTGTGCAATAGCGCTATTTATCTTGTGTTTTTGTGAAGCTTTTTTGACGAATATACATGTAGACCTACTTTGTTTTCCTTGGTGAATTTTTGTCAGTTTATTTTCCCTTGCGCGCACCTGGTTTGGTGAAAACCCACGAAACAAGTCTATCGTATTCTCGCGCTTGAATTCGCATATCGCGGCGTGACTGAGTTTGAGTGATGAAATTTTCGTAAACTACCGTTAACGATAATACAAACACACTTCTCTGGAAAACATCCAATAATGCACGGAAGAAGTATACTGTACAGTGCTTCATGATACTGGAGTGCAACACTCAGCAAGACGAATCCTCAGTCACGAAACAGTCTACTTCCGGTTCGGCGGTTTTCGCTCTGAATTCAAAAGAATCCAACTGGAACAGCAAAGGGCTCAGTCAAAGTATGGTTCTTAAAATTATAATGACTACAGGTGGTTGTTTTGGGTGGGCTAACTTCACGCTCGTAAGAGTTATTCCTGACCGTCGTGAAAAGACTTCCGTATAGCATTTGCGCTCTACTGTATAGATCAGAATAAGTGTTATTCCAATCAGTACGGCCCCAGTTTTAGCCATGTGCGTGCATACAGTAACTACTCATTACTTAGTCTTCACGAGGTGTTTCCTAAGCATAACATAGCTTTGTTCGTCTGCTAAATGTGTCTCAATTCAGCGGCGGCAAAAATCTTAAAGGTGAGGAAAATGAGAAAAAATGAACGGACAAAATGTCTCATCAAACAGTTTTTATTTTGAAAAGGTTTGACAAAGTCTTGAAGCAATACTGAAGGGAGGGTGCTCTCAACGAGACACAAGTAAACATCCTTTAAAAAAAGAACGCATTTGCTCGAATCATTCAACATTCACCTAAAATCATGACACATAACAATCCTATCCAAAAAAAGAAAATCGTCGTGTGGTGCACAAAAATCAATGAAGATAATGGTGCTTTAACAGTCAACACATATATTGCTTACATATCTATATACTTTCACTGTAGACCTAAAATCGAAAAAGAGATGTACTCCATCCGGCAGACATACAAGGCATCAACAGAGCGGTAAAAATATTCTAATTTTCATTCTTTTCCTCTTCAAATTGATTATACTAAGGAGAAGTCACAAGTCGAGTGAGCCCATCACGTGAACTTGAGTAGAAAACGCGAACAAACACAATCCTTGCGGCACACGAACGACAAATATCAGTACCTTCATATGGAGCTTTCACTGTACAAAAAGATATGCGTGGAAACGTTAGCACTAGCTTCCTACTTATGGTTCATTAAGCGCTCCTCACCTCGCGTTTTAAACAACAGATCATGGTAAATATTGAGTCATTCCCCGCAGCTATGTAATGGACCATAAATGGAGAGCTTATACCAACGTACCCGTGTAGAATTCATTAAACGATCTGGAATTTTCTACTGAAGAGACTTAGCCTGACATGGGTTTGTTTTCCGAATAAGATTTTAAGCGCAAAACTTTTGCTCCCGTGATGGGGGTCATGAGACTTACGAATAACTTCAGCAAAATCATTTATTTACGTCATAATGGACATACGTGAAGAAAAAGAAAAACGAAGAAAAGGTCTGATTATGCTTAACACTTTCTCATCAGAGCTTTTCGCAAGGCGACTCGATCTCTTAGAGAGTATAACGACGGGGGGAATTATAACATGAAACATTGTTAATGATTACATAAAGGAGCAGCCTTTTTTTTTTCACATTGAATACGGCAGTGCTTCATGGTGCGCATAAAAGCCGATGTTCCCACCAGCAATCCACGATAAATTTACGTGGACGCTGTGATATGGCTACTTCACTTAGTGGACCGACTGAGCAGGTCAGTGACTTTTAAAACTTACGAGTAAAATTTACACTTTTACGAGGGTGTCAAAAAAAGGGGGGTTGGTTAAAATAAAGAGCTATTTAAAAAATGGGGGTAAAAAAAAAACGATAATCGTAGACGAAATTATTGATCTCAAAGAGAAGTCGAAGACTTTCAGACCGACCCGCAGAAATTTTCCGATTAAAAAATAAGTCGCCCAGGAGTAGTCAGTCAGATTTCAATACACTTATTGTGAATTTATGATGGAACGATATATTCCTTTAGTCTTTAAGAAGGGCTGATAATAGCAGAGTAGTACGATTACGAGGTTAAAAACTAGGTGGGAACACGGGTTGAATGAACTCTCAAGGCTATCATAAATATTGTTAGCGATTAAAACGGCCCTACCCGCTGAAAAAGAATTACAATTAAAAAAAAAGAATAAATCAAGTCTTTTGATTTTTTTTCTGAATGTGCAATACAGTAAACCAAGAAATAAATTGCTCCCTTGAGTAAGTTAGCTTTGCTAACTTAATAATTGCTAAAAAGGTAATCACCTAAAAAACGACGAATAAGTCAAACGGGTGATTTGGAAAACCGAAAACGTGGGAAAGTACACATAATATTCCGAAGTCGATTGATTTAACGAGAAAAATGTGTAAGAGAAAATTCTTTCCACAGGCGTTGCAAAACGTCTTGTTATTTCACAATGACATACGTAGAAATTATTTTTTCCGAACACGGAGCTAGATAAAACAAAAGGTTTGCCAGCAAACAAAACAATGAATTCATCTGACGAAACAGCAGTCCTGCAAGGCGAGCGAAATACAAGTAATTCACATTGCACCCAGACCAATACTGTAACTGGACCAGTTTCACTTTTTTGTTTAAATTTCATCTTGGTCTGGTTTTAAATGAGTCACATCTTCGGCGTCCTTTAAAAATCGCAGCACCATTTGTAAATGTACAAAATGAAAAGCTACGAACGAATCCGTTAAAAATGCTAACGTTGTGAATTCTTCAGCGCTCAAATTATCTACCGTGATTATTTCTACGAACATCGATAGCCAGATGAATATCGGGTTACGAGCATGAGCAGAAAATGGAAGATTCTTTACTGGGGCCTCATCGTACAAACATAGCAATTTTGTGCGTGTTTGTTTCAATCAAATGGCACTTAAAACCGAAAGGTTTGCAAACCTTTTTTGGAATTATTATACTTGCATACAAAAATTAAGAGAAGCAGTCCAGTCCGCGAATTTCGTTGCCTTCAAATTCGTTGCACACTAATTGTAAGATCCGTAACCCTGAGCTAGCTATGGCAAACAATCTTTCTTAAAAGGAGAGGGCGAATTTTACTAAAATAATCCGCACGAGTAGTGCGGTATGAGTAAGGGTAACTTGTAATACCGATGGAGAGGGTGGTGGCAAATATAGTTACACATGTATAATGCTGCATCACACTGATCTAAAAAATCAGCGATGTGATACCAGTAATAAGAGGACTCTCCAAACCGGTAGAGATTGACTAAAATGATAGGTTCAAACTGAGGAAATGACGTTGCATTGAGATACATCGAGTATAAAAGTGATAAATTGAAAATGCTACCGCAGTGAACGAGCTAATACACATTTGCCTCCTACATCATCAAAATCAAGTGTATCATCTAAACACAGCACTCACAATCTTTACGTACAATTACGCTGGTTCAAGAAAGATAACTCATATCATATTGTTGAGCTCAATACTTTGATTGTACAAATGTTCAGCCTTATCACTATTCGTACATCGATTTTTCTCATTTAAAAAAAGAAGAAAGAGAAAATAAAAAAAGAAATTGGCACATCTTAAAGAAAGTTTTACAATGATGCGAATTTAAAGCGCTTTACCGGTAATGATCACCTAAGCAACTTCCGGACTAAATATTTCCTTTTACCCACTGAGTATCTTCTGTAGAGGATAAGCCCCCCCTAATTTGGCGAAAACAGGATGGTGGGGAGGCAATGCCTGATTACTGACGGCACAGAGCGGCGATAAGACGGACAATATTTTCCTTTAAAAAAAATAGGTACGTCAATGAAATTGAAAATTGAACTTGCGTAAGTTCCTGTTAAGTTGGTATTCATCATACAGAAGAAGAAAAATTATTTTTGAAAACTTCCCGGCAAAGTTTTTTTACAACCACTGAGTGTAACATGGCAGTTCAATTCCTTTTTAACTGTTTAAATTCAGTTCAAATGACAGTCACTTTTTTTAAAAAAATCTGAAGTTAATGCTGTGAAACTGGACTTCATATGAAACTGAAAATTAAGTACGTGGGACTTCTAATTTGTGAAAAAAAGGATAAATTTTACACTTTGAAATGTGCTTTAATTTTGAGGCATGAAATGCCTCTGAGAAAATGCGACCGGTGTCAACAGAGTCAAGGGCCGAAAATCTACGAACATTTCAGGACAGCTCTTGTGTCCTTTCAATCCAAAAAGAGGTTTTCTTGCGTGTATTTTTAAGTTATAGTCATTAAAAAAGTGCAATCAGAAAACCTATTTTTCGAGATGAAAAAATGCGTGAAAAACGTACATAAGTCTTGAAAAATGCAAGCGTGTTTTGGAATGTACGACAAAAGAATCAAAAATGGAAAGGTAATTTTTTTAAATGCTCATGCAAAAGCTAATGGTACCATATAAAAGCGGCGTTGAAACTATCACAAATATCAGCGCAGATTAAAACACATTCTTACTCCAATTAAAAGCAACTATTTGCGGGGGCGTCGTGACTCAGAATCATGAACATCTTTTTTATCGTCTTTGCGTATAATCAGAGGTTAAATATAGACATCACCGTCTCTTTTACCTCAATGAATCACAGAATTCCACAAAAAATATCTTCTCTTTACGAGAGATAAAAAAAAGAAAAACATAGGGCCGGAACTTTAATAGTGTCGTATGGAATTAGCGGTAAATTCGTACGTCTAGTACAAAAATTATAATTTCGATAAAAAAAAGATAAAACTTTAAAAGTAATCGTCCAATAGACATTAACTGTTAGGCTTACTAATAAAAAGGAAAAAGAAAATATGAAAAATTCTATTCAATTTACGGTAAATTACAAATGGCATCACTGGAGTTTCTGTAAATTGAATAAGACACTGAGATACAGTTAGACACTGATTCTTGTGTTGATCGTTTTATCACGAATAAAACGCAGAAATCAATTTTTAAGGCGAAAAAATGTAAACAAGAACTTTTGGGTATTATTCTTTACCCAAAAACCTGAGTAAAAGCAAGATGATAAAACAATATCCCCTATAAGCGGCAATCCATCTTGGGATGGATTGCCGCTTCAGCATACACACTGACGGGTTGGAATGAAATATTTCAGTCGCCGGGTTCAAAGCTCGACTGTGCCATAAGGTTTAGCTCATTCGGGTGAACAACGCTTTCCGGTTACTTTTTTCAAAGGAATGATAAATATTAAAAAATGCCTCGCCAACGGATACATTCTGTACCAATGTGTTAAGATTAATTAACATGCTATTAGGCAAAAGCACACAACAAATAAAACTATAAGGAAAGCCATTAACAAAACACCAAATATTGTAAACAAAGGAATCTCAAAAATCTTTAAAAAAAAAATCTCCGGCATGAAACCAGAATGATTCTGCAAGTTCTAAACCAGCGAGATGTTTAGAGACCGAGAAAAGAAAAAAAAATGTTGCCAAGCTACTTTTTGATGTTGCAGACAACATAAAAATCATAAATAATTTCAAAGGAGCAACAAAAAACAGAGAAAAATAATTCAGGAATCAGTTTGCTTTAAAATTTGGACTGAGCATTTTGACTAGACACTATGAATCTGCATATCTTAAGACCTGTGAACTGATTGAAAGGTGCTAATTCAAATTAAACACTAAAATTTCTGTATTACTTTCCGTAACAACTAGACATGATCAGTCACTCACAAGCAAGGTGTCAGTATGAAGAGTATTCCTCAGACATATTGTTCTCATACAAACTACAAAAATTAAAAATAATTCTACTTCATTTTGCAGTTTTTGAAAAGACATGCTGTGTTGTAAATTTGGTAAGAAGATTCCCTTGTCCATATCAATGAACTGCAATACACATATCAATGGGTAAATGATGCCTCTAACTGGCATTGCAAATAAATACAATCACAGATATAGAAATTGTTCATGGAAATTACCATTATTTACAAATATATACAACACAACATTTACAGTAAACAAGGAATGCTACTCTGCTTGGTTTACAAAACATTTTATCTTTGGCATTTACAGAATTGGTCATAAATAAATTACAGGAGGGACACCTTCTATTTATGAGTTTGGTGCTGTCACATCAACAGTTGGGTCAAGGTCCTCATTGACTTCAACACTTTTCTCTGCTTCCTTTTCTTCAGCAATGAGTGAGGCAACACCATTACCATTTCCAACAATAAAGCCATTGCCTTGGAAACTTTGACTGGAATGAACTTGGAGTGGTACAGTTTGGGTGTCAACTAGAGTCACAATCGTTGAAGATTCATTTCCAGTTGGAGATGCTGCTGGAGACACAGGAAGAGGAGGGGATGGGATTGTGCTCAGGGTCATACAATTTTGATTGGGGTTTGAGTGCATGGCTTCAAGGGCTTGGTATATGGCTAGGTAGTCCTCTTGTGTTTTCCAAATCCCTGGTCTTTTGATGTGAGACAGCTTGGCATACATGTACACATCAGCATGATTTTCATATTCTAACTGCTTTGTGAGTGTAGTGAGAATACAAAAAGTTGCTGCTTCAGTGCCACCATAACGGTCCATAACAACAATAGGACCGTTTTGGTAATCCAGATGCCATTCTTGTACAAGTTGCAAGAGCTCCAACATAGAGGACATGGGAATACAGTTATGTGGCCATTCTGAACACTGAATTATCCTGACAGCTAGCTCATAGTCATCCTGCAGAGACTGAACAGTGAAATCTCGGGTTTGGTAACCAACATGCTCACTCTCAGAAATAAACTTTACTTTATAATTTTCTGCATCGAGTTCAGTGTCGGCCACTGGCCAGTAGACACCATAGCCCTCATCTTCATTAACACTTGAGAGCATCACAATAGTCTGAGCATTGTGATCCCACACCATTTGCCAGAAGTCCTGTTGTGTTGAATCTAATGGGTGCTGGGTAACAATGAACTCCTTGAGCTTATTGAAACCCTGTAACCAACTGGCATTGATGTAATCACTACCATCAACTCCTGGCTTTGGTGTCAAATGGACTCTAGAATTCTCAACAGGTACCAACTCTTGACACCTATTTTTTTCAAGGTTACATGCTTTGCTGGCTGACACTAAATCAAAATCTTTAGGTTGAAAGGCTGTTACCCTCTTGTACTGGGTTTCCAACAAGGTCTCTCTCTTTTCCTCACCATTTTCACCACAGTCACCAGATGCTAGTAGGCTGAGCAAATATCGTGACAGATATGCTTGATTGATGTTGGTTTCTCCATTTTCTATTGCTTCAACCAGAGCATCATGGATGATAATGTACTGATCTTCTGTCTGCACAAGGAAATTGCGCTGGCTTCTAATATGGCGTAGAAATCCAAAGATGTTGACTTCACCTTTGGCTCTAATCTGTCTTAACATTGCATCTAGCACAATGTATGTACCAGTCCTACCAACTCCTGCACTACAATGTACAATAATGGGACCTGCATCTGTTGGATTAGCTGCTGATGACTTCTTTACAAAATTTAAAATAGGCAATGGATGGTCAGGTGTTCCATGGTCAGGCCAATTGGTGTAGTGGTATTGATAGACCAACCTGTCAGCTGGTCCATGTTTTTTCTTTTTCACTTTATTGTGATGAATCTGGAGAGTTCGCACAGTATAAGTAGCCATGATATCCTCTTTCAGAAGTTTCACAGTAATCACACCATATGTTTCCGAGCCTTCGTTGGGCCAATACATGTCACACTTCCTCCTGCCTCTTTCAACCAAATTAGTTATCATAACAATGACAGCAACTCTCTGCTCCCAAACCATCCTCCAAAATGCCTCAAAGGTATTTGGTAAAGGCCCTTGCGTGCCAATATAAGCCCTTGCTTGATTGCTTCCATCAATGTAATTAGCATTTATATAATCACAGGACCTCTTTTGGCCAGGAGCTGTAAACAACTGGACTCTGCTATGATCATATGCCAAAATATTATAATATCTATTCTTAGTTTTGTTATCAGAAAGAAGCGAATGGTCACTGGTAAGTTCTTCCTGTGGACGGACTGTTTCCACACCTTCAAATTCTCTACTAAATCCTATATCTCCATCAGCATGCAAATCAATAACATGTTTTGCAAACAAATGCACTGGGATTGATGTTTTGACACCATTGTCATCGAGTTGCGACTCCCAGTCAACAGACACTGAAGGCGGGGCCCGGGGTGGATCATCCAGGTAATAGTAAGCAGCGTGAAAGCACTTCTTCCACAAGATAAACACAGCGACAGCTGCAAGCAGCAAAAGAGAGGCGAGGACCAGGCCTGCGATGATCCCCGCAGCACCGTAGTCACCGTCTTCGTCCTCCGGCGGGTCGGAGGGCATCGCAAAACTGCAGTCAGGCCACAAAGTTACGTTCCTCACCTCAGACGATTTCCCTTCGATCTTCTTGTCTGGATACAGCGCACTGCGGGACGCTGCTCGGACCTTCACCTCGTACTCCGAGTTGGTGCTGAGATTCGGAATGGTCATAGCGATTTGAGCATGACCTGACTGGGCCCGGTACTCGATCTCTTCGAAGTCCATCTGACTGTTGTTTCGGTACGAAATATAGTAATAGTCGATGGACGAAAACTCGGCTGGACGACGCCACTGAAGGTACAGAGAGTCCCATGACTTGCACGCTGCGATGACGATCTCCGGCCGGCCTGGGCCTTCGACGTCGGTTTTCTGCAGCACTGGGTCCGACGGCTCGCCTTCTCCGCTTAACGTGAAAGCTTGAACCCACAATTTATATTCGGTATCTGGCCTCAGATTCTGCAGCTCGTACTCGAGGTACGAATGATTGTTGTGGTACGAATTCTCGTACGTGTAATTGTCGCGCACGACGAAAATCCGGTAGCCGACGATTTTTTCGTGGCCGTGCTTCGGTGCCCACCAAGCTGCATTGATCGAGCAGCACGTCACTCGCAGGATTGTTAGGTTGAGGGGCTTACCGGGCGGGTCCGCCTCAACCCCAGGATCCGACTCGGGAACAGGCCAAGACAAAACACCACGCGCACAACTCCACGCCACTAACAACACTAGCACAACTAACTTCGCGGAACTCATCTTCATGTAAGAAAAACACAAATAAAAAAACACTAAGCCATCACGAAATCTCTGGCAATCCGTGCTGTAATAAGTCACATCCTTTGTCAAGTGGATCTGACACCGTCAACCGATGAGTCCTTTCGCTGTTCGGGCGCCTTGGTTTCCACTTTAAACAGATGCATCTTCCGTAAAAACTTGAGCGAGCTATAAATATCGTCTCTTCATGTCTAATTTACTTAAAATATCAGAATAAAAGACAATTAATTGACAAACTTCATTGTACTCGACAGTTCTTACAAAACACAGCGGCCATATTGATTGAGAAAGTGCGGGACACATCCTTTGTTGGGGGGCAGTGATCAAGGCTACCAAAACATCCCCGTGAAAAAAAGGACGTCTTTATTAAATTTGGAAAAGTTGATTGTGAACATGAAACCTAAAATGAAAACAATACAAATAAAACATTTATTTCATTTCACATTTTTTGATCATGATATCCACTGACACCAGAATAATCGCGCCGCGCTGCTCACGAAATTACGGCAGAAATGGTGTCGTTCTGAAAGTAATTTCCCGCGTGGGCTCGAACCAGGCTTACTCTCGAGAGGTGGGAGCGGTTAGGTGTACAGAACAAGAGTATTTGATTTACACGAATTGATATTTTTGAAAAATACAGATCAAGTACGGTTCAGTTCACAAGAGCAGACATTAATGAAGAACCCGCAGTAAACAAAGAAGTTTAATGGCCGCTTCAAAATGTTTTTCTCGTGCTGAACTTTAGTTCAAAAAATAACTTTTACTTTCAACACGTGAGTTTTGAACTCACCTGCTTTCAAATAAGATCAAAAGTAGGTACAAGTATAGGTTTGTATCAAATCTGCGTTACGTAAAATTACGCTTTCGTAAAAAAAAAAATAATTCCTACTTCTAGTGAAGTATTTTTTTTCTGCTGACAATGACATTTAATTGAGAAACAAAAAGAATTCATCTTTTAAGTTATTAAATAATGAAGCACTAACGAGTAGAGGCTGATTAAGAGGTTCAGCTAATGCACCTTGTCCAAGATTATTTACATAATGAATTTGGCAGTTTATTTGCCCTTTATATCAATGAGGTTGAAAAAATCTTCATATTTGAGTTAATCGCGATATTTACACCCGACTCAGTTCTCGTTGGTTGTCCACAGGCGTCCTTAAGTAAAAAACATAAATCTTGGGATTCAATTCATACATACGGCTTAACAAAATGGACACTCGCGAATATGCACTTTGCGATACCTTCCGAAACAAGTAAACAGAGATTAGCTTGTGCGATATTTTTAGTGGATATTTCAAGGCTTTCGAAAATTAAGCCAGCGCGCCGGTTAAGATTTTAGAGCTCAACTCCCTTCTGACAAAGTGGACTTTCCTTGTCCCGTTTTTATTCTTGTGACCCCTGAATGCATTTTGATACGGTACCGTATGGTTACTGATATGAAGCCTGATCACTTGGCTTTAATGCCACAAATGAACAGAGGGCCACAAAAGTTATGACCCCTGCTTTCAAAAGAAATACATAGAAGCAGTGGTCATGACTTTTGTGGCCCACTGTTCAGTTCTCAGTAGGCTCAAGCTTTTTTTTTTAAAAAAACCACGGTCTGTCGCTGGTGCAGTTACCGGTCCGCACCGCCTTGTACATTACGCGAATCTACCTCAATCCTCGAAGATCCGCTCAAGAAGTACTATTCACAGGCGAATTTTCATCCATTTCCACCCAAACATACCCAGTCCCAAAATTCCAGCCATTACAGTCAAACCAAAGGTATCAAAACGGTTAGAAGATCGTTGCACGACGAAGCCAAGTTCCGGATGATAGGTGTCACACAAAAGGTTAGTCCGCGATGAAAAAATGTGTATTTTCGAATATGGAGGGCGGGTAATAAATACAATCATATAAGCAACTGAGTCTCGCCTTTGTAATTTTTTTTTCAATCAACGTACAACAAAACCCTTGCTATAATAAATTAACCAGCCCCTGCCAGACACAGACGAAGGGCATTGAAAGCCAAAACGGTGAACAGTGTCCAAAATTTATACAGGGAAGAAAGCTCCAAAAACCAAATTTAAAAAGGTACAAAATCAATTCCAAAACATATGTTAAGATTTACTTAAAGATCTTGCCCTGGTTGAACTTGCGACCTGCCTTGTCCGTGCCAGTCCACGCGAAGTAGTTTTCTACTAGTTTCTTGGTCTTGTCACTGGCAGGGTCAAGCTTTTCCCAGCTGTACGATTCGTAGTCGATTGTCCAATCGGGTGACAGCTGCGACAAAAAAAAATATACATTAAAAAAAATAAAAACCGAATGCGTTCTACACATGAACACTTAAAAACAAAAGAGGGGGTTGGGGGATATTATCGGGTGAACAGTAAACTAAACTCGCTGCGCGCTAAGCAAGGAAAGCCACGACAAGCCACACCCAATATTCTAATGGTACCCTTGTAGAGGGCGCAAGCGGGTTTCAGAGGACTGATATTGTGAGGTAAGTTGCGGCTTATACATCGAGAAATACGATGATTTCAAATGTATGAGACACTAGGCCGCGAATAAGCGATCCTATTTGAGTGTCATCGGTCCGCGCAAAAACAATCTCTCATCGAATGAGGGTAACAAAAAAATTACGGAAAAGCGGCAAATAGTGACAAAAATCGTTTTAAGTGATAAAAGTGACTAACTGGTAGCCCTGTAAATCTTGCCAATGATCTTAAAATAATAAGAGTTCATGAGTAAAACTCTCAGCAGTGTTCTTGCAGAATTAGCGATTTTCAAATCTGAACTATGACCTGTTGGACCTAGATCTTATAAATGCCTGTTAATAGTAGGTACCGGCCAAAATTTATGAAAAATTGGTTGAAGCCGAGAGAGCGAAAATCGCGGCGATTTCAGAGTTGTACTCCGAAACGCTTCACATTTAAGTGAAGATTCCTGGCTTTCGGCCGAACAGATTTCAGCAAATCCGGAGAGGTAGTAGAAACAGGTCTCTGTGGGACTCATTGTCAGGTTCCGTTGTGCTCCTTACACCGACGGTCCAAGGAGCATGGAAGAACCAAATTCCTATACCCTTGATTTGTTACGAGACGAGGGCAAATAGTCCTCATTCGCCTTTGACAAGGGACGAGAAGCAAGAGAGAAAAATAAACGGGATACTCACAGTGAAAGCTAGTTCTTGACCCCTCCACACCCAGATGCCGCTAATAGAACTGTTGTTGTCCTCTCCGAACAGACATACGGACGCGAATGCTTGCTTCCTCATCTTATCCAGTCGCTGGAACATGCCTGCAGAAATTCCACAATATTATCCCCCGTAATCGGACACCTCAACATGGCGGCCATGGCTTGCATTTGCGCCTGGATACATCACAGGGCTCTAGTATCGCCCATATCCTCAGGTCAAGATTGTTGCGGTTCAAAAGTCTACGGCTCCGGCAAGGCGGCTCTATAACAGCGGAGTCACTTCAGGACATACACAGGGAGAAGGGGGTACGTTTCCTGACGCCACATGTTTGTGCGGGTCGCTTACTTACAAGATGAAAGGCACCTTGCTCGGGTAAGTCCGGAGGAGTTCGGCTTCGTTCGGCCCGAGCAAGAGCTGCCTTTCACCCTGTAAGCAGGCAACCCTCACAAGCAAGTGGCGTCAGGAAACGTACCCCACTTTCGACGGGAGTGATTCCACCGTTAAAGAGTCACCTTGGACTGCAGGCAGCTCTATCCTCTTTGGGGATCATTCCGGAGGGGAAGATGACTCGACGTACCTGTGATTAGATTGCAGCTCATGAAGACCTTGGTTAATTCTTCGGGGTACTTGTACTCGGCGTACCAGATGGAATAGTGCTCAGGGTCAAACTTCTCCCAGAAGTAAGGAATTGACTTATCGGTATCTTCGTTAGAGTAGACTCGCTTGAAGTCGTCGAAGACGAAGGTGCCGGGAGGAAGAGCGCTGAAAGGGTCTTTACTCTTGGGTTCCTCGGCCAGGGCGGCTTCGCAAGCGTCCATCTCTGGCGCGGCTTCCTTCTTCTCGGCCTTCTTCTCAGCCTTCTTCTCAGCCTTGGGCTGCTGCTTCTTTTCCTTAGGCTCACATTCTGAAAACGACACATCCGTTTCCTAAACAATACGCCTTCAAATACTAGCGGCAAGGGGGGAAAAAAGTCGCACAAATGAGGGCACTAACGAAAAAGAGAAGATTCTTAAGGATATACCCCCGTGGCAAACTAGTCAAGTTCACCTGGAACAGGTAAATGCTGGTTTAGAAATGATCGAGGGCTAAGAATCTCTTTGAGACAAAATTAACATACGGGTCCAATATTTATCTACCATTAAATCAGCGGATTTCGAATCATGAAAGAATTTACAGTTGCTGATTTGACTCATTTTTCACGAAAAATGAGTATTCTTTTCGGATTTTTCTCGGATTTCTCGTTAACTAAAGGGTGAAGTTTCAATTTATTGGGCTCAAAAGTTTTGTAATGGGGTTAAAACTGAAAAAAAAAAAAGTTTTTTACTTTCGTCTTCACTGCGTATAGGTAAATTTTTCGGTAATGCACTTCCTTCAATAACGTCTCCATATGTCACCGTGTATTTTTTGTCACTTTTGACAAGATCAAACTCGTTAACTAGATGGTGAAACTTGTTTCAATTGTACAACTACGCGCGGATGTATGATAGCTACAAACTATGTCGAGTTCAGCTTTTCATCTTCATTTTGTCACGGCGGGGTAATATCCTGAAGTCGTTTCCAAGAAAATACGGCTTCAAATGTCAGCGGTAAGAGAAAAAAAGAAAAAAAAAAAGAAAAAAAAACGCTCAAATGAGAGCACTGACAAAAAAAGAAGATTCTCGAGTTTGGTGGCTACCGAATGACTGACGGAAGTTTAAGTTCACACTATATATAAGCTTTAATCTTGGACTCGATTTTGGCAGCACGACCTTTCTTTCATGAAGCAGGAAAGCGAACGTCATAGTGAGAAATGAATGGGGGAAGTCTTTGAACGAGCACTTCGGAAACTTACCATGTGATTTGTTAGATTTCTTAGTTTCAATTTCTGCTGGCTTTTCACAGAGCTTAATGGTGCCAATTACTGACTTTACTTCAGGTTGGTTAATAATCGTGGTGAACCACCGGGTAACATTTCCAAAAGGCTTCCTGCAAGTACAAAAGATTAAAAAATTAAAAAAAAAAAATCAGGAATTGATCGCATTAAAACGTAAAAGTCTGATTAACAGGTCCACATAATAAAATTCAGTTAAAAGCTCAGAGCAAGATTTTTGATGCTATTTCGAAGCATGTCAAGGTTTTCGCGGTCAACTCCTGTCCACAAGAGCGATCCGTGCACTGTTCTCAAC
>Ga0058701_10000674_pt1 | contig 22825 bp, 14 predicted proteins | sample AgamicOrMae_FD_97039 | JGI IMG/M metagenome (GOLD analysis project Ga0058701, IMG submission 97039) | Agave microbial communities from Guanajuato, Mexico - Or.Ma.e | ecosystem: Host-associated > Plants > Phyllosphere > Phylloplane/Leaf | place: Guanajuato, Mexico | collected 2012-06-04 | reverse complement strand
TCAAAAACAGAGACTCACCTGCATGAGCAGACTTTTTGATTTTCGGAAGCACTCCGGAGAAGCATCGGAAACTCCCTCTGCACCACCGAAAACTCGCCCGTGCAGTCGATTCTATGTTTTCAAGGTTCTTAACTTCGTCCCAACTCGCCCCGCCAGTCCCGACTCGCCCCACTTTACGATACGTCTGCTATTTTGTGCCATTGTTGCTCGAACCGCACCGTCTAGATCTTAATTAATTCTTCGAGCCGAAGCTTACTGGCTCTTAAGCTAGTAGAAGCATGACCGCAGATGTAAAAATAAGTGTGCTTAACGTGCGTGATACTTGAAATGGCGCTTATTAGTGAAAAGCTTGTGTGGTCTGCACTGTAAGTGGTTGCTGAAATCATCGGGCAGTATTTATCCAGGCGGATCGGTACTTTGTTTTGTTCTCTTCCCTAGCTGAGGAAGAAGAGTGTATTTATATGAGAGCCGATGGCTCCCAAAGCGTCATGTTTAAGATTCTTGTACTTTCTCGCGGCATACTTCTCATGACGCTGCCTTCTCTTCATGTAGTACTGTACCGAAGCTGTATTAATGCGTACCTAGAAACACACTTTTGCCAAAACATTCCGTTATGAAAAGTGAAACTAAATCCAGGTTTTTGCAAGGAATTAGTGGTGTTGAAAAGTCTTGAGAGCGTTTTGTTTTCTTCCTTTTTTTTAGTTCGCTTTAAAGCCTTTTCAACTTCCGCTGGCCTGTCATATTATCCGAAATCAAGATATTTGTTTTAAATTCCTAGAAAACACTCTGTTTTGAGGATCATTTTAGATTAGACACGGCTCAGCAACTTATCTTTGCAGTTTAAGGTTCCTCCGAGGACACGGTTAACCTGTTCGTTTCCCTTCTCCTGCAACGCGGTTGGTAGCTAACAAACGTCGCTAATACGCTCGCGTATATTTGCAACTGGAGAAATAATGGATTCTTTGAATGATTACATTGAAAATGTTCGGTTAGAAGAGTTAAGGTTATACAGTAAGTTACCCCCGTTAGTAGAAACTCTGTAGAAACTTTAGAATAGCATGAGGCAAAGACAAGGTAAGGGTAGAAGAGATCAAAGTTGGATCAGTCATGTCAGGGTATCGTTAGATCAGGTTAGGTGAGATGTGTTGTTTGAGGAGGGGCCGTCCATAACTTACGTGTCCTATTTTAGGCCATTTTATAACTCCCCTCACCCCTCCGTGCCCTAAAACGGCGGTTTCCCCCGTAAGGCAATTCACGACCGCGAATTCGTGACCCCCTCCCCCCTTAAAGGTTACGTTTTATATGGAAGGTCCCTCACGTTGTGTTGTCCTCACGTAGCATGTACCGGAACTAACGACCCCTGGATCGAGAATCCCTAGCAAGTCCATGCATGGATATCCGTAGAAATCAATGGATAACCAAATGGATATCAATAAAAGCATAGATAATTGAAGACTGATATCCATTCGTGGATATTTATGTTCCACGGACATCAATTGTATGTCCATGCATGGATATCCTTGCTTGGATATCAATGTGGATATCCACACTTGTATGGAGAATTGAAGGCTGACATCCAAAAATCATGGTTACTCCAGGTTAATATCCGTGGATTTTTGGAAATCCACGGATGTCAACCATGTCAATATATGCTATGGATTCTCGGACCGGGACCCTTTTTCTATAAGTAGACTTCGTGTCTTTGAAGAAAACGATAAATATACTGACGACCGTGGAAGTTATGCTGGACGGAGCATAGCTTCATCCTTTACGACTTGAATGTACAGGACACTGTAAGTGAACGTTTTATTTCGCAGGCTGAGAGGAAGACCTTGGCGGAAGTGACATCCGGTGCGGGGCGACGCTTCGTCGTGGAGCTGGTGCGTCGGCACGCGCCGAGGTGCGGGACGGCGAGGCGACGCCGACGCGGTGACAGCCAGGGCGACCTTGGCGATGCGCGTGCTGGTGGCCGCCGTGGTGGCCCTGGCGGTGGCGACGCCCACGGCGCCGGAGCTGGTGCCCATCCCCAGCGCCCCCGGGGCCCGGAGCGCCGTCGTGGACGCCCTTGCGGGGATCTCAAATGGTAGTTGGCAACCCCCCCCCCGCCTCACCTCAAACAGGGACCTTTTAAGGAAGTGGACTTTTTGGGTTCGATGGTCGTCCCGGAAATTTTAATTAGCCGCAATTAAAGCTGATTATGAGCCTGTTTTGGTGACAACGTCACGCAAATGGGATACTTAAGGATCAGTGGGATGTTTATTAGCGACCACAACTTTTGAACATGCTCACGCTATGAGAAAGCATATCATAAAGTGTCCACATCTATAGTTTGTTTTTCATTGAAAATATTTGTCATACGAGAATCATTCCTAAATATTTACCATTAAGTTATGAACTTGTATTTTTTTAAAATTAAATGAAGACCTTTAGTCTGAATTTTTGGTTTGAGGAGGGTGCGATTTCGCCCCTTGTAGTTCTTGGTTTGAGATTCTTCTTTTGGGGTGAAATATTCCTGAGAATCATACCAATCATTCGTATGGTAGAACACACCTTACAGTAGCATCTTTGGCAGGAATTGTGAGGATTTTGCGATGAAATTTCTGGCCGTTTTCAAGATTTTTGCGATTTCTCGTGTATTTACATTTTATGCTCAATTTTCAACGCTGTTTTTAAGGTAGAAAAATGCATTCCGGCAGCAAGTTTTGGGCTTGGGTATCTTTGCATACAGCTATCTTAAAGTTCTGAAAGTTTTTAGAAAATCGGAGGCGGCAAGGTAAGGTACTCCCCTTGTTAGTATAAACACCTACTCCATATAAAATGTATTAGGTTGGGTTCCGTGCGTTCAAGTCACCTCCCACTTTAAATTCATTACGTGCGTTCAAGTCTCCATGTATGTGCGCCGACGGGCGATTAGCCACGACCAGTTTTATAACTTTAATAAGACGCTATACGAACTTGTTTGTTAACAAGCTGCAAAGTCGGTCATTAACTCTAAGCCTCAAAGTGAGTTATTTAGTAGGTTAAAGACATTGCTTTTGTCTGCCTGGTGAATTGAGACGAGGGGGGAGGGGAAGGGAGGCGCCGAAAAGTGTGAGTGGAGCGTCTTTACGGCTCGCTGAAGCATTTCGTTGCTCTTCCGGCTTCGTTTGCCTCTGCGATGAGCTGCGCGCTTTTGCGCGATCCGATTCGTCAAAGTCCGCTCCGCAATTAGTTATACCTTATAATTCGTGGAAATGTATTGCAAAACTCTTGTCCCCCGAGGTCCTGAAAGAAGGTACTGTATGTCAACGGGTCCCCGATTTCACGGCGAGTGCCCTGGCCGTGAAAAGAGCGCATCCATATGGGGAGGCGATAAGCGCACGTGTGCATCCGGCGAATGGCGGGCGGATAACATATGCATCATTTACAAAGGCGCCAGGATACCTTAGAGGTCATGAACAGATTATCCATACAAGCGTGGATACCCACATGGATATCCAAGCACGGATATCCTTGCGAGGACATCCCGCAATGGATATCCGTAAACAATTAATATCCATAAATGGATATCCATGTTTTATGGATATCAGTCTTCAATTATCCATGCTTCTATGGATATACATTTCCATATGCATGGATTTCTTTGGATATCCATGCATTGACTTGCAATGGATTCTCGATCCAGGGCTAGCCGAGACTATTTCAAATATACGGGTGAACATGTGTTTTCATGAAAGGTCGTGGGTATTCACCCTACGGCGCAAGTAATACATGGACTTGAACGCACGTAATGCATTTTAAAAGAGAGGCGACTTGAACGCACGGAACCCAACTCAATACATTTTATATGGGGCAGGCGGGCGAATAGCCACTTCGTTCATGAAAAGTAACCAATGCACGTAATAAACCCGTTTTATTTCCACACGCAAAATAGCTAAGAACATCCTAAAACAGGTGTTTCGTTTTCACGGTGTCCTTAGTCCCATCGGGTAAGGTCCGGTTGTCAGGAATTTATGAAACCAACGTGAGATGTTCTTCGGATCAAATGCATTGATATTAACAAAGAAAAAAAAATATGGGTCATCGTGCTAACTTTTTCATAAAATGTATTCGAAAACAGCGAATTAAATGGCTACCTTGGAGAGGCAGTAATTTCACTGATAAGGGTTTGTATAACTCGAAAACCGCTTAAAAGATTTTTTTACGAACTGTCCAGTGTATTCGTTTCATTTCATTGGTTCGTTATTTATGGTGTAGAAAATCCTGGGTCAATTTTTTTTTCAGAGGATAATCTCGAAAAACAATGAAAAATAGGCACAAAAATAAGTCATATCAGCAATGCAACTATTTTTGAAAAATCGGAATAAGTATATTTTAACCTTTAAAGCATGGGTTTCTCAAGAATTCGTTTGAATGATTTCGACGACCTATTCCTCTACGAATCCGATTTTTCAGAGTTCAACATGACTGGACTGGCCCGCTGGTAGTATCTTAAGAGCGTTTATAAATGTGCACCCCTCCAAGACGCCGTGGACCAACCCTATGGAAATCGGGCGGATAAACTCGAGTAACTTGATGTCGCTTTTTTTGTCGAGGTTGCTACGAGCGCGCTGCGATTGGTGAGCGCCTGCCCGAGGGCGACGTCGCGTCGGTGCAGGGCTCGCCGCCCCCGCCGGCGCCCCCTCTGGCGCCCCAGCCATCAGCCGCACCTTCTGCAAGGGACTCTGGCGCAGACGATGACGAATGGACACTGAGGCGCTGTCTGCAGGCCTGCATGGCGATGCAGCCTCCATGCCCCGCGTTCAGCTTTGGGTAAGGAACACGATCATCCTAGACTAACCCTGGTCGAACTATTCGTAGCACAGATAATTCGACACGGACATCCGCGCGGATATCCTTATTGTATGGATATCCAAGTAAATGGTCGCAAAGCGAGGATATCCGTACGGATATCTACACCCTCTAACCATTTGCATGGATTCATACCGATACCCGTGGGGATATCCGTGTCGAATCATCCGTTCTACGGACAGTTATTCGACTAGGAAACCTTTCTTTTGCGTGACTACCTTATGGACAACGGAGGGCATTCGATAGCGCCAAAAACCGCAAGCGCCAACGCCGCAAACGCCAAAGTTCGTAACCGTCAAATGATAGGTAGGCCTATCATTTTATAGGTTAGGTTAAGTTAGGTTAGGTTAAGTTGGGTTAGGTTATGTTAGGTTAAGTTAGGTTAAGTTAGGTGAGGTTTGTATAGCGGTTATGAACCTTGGCGTTTGCGATTTTTCTCGTATTGGCGCTTGCGGCATTGGCGCTTGTGGTTTTTGGCGCTCATGACAGCTACCCATTTACGACCTCAAAGCGGAGATTCAGAAATGAAATGTTTATAGCCCAGTGCCTTATTTTTTTATCGTGTCTTTTGGCGTTTTAGATATAACCTTGCTGTACATTTCGTGTTGGGAGCTGTAATTTCAAGCTAGTCCTTCCCCACAGAGAAAAAAAAAGTTTTCGTTTTATTTGTCCTAAGATTAGTATGATGCTCCTATATTCATACAAAGATTTTTGATTGCCATTTGTTTATTTTTTTCGGTCGATTTTTATTTAAGGGATTGGAGAATGAAGGAAAAACTTTGAAGAACATTTCCCATCCCCGAAACGCAAATCGGCCAACAATGCAACAAACTAAGCTAAAACCCCAAGTCGGAAATAGCTTCTTATCAGTTTTAGGAAGCTCGAACCTACATTTTTTTTCTCTGATCTCCTATTTCTTCTTCCTAAGTTTAGTAGCGGTTTCGATGTTCATTTGAATATCCATAATTACTATAAAGAGGGAAGAAATTTTAACGTATTTCGAATTTATCTACTAGATCAGAGCTGTGTCCCTCTCGTATCGAACGATACGATTAAATTACGCGGCGCCTCGAGCGCTCAACTTATATGATTGCAACATTGACGTAAGAGAAAAATTTAGCTTTATTTTTGCCAAAATTTCGTCTTTGCCTTTTGCTTGTTTTTTGGAGCAGCCCGGCTCTCTAAAAATCACCTTTACGTAGACTTCAAAGCAACTGGAGTAAAATATAGACCCCTCCTGCAACACATAACATCGTTGGGGGACTTTTTTTTTCTTTAACTCGTTCCACTCAGATCAAGACCCACTGCAACTACCATAAACAGTTCGAATGAGTTCGCAAGTCATTGGCCAATTAGGCCTAGAAAAACTATGGAATCAAAAACCATGACTTTAGCCGCGCCATCTAGCGACCTAGCTTAAACTCTCCTCATGCCGTATAGTGGTCAGTTCGGACTGCCGCCACTAGATGGCGCCAAGTGTTTGATAATCCGTCGTTTTCCCACGCCTCATGTGTGCAGTGACCTGCCCATGTGTACAACTTTTCGCGCCACCGAAATCGTTCCAACCCGAAAACCCAGAAAACTTGCCTTGCCGCTCGTCGACCCCTCTGCTGTGACAGTTTTTGACCTGGCGGGTCATTCGGACGTTTTCGGCGATAGAAATTCAAATCCATGGGCAGCGAATCATGGATTCGGCGTCGTGGAAGTTCGTGCTTGTGAGGGCCTCGATCGCAACGCCGCTGAAAATCTTGGGGGACGTTGATGACCATTGCCAGTCAAACCCTGGATCGAGAATCAATAGCAAGTTAAAGTATGGATATCCATAAAAATCCAAGGATATTCGAATGGATATCCATAAAAATCTAAGGATATTCGAATGGATATCCATAAACTCATGGATAATTGAAGACATATCCATAAAACATATCCATTCGTGGATATTTATTGTTTACGGATATCAATTGCAGAATGTCCTGGCAAGGATATCCCTGCTTGGATATCAATGTGGATATCCACACGTCTATGGCTAATTAAAGACTGACATCCAAAAATCATGGATATCCATGTTGATATCCGTAGATTTTTGGAAATCCATGTATGGATATGCCATGGATTCTCGGACCAGGAAAGTGCCCTCCGAGAATTACGTTTTTCTCCCCGCAAGATTTTAGGGCGGCCAGGAGACAGTAACTGTAACCTACGCATCTAGGTTGCAAATAAGAATAATTACTGTATGTGTATTGCGTGTATGTCTGTTGTGTATGCGGTGTGGACGTCTTCGTGGATGGCATTTTTTCCACATTTTTGGGGAGGGGGAAGAAGCAGTCTTCAATAAGTCCAGGAAGAGACGTATCCCAACAAGGAATATGATTATCAACAATTAACTTGTTGGATGCTCTGTGATTGTGTGAAGCGAGGCATAGTCAGGGCGTGGCGCAGGGCTTATATCGTTGCGTTAAGCTACTTTCACCTCTTGTGTCCTCCGGCAGAATTCACGGGCGGGGCAACACCACCTGCGAGCTGGGCCGCCGAGCGTCCGCGCACATCCGCCAGGACGCCGACTTCGACCTGTACGTCCGGAGGCCCGAGTGCGACGACGACTCGCCGAGCGACGGCTGGACCCGGCTGCCCCTGCTGCCCCACGACGGGCCCCGGGGCACCGCCAACGGCGCCGGCCACGGCGCTGGCCACGGGCCGGACGCCGACTCGGCCGAACCCGACGCGGCCTTCCGACCTCGGCCCAGGCCGGACAAGCCGTCGGAGACGCTCGGGCCACCCGCCCAGGGTAGCCCCGCGCACGAGGCTACCTTCGACGACTTCAACCACCTGGCATCGCCTCCCGGGCTGGAGCCGAACCCGGCGCAGTCGTTCGGTGAGTCTCACGGCGTCACTTGCTTTGCCCCGTCATTGGTTGAGATTGTGGGACTTTGTCGTCAATCGATGCATCGATCAGATGTCGCCATGTTCTAGTCATATCGACTAGTCGATATTTGAATCCCCATATCACACAGCTCTAGCAGTGGATATGGATTAACCCACCGGCCTAGAAACATGGACCGCGGACGGGCGGACGGATGGGTTTTCACCCATTATTCGCCTGCCCCCGCGACATGAATACAAATCGAATATTTCACCCATTCTTGAGATGCTGGAACCGATAAAAATCGACACGATGAATAGAGCTTAAAGGGTTCGAGTCTTTCGTTATTGACCTAAAATACTACACACTTTTTTTTCCAACTTGCTTCTCTCTAACAAATATTCAACAACTGCCTCAACTTCAACTCCGCTCGCTTTCCAAGGCGTCGTAATGGAGGCAATGCACTAATATTCACTGTGAACTTGCGTGCAGCCTGGATTCCTCAGGACTCCAGCTTTAATAACTCTAGCCAGGAGGTGGGAGACGGGGGGGAGGGGTAAGAATACGAAATATGATTAAATCTGTGCTAATTATCTTCGTAAAATATGGACAGATCTCTGTTACTTATCGAGGGAATGACACCTTTGGAGAACCTTAAATTTGCCATTTTTTTATGAGAAGTTTAAAAGTGGGGCCGTAGACGACCTACTACTTCCATGTTTGCTTTGATATATCCAACCGTTTTTGAGATACAGCGGTTCGAAATATCTAAAACACCCCCGCAACCCCTGATTTTGGGGAAATATTGTCCCGACTGTGCTATCCAAGCCAGACTCGATTCTCAGATAAAAGAAACATTTTAAAAGTATTTTGACCCAATTCAAGAAGTTTTGGGAACCTGCCTAGCTCAACTTCGAATTTTTTACGGTATTTCAATACTTCCATTCGTTATACAGTACGAACGTGGACGTAAAAAACAGCATAATTTCGTCAGGCAACTCTAGTTTTTGAAGTTTGCCTCTTTAGGCTCTAGTCTGATATAACTTTTCATTATTTTACCGAAGTGACTATGTCCTATTTAAAATGTATTAGGTTAGTTAGTTTCCGTGCGTTCGAGTCACCTCCCAGTTAAAATGTTAGGGAGTGTCTATTAACCAGACTTCTCCATTTAAAATGTATTACTGTATGTTGGGTTCCGCGCGTTCAAGTGACTTCCTATTTAGAATGTATTAGGTTGGTTACGTGCGTTCAAGTCTCCCTTTTACTAACATAGGCAAGCGAATTGAACTGACCTAAATTTATTATTGAGGATTAACGACATAGCCACCTTGGTTCGATGAGGTGCCCTTTACCTTGCTTTTGAGATGATACCTTGTACTTCTCGACGGCCCGTCGTGCCGCTGAGAAGTAAGCGACATGAGACTTAGAATTAGCAATGATCTCGCAGGTAAAGTAAGGTGCCCTGAGCCTTGCTTCGCTGCACCCCGCGCACAGATTTGGCGAAAAGGTAACAAACATGTTCAGGAAGGCCGCCTTTAAGTGGGTCGCAAGGTCCTTATTTTGGAAAGGACCTTCGGAGGTGGCGACCTTGAAACGCAACCTTTGTTCTATTTCATGGAAAACCTGATGTCAGATAGTGACGGACAGTATCAGGGTAAAAGGGAAGGTTGGCCTGCCTTGAAAGGCCTTCCGAGTGCCGGCGAAGAGGCCCCGGGGAGAGGAGCGGCGGGGAAGGTCCTGCGCGAGGAGAAGGACGCCCCCCTCCCCCTCGCATGCCCCCTCAACGCGACGCGAACACAAAGCGAATATTTTAGCTGCGTTTTCCCACGCCAATGCTGGCCAGCACCTGACCTGACGCGGGGGCCATCCTCGTATCTCTCACCTCCGCCTCCTCTGGACACCTCCACGCTAAGGCCCTTGGCGCAGGTCGCGGCGTCCCAGTCGGAAAAATGGATAGGTCATAAGCGCCAAAAACCGCAAGCGCCAACGCCGCAAGCGTCAATCCTTAACCGCCAAACGAGAAGAGTCGCAATCGACAAACTTCGTAAACGCTATGCTAACCTAACCTAACTTGGGGGGCATTCGATAGCGCCAAAAAACACAAGCTCCAACGCCGCAAGCGCCCGTCCGTAACTACCAAACGAGAAAAGTCACAAACGCCAAAGTTCGTATAGGTTAGGTTATGCGGTTAAGACCTTTGGCATTTGCGACTTTTCTCATTCGGCGGTTACGGATTGGCGCTTGCGGCGTTGGCGCTTGTGGTTTTTGGCGCTCATGACAGCTACCCGCCTAACTTAACCTAACCTATAAAATGATAGTCCTACCTATCATTTGGCGGTTACGAACTTTGGCGTTTGCGGCGTTGGCACTTGCAGTTTTTGGCACGATCGAATACATCCCGGCAGAATTTGACTTTGCCGAATGGTCCTCGCAACCGGAAGCGTTTTACTTACCTAGCCCTGCGAACTGTATACAGTTCGCATCTTCAACTATGTTCTACTACTGCTCTGGCCCATTTGGTTCCTTGGACTACTCTGTTTTAAACTATCACTTACTTTGTTAGCCTGGTTCTGTCCAAAGGACTTTTGTCCAAAGCGAGAGCGATCGGAAAGTGTCGGCTTTTCGTCGCGGCCTGTTGATTTTAGCATTCTTAACCTAACGGTCTCCGCAAGCTCGTGCCGCTTACCTCTCGGCGGCAGTACGTTCCGCAGAGAGATAAGCGGCATCAGGTAAACCGAGTAGTTAACCCATAACAGCTCAAAGTATTTGGAGTGATTAGCTTAAGAGAAATTGGAAGGATTTTTTTTCCATCGAATAGCAAAATTTTCAGCTTTGAAAACATGCCTAAATTATTAAATTTTAGATTTCCAGAGGGGTGAAATTTTTTAAACTTTAACAATACTGAACTAAAAAGATCCTCTAAAATATATTTTTCTGTTTCCAAACGGCATCGCTGGGCGGTGGTGGGTTAAGGCATAGCGAGGCACAAGAAACCTAAGCGAGATAAGCACACCCATGCCAGTATGTGTTCATGTCGGAAAGTCTATCGCCCGATGCACTGTGAATAGCTCGCTGTTCGACCCGTTCGGACTAAAGTCCTTCGCTATAATGTCCAATCGGACGAAAGCCGTATTAATTTACCATTCAAATTAGTGCCTCGTTCTCGTTCAGGTGACCGATAAAAATCGGAGCGAATATCTTAGGATAACTGTTAATTGTTCCGATCCGCCGAAAGTCACTTCGAAGAGTGACAAGATTATTCTGGTGGTGGGGGGCAACAGAGAAGAACAAAACTCCGGTGGCCATGGAAATAATTGAGCCCTATCAAAATGACAAGAAATGGCGTTACTATTGCATCATGCGCTATCTTGTCCACACCACGAAATCATCTTGAAACTCGGTTTCAAAACTCATTAAACCTGGGCCAATAGCAAAAGAACAAGAAAAATATCTTGATGATGGCTATACGTACTTATTTCTGAGTCACCGCTAAACTGCTATTTAGCGTATTTTTCTATTAGCGCTACCATAAGGACTGTTCACGCCGTTGACTCCGTCTTGACTATAACCGTAGCTCCGAAGCTATCATGCCCTTACGGCATTAAAGTTTTACTTAAATCGGCTATTCCATTCTTCAGTCACCCGATTTTCGCCCACCTGCCCCATATAAAATGTATTAGGCTGGGTTCTGTGCGTTCAAGTCACCTCCCATTTAAAATGCATTACGTGTGTTCAAGTCACCATGTATTTGCGCCGACGGGCGAATAGCCACGACCTTTTTGTTACTGCCTCAGCAAAGTTTAGAGGAAGCAAATCTTCACCCTAAACAACACCGTCCTTCAGTCACTCTTCGTATTGTCTCATGCTTCTACCGCAACTCGCAAGTCCTCGCATTCAGTTGGTCAGTAAACCCCTCGGATATAGACACTTCCTACAACACCATACTGTATGTTCCCCAGAAGAGACTGAACAAGTACATTGTTGATGTTCAACCGGTTTGTTTTTTCGTTGTGGCAACCAGATTTCTCGTAGTGACACCAAGCACTTGTTCACCACAACAAAAAAATTGGTTCCATAACCAAACAAATTGGTTGAGTATATTTGAGCAAAGTCGTACGGTTGCTCCCACCAAGCCCTAGTCTCCATACAGGTAAAGCCCTGTATTTGTTAAGAGGCGCAAATGAAATAGATTAAATGGCCGCTAACGGAGCGGCAGCCAGTTTTTCTATGCAAGCGAGCGTCTGTCTCTCTCGCACACACAGCAAGTCGTATTTCCTCTCTCTTTCTGTCGCCGATCAATCACAGCGCTCACCCTCGATTGCGCCTCTCTATCTCAGGGCTTTACATGCAGAATAGTAAAGGCAACCGCTGGAAGCAAAGCAGCGTGTGAAGGCTGCGTTCGATCCTCTTTTCCGGCTGCCAGCGACGCGTCTTGGCTTAGGCGATGTCGTTTACAAACGTGGGAATCAAGAATACAGTCCTTCCAAAAGAGGATTTGTTAACCTTCCCAGTTGATTGTTTTAATCGCACGCATTAAAGGCAGTTCCTTTATTATAAGAAATAAAGTGACGTCATGGCAACAGGAAACTCCAGAACTATTGTCACCCGCCTCTAGAATTTTCTTATCTCTACAATCTCGCTCATTATTTCTTTACAACCATCACTTTCCGTCCCGGTCCTCTCCTGCTTCGCCAACGCAAACTTAGATTTTTTCCGCTCTCAGTCAATTTGCATAGCTGCACATCAATAAAAAGACTCATTTTTGAAGGTGTAATTTTTCCACCTTGGTTCAACCTTTCGATACATTTTGAGGGTCAACGATATCACAACCGGGTAAATTAGGTATGAATTGAAATGTTTCTTAACTTTTGTCCCTAATCTCTACTTATTAGGCGTCCGTTTTGCTTTCTTTTGTGAAAGAACGTGTAAAGTTCCTTTGAATAGCTCGTTGCCTCTCATCGTAGCCTCACCTTGCCTCTCGCCCGCCGAGTGGAAACACTACTTCTCGCCCGCTCTCCGACCGGGAGGCAGCACACGGGAGGTACCGGTAGCACGGCCCTGGATTGTGAATCCATAGCAAGTCAATACATGGACATCCTTAGAAATCCAAGGATATGTAGAGGTATATGCATTAAAGCATGGTTAATTCAAGACTGATATCCATAAAACAAGGATATCCATTCATGGATATTTACTGTTTACGAATATCCATTGCAGAATGTCCTTGCACGGATATCCCTTCTTGGATATCAATATCCACACTTGTATGGATATTTGAAGACTGATATCCAAAATTATGGATATCCTTGGATTTTTGGAAATCCAAGTATGGATATGCTTAGGATTCTCAGACCAGGGGGGAGGTGGCACGGAATGTTTCCAATGCCAACATGCCGTTACCTTCCGGATGATAACGTTGTTCCCCCCCTCCCCCCGGGAAATCTCCCCACTTGTCACGCTTACTTAACCTTTGGAAAAACTGCGAAGAACACTGTGCTACGAAGATTAGCAAGAAGCTTCCAAATGGAAGCTTTCGATGTTGGAAAATGCATGCGCTTCCTTAAAGACCGCTATGATTCCTCTTAATTGGGCTCTGCTTACCAGTCGAAAAAAATTCCACCCGAATCGTAAGATAATTATTTAGCGATAGGGAGTGCAATAATTAGGCGATTATTATCTTCAAAAAGTACGTTTTATTTTCGGAAGGACCAACGGATGCTGCACTCATGTGAAACAGCCAATATTATTTGATTCACTGAATTAGTTCATTTAGTAATTTTTTATTGTTATTAATGTAATTATTTTTGATATCAATAGGATCGTCCAATCGAATTATATATAATAGACTGAATTTATCCATTGATTTTACTATTCTTGTTATGAATTTGTACTTTCATATTTACCCGACCTCCGCTTGTCACTGTTTTTAGTTTAGAATACTTGTAGTAAGAGAAGAATTAGTATTTTAGTTATCTTTAGAATCTTGAGCTCAGAAAAGACGCATTTGTTTGGCTTAAACGGATTTTGCGCCGGAAATAAAACCCTTCTACACCGAAAACTATTCCTGTAAAATCATTAGGGAATTCTACTATTTTAATTTCTTTTGTTGTTTCAAAGAAAGGACTCATGCCTTTACATTTATTGAATTTTTGTCTAAATGGACGGCAAACGCCTCTATGTGACGTAATCCCATCTAACCTAGCCGGGGACCCACCATTACAGACAGAGTACAGTACACCATCGTCATTGACGATAAACACCTCTGATGTGTCTGATGTGACCTAATGCGACCTATCTAAACTACTGACCGTGAATTTGAGCGATTTCTAGATCTTTTACTTACGGTTTCGCCTTGTAGAAACGGCTGAGAAATGTCCTGTCTGTGTTTGCAAAAATCGTATTTTAAAACGTTACGAAATACCTCACCATATAGCGGCAGAGAGGCACCATAAATATTCTTCGGAAAATTTACCTTTGGGCACATTTTTTGAGACGTTTCACCGAAAGCATTTCGAACATTCTCCTTTCGTACATTATGTGGAGTGCGTACAAAATCATCCTGTCCTTAAAAACGCCGTAAATTTAAAAGAAATTTCCCAGTCTTTAATATAAGGTATTTGCTTTCGCCCACCAGCCCCATATAAAATGTATTAGGTTAACCCACCACCGACCAGCGATGCCGTTCGGAAACAGAAAAAAAATTAGAGGATGTTTTTTGTTCAGTATTGTCAAAAAATAATAATAATAATTTATTTTTTTAATCACCCCTTTGGAAACCTGAAATTTAATAATTTGGTCAATTCCCAAAGCTTAAAATTGTGTATTAATGGGAAAAATCCTTTTAATTTCTCTTAAGCTAAATTCCACTCCCAATACTTTGGGCTATCATAGGTTAAAAATCCACGGAAGTGGCTATTCGCCCACCAGCCCCATATAAAATATATTGGGTTCCGTGCGTTCAAGTTACCTCCCATTTAAAATGCATTACGTGCGTTCAAGTTACCTCCTATTTAAAATGCATTACGTGCGTTCAAGTTACCTCCCATTTAAAATGCATTACGTGCGTTCAAGTTACCTCCCATTTAAAATGCATTACTTGCGTTCAAGTCTCCATGTATTGGTATATTCGCCGACGGACGAACAGCCACGACCTTCATTCAAGAACAAATCCAAGAACCGGGTAGCTGCCATAAGCGCCAAAAAGCACAAGCGCCAACGCCGCAAGCGCCAATCCGTAACCGCCAAACGAGAAAAGTCGCAAGCGCCCAAGGTCTTAAACGCAATACTAACCTTACCTAACCTAACTTAGCCTAACCTAACCTAACTTGACCTAACCTAACCTATACGAACTTTGGCGTTTGCGACTTTTCTCGTTTGGCGGTTAGGGACTGGCGCTTGCGGCGTTGGCGCTTGTGCTTTTTGGCGCAATCGAATGCCCCCCAAAGAACCTGATACCTGTAAATGGTTAAAAAATTAGCTGGACAAGGGGCGATGCGTGTGTAATATAGGCATGCCTTGTTTGAAACGTGCTTTGTATGACGTGGGGCCCCGGTTGTGCTTGGCCTCCGGTTTCGGCGTCCTCCGTGCGGTTGTCCCCGTCCCGTCACGTCGGCGCGGCGCGGCGGGCTGCGATCCGGTCATCCCGCATCCTCTGGTGCAGTGTGTCTGTCGGCCATGGCCTTGGAGGAGTGCGTTTATTCTCCCACCTGAGCGGTGGTCCACCACTGGAACCGAGCCGCGGAGTCGTCCATCCCGGCGCAGCCTCATCGCAGACATGGCCCGTGTCCAGTGCGTCTTGCGGCCACGGCGACGGCGGCGGCGACTTGCGCAGCCCAGTGCAACGCGGTGTGACTTTCGCTCATGGACTACGGCTACGCCAACTGACGCAACGGCATGACGTTTTGGTGGACGCAGTGTGTGCTTGTGTGGCTGTGTGCAATCACCAGCGCTAACGATCCCCTTCATCATCATCACCATCATGCTCCCGCGGTCATCATCATTGAAGACGCCAATGGTGAGACTTGCAGTGCAGCTCAAGTGAACACACCACTACTTCAGCAGAATTCCCAAAGGAACTCGATGGGGGGGCATTCGATAGCGCCAAAAACCATAAGCGCCAACGCCGCAAGCGCCAGTCCGTAACCGCCACACGAGAAAAGTCGCAAACGCCAATGTTCGTATAGGTTAGGTTATCAAGTTAAGTTAAGTTAGGTTAGGCTAAGTTAGGTTAGGTTAAGTTAGGTAAGGTTAGTATTGCGGTTAAGACCTTTGGTGTTTGCGACTTTTCTTGTTTGGCGATTACGGATTGGCGCTTGCGGCGTTGGCGCTTGTGATTTTTGGCGCTTATGACAGCTACGCGAACTCTATCTCTCACATCCTCAGCGATTTCGTCTGGAAATAATCCATCTGCACCTATAAAATACAAACTTATCAGGACCTAGAGTATTTATCAAGCCATCATCGAGCATCAACTGATTTCTGATCAGAACCTGATATGGTGATCATAACTGAATACAGCAATCAAAATAGAAGCTTTTATCATGTCCTGGTTAAATACGCAGGCCCTGATGGTCATTATCGGGTCCTGATCGCAGAAAATGACCAATTCCTGACCAAAATCTGGCAACAGTTAGGATCTGATGAGGAACGAATTGAGACCTGGTCAACTTTATTGGCATCTCACTAGTAACGAATAAGTTTTTAGCTTATGCGGGCTTTTTATGTGAAAGGTGGAACTTTCCACCTCTTGTGTTGCACCTCCCTGTTACCAAGCCGAACGGAGCAAAGCCCTACTTAAGCTAACTTAACCTAGGTTAATAACTTACTGTTAGCTGAACGATCGCCATACCTAATGTTGTTCACTGCTTGGTGGCAGTAATTCTCTTCGAAAATGAATTAAGAACTTAATCGAGGTACAATGTAGTGAATAACCTAAGCCAACAGAACCTTAGTGGTTGTAGGTCGTTAATCCGTATGGTTTACGTAGTACAGTTGATCAAGGTAGATCAAAGGGGTGGGAGGGAAATCCAACCTGTGATTACGTGTCTAACATGTGAGGTGTGCATTACGGTTCGGAGACTTGAACGCAAGGGACTCACTCCACCAACGGCTAAAATCTGTTGTTCCTTACTCCAAATTATTTTGTTGGGGTGTTGCTATTGACCCGACATACATTAATATGGGGAGAATCGGACGCACGTAACCAACTTAATGCATTTTAAGTGGAAGGTGACTTGAACGCAGGGGACCTAAACCAATACATTTTATATGAGGCAGTCGGATCAACCAGTGTCAGATTCCGCGACTTCGTCAAATTTAAACGCGTTCAACTTTTTAACCCGTAAGTGTAACATAATGTTTAATCCGAGTTTCGGAATTCTCACCTCGAGAGCGATCCAAAACATATCCGACATGCTGGGTTATCTTTAATGGTTAAAAAGTTAGACGCGATTAAAATTTGTGAAATTGCGGAATCTGGCAATACTGCAATAGACACTCCCTTTTAGTTTTGAGGAATCGGAGGAGAGTTTTTGTTTCGGATAGCAATGCCAGCACATTAAAAGTACGGAAAATGCTTGAATGGTGGTAAGACGTAGTGGATACTTAACATACCATTTTTTTATTTATTAATTTTTTTTGTCTGGGATATCAATCAAACGCTGCCACGTGGTTGTTAATTTAAAACTGCAGCCTATGCAGCGATTATTTTTCCAAACTCCCTTATAATAGCCAATCCAATTTGCGCAACTTTGCGATTAAATGTTGTAAGAACAGAACAGTCAATTGTTTTCTTACTTCACCATTTAATAAGTACACTTATTCTGAACCTTTTATGAAAATTTCAAGTCTTCGTCTAATTTCAGACTCACGCTGGAACCACTTTAAGAATACCTTTTTCGAGTATCCCGTTGATGATCTGACGTAGCGAGCTAGCATGTACTCGTAGAAAGTATCTTTCCTTATGTTCAAATTCGTAAAATCCCAACGCCGGTTCTGATTACCCTCTCACAAAATAAAAGTAATAAAGTAGCGTTTATCTCAAGTTTTTGCACGTGTTATCCTTGTCTTTGCTTGTAGGCGATTAACCCCTTACGTCTTTTAGGCTTAGCAATGCAAAGGTGAGCCTCGAATGCTTGGAGATTTATAAATGGGATTGGCAAAGAGAAAGGGAGAAAGGATGGTGATATCCCCCCCCTGTCCTTCCTCCTCCCCACACGGGCCGCTGGCTCCCGGAAATTGGCAGGTGCGAGGTCCGGACTCTCACCGCCGCTACCGCTGCATCCCTTTGTTGCAGCATTACTTCAGATACGAGTGAATTTCAATCACATTTCCTTTAGTCCTTACTCTATGAGACGAAAAAAGGGATACAACTAATTTAAAAAAATCTTTTCTCATTAAAATCGAATCTGCGTCGAGATTTCGACCTTTTTAACACTTCTGTGCTGCTCTCGACGCAAAAACCTCAAACCAATTATCTATCGAATCTCAAATCCGTTAAATACGATTTTCATACTCGTGAAAACGTGTTGTACGAACGTGCATTCTTCGTGCCACAAATGTACCCTTATTCAAGTGTATTTCAAGCTCCGTTCACATAGGAAAATGTAGCTTTTTCAAGGTGGGACCAGAAAATCTTGCAACATGGAACCCTGGTCCGAGAATCGATAGCATATCTTTACATGGATTTCCAAGAATCCACGGATATCAAAATGAATACCCATGATTTTTGGATGACCGTCTTCAATTATCCATACAAGTGTGGATATCCTCATTGATATCCAATCAGAGTTATCCATTCAAGGACATTCTGCAATAGATATCCGTAAACAATTAATATCCATGAATGGATATCCATGTTGTAGTGGATGCCAGTCTTTAATTACCCATGCTTTTATAGATATCCATTTGGATGTCCTTGGATTTCTATGGATATCCATGCAATGACTTGCTATGTATATTCTCGATCCAGGAAAAAAATCCTCAGGGCAGTTTGTATGAGACGAGTTGAAGAGCGAAGTTTGCATCAACGAGTTTCAGCTTTTCGCTGAATTTTGTGCAAGTCGATGCGGAACATATAAGCGGTTGTAGCCACCAAGCGAGGTTACATGCAAATTAAACTTGAATCTGTAGATCATACTTGGAATATGCTTTCAATCTTACACTAAAACTAGCCTTTTTTGGTGGAGTGCTTTTATACATATTATATTTTTCGAAAATATATGTCTATCAGCTGCTGTCTTTTTCCCGCTTCATGACTTCAAGGTCAGCTGATTTATGAAAAAGTTTTTCCATCTATTGTAAGCCTTTCAAGGCGTTGAAATTACGGGCGGACAAGCATACAGTACATATATAGCTTTATCATCATTAGATTTTAGGGTACTTATAGAGGTACTTATTATGCATCCACTTCGTTCCTTTGATACACTTTCGATTTTATTGAATTTTTTAAAAGTTTTACCTCGTTGGATTTCAAACTTGTTGCGGCTCACCTTTCGGTGCTAGCCAAGGGAGTGCCAGCAGAGCGAGGCACAAGACAACCAAACGAACCTTGTTTGAAAATCTTCGCGAAAAAGCGCGATTCAGCAGCATCTCGGCTCTACAAAGCTCCTAATTCTAAAAAAAAGGCCATACATGCATAATTATCGGTATTCTTTTTGCAAGTCTCGAGTGATTTCTTTGTTTCAGCTCCAACTACGGACTTGAAATTTGTGAGAAATTATTAAATTGTCGGAAAATGGATGCGTAAAAAGTAGCCAATGGTAGCTAATCATAGCATTAAATCATCAAGGCTGAAGACCGGCGTCTTTTTTCACGCCAGCGACTCCGACGGCGAAGTTGAAGCGTCTGGTCCTTGTTGCAGTCTCTGTTCTGCTCGTTCTTCACAAAAGATGTTTATGCTGATGCAGTGCACAGTCCGTTGTGCGGTTCCGACTTGAAGGCGAGGTCAACACATGCCTTCCTTCCTTCCTCTTTTTTCCTGTCACTTGAGCAAAATTAGACTTTAGTGACGGCACATAATTTAACAACAACAATGATTACACTACACACGACACAAGAGACTTAAGGACATTGCCTAAGGCTGATGCCACTGGCGAGGGGGCATATTGCAATAGGACCCCACGTTGCTATACCTTACATAGCGAGCACTTACTTGAGGGGTCGGACTCACTTTTACTACTCAAAATATACCTATTTTAAGAGGGTTGCTAGTCCTATACTTATTCTTCTCTTTCAACGCGTATCATGGACGTCATGGACGTCGTGTCATGAATTGGGGTAGCTGTCATAAGCGCCAAAAATCACAAGCGCCAACGCCGCAAGCGCCAAACGAGAAAAGTCGCAAACTCCAAAGGTCTTAAACGCAATACTAACCTTACCTAACCTAACCTAACTTAACCTAACTTGACCTAACCTAACATATATACGAGCTTGGCGTTTGCGACTTTTCTCGTTTGGCGGTTACGGACTGGCGCTTGCGGCGTTGGCGCTTGTGGTTTTTGGCGCTATCGAATGTCCCACAATTGTTTTAAGGTTTGAGTAAGTAAATTTTTAGGCAGTATAGTTTTTTCTTCCATCTCTTCATTAAAAGGAACGTTTTCAAAATATATCAACATTGTTGTAGATACCGGTAGAAGAGGTTAAAGCTTCGTGGCGCATATCCGCGATTAAACGCCATGGGCAGCCTCGCAAAATCGTGAATATTCTCAGAATCTCATCAGATGGGTAACACGTCGCCCACCTCGGGGCCGCTGAATCGACCTACCCATCGTCACTCTAACGAAGTACACGTCAGGAGGTACCGCCTCGAAACACCTTTCATTTTCGACATGCACCTTTTCCGATCATAATTTCTGGACAGAAGAATAGAAGCACTTGTCATCGAACACATTTTCTGGACAGACGCACCTGTTGGCGAAAATACCAGTAATCACTTTTCAGTCTATTGCACTTTCAGTCGTTCCAGCGTACTTGAATTTTTCTAACAAGTCCAACGGTGGCAAAAAAGAATGTATCAGTAAAAAGTACTTGACATTTTTCTTTTATGCAAGTCGATTTTTACATAATTACCGCATGTTTCTCTGGGTTTTTCGACCTTACATCTGCCCCTCTTGGGGATCTTACCTTAGCAAGTAACATTTAATGTCCCCATTAGTCATATAAGCCAAGTTTAATTCCTACATGCAACTCTCTCATTCATACCTTCAAGGAAAAAAAAGAATCATTTTTCATGCGTAACAGATTTTCTCGATAGAAGCACTTCCAGCGACAATAACCCCCGAGTCACGACAGCCAAGCCCCCACTCCGAGAAATTCCTCCATGAATGAACCATTTTCCGACTGCGCCAAAATCCTTTGGACGAATACCCGCGCATTTCGACTGAATTCACGTGATCTCTTTTGGGGGTTAGAGAAGGTAAACACAACGGCCTCTCGCGGCCGGACAACGCCAAGGCTGCAGATAAGTTGTCACTGCAGACGAATTTGAGGGAGGGGACGGTTGGCAGCACTGTCCAGCGTCTGGCGGTTCTTTGCTCCGTTGCGGATCTCACGATAAAGATGCAAATTGCAGCTGCTTGTCTATCCAATCCCCTTGCCGCCTCGCGCCGCCTCGCGTCGCGTTGAGCTTCTCCCACCACGGTCCGCCTGCCAACCCATCCCCGTCCCGGAACAATATTCGATATCTACCCAAAATCGGTTCTGCCTTGATGAACCTGTCTCGACTGAATTGCTACCGCGAGTCTGCTATGCCCTGTAAACCTTCAAAACTCAAACACCTCTCAAAATCAGCGAACAATCATTTTCCACGCTATTATTATTGTAGCTGCTTTGTTCGCCCCTTTTCTGCCGACGCGAGTTCAATCTGTCCGGTTTTGACGGTGGGAACAAAGGGGGCATTCGATAGCGCCAAAAACCACAAGCGCCAACGCCGCAAGCGCCAATCCGTAACCGCCAAACGAGAAAAGTCGCAAACGCCCAAGTTCGTATAGGTTAGGTCAAGTTAGGTTTGGTTAAGTTAGGTTAGGTTAGGTAAGGTTAATATTGCGGTTAAGAACTTTGGCGTTTGCGACTTTCCTCGTTTGGCGGTTACGGATTGGCGCTTGCGGCGTTGGCGCTTGTGCTTTTTGGCGCTTATGACAGCTTCCCGAAACAAGGACGAGCTTAGAATGTTTTAGAAAACCTGTACTTTTCGTGTTCTGAGGGCGAAAAAATTCTTGATTTTTTTCTTCCATTCCATATGATTGAGGCCTTAGAGGCTGGAGGAGGACTAATTTTTTCCACTTCGTAGAGAGTTTACTGGAAAAGTATTTTCCCTTCTGTAGTGCTTATGTATGCAGAAACAGTTTTTTTATGCGAGTTACTGATGTATGGCTTTTTACCTTGTTGGAGGCGCCGTTAAATTGTTTAAGCCCCAGTCATCTCGGGCTGTAACGCGAAAAAAAAAATAAAACGCTATCTAATTTGGCCATGCTGCTGTGTAGTGGCTTGATTCTGAATCCATCACCGACATGGTTATTGACAAGGAGAAGGAATGTTTAAATTATTACCAGGTCAACGCCAATTTCATTCATCCTTTTCGTTGATAGCTTTAATCGGGACGGATCTGGCTTTTCCTCAGGGACAGACGCACTTTTTCTTGTTCAATTACAGAAAATGTGTCTTCTTAAGGTTTGTTAATGACCGTGACCTTGTGGCTCAAACTTTTTGATTGACAAATTAAATTGCTCTCTAATTAGGAATCAGACTCATGCAGAAATGCGTTCCTGCCCGGCCCAGGCTCTTGGGCTGGATCGGGCTAGAGTGGACCAAAGGCCATTAAAAACCCAGAAAGAAGCCCTCGCTGAAGCGATTCTTGTATGAAATGATTAATGAATCCACATAGAGTTTGTTTTTGACTCCTAAATGATTGCGAGGTATGCACATCGTTACTCCTTGGTATTGTAATTTACTCCAAAAAAAGTTCCTTCCAAGTCTTTTGCGTGTACTTATCGAATTAACCCTGATTTTCTGGTGGTATTTGTCAATTCCGGGTAGACCATAATTCACCCTGAGTTGCGTGAAAATACCGTAAGAAAGCTTGTGTGATTGATATTGTGCGAAAGATTCTAACATTTACTTAACGTCATACAGTATGTA
>Ga0058701_10000673_pt1 | contig 22850 bp, 11 predicted proteins | sample AgamicOrMae_FD_97039 | JGI IMG/M metagenome (GOLD analysis project Ga0058701, IMG submission 97039) | Agave microbial communities from Guanajuato, Mexico - Or.Ma.e | ecosystem: Host-associated > Plants > Phyllosphere > Phylloplane/Leaf | place: Guanajuato, Mexico | collected 2012-06-04 | reverse complement strand
GCGGACAGAGAAACACACTAAACAGCTCCTTATCTCTCAAATGTGAGGCACACTAGTCAGCCGCGTTCTAACTCTCTCTCTCTCTCTCTCTCTCTCTCTCTCTCTCTCTCTCTCTCTCTCTCTCTCTCCTGCACCAAACGACCCGTTTGTTGCTAATTACTCTGTCTGTTCTCTCTTGTGGCTGCCAACTCATGAATGCTGAAGGAGGCTCATTTGGCGTTTGCTCATTTGGAATGCAACAAAAGGTGAAGCGACACGAACGAGCTGCCTAAAGCAGCGAGACAGTGGAGAGTGTCTTTGAACTTGCTCGTTTTCACTCTCGCGTGAAGCTGCCACCGATTTGGCTCAGCTCGCCGACAGCCTCATCAAGCTGGCCCAGGCACTCTGGCAAGCTTGCAGGCTCAAATTTCTCCAGCTGCTCCACTCATCGTGCTGACTGATCTGACGTCTGTCAGCCTGTTTGAAGCGCTCTCACTTTTGGGCCAGTTCTGATTAAAATTTGATAGATTTACAAGCTAACGGGGGGCAAAATTGAAGCGACGAACCTTTCTCTTGGTTTGCTCTTTGGTTGCTGTTTGGAAGCTAGATTGCAAATTGGAAGCCCTAAGGTAATCTGGCTGTGAATTGCAAATGCGTTTCCATTCCACTCTCGGTCGGCCTAGAGCATCACAAGCAAGGCTGCCTTATCCTCCTCCTCCTCCCCACGCCAAGTCCTCTCCATCCACTGGCAGCGGAGCCAATATGTCGCATTGCTGGAACCACAACATCAACAACGGGAAAAAACTAAACACCACTTGTTGTGTCTTTCTAGCCAAGTAACCTAAGCGCAACTCTGCACTGGCCGGCGCCACTCGAATGGAGTGGGCGCACAGCCACGCTGCTGCGCTTGGCATTCTGCGAGTCTCTTCTGCCATAGACTGTGAGCGGCGCGCAGCCTAAGAGTCCCACGAAAGGCGAATGGACAAAGTAGTGAAAGTGAATGTTTACTAAACAGGCCAGAGGATTCCCATTGGCGCTGGTCGGCGAGCGCGGCTTCGCTTTGAAAGTAAATGGACTGAGCAGAGCTAACCAGAAGCTCATCCTTTTCACTCCGGCTGCCCTTTTCGCTTTTTTCCACCGAGAGTTGAGGGGACTGCTCTCGCCCCTTACCTCCAGTACAGTAGCAGAGCGGATTGTAATAAGGCCATCACCGATCGGTTGGCCGCAGACAGGCTGCCGATGGGGGAGGCCCAAGGCGGGTGTGAGTCGAGAAGGGGTGCTGTCTTTGAGCCGGTGGGCCCTCGAGCGGCTCGTGGGCGCAGCACACAATGAATCGGCGGGCCACATACCAGAGGGCACGAGGAATGGTCAGGCCGACAATTGGAGGCCATTCTCACGATTTGCAGCCAGTCAGGCCGCGTTTCAGAGCGGCCCAGCCCAGCGTGGTGGTGCGCCTTTTGGGAGCGCAAAAGGCAGTCGCCTTCTGGACGAACTGAACAGTTCCACTTGCAGTGGGTGGAATTACCAAAAGCGGGGCGGCGGCGGCGAGCAGCAAGAGGGAGCAGAAAACAATTGTCCGAGTGGAGCAATCACATGCTATTTACTTTCGACACCAAAGCACCAGCACCAACACCATTTTTCAGCCATCCTGTCCTGTTCATTCTCGCTCTCTCTCTTGATCAAGTGGCCAATGGAGGGGCGGTCAAGCTGAGGAGTCCGGCGCTGAGGACAAGGGCAACGCGCCTAAGCTGCCCCGACTGACCAAGCCTCAGGGCCAACACGCTGGCCAACGGCGGCCGCAAATCGCCACCCTCCTGGGCCCCCTTCACTTGTTGCTTGTCGCGCGTCCTCCTCCTCTGGCCTGGCCCAGCGGAGAGATCCTTTAAACAGGCCCGGGACACACGAATTATCCGCCGGGCCAGCCTGCTGCTGAGTGGCGGCCGCGACGCTCCGGTTTTGCCGCCACATTGGCTGCAACAGTCGCCGTTTAAAGCACACCAACTCGGACACCTCTGTGGCCCATCTCTTGGGCCAATGGGCGATGCACAGGGGCTCAATTGGTCAGCCTTGGGCCCAACAGTTGCCGATAATGCCCAGTGCCCAGTGCCCAGTGCCAGTCCGCAGTCTCACAGACCACTGCTGTTCAAAGGGCCAGTCCACTGTGCAGCCAAAAATATAAGAAGCAATATTGGGACTAACTTTTGCTCCCACCCCAGCCGGTTCCCCCTGCAGCTCCTCCTCCTCCTCCTTGTTCTAGTCTCTGTGCCATGACCATTCCGGGCCGAGCACTTCTTCTTCCTCCTCTTCTTCTTCTTCTTCCTTGGCCAGGACAACAAAACTGCAAATGCACAGTATACAGACATACACAGACGTACACACGCACGGGCACAGAGCAAAGCGCCGCCGCTCACCGCGCGCTCTCTGTAAGAGCCCACACGAGGCCAATGTTTGTTTGGCTGACCATTGCGGCCCTCAGCATAGGCCCACCACACACTGCCTGTTCCAGCCACTTTCTGTTTCTCTTCTTCGCTCGTTCGATCGTTCCTTCGCTGCCTGCCAATGGAGCGAATCTCTTTTCTCTCTCTATGCCATTATTCATCCTCCTCACCACCATTGATTCCATGTTTTATGCAAAATTTTCACAAAAATATCCCCACAATGCAATCTCCAAGTTATTAATATTTCCACCCCATTCTCTCGACCCTTGCATGGCCAGCCTCTGAACTATACACATACTGAAAAAGTCGAACAACTCTTAATTCTAATTGTTTTAATATACGCATGTTGTCATTGGTTCAAATTAATGGGATCCATCATATTTCATGTGAAATTTCCACAAGAGTCAATACAAATGAACTTCTTCACACTGTTCTGCAGACAGAAATCAGCATAATCCAACCCCTCAAGCAAATTTCAACAGAAAAACTCATTGCCCTTTTTTCAGATTCTCCAAGCTAAGAGATTCTATTCGTTCAATGAGCACCAGCCACCCGTAAAAGTTTAAATCAAATCAATATAGCACACGCAATCTCATGCTGGCGCTGCCTCTAACGGCCACTACCAACCTAGAAACCCAACAGCAAGTGGAAATATTAGAAAAATTACCAATAGAGAGCTAATGCAACAAGTGCTTCTCCTTTGCAATTGTGTTCTGCCAGAGACATGAAGTTGATTTAAGGCAAAACATCGTGAACCATCACCGCATCAATCGTAGCCAACCATAACAAGTTGAACCATACGCACCACCTACGAGCGCAAACTTTTCCATCACCATCAACATAACCGCTTACATCTCCGGAGCCGGTCGGCCAACAGATTTGTGGTCAAACAAAAGTATTGCAACAACTCCTGTGGCTGTCTCGCAAGGTGTGCTCAGGTGTTTTCGGCGGCAACTGCTAACACTAACACGAGCTGTTTCAAGTATGCGCTGAACTGCGGTTACTGAACAGGTTGCTGTGCGAAGAGAAACTGCATGCTAGATTCACCGCAAGAGCTCCACCACCATCCCAACAGCTCGCAAATACAAACAAGCACGTAAACACAAGGAACACATAGAAAGCTATCGAGAGTGACCCGAGTCTTATGATCTGGCTGCATTTAGGGGCGGAGTGAAGTTACAAACATTTAAATGCCATCAGCAAGCAGCAACATAGACAACAAGATGAGTGGCCAGTTTGTAGCAGGTCTTGGCGAGACATATCAAACAAATGCGCTACTCCGCATACAGCAGCAGCTACAACAACAGCAACAGCAGGCAATAACATCCTCGCAGACAAGCCTTCAGAAGTTACCAGCATCATCCCCGCAATTTTTATACCACAATCATACTCAGCAACAACAACAACACATGCAATTTTCTGCACCGCCTCTACAGCAGCAACAGCCGCCGCAACAACCATCCTCCTTGCAGCCCTCAAATTCACTTGTTATTCCCCAAGATTCGCAACAAACTCAATCATCATCGAATAGTATTCAATTGCCAATCACAAATGCACAACAACAGCACCCAACAATGGTGAACGGAGTTAATGAGAACAATAATAGCGGTAACAACAATGTCAACCTGATGCAACCGAGTGCCAACTTCAATCATAACACGCAATCCTATCCATCTACGATGTTCACACAGATGTTAAATAATTTTAGCAAAAACGCTTCGATATGCCAACAAGCCCCAATGGCAGCCAATTATCCTAATCAATTACACCATATTCCACATCAGCAATCACATTTTCATCAGCAACTAAACAATCTCATTACACCAAACAATAGTAACAACCACATGCACAATCAATTCTTGCAACCACAAAACAATATGACACAACAGGTGCCTGTCACCACTATTATGATCCCCGCCAGCGCAGCGGCTCATCTACAGAGTGCGAGCCTACAGATACAACAAGCTGCGATCCAGAACAATGTGAGCCTGCAACAGACACCGCAGATACTGGTATTCATGATTCCATACATGTACCCAAGTAATCTACCCCCGACAATACCACCGACTCCTGAGCAAGGACTAAATAGTCTGAACTCGACTCTCGTTCGGCAATCCCAATCAAATTCCTCTATCACTCGACCGAATCAGTCTTTGCCGAACAATCCCACTCAAACCATTCGAGGTCAGCAGTCGAGTTCGACGAATAATCTGTGTACTAATCGAGCTTTATCAAGTTTGTCGAATAAGGCCAACTCGAATCAGCAAGCAAGTAGTACACAAGCAACCTCCACGAGTAGCACAAAACAAGAACCAGAGAAATTTTATATTAAGGTAAATTTCTCATATTCTGCGAGAAGCAGGCAAGAATTGTCCTTCCAGAAGGGGGATATTTTGCACGTTTTAGATACATTGCAGAATAACGATTATGGTGTTCAATATTGGTTGGCGACAAAGGTAAAATCTAACGGGGACTACGCCGAGAAGGGTCTTATACCAAATAAAACGAAAGCAGAGGAGATAGCAATCGAACAGCGCTCTATGGATATTGGCGAGACCGGTACATTAGATGGCTCCAACGGTGGTGTCCTCAGCGCCAGTGTTGGCCGTGTGAACTTTCTTCGACGGCGCACCGCTCAAAGGTCAAAGTCGCTATGCAAGGATAGTTGGGATAATGTCGTTTTCGACATTGGCAGCTCCCGTTTGCCCACTTACGAGCGTGTGATATTCAAACACCCAGGATTCAGTAGACCGGTGGTTATATTCGGCCCGCTGTCCGACATAGCGAGGGAAAAGTTGCTCAGAGATTATCCCGAGAAATACTCTTACCCAACCGGTTTAGGCCAATCACCTGATCATCCAAAAGTCATTCGTTTGAAGGGAGTGCTCGATGTTATTGATCAGGGAAAACATGCTCTCCTCGATATCACAGCGCAAGCGGTTGAAAAGCTAAATCATGTCAATCTAGCACCCATCGTTATCTTTATGAAAACCGACTCGAAATCAATCATCAAAGAATTCCGTGCGCGTGCAGCTAAATCACTAGATCCCAATGCCAGGGACGAAGACTCGCTCAGACGAGACGGTAAATCTAGTAGAAAGCTTTTGGAACAATCGATGAAACTAGAAAAAGAGTGGTTTCACGTCTTTACAGCCATATTGGATCTTTCAAAAATGGGCAGCGAGATGTGGTACAGAAAGTTAAGGGAGACTATTGAGAACCAACAATCAAGTAACGTTTGGATGAATGAGAAGAAATCGGACAAAAAGCTCGCAGCAGCTTCGAACCTGCAGCAGCCAAGCTCTACAAACAGCCAATCATCAGCGAACGCGACAACGAGTTCCGTGGGCGATCACCAAGCTCAGTATTCAAAGAATGAATCGGACCAAAATCAACAACAGTCATCAAATAGTGCCAACGACAGTACAAGTAATCTCAATGCCAGATTTAGTGAGGCGTTAAGCATCTCAAATTCTCAAACAGATGATCTCATCCCATTGCAACAATTACCGCCCCCTGAAGAGCTCTATGGAAACCGAAGTCAGTTGCGAAACGCCTATGCACACAGTTTGGCCCAGAAGCTTGCGCGTGCATCCAGTGAACCAAAGCTTAACGGGGCCCAATTGGAGCACGAAAACCATGATGCCAACAATGTCGGAGGTCATGCACACCCCAACGGAGACGACGACGATGATGATGACGATGATGATGATGACGATGATGAGATAATCAAGAAACCGTTTGGAAACGAGTTCGAGAACTCGAGTTCTATATCGTCGTCCAATGGAATTGCAGGCTCATCAAGTTTTATGAATAGATCAAACGGCAACATGGTTAATCAACAGGCACGAGAGGCCTCATCGTCAAGCTTCAGCGCTAATCTGTACCAACAATATCAATACGGGCAATCCCTCAATCAACAGCACCACATGCCCATAAAACCACCTGCCCCACCGCCGCCCCAACAACATTCGTCCAATTCGGAACAGCCCGAGCGTCAGTCATCTTCAAGTAACCAGGTGAATCAGCAACAATATCACCTTCAAGATAACATCTACACAACTAGAGGTCAAATGTTGAATAATCCTTATGGTGTCAATGGAGTTGAACAGCAACAATTGCATCAGAATGGTGCCTCTGGCCTTCATTCGAGTGGTTCTTTTATGAGTCAACACCGCGACTATCACCCATTACCTCCAATCGCAGGCAACGGTATGCAGCAAGGGCAGAAGCACCAAGAGAGTAATTACCATCAGCTGCAGAATTTGATGCATCCGCAAACGACGGCTGTTTTATCTAGTAATATGAATAATGGTTCAGGTATGCCAGCAACAAGTGATAATGGCTCTACCAATGGAATAAATACGAGCTCAACAAACATGATGGACTTGACTCGGAATCACGAGAGTCGCAGTAGTGCTTTCCAACTCTACAGCGATGTTAATCATCAGAACAATAATTATCATTATTATAATTTAAATAAAATTTGATCCCAGAGTCGTATCATAGCTCGCTCGCTCACCCACCCGCTTGCTACACGCTTATCCAATCACTTGAAATCACACCACGAGCTCGTGTCCTGAGGTCACAAGGTTCCAGCTCGAGAGAGAAAGACAATCAATTTTGGACAATCCTATGGGTGATAAGGTCAAAAAGAGCTATCGGCATAGCAATCTGATCTTTCCTCTTCGGTCTCGGAACCTCACACTTGAAGTGACTGCGGTCGTTGTGAATGTGAGCTTACCCACCACTGTTAACTGCCTGATAAATCTGCTTCTCTTATCGCAACATCGTCCGCAGATTCTGAAGCATCACAAAATTTGACGTACGGTTGACGAGCGATTGCTGATCTCCCTTGTGAGGCAGATAATCATTTTTTTGGGACACTCTTCAACTTTCGCATATTGTCACGAGTCTACAAAATTGGATTTCCACCTATAGATCGACAGCGGCTTCAACTTGCACATACCAATCTTCAAAATTCCAAACATCGAGGAAGGATTAAGTAAACCCGTTCACGATGCCTGTAGACTTCTACTTCATGCCAGAGAGTCCACCATCCAGAGCTGTTGAAATGGTGGCACGTGTAGCTGGTGTTCAATTGAACAAGCACTATATAAATCTGATGAAGAAAGAAAACATGAAGGAGGAATTCATCAAACTGAACCCTTTGCATAGAGTGCCATTCATCATCGATGGCGACCTGAAATTGTCCGAAAGTCGTGCAATCATGGCCTATCTGGTGAACAAATATAAACCTGATGATGAAAACCTCTACCCAAAGGAGCCAGAAATTCGGGCGCGAATTGACGAGCTACTCTACTTCGATATTGGCACTCTATTTCAATCCGCGTCACTTTTACTTAAGCCGAAATTGTTCGGACCAGTGAAAGAGTTGGATGCCTCCCGTGAGGAATCGTTCAAGGAAGCTCTTCAGTATCTAGAGAAACGATTGGGGGAGAATCATGCCAAACGTTTCATGATTGGCAATCATCTGAGCATAGCGGACATCTCATTGGCAGCTACACTCTCATTTGTCGACGCTTGCGGCTATGACATTAGCAATTATCATCAAATAGTCGCTTATTTCAATCGGATGAAAGCGGCCATTCCAGACTATTCGGAGATCAATGATGAGGCAGTTGAAAATTTGAGAAAATATGTCGAATCCAAGCAAACAGGTGCATAGGGTAGCATAATATGTCCAGCCCATGTTCAGAGAGTGACATTATTAAAGTTATCCACTTCATCAGTATTTCATCCGCTCGAGAATCAGTATTCTGATTTTTTTTGACATCTCGTAATGGACGTGATTTACGCCTGAAAGATTACGCTTTTATTGAGGCCAGTTCGATATGGCTTATATGATTCGTCTGTTGCTGGTGCATTGATCATCCTGCGAAATTATCGTAGCACCGTCGATATGCGACTGGCAGTTCAACCTAGTGATATACGAGGAGAGACGAAACATTCACGAAAGCCTATCTTTATAAACGTGCTCAGGCCTCTATTGAGGTTCTCATGGTGTTTCTGAGGAAGACCAGTAGTGCACAAATTGCTAGGCCTGCACAGCATGTAACCAACAATGACGGCAGTTGGTAGAATAGAACCTTATCCCATCCACCAAGCTTATGGACAAGGCTGCAAACAATGTTGATGATATAAGAGAAGGACCATCCCAATAGCTTCACGACGAGTCCTTGCGCGAATTCGGCTGCTCTCAGAGCTACATCTGTACAGAAGAAGAATAATATTACAATCTTTTCACGAGTGATCTTCTCCTGGAACAACTCCTTTAGCAATCGCGTGAAACTTTCCTTTGTTATATCAGCCAAATTAACTTGATTCGCCCGATTCCTAACAATCTGACGCAAGCTCGATCGTTCGAACTCATCGGCAATTCGCCTCAGCTCATCCCCATACAAACTCACACCTGGGGACGCTTGAAGACGGTCGAATGTTGAGATTGAGGCTGCAGAAACGTCATGCCTGCCGAGTGACTCATTATGGTTAGTCGTAGAATTGGCCACACTATGGTACAAGGTTTTGTCATGAGAGAGACGTGTTGAGTTAGTTCCATTGAGTGAATGCTCCTGGATTGAATGATAGGTTTGTTCATTCTGGTCGCTAGTTAGAGTCCTATTATTTGTCGAGTTCAATAGGCTACAATCATTATTTGAGTTTGAGGAGTTGCGAGTTGCTGCATTGGACACGTTAGACATATGGCTTGTAATTTCGGCAGTATCGTCGATCTGGTGCGGTGCGCCGAGCAATTCTGAACCAGTTGAGGCACGAAATTGTTGACAAGTTGAATCAACTGTACGGTTTACCGTCGTATCACCGCCCTGATCCTCCTCAAGGGTCTCTAATAAGGTATGGGTTAATAATTCATCAACATTTTCCATATACTCGGCTTCTCTGATGAGATTCTCGTCGACACCAGCCTGTTGGAACCGCTCTCTGGCGAACTGGTGCAGCAATAAGGCTCCCACTGCTTGAGTGGTCTCAAGTGAGGGTCTATACCCAATGGTGGGCATACCGAATAAGTAGATGGTTCAATCCAAAAGAAGATATTGAAAAATATGAAATTTATTGATGAATGTGTATAAAGGAGAGTTAAAATTGTGCCTAAGAGGCGCTGGTTCTTGTTTGAACGCGCATCTTACATGGACATTACTGCGATGGGGACTCCAGCAGCCGGTGGCGACCATTTCGCGCACACCAGTTGCGGGCGCCAACTTTGTGACAGTCAAATCAACACGCGCCACCTGGCTCGCACCCACGAGACAGAAGCCAGACACTAGGCTACAATCCACGCAAGCCAATGGCCCCTATCGGTCTGCCTGCTAAAGTTTTAAGTCCATGTCTATGAGGTCCACTGTTGGCTCATCAGATTGGGTTGGTTTCATTCCGTCGAGGAATTGCTCGAACATATTCAATGCCTCCGCTGGACGATCCATGGGGACAAAATGACCTGCACCCCTAACAGTGAAGTAAGCGAGATGCTCGTAGTATTCAGAATAGCCAGACACCACACCATCCGTCATCCATGCTGAGTGCTCCTTAACCTGTTTGTATTTGAGGTCTTCGACAAACCATTGACCACCTAGGTAGTTGGACTTCAGATCCACATCACCATAGTAGAAGAGGAGAGTCAAATTTTTGTTCGCGGCGACTAGTTTCTGCACTTCAGGTGTCAATCCAGTCGGATTATTTAGGTAGATTTTCTTGTACTCTAACGCTTTACTGCACGGCTCAAATTTTACCGCGAGCTTCTCTGGTATATGTAGGGAATGCTTGATTTGGCTTCGTTCAAGATAGTTCACCAAGAGCGAAGAGTCGAAGCAGGATGGACTTCCTCTAAGTTTGCCTGTTGATTGACTTTCCTTGCTCACTCTTGTCTCATCTTTGCGGTCCGATGGATCCTCAGCAAGAGGGCTTGGGCACTGGTCATAGAGGTTGTATGGATTGCGAGCGGAATCCAGTCCAGCTTTCTCGGCCACTGCGACAGTTTTAGCACATTCTTCCTTGAGAACATCTCCATGAAACTTACAATTGGATCTCAGGACGGGCTTTCCTTCACAGCAGTTATTTGCGAGATCTTTCCAGGTTGAATCTCCCAAGATACCGTGATAATAGTTGAAGAAGATCGACGATTCGGCAGCGGTCGTGAGACTGAAGACTCCGTTTCCGATGGCCATTCCCTTGAGATTGATGCCTGAATCTTTGATAATCAAGTTGGCAAGATTTGTGAGATAGACACTGGCATATGACTCGCCCGCAAGGTACAATGGACTGTCTTTGAATTTTGGAAACTTCGCTAGAAGGTCCTTCAAGGCGAGGAGATTCTGCTTAGCCGCGAGGTCGTCATCTGTCTTGAGATCATTGGGGTCCAGAGAGTAGGAAAACCCGACTCCAGCTGGACTCTCAAGGAAGACCATGTTGGCCTTTCTGTTCCACGAAAAGGGATTCACTTCAAGCTTGTTTCCCTCAACGATCTTGTAAGGGCCCACTTCTGCGAGGAGACCCAAGAGAGAGCTACAACCTGGCCCTCCATTGAGCCAAAGTACTAGGGGATCTTTTTCCGGGTTTGACTGGGATTCCACCAACCAATAGTGCAAAAACTTGTCCGGTTTCTCCTTATCGTCCCCTTTGACATAACCGGAGTACTGTTGAAACTTCAGCTGGCCTTTCGCCAATCCGTCAAGATCCGAGATCTCATCCTCGCCGGCGGTTCGTACCGGATTTTCGTATTCCACCGATTTCTCGTCCTGGCCCTTAGAGTGGCGTGAAAGCATCACCACGGCCACCACAACTATAACTGTTGCGATAAGGCCAAGGCCAATGAGTTTGTTCCTCGTCACTTCAATAGCCATCATGTAGTCGTAAGTGTATCACGAATTCAACAAAAATCCTTCTCAATCAATCAACCCCCGACTAGAGTCTTTTATCTCTTTTTCAAGCTGGCTTCCCGTCAAGCTGACCTCATCGAAAATCACAGCGGTAGACAAAGAGACATGCAGTTACCCCTGCAGAGAGGGTCCTTGATGACTGGGTTTCTGTCTTAAACGACAAGCCGGCATTTCGATTGTCAGCTTGGGTCTTCATCTATCGACAGGCGAGTCATCAAAATGCGAAACTGCAAGCTAATCTGTGTGGAACGTGACTGCTGCGTGTGGCTAGATCGGCCTTTGAGATATTTGCTCGAGTCTGAAGCCAAAAGTTTGGGAGGGTGCCCCTGAAAATAGTCCATCCAGTAACAATGAAAATGCTTGGCGAGACGAGACGCGGCGTCAAGAGAGTATTGAAATCAAGAGACACTAGGTTGCAAATGCTTCTAAAGCTCTAAACGCGGGCTATTGTATAAGTTTATTAATAAATTATTAACCTAGTCAATATCACCGGTGCTACTGTTTGCATCATCATTGGAAATGTTAGTCGAATCTTTCTTGCTTGCTGATCCGTGTGAGATATTGTTCAGATCAATTAGACCGGGTGGATTTGCTGGACCCATATGGCTGAGATGCTTGAAATCCGATGGCTCTGAGATGTATAAACGAGATATTTTACGTTGCAGATCGTTGCCCTCTAACGAGCCTTCCTTAGTTAATTTCTGTATCAAGCTACTCTTTAGAACCAACTGTTGATTCGAAGTGAGCGCCTGCTGACTTAGTGTCAGCTGAGTATTCTGGTTTCCCTTTGATGATATTTGAACTAATTGAGGCAGATCAAGAGCTCCTGTAATACAAGGTAATACGTTGATTGCGTGAGATTGCAACGGTTTTGTGCCCTTCAAATTGATTGTTTGTAGCCACTCGCCGTCAAATGAATTGTAAATGTCAATGTGATTGTTGGAAAAAGCTAATATGAGTAATTTTGAGCCATCCTTATAAGTATTTGGGTTGTCGTTTCTATTGAGGTCCTGAGTTGTATCGCTGTCGCTATGTGTTATAAGCAGACTGGCGATTGTATTGCATTTAGTTACAAATTGCAAATCTGGATCTTGTGTCTTGTAACCGAGTGAGTTGACATAAATTCCGTGATTTTCAAAAACCAATAACCATTTGTCGGGTAAAATCTGATAGCAGCCAAGTGGCTCCAGAGGATTCTGGGTGATATACATCAATTCGTTACTTTCGGCATTGATCAAATAGAGAGGTGGACCATCCCTTCTGATTATATTGTGAACGTGGAAATTGGAACAGGTGCCAACGCAAACGAGTGGGCCAGATGCATTCAGTGTTTGAATAACGGCATTTGACTGAATTTCTCTCCAGGGAGCATAGCGAAATTGCCGCCTGGTTATCTCATATACATATAGGGATTTTTTCACCGCAACACTAATGAATGCGCCCGAAATATTTTGATTGTGAATCACAAAAGTGGTGGCGTTTTTCGTCTCCGGCATCTTGATCCAAGCCACCGAGTCGCTTTCCAAGGCTCGCAAAGGAATCAACTTAATGTGTCTCTGCTTGCCGGCCATTGCTACGATCAGTTGTTCACTCTCTAGTGTCTCTAACTTGAGCACTTTGTTACCCTTTGGCAATCTATGATAAGCCTGTAGATCAAGATAGCAACATATCAGAGAGTCATCGGTGCCAATAAGTATTTTCGGCCCCTCTTCAATTATAGCACAACAGTTGACGTTAGCTAAATTGCGCAGTTGCGTTAGATTGGATGCGTTCATGATCAAATAAGCAGCCAAGATGTTGCGATCAGGCAGATTGTTCCGCTTGATAATCCTGTGCAGCTCTAGTAGTGCCTCAATCCATTTGATTTTCTCACTCTCTTTGTCAACCAGCATCAGTTGATGAAAGACGCTTCTCTGAGAGTAGGACGACTTTTGGTCCCCAATCATCGACGAACTGAGCCTGAAGATACAGGAAATGTCCGTCCTAGAGGCATGAATGACATCGCTCTCCAACACTGAGGTGACGGAAAAACTCTCGTCTCGTAAGTCTATGATCCTGGCCACTGAGACTCCCCCGCCCGAGCTGCTGTTGCGCATCGGCAGGCTGTCATCGCGGCTGCTAGAGTTGGCCCCACCCACTAGTGATACATTTGACGAGCCACCACCAAGCCCACTTGCACCTCCAAGCGCGCCATGACTACCTCCAGAGCCCCCAATCATACTACTCGATGAGGACAGAGATTCGCCCACCAACTCATAGAGGAACAGTTTGAAATCGCAAACGACCACGTGAATTCGCATCCACCCCTTACGTATGCCTCCCGGTCGAGGTATGCGGACATAGCCGGAATAAGCGGTTCCAATACCACGCTGAGGATCCAAACCAACGTAGCGCTTGTCTTCGTAGGGGCAGGATAGGTTAGCCAATGATTTGGCACATCGTGCGTGACAAGCAAAACCGCAAGACTCACAGACCAAACCTTGCCTAATCAGTCCAGTCATCAACGATGTACAAAGATGACATTTCAGGGGCATGATGAAAGTTCGAACAACGAACATATGTCTGTTGGTTTGCTGATTGATTGGCGGTGGACTGATCAGATTTCCACCTCTGTTCCGCTGGATCATATTGGCGATCATTTGTTGCTGCTGCTGATATTGAGCCGGGTTTGTCTGGTGAGGTGCTGGTGGTTGAGGGCCGAGCTCAGTCATATTTGCGTACATTCTACTCCTATCCTGAGACATGGTTGTTAGACTGCGCTGAAATTGCTGATGATTTCGAGTCGGTGTCAAGGGTGGCTGAGGTTGAGCATTGCTGGGCGAGTATTGTTGCTGGTTTCTTATTTGGCGATAGGCGGCCTCCGCCTCAGAGTAACCCTCCTCGGTGCTAGTGTAGCCGCCAGAATGTAAATAGCTGGACTGCATTCCAAGATTACTACCTTGTTGGTATGAACTACTGCTGGCGCTAATCATGACAGGTGAGTTTGGTAGCTGCTGTGCACCAGGATCACATTGAGATAAGTATTCTGATGGTTCGCCAATCTGACTTGGTGGAGGATTGAAAGTTAACATGGACTGTGACACGAATGGGAGAGGACGATTTCCGTTTCCATAGTTTTGCACATTTGAATCACCAATCATCCTCTTCTGCTGCTCCTGTCTGGTGAGTTCGATCTTAATCTCTGCCAAATCAGCTAAGGCCTGACACAACTCTCGTTTTTTATCTTCAAGATCGTTTTGAATTCTACGCTTATCTTCCAGCTCATTCTGCAGTGACAACTGCAACTCCTTGAGCTCGTTACGCTCAGCTTTAGCAGACCTACGCTCTTGCCAAGTTGTGTTCGATCCATGCTCCAGGTGCTTATGAGCATCAACTTGATATGAATTCATATAGATGTTCTCTGGATCCAAATTCTTGAGGGCAGCTACTTGTTTGTCCCAATTCGGTTGCTGCTGCTGTAGTTTCAACACTTGCTCCTCTAGATGGGCGATGTAATCTCTCTGCTGGCTAATCAATTCGTCTTTGGCACCTTGGTTAACATTCTCGTGGCTATTGATGCCCATTTGTTCTCTTGATTTTAGGACAACCAACTCACTCTGCATTGTCTGCAGTTTACTCTCGAGGTTTGATATCTCCATTTGATAGTTATAGTTTATATGCTTTTCTCTTTCGAGATCGATTGAGATTTTTCCCACCTCTTCCGACTGCTGCCTCTTCATTTTCTCCAGACATGCAATTGTGTTCCTCATTTCAGTGATTTTTTCCAACTGACTCTCAATTTCGTTCTCTTTGCTCCTCAACTGAGACGATAATGCACTTTTCTCCTTTCTGATATCATTCACTAATATAGACAGCTCCGTCCATTGTTCTCTAGCCAAATTTAGATCCGACTCCAATTGGCGGATATCAACATGGTTCAAGTCCTCATCGAAACTCGAATGGAGATTACTGGATCTCGCTGAAGAAGATGGCTGAATGACCGAATCAGAGCCAGCTATGGCAGCGGAAGTGATGGCACCAGACTTCATTATTGCACGATTGGTTGGTTTCTGTGAAAGACCATCGATCACATCAGATCTGTTGGCAGTATGTTCCATGAATTTTGTGGGATTGGATAATTTGCCTGCGGTAAAAGTTGCCGTGTAGCCGACGAATGGGAGGTGTATATTCAATATGCTATCTTTACCTCGATTGATTCCTCCCACTGGATTGACTTTGGAATCGCCCAAGTTGGATGGGCGTGACTCATCAATGTCAAAGTTTGATGTATCATCAGGACCCGAAACTATAGGCTTATAGGGTGGTTCTACGTGTCTCAGATTATCCCAATCTATCCCATCGAACCATTTATGTGATTTGAACTGCTCAAGAGAGTGGAATCTCTTAGATCGACAACAAATTAAATGTGAAATTAAGTCTTTCGCTTCATCACTAACCTGGGGTTCTTCAGGAAACTTGAATGATAACTCGTGATTCATGATTTTTGAGTATGTTTCCGCAAGCGATTCCGCATAGAAAGGAGTTTCACCAAATAGAGACTCGTATATAACCACACCAAGTGACCACCAATCAACATCGTAATCATACAACTGGCCAGACTTCTTATCGCCCTCCATGGCTTTAAGTACATCTGGACTGATATAATCGGGTGTCCCCACAGCTATCGTACATATACCATCCGATGCAATGTTAGAGACTTTGAGGCAAGATCCGAAATCCGCTAGTCGAGCGTGACCGTCTCTGTCCAGGAGAATGTTATCAGGTTTGATATCACGATGTATATAACCCATGCCGTGGAGCATAGATATAGCCATAACAATTTGAGCGCTATAGAAGCGACTCATATCCTCAGGTAATAGGTCATCGTATTTTGAGAATAAAGTGAGCAAGTCACCCCCTATGTAGTAGTCCATGATTAAGTATAGATTCTGTTCATCCTGGAAGGCGTAATGTAGTTTTGTGAACCAATCATGATCATTACCATGCAATAGAATATCGCGTTCTTCGCGGTAACAAGCGGTCTCAGCACGACGAAGCATCTCCGCCTTGTTCAAGGTCTTCATGGCATATATTGCATCATTGTCTTCACGAGATTTTACCACAGATACTTGACCGAAGTTACCGAAACCTATCACTTTGATGAGATCAAAATCTTTGGCTTGCAAGCGTAATGAATTGATTTGTGTTACGAATGGTTCGATAAGTTCCAAAAATTTTTGCTGATTCTTGTTTCTGGTGAGTCCAGAGAAGTTCGTATGACATTCGTAATAGACAGCGTTCATAAGATCGACCAATATTTCACAATTGATAGAATTGCTACCTAAGAACATTGGCCTTGATTGCATCAGTTTTTCCAAAGATTCAAATCTGCTCTGTAAGCTTGGAGCTGAGCATATCTCGTTCGATAGAGTTTTCTCTTGTTTTGCGTCCTCTGTACGGACATTATCGACAGCCAAACTAGAGGAAACGGCTGTTGAAATACTGGGACCATTGGTTGCGATTGTTGGCGCTGATGACTCTAACTGTTTGGCACGCGAGGTAGAAAGATCATGGTGCAATTGGGAGGGTACTGTAGGAGTATTATCTCCACGAGATGAAGCAGCGGAATATTCTGAAAGTTGGTTGGCAAGAGTTGTCGATGATTTCCGATGTGCCGACCCGGATGTTCCGTCTTCGTCGAGCTCATGAATCTCATCACGAGTTGCTGATGGTTCATTTTCATCCAAGTGTGTACTTTTAGCGACTGAGTTCTTGTCTTCCTCTATTAGTGCTGTCCTATCTCTATCACTTAAAGGTGACTTCGTATATTGAGGTTCGGGCTTCGCTAATGCCACAGAAGAAGAAGAGGATGAAGATTGGTGACTGTGGTGATTACTGATCTTTGAATTATCATTCAAACGATGAGGGGATGATAGTTGCGGTGGTGGTGGTGGCGGTGGTTGATCCGGTTTTAGGCAAAAGCGATCATCCAATAAGATGGAGGCCCTATGGTGCTTCGTCGGCGAGTCATTAGCCGTTTCCATCCTGCTATCATAGAATTAATTTGCGTATGATAGAGAGGCGCAACGACTATTGAGACTACTGTTGATGTCTCAGCTATTGTGAGGTTTCCTTTGTCTTTGTTGCTAATGCCTTGTCAAAATAACTGAATAAGTTGATACACCAGCAAGTTTCATAGCTAGTTTGGCTCGAATAGAACAGATGTGAATTGATTATTAGTCAACATTTCAACAATTGAGTTAAGAAAATAAGATATATATGTATTATTGTAATGAATGTGCAAGATAGCTTGGGTGCGATTCAACCTTAGTAATATTGTGATGAAAAGATATTACAAGTGACGGTGGTGGTGGTAGTAGAGGTGGTGTTGGTAGTCGAATGATGGGAGATTCTGACTAACTGACTCGCACAGACAAAGCCAGCTACACTTGTGCGTGCGATTGTGCTGAATGCCGCGCTTGATAGCGCGCACAAGTGCACGTCTGCCAATTCTTGTCTGGCTCTGGAATATTTTCTTACGAGAACAAGATTCGGCCAACACTTGCAGGAAAAACTCGTCTCTTCGTCTAACGAATCTGCGCGGTTCTCCATGATTGCGATGTCTCACTCCCACTCTAATTACAGACTCTGGATTTCGTGTTTACTCAATCGTCTCGGTCAACCAAGCAACAAACAAACAAGCACAATTGGAACTTGATCCAACCCGCGAGTTTTCCAACAAGTTTATGCTCAAGTCTCTCCCAACAATAGATTCTTTAAGCGAATTCATCACAGAAAAAAATCATAATGACCATGAGCTGCATCATGAGGTTAAGCTCCGCAAGAACAATCTATGCATGCTCGAGACTGTTTACACCGCTTTGTACTCAGACAATCAACGTTCGACAATTCTCAAACCAGAGGCTTTATACCGAAAAACACGAGTGGATCTCTGTCAAAGATGGCGATGGACCAACCGGTCGGGTGGGTATATCGCAACACGCTCAAGATGCCTTGGGGGATGTTGTTTTTGTCCAACTTCCGGATGTAGGCTCCAACTTCAAGCAATTCGATGAAGTTGGTGCCATAGAAAGCGTAAAAGCAGCATCAGAATTGATGACACCTGTTTCGGGTGAAGTCACAACAGTCAATGATAAGTTGGAGGGGAAACCAGGTCTAGTCAACAGTAGCTGCTACGAAGAAGGCTGGTTGTTCGAGATAAAACTTACAGATAAACAAGAATTAGATAAGTTAATGACTGAAGAGAAGTATAAGGAATATCTGGAGACATCCAGTTCAGGAGCCGTTTAGTCATATTCGATGAACTGGCACCGTAGTGTGATGTTATGCAATTTTTAATCCTGAAATTGTTATTATATGCATGTGATGCTCAACTTGTCTCTGTATTGTAGTTGTATTCGCAAGTCGCATCTTCATCGAACTCGACACTGCCGCTAAGCCCGGAACTAGGGTCTACTCTGCATTTGCTGTCAGGCTCCGTTCCATTGGTGGCGGGTGAAGTTTCAATCATCGGTATGAGCTGACAGAGATCTCTAGATGCTTCGACGTTGTGATTCAATTCAACCTTAAGAGTTTCTGCCAAATTATTGTACAAGTTGATCCAAATTTTATCATCATACTGTACTATCCTCTGTTGTAGGGCGAAGATGACCTCAAAAAATTTGTTATGATAATCTTTCTCATTCATTAAATCGTAAAAATATTTTGTTACACAAGCCGTATCTTCGTCAGTTATTCCCTCCGGACATCCGACCCATTCATTGAGTAGGCCAATCACTTGATCGATCTCTGTGAACCCGCAAATGTTGGCAGCATTCTTGTTTGCAGCTTGCAAATTGCTTGACCTCTGCAGGCACGACTTGATGTCCCCCACCTTAGGCACATCCTTACTGGTTGAAGGCTTATCAGGCTTGATATTATCAAACTTGGGTCTAGTAGCGCCTCTGATCAAGAAATTATCCATCGTTTTTTGCTGCTTACCTTGGCTTTCAGTGTTAGTGCTATTATTACTAGGTTTTTTGGTATTCCTATGACCGGTATTCTTGGAGCTTGTGGAGGCATTTGTGGCATGTGTGAGCGCTGTGGTTCGTGACGAATTTGAGGAACTGTCTTCAATTTGGCGAACGTTTCCATCGGTTATCTGCAATGTACGTGCATCGTGATCCTCTAGCAAAAGGTAATCCTGATAGGGCAGTATACATTTGGCCTTTATGGAATCCGTAATCCATTCTGGCTTAACAACCCTATCATCTGGCCTCAAAGTTTTTATACGTGCCATCGAAAGATTCGTTGCTATCATAAATTTAGTAGTTTGATACCTATAGTAAGGATGATAATCACCACCATTCAATAAGATTAGTCGCTTCAGCTCATCAGCAGTCGGTTGTGTTCTACCGTTGACATTAATTGATATGCCCTTGAATAGTTCTGTTCGGAGCGGATTATTTCGGCTTCTCAGAGCCTCCCTAATTTGTTCGTTCTGCTCCGCCAGCTTCGCCTTTTTGGCACGCATATAGCCACGACCATCATCGTAACCATTCGTCCGATCCAACTTGGTTAGACCGGTTCTATCGCCCATATCGATTGATGGAGGACGGACTCGAAAAGTGAGGCAATAAAACTGGTTCAGAGTCAACTTAATGAGCCATGTGCAATTGAAAATTGATGATATTCATTGAAAACTAAAAATCTAGTATTGATTTGATGCATTGAGCTGAACCTTGGATAAAATTCATTGATTGATAAATTTTACTCTACCTAAAAAGAGCAAAATCGTTGCAATTGATGGACAAATTTTTTGATATTAGACATCGTGTATTTGTTTTGGCAGTTTGACTTTACAGTTTGTGGAGCGGCGTCACAGCGTCAGCGTTTATCCCATGGAGCAGACTGGTCGGCGCGCCGGGCGCGTTGCTCGTGCACAGCTTTTCATTGATGCGCGCCATTCAATGAAAGCAGCTGCCGCGACGATTAAGCCCTAAACTGAGTAATATCCCGGCCACCAGCTTTTAGAACAGGTTAAACTAGACGAACCGAGAATTGGAGTTGAGAGAGCTGATACCGCCTCGTCAAAATGACACCACTGGACATCGTCGAAAGATACCCATTCAAACTGAAAAGAAACTTTCAGTATTCAACATCAAGTCGGACACGAAAAGGATATAAGTTAAAGTGAGGTTTCTCACAAGTTGAGCTAGCAAGCAGATTGTAGCTTTGTGATTTATTTTTTCATATGAAAGTATGCCTCCTGACTTAAAGGAGAAGTCTGATAGATAGGTGTGGCTGAGCGAGTTGGCGGCGGCGCTACCGGCTCGTCGCCAAAATAGGATCCAGAAGCATAGATGGAGGACGCGCCAGAATGGCCTCCTGGTAAGACACGCTCGTAGTTGTATATGCTTTCGCCCCTAGTTGATACTTCTTGATACATGGGCTCTTGAGGTAGGTTAGTGTGTGGAGATATATTCAAGAATGATGACCTCGGCGAGGGCATTATGATTTGTTGCTCTAGCGGAGACATCATCTTGCTTAGCGGCTGAGGTTGTTTATATTCGTCCTGCGCCATGATTATCGGTGAATGGTTATCTGGTATGTGTAAATCAGCAGATGTTTCTCCAGGAGGAGCCACACAATGGGCAGGGCTGCTATTCAATTCATCATCGTCAGCTTTCAGAAACTTGACTACTATGAATACAGCCGACGAAACGACGGATATACATAGGATAGATTGGATTAGGCCTGTGAGGGTATCAAAGCAATCTTGTTCGTCGACACCCAAACTGCAATCAGCTTTTCCGTCGCAGATTTCCTGTCGAGAGATACACTTATCATCACAATAGAATTGTCCATCGGCACACAGGCGCTTGGGACAATTCATTTCGTCCAAACCTCCATTCAATTCGTAGATGGAATCGTTCCTGAGACAATCCCTCTTACCATCACAAACGTATTTCATTTCGATACACAGTGGCCTCTTAGGGTCACTTAACTGGCAATCGAAAAAGCCATTATCACAAACGGACGGATTGATTGCATCCGATTCTGGATGGGGGAGCATGGGTGGAAACAATTGTTGCTGCGGTTGATTAACGGGATTTGATCGCATTATACTGCTAGCTTGATTAGCATCGGTGGCGCTGAGTTCCCCAACTGGAGTGGCGGTCATCGAGGGTTTTCTCAATTGATTGTCCGTCGTTTGCTGCTTGCTGGGATCAATATACCTAGCTGTTGGATGCAACAACATGTCATGGTTGCGTGTTTGATCACTCTCACTATTAGGTTGGCTTTCTTTTTGATTATTTATAACACACAACTTATGATCATTGGTGTAATATTCGAAACTATTACAATTCCATTCAGCTGGCCATGTGGTGTTTAGGGCACGAATGAGATCTGGCTCGCATGCTCGCGCCTCTTCGCAAATATCTCTACATGGTAATAATAGTCTTGATGCCACATCAGATGGGCTAACACAGACAGGGAAATATAAGGAGCACAAAAAAAGTTGCACTCTGTTCTTACAATCTGAGGTTAAGAAAAATGCATATTTGTGCAAATCTGAGCGGGCCGATTCAAGACTTGTATGGCCAAGGGTATTATTGAATGGTTGCACTGTGTTATAATTGTCGATATTGCAAAAGAATGAATTAGTTGGCTGGCACTTTTGTTCGACAACAGGTGATAGTTGAGAATTGACAAATGTAATAAATAGATGTGATATTAGGAGGGAAAAAATGATTCCTTGTGGATTAATTGCAGGAATAAATCGCCTTGTCCAAATTGATTTGTGGAGTTTTGTTTTGTGAGATTTGATTCGCTTTCTTGGAGTAAAATAATTCATTATTGGAGCCATGTTGACTTTTTAGTATCATCGGAAGGATAAATATCCTGATAAGTGAACTTTGAGAAGTTTGTCCGCCGGCGGACACAACCAGCATTGGTTTGAGAAAGGTGCGTCCAACAAAGAGGCGTACTTCCGAACTGTTGCTCGCGCGTTCGACTCGAGGAGGACACTCCCACCAGGGCAAACCCGCCAACGAGCACCAGTATTCACCCGAACTTTCAGCCGGAGTTTCGCATCGAAATGGATGAGATTATTCCAAGGGAGCTAGAACCTTTTCAACCAATAATCTTTCAGACTGGACCAAATTCCAACAGAAGTGCCCTATTTCCAAGAATAGTGACCTAAGAGCAATCCTCCTCAACAGGCTAACAATGTGGGCCCATTTTCTGCGGGATTCCTCCGCCACGCCCCCCTGTAGGATGAGCAAGCGGACTCGCGTGCCGTTTCCCGACGCAGGAGAGTGGGGGAAAGTGGTTAGCATATTTTACGAAGCACTTGGAAGATCCACATCGCACGCAGAGAAGAGACCGCATCACGCACGAAGCAAAACTTGAAGAAGTTGAGGACACTGAAACCAGTGGCCAGTGATTTGCCTACGTAATCTGTTGAGTTTGCGCCCAGACTTGCTCTTCGAGGAAGGAAACCCCCGACCAGGAAGCCTCTAGCTTGCGGCCATCAGGT
>Ga0058701_10000672_pt1 | contig 22876 bp, 18 predicted proteins | sample AgamicOrMae_FD_97039 | JGI IMG/M metagenome (GOLD analysis project Ga0058701, IMG submission 97039) | Agave microbial communities from Guanajuato, Mexico - Or.Ma.e | ecosystem: Host-associated > Plants > Phyllosphere > Phylloplane/Leaf | place: Guanajuato, Mexico | collected 2012-06-04 | reverse complement strand
TGAACGTGCTTTGAAGTTCTAGTTTTGTTTGCCGCAACATGTTAAGAAAAAATATCCGTCACAAGTTTGAAGCGAACACTTTTCCCTCCTCAAAAAAATTATTTGCGTTTTTAAATTGTCTTCTAAGTGCCCTTTTTCATTGAAGTAAAACTTTTTTTATTGATCAAAATCTTTTTCTTTACCTCCCTAAAATCTTCAAGGCATGAATACTTGAGTCTAGTATTATATTTTGCAGAGCTATTTTTAAATATGGACAAATATCATGTCTATTAGGCCTAATGTATTGACGGGAAATATAGCAAGAGTTTTTAAAAGTAAGGAAGGCTTTTTATTTTATTTTTTAATCATGACTGATTAATCAAAGAGCATCCGTCAACCACGAAGCCTATTATGACACATCCCCTGACTCAAGTCTTATGACCGTTTCCAATGCTCTCCCCTCTCGTAGAGGTAGCCGAAAATCCAGTCCGTTTCCTGGCTTACTTTGTGCGGTACAGCGACTCTCAAAAGTCCCTCACCCTTTTCAAATTTCCAGTATTCATTCATTGAAGACTTCCAATCGGCACTGTATACCTCAGTGTCTTCTGCCCACGCATCTTCCACTCCAGGGTTATGCCGTTTGCTTTGAATTCTCATCTGTACTAATCATGGTTTCTTTTTACAGTATATGACGGAGAAAATGGGAGGGGCGGAAGGAACAAAATTAGACGTTGACTTCGTCGACATGGAAAGGGTAAGTGAAACAATTCATGATACTGTATATATTCACTAATCGATGGTCAGCGCTTTCAGAAAGCTGTCTTCATGAGCACACACAATGAACTTGAAAGCTCTAAATTTCCACCTGTTGTGTTCCACCCTCTGTCGCCTAGCCGACCGGAACTTCAGCAGAGCGAGGCACACGGTACTTTAATCTGAACAAACCTAACCTGAGCCGGTAGGGCTTACTTCTCGGCGGCATAGTATTAAGAAAAGGGTGTAAGTGGATTATGAACCTTTTACTGTTTGGTTATAGCCAAGCCTTGCGTGTTTTTTATGACCTACAAAACAACTCAAGACATGTGTCATCATGAAATTTATCCGGGAACCATATCCTATGGCAGGGATGTCTCAGGTCAAGAAAGTCATGAAAGTCCGGAAAAAGTCAGTAAAAAAAATAGTCGGTCAGGAAAGTCAGGAAAAGTCAGGGAAAACGCCTGCAAAGTCGGTAAAATTTTCTATTTTGACCTAAATATATTTAAATCTGTCCTTTGGTCGTGATCGAGACGCCGCGTCGATAAACAGAGACACTGGTATTCTCAAACTTTTTTCGGAGCTCGACGGGCGAACCGCAAATAAAATGATCGCATTTGGTCAGAAAAAGTCAGGGAAAAGTTTGGAAATTTCGAAAGTAAGGTCTTGTGACAACCCTGTATGGTTATGCTGAGCGGAGTACTGCCTTGGGCGCTCCATCAATAAAAATGAATTTATCTCATTACCGGGAGTGGAAGTTTTAAATTTTAAGTCACAAGCCCAAAAAAATAAAATTTAAAAAAATGCCGCATACATGAAAAGAAAACAAACAGGTGTAAAATAGTCAAAAATATTTATTTAAAAAAATGAAAAACGTTAATTATTATTATTTAAAAAAAACTACAAAACACAAAAACAAGCTCGAAGGGAAAAAAGTTTCGAATTTCTTCATTGTGATGTGTTTTACTGTAGGCCAGACTTACGTATATACTAAAAGGAAGGTGAGGGGATGCACAATAGCAAATGAGGGTGCCGTTTGTCCAAGTACTCACCAAATTGATTGAAGATTGTTGAAATTTGTGTTGGACTGAGAGCTAAGTTAGGTGTGGCATCGAGGAGTGTCTGAGAGAACTGAGGCGGCGTACCCATGTGCTTTTTCCGCTGTTTTCAGTCTTCGCTGAGATCATTAAAACCCGACACGGAACACATTCGATACCGGCGGTGTGCTATTTCTTATAGTACTACTTATATCGTTAACGTCAAACTTCTAGCACAGTAACCTCTGGTCAAACAATGCCAAAATTGCTTCCACTTTGCAATCAATATACGTTTGTAAGGAAATATCAATGTAGATATTACTTCAAATGTGATCGTTCAAAAACTGGCAAGTGTGTTTTGTTGTCCGAAATTTGCTGTTAGTTTATTTTTGGACCGATTTGCGGTTTTGAGAGTATTAAGTGTTTATTATGGTTTCGCCTTTGTTTTTCATCCTCTAAGACGCAAATCGTGAGGAAAATAAACAAATGGCACGCAGAATCACTTTCCGGAAAATGGGACACATTTCATTCTAAATTTGAATCAGTGAGTGTCTCTGAGATTCATTGAAAATTCACTTAATAGCAGTCAATATAGCATCACTAATTTTTTCAGTGGTGCCGTATTGACTGACATTCAGTGAATTTCTACTAAGTCTCAGAGACACTCACTGATTCAAAATTAGAGTGCTGATATACTTGGAATAATGATCGCTATTGAACATAATCCTTTTTTATCCCTGTCGACCTTCGCAAAATTTCAGTTACTCTCTTATAATCAACAGTACGACCTCTCCAAAAAGAACTCGCTGTTCTACACATTAAGAAAAACACTAACTTCAACTTATCTTTATCGAAAATCTTCGTGCAAACCTTAGTTGAAAACTGGCAATGTTCTTTCATCACTGGTTTGATTCTCAATATTTATTATCTAAGACCGGATATTGTTGAAGATTTTGTTTATCTCTGGAAAAATGCGTTACTATAAATTTTGACCCAAGACGATGTTTTGGCAAGAAATGTTGGAATTAGGACGCTAAATGTTAAATACGTAAATGCCTCAACCATCGCGCTTTAAGAATACGTGCATAAGAAAAAAAATTCTGTTTCGGTATTTTTTTCTATTAGTTCAAATGTTTAATATTTTTTTTGTCTTCTTACAAATACGTCATCGATTTTATTTTCAATTTTGAAAGAGTACAACTTCGTGGTAGTACTTCGCCCAAAAAAGGGGAAAAAAACAAGTCTCAGGGAAGCAATGGGTATAACAAAACTTTTGCGGCCGAAGTTCCGATATTAGGAAGATCTTTCCCTCAATCATATTTATGAAGATTGTTTCAACAGTTATAAATACAGGCGCTATGCATTCTTACGGAGACATTTTGCCCCTTAGGACCAGCAAGAAGCCCTTACGAATTCCTGGGAGTGTCTGGAAAACCGCAATACTCGTGGAATGTCTGATTGTGTTCATGAAATACCCCTAGAGACTGGTGTACCTTTTGTGTGTGTTTAGGTAATTTACCGTGAGGTATTCATTTATTACGCACAAGGAGATGATCCAGGGGGGGCACTGGGGGGAGTGCCCCCCCCCCTGGGGCCCAGAAAAAAATGGGGAAAATGTGGAAAACGAAGGGGAAAAGAGGAGAAAGAAAGGGCAAAGTGGGGAGACGGCGGAAGAAAAAGGACGAAACAGAAAAATAGGACGAGAAAATTTTTGCAATTATTTAAAGTGATCAAGAAATGCTACTTGGTACTGTATTGTTCGAGAATATTAATCGATTTGATAACGTGATTTTACATATTGTTTATGTTCGTCACGAGAATTATCGTTTAGTCCATTTTGTGATTAGTCTCTGGAAATACTGTTCGAAGTCCTCCTCTGCCGTTGAAAGAGGAGAAATCGTCTACAAAATTTCTCTCAAGTTATGAATTGACAGGGCTGTTAACTATACATTTCTTTTAATCTTTTGATTTGTATAAAGTGGACGGCTGTGCTGTACCTAACAATAAACAAAACTAATTTATGCTTTTGTATGGCTGAAGATTTTTATTTCCATAAATCCTTTTCTTTAAGTTGAAAACAAAATCACGTACATTTTTTTTAAAGGATATGCTACAATTCTAGGAAGTTCAGGCCGTTAATACTATTATACCAAAGTGAAATCCCCGGAAATTCCAAAGTTTATACAAAAATTTCAAAGGAGCAATTTCAAAGATTTTTTTTTTCCTTTAAAGCGCATTGTTTATGTAAAATTACTTCCTTTTGCAGGTCCTCAACGAAAAGTAGGCAACCCGCAAAACAGTCTGGCGCAAAGGTCCCCCCCTCCCTTTGGCCGGTGCTGTATCCGCACCTGGTATTCGGGAAGCTAACTATGTTTGATGTTTCAGAAAACGGATGTGACCAACGAATTGGTGGAAGAACTGCAACTAAAGACCCGAGAGTTTCTTCAGCCTAACCCCACAGCTCGAGCCAAGATGGCGGCCGTGAAGGGCATATCCAAACTGTCAGGCCAAGCGAAAGCGTCCACGTATCCACAACCGGAAGGCGTTCTTGCCGATTGTATGATTACTTACGGCAAGAAACTCGGCGAGGATAGCATATTTGGTGAGTACACCACTTACCTTTAATCATGTGTTTACAGTTTTCTTGCATGGTTCAGTGGCTCTACCAATGAAGCGTGGGACTCTGGGCTGAAAAAGACGAGGAAGTACTATCATAGACAAAAAAAAACGTCCCCCCTTTGCAACCACCTGGACATCGGTGCGTTGCGGTTGCCTACCTTAGCTCAGCATCAGCCAATCACCTGCCTGATTCTGAGCCAAGGTAGGCAACCGCAACGCACCGATGTCCAGGTGCTTGCTGGGGAGGACGATTTTTCTGTCTATGATAGTACTAAAATTTCCCTTGATTCGTTGTGATAACCAACCGTGTCGTTTCGAGCTCCATTTTATAGAAATTGCCATTTCTCCTGCATGGGGTACTTGACCAATTTTTACCCAGATGGCCATCAGAAAGAGTTTAATAAAATGACGAAGAAAAGTCCAAAGTAGCACCTAGATACAATGAGCCGATCGCCGGGAAATCGAGTTCAAAGTTGCCTGTGACGTCTCAGAATCCGTGGAAATCAGCAAAATTTACGGATTCTATGACGTCACGCGCAACTTTGAACTTGATTCCCAAGCGATCGGCTGATTGAATCAATCGGTTTTGGGCTTTTCTACGTCACTTTTTGAGCTGTCTCGATGAAAATTCGTCAAGTACCCTATTTTGTTCAAAACACAGCAATGTTAACTCAATGGACCTTTTTTTTCCATTAAATTAGTCCACTTCACGAAAAAAAAAACACAAAAACAATATAAAGACATTGTAAGATTGCTTTTTTTTACGTGCTACGCGTACCGGCATGGTTTGTTACCATCACGATTTCAGTTCCTGTTTCTGTTCTTTTTCCAAAGGTCCCACGCTGTACTGGTCTCGAAGGTATTGTTTGAAGGCGTCGCCTAATGGCACAGTACGTTCATTTCCGCCGCCTTGAACTTGACCCTAGAATAGAGAGCCGTTTAGAGAGGGTGGTGTGCATGTAAACAAACCAAGCACAAAACAGCTTTTGATTTTTAAATCCACTAAGCTGCGAAATAACGCAATTAGGGAGGCCTAAAAAATTGCGCAAACTTCCTTTAATTAATTTTGGGTAACACTTCCATCAAAACCTTCAATTTTGAAAGAAATCTCGATTTGAAAATCCGAGGTGAGCAGCAGACGACGACCTCCTTGAGTTTGTCGTCCTGATGTCTGCTGCCCACATCGATTTCCAAATCGAGATTTCTTTCAAAATCGAAAGCTTTTGAAGAAGAAATTCTGTGTTTGCACTATCTCCCCCCTCTCTCCCCCAAAGTCCGTTTTCTCGCTCGCTCAGGTCCACCATTTGTAATCCGGGGCATCCCCATCCAATGAGAACGCTCCGGATTACAAATGGCGGACCTGGACGAGCGCAAAAACGAAGTTTAGAGGAGAGAGAGGAGAGATCGTGCAAACACAGAATACCCAAAGGAAATTAAAAGAAGTTTGCACAATATTTAAAACTTCCTGTGTGGCATAATTTAGCTGCTCCTTTGGTTTGGAGATCAAAAATTGATATGTATTCGGTTTGTTTACATGCACACCACGCTCTCTAATTGCTCTCTACTCCATATCTCTATGGATTCCGGTCTTGCTACTCCCGTTGTGGTGGTTATCTCAGCGACCCTCTCTCCACTTGTTGAGTGTATCAACGAGAAGCCCTGACACCCGATCACAAGTATCTCCCAACACTTTTATCTGGTGCTTTCGTGAGACCAGCTGACAGTGAGCTGATACGGCTTCTCTCCTCTAATCTAGGTTGACTTGATAGTACCGGCACCTTTCCAAAGGAGTATGATGATGTATCGTCAATCGGAAGCTCGTATTTGATTGGTTCAGATGTCATACTAAGTTTCTTGTCGGTCATAAATAGGTTGGGCTCATGAATATGGAATTCATGCGGGGTTCTTTTTTCTCAAAACAGCTCTCGTGATATATTCTGTATTATGGAGCCAAACCGACGAGGACGAAAAACGGGTCTTGCTTGTGAACAGTTACCTTTGTGACGTAAGGCTCGTCCGCAAATTTTGGATTACTTGATTTCTTTTTTTCAATTACAGCGCAATCTCTTATTGAGATGGGTGAAGCAATGCGACAAATGGCGGATATTAAATATTCTTTGGATGACAATATAAAGCAAAACTTCTTGGAACCATTACACCATTTGCAGACTAAGGACCTCAAAGAAGTGATGGTAAGTTAAGTAACTTCAACATACGCAACCGTGTTGATCAAGTGAATCTCTTCTGTGACTTGCGGAATTTATTAGCTTGAAGTTTTTTTGCTAAGGACATAACTTTTTTTTAGTTTTCTACTTTAGTAAGAGATTTAGATTGCCGAGCCTCCCCAGCGAGTGATGTCGGATTTCGCCAAATCGCGGAGTTTAACCGTGGTTAATGAACAAATCAATTGAGTTAACGTAGCATTTTTGAATTCTCTTCTTAGCGGAACGGCACTGTATGCTAGTTTATCCTAATCCGTCAAGTTAACCGTGGTTAAGTATTGCGAGTTTGTGGTCTATGGCGGCCTAAGAATATTTCAAGCCTAAAAATAAAGAACATTTCGAGCCTAATAATAACGTAATAATCACCCTTCTAACTCATGCGTGTAAGTAAAACGCGGCTTCCCGTGCCAAAAACGCGTCAATTTTTTTTTTTAAGTTTAGCATTTAAAGCCAAAAATAATAATTAAAATGTATGTGTGACCGCAGTTCATCGGAAACGTTATCTCTATCTTAAAATTAAAAAAAGGGGGAAATATCGCGCTTATTCTTGGTTCTGCACAGCGAAGCAAACATGAAACCGTTCATGCGAGCATCGGTGCACTGTCAAAAAAAAAAGTACTATGGGAGGATTTTAGAATTTGAAGACATGTAAATAGGTCGATTAATTAAGGGATGACCAGAAGAATTCATCAAGTTGTTTCTTAAAAGAAGAAATCGATAGGCCATTTTTAATAAATGCCGGGAGGATTTCAAAGTTTGTAACCATTGAAAAATAGTTCATCCTTTTGTTTCGCAAATTTTCTTAAAAATTGTTCCTGGCCCTTAACCGACGAATCAATCTCAGTTTTAAACAAGATAATTATTATTTCTATACATTAATGGATATTTTTAATGGATTTAGGTAATAGTTGTTGTTTGTTTACAGCACCATCGGAAGAAACTACAAGGTCGGCGACTGGACTTCGATTGTAAGAAGCGTCGCCAAGCCAAAGGTAAGCATCCTCGTAGTGACATTGCATGCTCTTGTTTTAAATCGAATCGAATTTCTATTTTTGTTTCATTTCTTTTACTTTTTTTTACTTTGGCGCGGCGTCTCGGTGACGTCAGCAGAGGGATCACCAGCTCGGGGAATGAAGGCAAAGGGTACGTGAGGGCAGGGCTGGGCCGGGCCAAAGCCCTAGATCCAGTTAGTTAAAGAGACGCGGATGGTGTTGAGCGCTCTGATTGGTCGGTGATAGAAAGAGATATAAGATACGAATTGCTGTGTGTGCGAGAGAGACAGATACTCGCTTGCATAGAAAAAATGGCGGCCGTGCCTATACCGCCCGTGTGTAGCGGCAATTTTTTTCTATCGCTGTGCGCGTTTCAATCACGTCTCTTTAACTGGATCTAGGGCTTAGGCTGGGCGGGCAACTCGCCGACAGGCGAACTCCGCGCCGCGGCCACTGAACAAGAAGCGACTGGACGCTAACCCTAGATTCTTTTGAGGAAATCCATTCTTTCAACTTGCATTTTTCAATTCGAAGTGGATGACCCCAGAATCCTCGTGCTTTCGTGCGAATACCACTAACAGTGCCATTGAGGATGTTTCATCGACTTAGCCAGTCAAATTCATAAACAATTGGTGCAAAAAATGACAAAATTGTTTAAAAATCTGAAAAGCACGAAAAAACTTTAAAATTTGACAAGATTAGTTGGCAGCTATTATTTACGGTATTTCAATTTTTAAAACTGTCGCCATTGCGGATTTGACTCATTTTTCTCTGAAAAATTAACTGTTCTTAGAGGTTTTTATCAAATATTTTTCTTAAGCGACGGTAAGATACTGTCTCAATTTGTTCATCTTGACTAGATCGATCATGTTCAAAACGCTCGTTTTTTCATATTTCAGTCCGTTATAAATTTCCTGGTCGTGAGGTGATAGTTATGTAGGTCATTTCTTGATATTCAGATAGCTAATGATTATGTTCACAAATCGACGTCGGCCAATTCTTGATATCGCAGCCTTGAAGTGAGTAATGCGCCAAAAACTGAATTTTCAAGATGGCGTCGCTAGATCCTCCTTAACAGAACTGAATCTCCTTGAGGATCTGAATGTAATCAGAAAATTAAAAACAGCTGAGGGAAAAAACAGGGAACGGCAAAACTTTGCAGTGGATCTTAAAACTAAATGAAGCTTTCCGAAATAAGGAGAAAAATTGATCAGTGGAGTTGAGGGAAAGAACGAAGTGTTTTGTCATCAGGATTGCAAAAGTTCCAAGGATCGCTTTGTTTGTGAATTTCTATGGGGGTACGTGCCTGCGAAAGCCGTGGTAATCAGAGGCAACTTTGCTTGATTTTTGCGTGCGATCGCAATTTTTTTTTTTTTTTGCTGTTTCAAAAGCATGCGATTTAAGGCTGCATCTTGTTTTCCATCAACATTGTAATGTGAAAAGAGCTCGTCCAAGGATTGTTCTGACCAGTTCATTTTCAGATGGAGGTTTGATTGGTCGGTTTGCATGGTTATAGCTTTTTGTATTCATTTTGCTTTTTTTTTCTCGTTGTTTCGAAAAGTTATTTTTGTAGATATTTATTGCTTTGAACGCATTTTCGAAATTCTTTTTATTCGGAAATAGGATTGATCCTCCGCTATAAAGGGAAAAGTAAAACCTCTTTTATACGACCTTCCGATATAAGATGATTCCCATTATGCGACGCGTTTTTCAGGTCCCTTGAGAAAATCTACCGCTTGTATCCGACGATTTAGTCAAACAAGGCGGGAACAAGAAACTTTATGATTTAAGCCGAACTTGCTGTACGATGTGTCCCGGATGAATACAGAATCGGCATGTGGGTTGCCTACCCCTCGCAACAGCGCGACGAAATTCTCATACGCTTCGGTTCACTTTCCTTCCCTGGACTCTCGGATCTTTTCTAGCCAGGGCTGCGTTCGAAAACACCACTCGAAGGGTATTCTGTCTTTCTCTCTAATGGAAGCTCCATGTGTAAGACATAAGATAGAACATCCTCGGGTGCCGTTTTCGAACGCGTCCCAGGTGTGAGCTACGAACAATATCTTGGTAGGTTTCCTTATACGAGCGGGAAAAATCGCATTGATTCGCTGAAAAGAACCACGATAACCAAGAAAACAAAGGCAATAATCTCGATTTTTTTTGCGGTGTAGTATTAAAACTAGTTCCTTAACAGAACAAGTTGCAGTAGAGTCACTCTGAAGCTGAATAGCGGGAAATTACTTTTCAGCGTCTTAATACTCAGCCTCTGATATACTCAATTGGCAACACTTTAACCGAAAATCACTGGTTTTCCTCTGCGTCACGGTACACACACCTGGCGAGAAAAGGTACGAGAGACCCGCGAACGAACGAGAATTTCGTCGCGCTGTTGCGAGGGGTAGGCAACCCACACGCCGATTCCATATTTATCCGGAACACACTGTTTGTAAGTCAGTAGACTGAACTTTTTTCATAATTATCGTAATGAATAACGATACCGTGTCACTATACAGTTAATTCTTTCACAATCATTGGCAATAACTATAGAAACTCGAGGAAAAAAATCGAGGATTGAAATTTGATCAGCCTTATTACATTTGTAACGCTAAAGGAATAATTCCAAAATCATCATAACAACCTTCTTTAAAAAAAGGGTACGCTAGACTACAAGTTTAAGAAAAATCAACGACTTTGTACGCTGCATACCCTACCTACCTGAGTTCAGTATTTCGTGAAATGAGGGTAGGACGGCACAATCATAGGTTATGCAGGGGGTATTCCCTCGATGTAAGACCGCTACCAAGAGTAAAATGCTTTTAGCTGTCGCACTATTTACCTTTCTTAGATGCGTTGTCAGGCTTGTAACGCTGTGACGTGTCTTTTACGAACACTTCTCCTTTATCTCCGCATCGGAAAACCTTCGCTATAAGACAACTTCCATTATACGACATTTTCAGTCGATCCCCGGAAATGAACGTTGCATAAGAGGTGCCTCTACCTCTTTTTAAGTTTTCGAAAATTTTCAAACCGGCGTTAATTTCAAGTCATACTTTTTGCTTTATATTTGTTATTGAACTCACCGTCAGATTGATGACTTTTTACAATTATACCACTTAACAAGCGAAGGAAAAAAAAAAGCAGGACCTGTTGTTCCACATGAGCCCTTCTTCTCTAAGTAAATGCCTGATAACAATGTACAGTGGTGGGCGAAAGGTCCAAGACACTTCAAGCAACAACTGCTGATCTAACTGAATGGATTAGTTGTCTCGAGTTCACTAGTCCCGCTAAAGACAGGAAACTTTGGCCGCCGCCGTGTGTTTTTAGCTTAGCGCTTTAAGTAGTGCTTCTTTACTTGTCGGATTCTTCTTTACTTGTTGTTCTTTTTTGCATTGACTTTTTCGAAGAAAAAGCCAGTGCAATATCAAAATATACTGATAATAAGCTGTACCATAAACCTCTGTTTTGATGTAGTTTTGTATGCCTGTTCTGTTTCTGTTGAACTCTGTTGAAGGCACCTGTCTGGTTCCCGACCATCATTCATTTTAGTTTCGGAGCTTTAGTTTTCAGAATATTTAATTTAATTCTTTGGATTGAAATTTCTCAAATACGGAGATATTGGTACGGTTTCACTCCCAACTAGGCATTGTGGTCCTAAATATATTTTTCTTTTCCTTTTTTTACCTTTAAAGTAAATTTGAATGAAATCAACCCGTTAAAAATAAACAAACTTGGAGCAAGAGTAGCCTTTTCTCCTATATTTTCCCGCTACGCGAGCAAAAGGAATAATTTTGGAATCTATTCGTAGCATTCTGACTTATCAGAGCAATTGTATACCTCTTGTAATATTGATTTCTGGATTGAGAAACGCGTAATTGAGTAAACAGTTGAGTGACCAACAGCCTTTAGCCCATCAACGCTTGCTTCTGCACCAAAATTTCTCATTGCACCCTTTTTATACTCTTGTTTCTCAGCTTTATTCGGTTAAATTGATTGGATGTTCTCAATGTGTGAGCGTTTATGGGTTAATTAGTCTTCTAATTTGATTTGCGGTTCTTCAAGTCGTAGTGTTGTCTGTTGTTGCTTGTTTTGAGTTCTTTTTGATCGAATCTTCCCTGGGGTGCGTTGCTCCGGTTTGCAAACAGGTTCTCATATTACAGATGAGGAGATTCGCCAGGCGGAGGAGAAATTCGCGGAATCCCTTCTCCACGCTCAGATGGGCATGTTTAACCTCTTGGAAAACGACGTGAGTTCGCAGTCCTTTCTTCTTGCTCTTTGGTCGATTGCGGCCTGCTTTAGCGAGCGCCCTTTTTCTGTTACAGGTAGAACAAATATCCCAATTAACAACTTTCTCTGAGGCCCTTTTGGAATACCATCAACAATGCACTGAAATATTGAAGACATTAGTGGAAACTATGCATGAAAAGTGAGTACGGCTGCTGTCTTGTTTTGTATTCATCGCGGGAGCTCCATGCTGGACTGTCGCTTTCGGAATCGCTCCTCTGGGACGCGTTCGGAAACGACATCCGAGGATGTTTTATGTCTATGGAGCTCTCATAAGAGAAAGACAGAATACCCTTCGAGTGGTGTTTTCGAACGCGACCGTGTGTTAAGTCGTTACCCCTGTGTATGAGCATAGGGGTAACGACTTTACACAGAGGTGCGATTTCGAAAGCGACAGTCCTGCATATGGAGCCACCGATCGGCTCCTTCTTAAATACAGGGTTTAGAACTGTCAAGCCTTTAAGATAAGCAGGAAAATTGTTGAGCACGCAAAAGTAGATATGGTAATCTCAGTTTTTTTTATTTTAATTGATTCTGAAAGCCTATTACACACTTCTCAGTGCCAAAATCTTTGCTTGATAGTTGTAAACAAGGATTTTTCTCTTTGATCCTTCTCATAATAGGTATGAAAAATAGTCAAGAAAATATGAAGAAAACAGGAAAGATTTTAAGTACAACCACAACTTTTTAATCTATAGGGCATTTCCAATTCCAAAATATTTCTGATGGAAACGTTACTCGGAACGTGCGGCAAGGCGGTGAAGTCGCGACCGCCTTGTCGCACAGTCTGAATAACGTTTCCCACAGAAATATTTTGGTATTAGAAATGCCTTTACAAAATGCGCATTTTACAGTTGTCAGTAGGAAGTTTCCTCTTTGAAAGCTTTCTTCGAAAGTCTCTTAGTTAAGGGGGATCTAGCGACGCCATCTTTAAAATTCAGTTTTTGGCGCATTACTCACTTCATGACTGCGATATCAAGAATCGGCCGACGTCGATTTGTAAACATAATCATTAGCTATCTGGGTATCAAAAAATGACCTACATAACTATCACCTTACGACCAGGAAATTTAAAACGGATCGAAATCTGAAGAAACGAGCGTTTTAAATTTCCTTGTCGTGAGGTGATAGTTATGTAGGTCATTTATTGATATCCAGACAGCTAATGATTATGTTTACAAATCGACGTCGCCCGATTCCTGATATCGCAGCAGTGAAGTGAGTAATGGGCCAAAAACTGAATTTTCAAGATGGCGTCGCTAGATCTCCCTTAAATTGTAGGTTTTCTATTTGTTGTTGCTGGAATACTTCTTGTTGGTGTTTTGTTTCCAGGAAAGAAGAAGCTGCTCACCGGCCGAAGAGCGAATTCGTTCCGAAGACGCTGAGCGATCTGATGGTGGAAGGCACCGGCTCCTTGGACGGCGTTAATGGTTTGACCTACGGTTCAAATAATTGTAGTGGCAACCCTCACTTAAGCAAGCAAGAAAGAACAGATCTTTTGGGGGACCCCTGGTCAGCAGCCCCACCGTCGCGGCCCCTAGGCGTTGTCAGAGGTGACTAGAAGCTTGAGCCATCTTGTGATGGGCTTCCCGTGGGAATTGCCCGCCGTTGCTTACTAACCAATCATTCTGCCTCGAAAATGGATGTTTTCTCTTGTGAAAGATGTCCTTATTCATAACAACCTTGTGGTAAACATTTCTGTTCTAATTGAACAAAAGCTTCGCCAAACTAACCTCAAATCAACGCATTTATAATCTGGCCTCATATGGAGCTTTGTGTTTTCAGCTGGTAACTGTGCGTGCAGCCTACTGTTATTCCTTCTTCCCTGACCTTCTCACCCCGAAAATTCTTTTCCTTTAAAGCTCCTAAAGATTCCGGAACTTTCGTTACACATTTCAGGTATTTCCAGCCTTTTCAATCCTAGAAAACTTCTAATGCGTACGGATGTTGCCCTACACTTACGACTCTTTACTTTTTGTTGTTTTGTGTTAATGTGGGTTGCACGAACAGTTCGCCTTTGCCGCTGTGTGGTCTTTGCTGGCACATGTCACCCGCTGGTGGCAGCTCCTGGATTTATTTACCCAGGATGATTGAAGGAGAGTGCTTTGCCGCAAGATCACGTGACGCTGTGTCGGCAAGGCTGAAGCGCTAAAGACCTCCACCTGAAAGAGCTGCAAAGCGGTGGCAAAGTCCGCTTGTCCCTGTTAGAGACCTGGATATACCAGAGAGGAGGCATTGGGCAGCCATTTTGTCTCTTATGGGACCATCAGATGCATTGTAGCTTATGGAGAAGATGGCGGCGCCCATGGTTCACAGCCTCTCTAGTATATCCAGGCCTCTACATACCGTGTTGGCTGGAAACTTGGACTCTGCAGTCCGATCTATGCATGTCTTGTGGGTTTCTTGTGTGTCTCTTCACAGTACTAACACAGTTGTGTTTTGTGACCGCACGATAGTTTCCAGTTCCTTGAACACAAATGGAGCAATATCCTGTGGGTGTGTTGACGGGGATGTGTCGAGCCCCTCCTCGGCTACCCGGTCCGGGAACCCGGTCTTGGGACCTGGTCCTGGAAGGTGTCCGTGGACACCGAAAGCGTCTGGTCCATCCTGCTTGCTGTAGTGAGGTTTTTGGGACGGCTCCTCTGTCGGTGATGCGCATTCTCTTTCTCTAACTCTTTAAATGTGGTGAAGGCGTTCACTTCATTCTTCAACTAGACTCTTTTAAGAGTTACCGCACGCTTGTTTGGCAAGGCTAGCGAGGTTTTCATAAAAATAAGCCGGGTATCAAATCGAAAGAAGACTTTCACAATTATAGACTTAGCTAAGTTAAATGCTGCGCGAAAGCATTACTTCGCGCATCATTTACTTTTAAAGCATTACTTCGCATAAGCATCTAGAGATTGGCCGATATTTTATTCTCACAATTAAATGCTCCCCCCTTGTTTTTTCATTTGGCTACTCTCAGCCACGTGTACATATTTAAATTCATCTCGTGTTCATGACCATTGTGGCTCACAAAAATATTCGTCCCTGAAGAAATTAAGAGAAGACGTTTTCTCAATCATTTCTCTCGATTCAAACCTACCCTAAACGCCTTCCTAAAAATTTGCGAAAATATTGGTAAAATTTGCAAGTCACGTATACTGTTATTTTCGAGAAGGGCTTTTCTCCTAAATAACCTGAGCCACTAAGTATGCGGTATCTAGTCACTTTTAGCCCAATTATCCATATACTTGCGCGATGTTTTCTACCTTCTTCGACAGTTTGCATTCATCGAAATTTGTTTAGCTTTTCGAAGGGAGTTAAAGTGAAATATTGCAATTCTTTACTCACCTAACCGAATGATGGCGTTATTTCACTTTATATCAAATATTTGGAATATTCAAAATTAAAGCTGTCATAGATACGATGGGAAATTCAACGAATGGAAATGAAGGGCTTCAGAAACCGTATTTTGGCGCATAAATAGTAATTTAGGGCAAAATATCTAAATGATCTATTGCGTGAGGTTACGTTAACTATCGACTATCTTCTCCTCCCATGAGGTTTCAGCTTACGTCAGAGTAGAGTCGCTCAAATTTTCCCATCAGTCCAAAAATTTTGTCCGGTTCTGTTCGCTGAGGAAGGCACCGCCTTATGGAGATATATATACGCCACCGCCTTGTTGCACGATCATAACCGGACAATACCTTTTGAACTGATCGTACCTCGTGGAACCTGGGTTTGACGTTATCAAGGGATGACAGAAATACGGTAACTCAATAAATTTGATGATTTGGAAACGTACGGTAAAATTGACAGGCTTTGCATGTAGTAAGGTAAACCCTGGGAAACGGATAACAGAAGTTCGTTTTATTCAGTCGTCTCCCCTTTCGAGCGCCAAGTAAATGATAATGGATTAAAAGGCTATCTGTCGAGCATGTTTACTCTGCTACGTTAGTAGCATTGGATTGGGGTTCTTGACTGGACTTGGTTAATGTTTCATGTGTCTGTCCCTGAGTGAGTGTTTACTATGTATTTAGGAGCTTCCTCGGCTTCGACTCCTGTTCACACCAACAAGCCAAACCAACTGGAGCTGACTCCCGGAGGGGGTACAGCTCGTTCGGCCAATGGTAACTTGACTTACATTCGTTTTCCATTTGTTTATCCTCAGTTCCGACCTAAATCAAGCAGAGTAAGATAACCACTGGTGGGCGTTCGAGATACCTGCCAGTGGGTCGTCTATCTCCTCTGCTTTCGTTGTTCATTGAATTATTCAGATTCAAGTTATTAGTTTATTTTTTTTCTTAACAATACGGAAACGACGTGCATGGGTACAAATATTTAATTTGGCTTGTAGGAAGACAAGAAACATAGGTGTGCTTTCTTTCGTCGACCCTCGCTGTAATACAGTAGAGTCTCAGTTATACGTCTCTCAGTTGTAAGTCCCACTCGTTTGTACGTTCAATTCATATAGTTTCCAGAATACTTTACATGGCCTTATACGGGAGATTATTTTCACTTGTACGTCCCTCTCTGTTCTACATCCAAATTTTTGAGTTCCGATTTGCATGTATAACCGAGATTCCACTGTATTTTGCATCGGAGTTGAGCGGAGGCGTGCACTAGCCATTTGACATGTGTATCGGTAATCTTATCGTCGCAAGTTTGAGCTTGGTAACGATATTGCATTAGAAGAATACGATGGGTAACTTTGAAATGTTCACTGAACTTTTCGTTCGAAATCCACAAAGTACGAGAAAGGCCCTAAAGATCAGCATTTTCCGACAGGGTCTTTAACAAGGGCCAGTGTATCAGTGGTGCAAACCTTGCCTCGATGGTTGCTGCTTCCTCCAACCGCTAGGATCGTTATTATGGATCGGCCTTTTTCAAATCGCGTAGATGCTTTTCAAAGTTCATCACATTAGTAAAGCATGTTGACTAAATTTAGGGGACTGTACGACTTAGAAATGACTATAAAGTTGCCAGTTTTAAAAGCAATTTCAAAAAGCTCCTACATTTACTGAACCCATGTCACTCAACAACCTTTCCATTCCAACTATTATCATAAGGGAGGGTGGAACTGAAGGGAAAACGTTCTCTCGAGTTCCGAGTTCCGACATTCTTTTAATGCATTCCATTTCACTGCTTATTCTGTTATGGTGACGGTGACCCAAGGAGAGGTTCGCAAACGAACCCAACTGGCGTTGCCGCTGCAGTTGTCTTGCTTCTGCATGCCCAAGCTCATCTTTGGTGTGGATGTTTAGTGTGTTTTTAAGGAACCTTATAGCTTTTTTGTGGTGTGCATTCATTGCTGTCACTATGTCCAATATTTTTATTTGGCCATAGATTATTTTTGTTGTCAATCCAAAGGCTATCTGGTAAAGATAAAACTCTTCAGTGACATAAATTGATTGCAAGTGAAATGATTGTGTTTCAGCATCACCATTGCCTTCGCCCATGAAGAACTCCCCAGCAAGGACGCCGGTTAGCAAAGCGCCTTGCTGCACAGCGCTGTACGATTTTGAACCCGAAAACCCCGGAGAATTGGGCTTCAAGGTGAGTACACTCAAAATCAAAATTATTTATACGCAGATTGATAGAGCATATAAGAGGCTCTTGAAAGATTATTTGGAGTAAGTGCGGACTGGGTTTCACTTTTTTTATCTCTGTACACAAATGTTTCACCAAAAATTACGTCCTTCACTCCAAAAGTTAAAGAAAACGAGGACTCTAATCTGCGTAATAAGGTTTCATGAATTGCGAAATTCTCGCCTGGTTCTCTTCGTTATAAAAAGCGCACATTTGGAAAGGATTTATTTGGCAAAAATTGGGTTGTGTCATAATCGACTCGAGTGATAAAATCCGAGTGGCTTATTTGTTATTATGCCGGACTTCTTACCACCCGGTCTTGCCTTTAGATCCAACCAATATGAACCCTACATAGATTTGTTTTCTGCTTCGTCACAGTTATTCTTAGGAATTATCACTTTGTGGGCCCTCAACTTGTTGATTTAGGTTTGGGTATTTAGTACATTTTCATGCAAGAAAGTCCTTGTTTATAGTCTGAGGGCCAGTTTCAGCCTATAGTGTGGCCAGTAAACCAGGGTGTCTAGCGACCGGGAAACCCAGGATAACCCGGAATTAGCCGGGAAATTGAATGATCCGGGGAAAAACCGGGAAATTGCCGGGAATTTCGGAAAAAAGGAGGAAAATCCGGGAATTTTCATTTAATTGCATTTTTATTATTTTTGAAAAAAAAAGATTGCTAAGTCCTTTTTTTTCCTTTTTTTTTCTAGAAAAAAGCAAAAAAAATCTTTCTTTTTTTAACCCATTTCCCAGCGATGCCGTTCGGAAACAGAAAAAAATATTTTAGCGGATTTTTTAGTTCAGTATTTTCACAATTTAAAAAACATCACCCCTCTGGAAACCTGAAATTCCATAATTTAGGCATTTTCCAAAGCTAAAAATTGCGTAATTTAATGGAAAATTCCTTCAAATTTCTATTGAGCTAAATTTCACTCAAAATACTTCGGGCTGTTATGGGTTAACTTTCAACAATTTACAAAATATGTCTCCTGAACTTTATTTCTTGGGGGGGGGGAGGGGAGGATCCTAATAAAAGAATTGCTGAATTTGTTTAAATCGTAAAATTTCAGGAATTTTGCAGAATAAAAATCCGGAAAAACCGCGAAATAGCCGGGAATTAGAAAATGGGAAATAGCTAGACACCCTGTAAACGGCTGATGGAGGGGTTACGTGGGGTGCGAATGAAACGTGGTTTGTTTGTTACAGGAGGGAGACAACATCACCTTACTAAACAGGATAGACGAAAACTGGTTCGAGGGCACCGTGAACGGGCAGACCGGCTTTTTCCCTCAAACCTACGTGCAAATAGTGGTACCTCTGCCGAACTAGGCGAGGCGCACCAAGCTAAGCGGCTGCCACGCCGCCTTCCTCATTGTCAGTCACTCAGCCAAGATTATGTTTTGTAAATATTTTGTTGCGCCCAGCCTTCGCCCCCCCCTTCCCTCCCCAGCCCGCCCCATCCCCACCCGTGTTTTGTTGGCTGTGAGCATGTCAATTTCACCAAAACGATCGGCATAAGTTCTCTCACTGCGCTGGAGATTTTGGCTGCCCGGGCGGTTTCCTGTTTTGTAAATAGCCACTGTAAATTAGATGTACGTGTGGATGTACGGATGTTCAAGCTAGAAGGCCGTGACGCAGAGATGTAACGTATCGTATTGTAACGTATCGTATTATCGGTAGCTGTAAGGTTGCACTCCTAAATGAAGATTTGACTGTATGGATGTTCCATAGTCTATTTTTTGAGAGGAGAGAAGGAGCGTGCGGTACTTTGTTTAGCTTGAGTTGATGATACGAGTGCCTTTGATTTCGCCCGGTGATCGTTTTTTTCTCCTCCGAGTCTTTAGTCGTCACTCACAGGTCAGTGCATCGCATTGCATGACGTTACATTTCATAGCGTTCCGTTTCGTTCTGTATTGTAGGGACAGACAATAAATCGGTTATGAGAGTTCGTGTCGCGTTCAGCAGATGCGTCCTCTTCTCATGGCAGTGGCCCGCACAAGTGATAAAAACGTTTAGGCCTAATGTATGGTATCGTGTCGTACTGACTTTTGTTTTCGTCTGTCACTCACGCTGCGCCGTCTGTCGCGCCACCTGTGAGCAGCTGCAGCGATTCGGGTGCTGTGCTGTGAGGTAGCGATTGCGTTCCGTTGCGTTTCGCGAGCGGGCTGGCGTAACCTTAGGCTGGCGGGCATGTCAGGGGTGGCTGTAGCCTCCTCGCCCCGCATCGCCGCGCGAACATGTCACTGTGGCCATAGAATGAAGTGTGTGTGAAGATGAGTGTTGAGGATGAGTGGATGGGGGCGGCTCTAGTTGTGGATGATTATTTAATTATTGCTGTGTTTCTTGGTATCGGTGTGTTGATGTGTGTATTTTTAAAAGAGATGAAATTGTTAATTTTTGATGACAAGTCTCCACACTACAGTCGCTTTTCATTTTTTATTTTTGTATGTTAGCTAGAATCATTGGTGGAGCCGGCTTGCCTCAAAAAGAAAGTTACACTGTTACATCATCTCTATAATACTAAAAAGATATTTTCTTCTTTACGAAATGCTATTATTTTTTAAACTTTTAACATGCTGTAGATATTGCAAATTTTAAAAGAAAATGTGCGCTCGTTTAATGGTGTTACCGTCTGAAAATGTGTTCAAAACGGTGTGAGAGCTTGTGATTGTTCACAGTATGTTACACACGTGTTAAATGATTTTATTAACAAATTCTATGTCCCTATATCGGATATGACATATGATAAAAGAGGTGTAGTAAGGCCGACGTGGCTAGTGGGAGTGAGTCAGGTAAAGAGTCCCGAAGCTGGGCAAAAGCGATCTCGACAATATATATAGAATATATTAACTACTCTCTGTCCTCGTCTATGCCTTTTTAAGCTGTTACCTTCTCTTTCTCTGTGTAATTCAATGTTGTTTAAAAAATTATATGTATCTATATCGAGAAACGGTAAAAATTTATCTACAGAAATAAGTGTTGAAACACTGCTGTGTGTTTTCATCAAATGGTAACGCTTCTTATAAATCTTGTCTTGATAGAAAATTTCTTGTTTCTTGCATTTGCCATCCGCAAGATGCGATGTATTCGGCTCAAGTTTCAGCATCCACGCCAAGGCGCTGCTCCGCTCGTGTCTTGTTTCAAAACCCATTATACTCGAACTTTGAACCTGTAACAGTGCCTTGCCAGTCAGCCAGCGAACGGAGCCGGTTAAGAATGACTTTAGCTTCGCCTTTCTTGAACACCGCAAACCACCTCTGGCAAGATTCCAATGTGCTGCAATCAAAATGAGCTACGGTAGCGGATCGGTACTCGGTACCGCGCGTGGCGTGTGTCAACTCATGTTTATTTATTGTTTCTTGTTGCTTTTCCTCTAAGCATCTTTTTATGTAATGTATTGATACTGATATCAAGTGTCTGTTTAAGCGTAACTTTCCAACGATCCGTGCCATTTTAATGTTCGCTTTTTTATTTGAAAAGGCGGTTCTGGCGCCGCGCCTGTGACGGAGTCGCGACGGGATCTTCGCCTCGCCTAACCGCTGGTTTTAAGTTGTATTCCTCCTCACGAATCATGTTTGCAGGAAGGTCGAAAAAAATTATGGCGTGCTGTCATAAATTTGAGACATGATGATTAATTACCGTAAAAAAGCTTTAGATACGCGTACGCTGAAAGTATTAAACACAGGTAAATTAGGTTTTAGCGATGACCTGGTCTGTTACTTTATGGGCGGAGTTGTCTCCCCCTTGCCCCCAAGTTCACTTTTTATAAGGAATCCTATGTGAACGGGGTGATGTATGTTTTCCAGCTGGAAGAGTCAAGTCATTAATTTTAGACTGAGACTTGTTGTTATGACATTTAATGCAGTTGGGCGTCTCAACTGCAACTAGATTTATTATCCCCACTACTAGCCTCTTTATCATTAGAAACATGAGCAGGAGTACTTTTGAGACGAAAGCGATGAAATTTGTGTCTGACATTTTGGTTGGACTGTCGTGCAAGATTTTTTAGTTACCGTAACTTATCATTTTAAGCCAGCCGTCAGTCATTTAGCGTGCTTATTTGTTCGCGTGATATTGTGGGCCATACGTGTGAAGCAATTCAGGTGGTCCTTTGGCTAGTTAACTCATTACTAGTCTGCTTCAGTGCATGTACAGAGTGTCATTTTTAAATTTGTAATATTCTGTCAACATGCGGTACTTAGTTATTGTTAACAATCTGAAAATGATTGAATCATACCCCTCGAATGGGGAAAGTTACCCGCGTTTTAAAAAGCTGTACTGGAAAAAAATCAATTTTTATGACTCTGCACTAGCATAATTTATCAAGAGTTGATGAGTAAGCAATAATAATAATTAATTTAAAAAAGACATGATGTAAGGGCGACTCTGTACCGTCTGGTGAACTTTTCAGTCCTCTTCCTCTGCGATGTATATATTGAGGTATATTTTATTTGTCGGCATAGCATGCAACCAATTATAGTTTTCTTCCAGTTTGCTCTCTGAAAAAGAATAAATGAAAGTATTATCTTGTTGTTGCTGCCGTTTAAAATCATTTATTTTCCTTGATATCCGCCTTTTTGTTCACCAACATGCAGTCAAGCTAGTGCCTGCGAAAATAAAGCATATCATTTGAACTGTAACGGCGTGGAAAGGAACGTTAAAAAAAGAGTACTTATACGACGATAGTGATGGTTGTTATCAATACTTAAAAAAAATTATCGATACCGGTACTTATAAAATAGGAACGTTTAGTTTGTTTTTAGTTTCTTTCACGTCACGTTTTTTTCGATACCTCTAATTAATTGTCACTATAAACCTCTGGTGCAGTAGTAGTACTGTACTCAAAGCGTCGTCCGGTGGGCAGAAACGGCGTTTTTTATTCTTGTCTGAACAGACTGAACTGGCGTCGCCGCGAGGGGGAGGGGTAAATCTCGGTATAGCTGGTCGCACCGCTCAAGATTCGTTCAAAGCTATGAGATATATCTCAAAGGGGAAGGGGGAGTCTGGCTGAAGATCCTTACAGGATCTTTAGGTACTTTAGGTCTGGCTAGTGGCCTAAAAGACAGAAATGAAGTAAACACCTGTGAGGTAAATGCGTAGATTTGTTCCTTCCTCGCGCCACATAATTAGTAAACACGGCAACAAGTTATAGAGCGTGCACTAAACATGATCAGTATCCAGTAGATTTTCAGTTATTGGCAGTTCAAAGGCTTTGACCCCATTCATGAGAATATTGTCCGCATGCAGGCCCCTTACAGTGCTAGCTAGGGACATACCGGTAGCGTATCACGGCCTATCACTTTAAATTACAATTTCAAAAGAAGTAGAATTTAAAAATATAATTTCTCATTTTAAAAAATAAGTTTCAATTTATTTGAAAAAAAACAATAAAAAATATTAAAGAAAAAATTATTAATAAAAAATT
>Ga0058701_10000670_pt1 | contig 22922 bp, 18 predicted proteins | sample AgamicOrMae_FD_97039 | JGI IMG/M metagenome (GOLD analysis project Ga0058701, IMG submission 97039) | Agave microbial communities from Guanajuato, Mexico - Or.Ma.e | ecosystem: Host-associated > Plants > Phyllosphere > Phylloplane/Leaf | place: Guanajuato, Mexico | collected 2012-06-04 | reverse complement strand
CTCCCCCTCGTGGCGGGCCGTAGCACTTGTCCAGACCCCCTCCCCCCCTAATGGCGTCACGTGGTTTATGGACGCCCCCTTATCTCAAATGAGTTCGTTCCTTTTTTATTTTGTTTCTTTTCTGCACACAGTTTTGTGAAATAAAACCCATTTTACGCCCTTAAAAATCTAAAACCGAAATTTCTTCTGATTATCCCAAAACCATTATATCTAATAACCGCCAATTTGTACCACAAAAGTTCATCAGTAATGGTCACAATTGTCAGTGTATAAGATGTTGCATTTTCAAAAATGGTTAGCTATATTCGCACGCCTACGTTAATACAAGGGAGACTTGAACGCACGGGAACCAATCGAATGCATGTTAAAAAGGAGGTGACTTGAACACACGTAAACAACATAATGCATTTTAAATGGGGCGTCGTGTGAATAGTCGCAACCTTAAAAAAATTTACGGCTCAGTGCCTTCTTACGCTTCGGTCTGTTTAAGCAGCCTACACAGTAATTTTAATAGATAAATAAAAAACAGAGAAAGCATTTTTCGGACATTATTAGTATCAACAATAATAAATATCAATAATTCTATCCGTGTTATTCATTATGAGAATTTCATCCGTGAGAGCACGATCGCCTCCAAGGGGATCAACTCAAGTTTCCAACAACCTTAAGACGTTACATAAACGTAGCTGTCCTGTCAAACAGAGAAAAGTCATTTTCAATCTCTTTTTTAATCTCAACGGAGGCTTAAGAACGAGTATTTTCGACCAATCTCCTAGGGGTAATACGAGGCGGCCAAAAGGAACTCAAGTCCGGCTTTCCTACGCTAAGATTTCCGGCAGCTCTTACCCAGTATAACATGTGTTTGAAAAGCCCGCCCAGGACACATAAACTCATCCGCCCATCCTCATCGGCCCGACAACAAAACTTACGAGCCCTTAGAAACCTACAGTACACTTAGAAATATCGCGTCAGTCTACGTCTAACATTTTATTAAAAAGCAGATAAATAATATACGATATTTCATAATCTATGTTATTGAAGGGCGATCGTTTGATTTCCTTGATGCTTAAGAATACTGCGAACTCTGCAAACTTTATTTTGGAAGACAAGCACAATGTCCAGAGCCATGGTTCTTCATAAACTTGTTTTTAATATGTTTGTAGCCTATTCGTGTTTCGCAGCCATTCAAAAAAGTTTAGGAGGACTTACATTTATCACAATTTCATATTCCTGCGAGTAAAAGGTCAGGTCAGTTCTATTCGCACGCCTATGTAAATACAAGGGAGACTTGAACGCACGGAAACCAACCCAATAAGTCTTAAATGGGATGTGACTTAAACGCACAGAAACCAACATAATACATTTCAAAAGTCACTCCGTATTCTAAAACACGGAGGTGTTTTTTTTTTAACTTTCTTCCCAATGTGCCTTTTGGGGTGCAGCGATAGTTGATTCGGCGTATGAGGAGCTTATAAGCAAAGTTTTAGGAGCGAGGTTTAGTTAAAATCAATCAAAAAGGCTCGATTTAGATAGAAAGCAATAGCAATAGAAGAAAAGACCGGGCGATGTAGTAGAGCCATCTGAAGCTTGTTTACTGTTTACATTTACACGAGTTCACACTTCACAATATTGTGTCTATTCTAAAAACAGATCAATTTTGGTACGGCACTCATAGATCATGAGAGAGTATTCTGCATTTTGCAATCAGTAGAGCGTCTTTATCAACAGGACGCATGAAAGTAAAGCATAGACTATTTTTATCTGACGGATATTATGTTCGTTTGACAGCAATGTCACGGTCATTTTTTTCTAGTGGGTGAGGGGGCACCAATAAACTGCGTGACCTCTTCTCCGACTCCCGAGTAAACACAGCTTTATGGGCCTAGTTAAAGTCCGTGCATAAACTGCGTTATCGGCCTCCCCAAAAAACAGCAGCACTAGGGGCTCACAAAGTCATAAGCCATCTCGTAGTTTTATCTACTTCGCTTTAAATGTCTCACTTTAATTTTAAGAAGGAAACGGTGGAGGTGATTTACAACTGGTCTCGTTTTTAACAACGCATATTGCATTCCTACTTTGTATACCATCGTCCAGATTGTCTAGCCCTGTCGCTTACTTTGTCCACTTCAAACTCACTTTGTCCAGCTCAACTATTTTGTCCAGTTTAACGCCTATATCCAACCTCTCGCCTTCTTCGTTCAGCCTATCGCACACTTTTCCCGTCTGTCGCCCACTTTGTCTAACCTGTCAACTTTTTTGTCCAACTTATCGCCCACTTCGTCCAGTCTATCGCTAAATTTGTCCAGCTTATCGCCGACTACAGCTCGTCACCTACTTTGTCCAGCCTGTTCCCAGGTTGCCGATTTTGTCCAGCTTGTGGCCTACTTTGTCAAGCTAGTCGCCTACTTTGTAAGGCTTCTTAACCTTTGTCACATATTTTTCGGAGTTCATTGCCATTTTCATGGCTTATGGATAGAGCATTCCTCTACCATATCTTCTCCCCTAAACAAAGTTTCTCCGCTTGTTTTTACCGACAACTTCTCAGCAACAACTCAACAAAAAATATCGCTACGTGGCGACAAATCCGTTGTTGTAGCGATCCAGTTTTTGTCAGTGTCCTTTTTCTGTGGCTCTAGGAAATAGAAGTCGTCCGGCAATTAGAAACTGACAGAGTACTGATGCTGAAAAGCAAAATGTATATTAAGTTGTTGCCTACAGGAAGAATTACATCTTCGGAATGAAAGCAAATTGGTTTACCATTCCTCTTCCTTGTTCCCCATTTACTCGTCATCCAATCGACGGTTTAATTGTTCTTATGACCTTCATTATTATTTTCATATCTTCGGGGGGTCATCGTTCGGAGAGGACCACCGAAAGCCCGTCCGCACCACTGGGCCTATCAGGACTCGCTGATGAATCACGCTCCGCAGTGTCCTTTAAGGACTTTGTTTATTGTTGGCGGTTTGAAATGAGGTTAATACCTCTACAATCCTCCGGGGGAAAAAAGGTTTTGAAGAAAGGCAAGAGGTTGACCGGACCGGACATAACCGGACGGATATTTTGAGACACACGCGTTGCGCTTCAAACTCACTCCAACACTTATACGAATCAAACCTGTTTTGCGTATACTGTAAATTTTAGCTATTTTCCGCTACCTAATATGTTCGATATTTAGTAGCGTATTCCGAGCGCAGAAAATAGTACTTAATCTAAGATATCGTCGCTGAGTCCAATATGCAGAGCGCGGGGATGACAAGAGAGGCACAGGTATAAACTTTGGGTCATCTATCACCTTTGCGGTTGAATAGGTCATTAGTACTGAACATGAAAACAAAACGTGACTTTTTAAAGACAAAAGTACGTAGAAGGTTTCTGGAGGCTTCCAATGATGCGTTTGCTTGTGGGCAGGCAGAGAAAGTTTAAGGGTAGCAGAGTCATTATCAGAGTGGTCAGTAGAAAAAAAAATCCTCAGCAAATCACCTTAGAGCAGTATTCAATCAGGAATAAAGTAAAACGAAGTAGACAATAAAATATTCAAAATACAAATGATTCTGATAACCAAAATCCTTGCCAAATTGTATAAGTCTCAGCGCATAAGTTTCAAAAGTTGCTCTCCTGTTCGTCTTACCCTGGCTTACTGTTAGGTTTAGCTCGATATAAAACAGCGTAGGTTAGGTTGACTGTAGTCAGGATAATCTAGGTTAAGTTAGGTCACTTGCGCCTGCGTCCGCTGAGCTATATCCGAGCCTAATGCCGCTTACTACCCGGCGGTAGGCCGAATCGCGCCGAGATATAAGCGACAACGTAGTTGATGACCGTTAGGTTAGGTTAAATTAGGTTAGGTTAACCTCTGTTAAATTAAGTGACTCGCTTCACTCGGTTCAGCGACGAAAGATACAACACCATGAGAAACATTACACCTTTCAAATTCACAGTGAAAAACAACCGTGCAAATACCAACGAAAATTGGTCGGGCACAAGTGACCTAGTGCTGCGTAATGGAACTTCAGATCGGTTGGTTCGCGCAGCAATTTTTTTCCTATAGCTTCCAGTAATGTAGCATCAGCAGTGCTGATACAAAAGTAGTTCAATTTTCTTTGCAAGCACTGATAAGAGAGGTATGCGAGCTCGAAGCTTTCATAGGCTCAGGCCGCGGGCCCCAGAAAAGCCTGACTCGGAGGAGATAGCCCAAGTGTGTATAATTAAAAGGGGCCGGGGGTAGGGGGGTTGGGGAAGGGTAGGGGCCAGGGGCTCATGTGACGTTGACGCAAAGAAATGGGCGGTCAACGACCTTCCAGCGTTGGACACGTGCTTTTGCACAGCAGTGTAGTCCGTGGAAAAAAATAGCCTGTCCGTTCTTTGTCATCGTCATCGCAACACCTTTGGAAATTGACCACTTTGTGCAAAGGAAAAACCTCATAAAAGTAAAATAAAACGAACAGGCAGAAATTTGGGTTTTAAATTTTGTGAAATGATAATTTGGAAACATTGCTCCGGGATGACAAGGTTGAAGAGGTAGTTTTACTTACAATATAGAGGTTTTATTTAATGATTTTCACACACATAGTCACAGTTAATATCACGAAAAAAAATAGTTTTGTTACAGCAACAAAATTAGGGACAACAAATTTTTTTTTGTTGCTGCAACCAAAAATTTCGTCGCAGCAACCAAACGTTTTGTTGATAGAACCAAACATTTTGTTGTTGTAACATTTTTTTTTGTTATTCCTATTTTAACAAATGATTTTATTGGTATAACAAAATCTTTTCCGTGATGATTTTATGTCAGATTTTCATTGATGAGTATATGTTTCCAATGGAGGGAGTTACCGTCGAGATGGTAGAGGTTGAAGGGGAGGACGCTTTTCGCTTTTACTTGCAAGATAGATGCGTAAAACGGTCATCTCAAACGAAAAAGGGTTATCGACAAGGACTTTCTAATGATATGACTATTGATATCTCGAAAGCTCGCCGACATGCTAACTATATCCGTTCTACGTCCCCAAAGCAGGTAAGTATACATATTTAAGTATCCTAGATCATCCGACAAATAATGAGGAATAACACTGAAGGACAATAAATCTGCTGGAAGTCACTTAAATCTGGAAACGGTATCCTTCAGAAGATTACAAATTTTTGTTTAAGAATAAAAACAAGAGTATTGGTTTCATAGTTATAGGAATGTATGACGGTTGTTTTGTACATATTTTTATTTAATGCAAATACGATAAATGGGTGAAAACAACAAGTGCTTGAAAAGTGCCTACTTTAGAACTTGTGAAAACGACGGCATAGAGATTTCAATTAAAATTAATGAGATTTTTTTAAAAAATAAAGGTAAGTTTTGTATTTTGTGGCGTAAATAGACTTTTGAGAGCACGAATTGCTTTACATGTCTCATAAGAAATATTAATCACACGACAGATCTTGTTCCAAGAAACAAGAATTAGTTTCCTTAGTGAACTCCTAATTCTTGCATTGAATATTTTGATAACTGATCAACTAGTGCCTCAACACAATTATTCCATTATGGTATGGCTTACACCATTTCATTATGAGCCATTGTTGAATTCTCAAAAGAGAGGATTTCAGTGACACATAAGTCACATATTACCACCCAAAACAAAGAACCGGTATCTGTTACTTTTGAGCCAAAATATCTGGTTGGAGACCATGGTATACATTCTAGAATTGAAAGTTCGAGTAAAAGGAACTACTATGCAACGTCTGGTGTAATGACCTAGGTCAGGTTAGGGTAAGTAAGGAGAAGCTAGGTTAGGTTAAGTCTGGTTAGGTGAAGTTAGGTTAATTCGGTTAGGTAATATGAGGTTTACACGCTAAAACATTTAGTAGTGAAAATTCGCTTTAGCGGTGAAAATAAACTACTAAATGTTTTAGCGTGTAGGTAAGGTAAGGTTACGTTAAGTTAGGTTATGATGGATTCGGTTGCGTACTGTAAGGTTTAAGTGAGGTTAGAGTCCTCTCGTGCTTCACTCCGCAATCGCATAACTCCCCCAGGCGACAAAAAGTAGCACACTAAACGCAGAAAATCCCACTTTCCGAGCTTTACAGTGAGTTATAAGCCATTGTATTGTCAAATTTTCGGCTACAAGAACTACTTTTCGGTCCAAAACAATGATTCCGTTGGTGCGAACGCGCGCCCGAGAAGTGAACCCAATTTTGCTCGGCGCTGAAAAGAAGCCGTGAATACTCTAGGTTCTAGGTGTCCTAGCTGAGCTCCTTTCCTTTCTCTAGCGCCGTCCACCTACTAACCTACCAACGTGACAGCATCGCCGAGGTGAACGACCCGTCGCCCAGGCGAACGAGGGCCCGGTCGCGCCCGCTCGGGCCGGTCCCCCGGCCCGCCGCCGCACCGCCGCCGCCGGTCGCTGGCCAGACCTCCAGTCTCGCGGCGCGGGCCTGCGATAGGCCTGCGCCTGGCCTAGGATAGGCCCATAACTGCAGCAGCGCTGGCCGCCTCTACACTGGGTCACCTAGATCTAGAGGGAAATCACTGTAGGGTTCATTCTAAAGCGTTATAGTCTTTTCGCTGCACCCTAAATCTCACTATAGGATGCAGTGGACGTTATAGTCATTATTCACGAAGGAGACAGCTTGGAGTAGGTCATTAGGAAGGAGGACACATCGCTCCATTGTATTAAAACTCACTTGGAACATCTTTATTTCGCGGAAACAGTACGCTAGAACATTCGCGAACGCAAGACATACTTTACGGACCAAGTCCTCCTTGTTCAGATGATAGTGAACCTTCTATTTTCTAGTTTTCGGATCACCAGTTCTTTAAACTTTCTAAATTTCATGCCAAACCTCTGGTACTTTAGATATTTTAAAATGAATAGTTATAAAAATTGAAAGCATGTAATTGGTATCACCTTAAAAAGTTCTGAAAATTTCCATTTTTTGGAGCGAATATTTCTTGCGTTTTATTTTTAAAAAACTCAAAATAATATTTACATTAAAAAAACAAACTTTTGCGTAATGTCTTGATCAGTTTTTTTTAATGTTTTTCTTTAATGCATTTTTTAATGTTTTGATCTGTTTTTATTAATGTTCTGATCTTTTTTTAAATGTTTTTTTAAATGTTTTCATCTGTTTTCTTTAATATTTTGATCTTTTTTTTTTAAGTTTTTGGGGCAGGACATGATCCTAACTTAAATGCAGTCGAGTTTCGATAGGAAGAATCTCGATGTTCGTGATTTTCGATAGTCGATAATTTTGCCTCGGTCCCTTGAAATCGTACCATCGAGACTCGATTGTAAATGCGTTCAAGCATGAGATCAATATACGCTATTTATCTTGTAATTCATGTTTTCGTGAATACTGAGGAAGGTGGGTGATAACCCGCACTTTTGCTACTTCCTCAAGATAAATTTTCCATTCCTCATGCCTCAGCAACGTTCATAATGAGTTACAAGGATGACTCGAACTTTAGGTACCTAGTTTATTCATTACTCTAAAAAATGCTCCTAAAAGTATAACATTTTTGGGGTCATAATTATTGAGCTCGTTGGTTTAAGACATGTTGAGCACTGTACGGATTTTCGGTTCTTTTGATTTGTGTGGATAGTACCGTCTGTCCTGCGCAATAGATCTACGTGCAATTTAACCGGATGGCCAACCCAGAAAGAATGTCATTCTTTTTAATAGACGAGCAAACGAAAACAAATGAAATATAAGAAGAGTGAAGCTCATTCCTCAGTGTTTTGCAACTCAAGTTGCCGCTGGAAAGATAGCATCGTTGCTTGTTGGAAATTCTATCACCGCACATTACATTAAACAGCCAAAAAAGAAAATATTCTACCGAGTTTGAAAATGTACGCAATGCGTTCCACAAAATGGATTGCCTTAGTATCGCAAATAACGTGTACACCATTACTCATTTTGGGTTAGTTTCATACGTTGTTTGGAAGCAGTTATGTCCTATCTTTTGAGTCCCACCTTTCATGCACAAACTGAGCGGAGCGAGGCTCAAGGTGAGTGACCTAACTTAACTTAACCCTGGTCAGCGAATGCATAGCAAATCCATGCATGGATTTCCAAAAATCCACAGATATCAACATGGTTATCCATGATTTTTTGGATGTCAGTCTTCAATTATCTATGCAGGCGTGGATATCCACATTGATATCCAAGCACAGATATCCATGCAAGGACATTACGCAATGGATACCCGTTAACAATAAATATCCATGCATAGATATCCACGTTTTTATGGATATCCATTTGGATATCCTTGGATTTCTATGGATATCCATGCATTGACTTACAATGGATTCTCGATCCAGGGAACCTAGGTTAAAATAACTTGTCAGTCACCATAGCCGGATGATACCTTCTGTTCAGCGGATGTTACTGCGACCCACAGTAACAAGATTGTGGCATTGAAGCGAAGCACAAAGTCTATCCTAACCAAGGTTAATTAAAACTCACTTTAATCTCACCCAATCTGTGCTACTGCATGTTAATCCTTGCAAGGTAAGGCAAGACGCATGGAATAAAAAAGGTAGAAAATGACATCTTTCGGATTTCAAAGGAAGATTTTTTGACACAGTTCATTTTCGAACCAGCAAAAGTTCTGGGGTAATAGATGTGAATGCTTGAAAAATATATTAAATGAATATAAAACGATTCCAACGTAAGGACTTGTACAGTTGTTCCGGATTCGCATGCTGGAAACACTGTAAGGGTGCCATAGGAAGTATCAACGACTCTACTGAACAGGGTCTGCAACCACTCCTACACGGGTGTTACGCGGTTGCCTACCTTGTTTATACACAATTCACGCTGCGTGGGTGCGTGGGGACTCTATCTAGGTATAGACAAAAAGTTCGGGCGTACAGTTTAATGCGAGGTATTCCATAAGAGGTGCATGCCTCCTTGCTTTCGCTTGCGTCACAGCTGCTTTTTGCTGCAATTTTCTGTCTGTTTGATCGAAAAGTGTTTGTGGCAAACATTCCATTTTGACGATTAGATAGTTGCGGGAACTGAAGAAGGGTGCTTTATGTTTGTCTAGGAGTTAAGTTGGTATGTGTCTGGGAAAGAGTTAATGAACTCACATAGAGAGGGTATCAGCAATTTAAAAAAATGTGCGATAAGAAAAGTAAAAAAAAAGAAAAAAAGGACAGGACAGGCGCAGGTATTTCCGAGTCCATCGGGCAATTATGCCGGTGCTGATTTTTCTTTGCGTTCTTTTAATCATTAAGACGTAAAGGGTTCAGATAATTAATTTTAAATATCATACGCAGTAAAAGCAAAGTACCTCATATATGGTGTAGAACGCTCCCCGCCTCACCTGGAACAAACAAAAATATACTATTAAAAGAAAGCATCAAAACATTAGGACACTTCTAAGCTAGTGAGTCGAGAATTTGTAAATTACAATGTTGCCAAGACTGAAAAAAATCGTCCTCAGATTAAGACATCCTCATCTCATGGTTAAACAGAAAATAACGTAACAAACTGCTCAGTAAGCAATTTATTTGTCTTTTGTCAACATGATGCCGTTTTTGAGGTTGAACCGAAAGCTCCTTTATCCAGCCTCCTTAAAAAACATCCTAAAAAATCATAAAAATTAAAAAAAATAATTAAAAATATTATTTATCAAAAAAATAACAAAATAAATACAGAAAAAAACACCAATCAAAAAGTATTTGTAAAATTATAAGAGGTAAAAAATCTTATTTTTATTGCTTTTTAAGATATTCCTATAATCGAATACACCCTTTGATACACTAAAAGGATTGACGAAAAGTCCACAATTGCATAGAGTAAGTTAATCTAGGTCAAACTAGGTGCCTAGTTCCATGGTCATTCCAGCTGTCACCAGATGAGTCTGTATGCCACCAATCCTTATCCCGCTCGTTTCTAGGCGGCAGTGCGACCGAGAATATTACGACGTCAGGCTCGGTGACCGTGAGGTTTAAGTTAACCTTAAGGTTAAGCTAGGATACGCTTGGCGCAAAGGAGGAACAGAGTAATTGAATAATTCCACCTTTCGAATTCAAAGTGAGGAGGTCGTCGCGGACCGCAAGACGGCGTACTACCAGGTACCGGGTAGTCTACTCTTAGCGACGATAGCATCGGCTGCGGCGGCGGTGGCGGCGGCGGTGGCGGCGGCGGTGGCGGCGGGCCGGCCGGTGTCAACATGGTTGGAATCGCCCGAAGTGCCTCAGCAACAAAGGGTGAGGTTTAGTGGTGTCGACTAGAGTTGCTCTGATACCGCAGAGTGCAACGCCCGAACAGCCCGAGCCAACGAAGTTGCAGTGTACGAAATAACAGACGCATATTTTAACCGCCGCACACTGCTTGCCACATTATACACCAATACGTTAGACACTTTCAAAAGTACCACTTTCGCCGCTGAAAACGGCGAAGTCCGCTCAGAGTTCTTCGAAAAACGCGCTTTTACAAGAATTCCGACTACGTTTTGGGCGAAGAAAACTGTAAAATGAAATAAAGAGGATTTAGAAAAACTAATTTTTAAAAATCTGCAGAGCTGAAATCAAGCTGATTACCGTTGGAAGAGGTAAAGTTCCCGGCGTTAAAAAGACTAAACAAGAGTTTGGAGACATACATTTTTATATAACACTTTTATAGGGAAAATTTGGTCTGTAAATAACCAACCAACCAGGAGTAGCTTTTTTTTCCCAGTAGGCTCACACAAGTGGTTTGTCTCTCAGCACAGAGCATTTGCCAAATACTCTAACCGCGCCTGTTTGTGTATTCAATTTATTCGCATATCCACCCATCCTGTAGAAGTCATTTACTGGTTATTTACCGCAATAAAGGATCTCCGCCCGGATTAACACGACTAAAAGTGTCCTATGAAAAAAATTTCAAAGGAAATTAATAAGAGTGATTACGTCGTTTGAAACTGGGTACTGAAAAAGAGCGACTTTAAGCACATTCGTAGGACAACTCAATCTCACGAACTCTGCCACAGTGCAACCTGAACGAATGTAGCTAAAACCCAATCCTCCCCCTAAAAATTGCAATTTAATCGCTGAATTCTAAGTCCGAACTTTATGCAAATATCATAAGTGCAAATAATAGGAATCTGCTTGAACATATCTAACCTTATAATAAACATCCCAGAAGGACTGTCCGCAGGACATCCGTGTCCAGTTTTCACGGCCTACTGATATATTTTAGGATATCTGTGTAAGCACTGACCATTGGATACATCCGTAATCAGTACGGAGACCCGGTTCATTCGACGAGTTTTGATTAGCGAATCAATCTTAAAAACTCCCTAAACTAAAAAACACTAAAATAATTTAGCTCCATTAAGGCCAAAATCCACTGCGAAAATGCGGGCACAATGCATTTCAACTATACTTTTAGCACATTTTTTCTCACAAATAGACTCGTTAACTCGACGTCAGTTTCAGAACGCTTTAACCGGAAGTGACCTTATTTGGTTCGGCTGTTATTCGCTTTAACTTCATCCAGTACTAGAACAAAATAGGTGCGGGGACGAATTAAAAAGGTGCTCTTATTTTTTGAAAAGAAAAAGTTCTCGCTAAACTCGTTTCGGTGCACAATCGCTCAAAACATGCTAACTTCGTTTGCGTTTTCCTCTGAAAACAAGAGATCCCTATTCAGTCTTACTCGAACTGGGCTCAATTGAACAGCACTGTAAGAGCTCTTATTTTATTTGTTGCTTTAATTTCATAGAAAACTAATCCTTGCGAAAGGGCTTGAGAAAACTCACACCGATTTCTTAACGCATTCCCTTGATAAGATTTTTTGCTTCATGAAAGATATTTCAGATCCATTTGGTACCGTACTTCTTATCGAAAGGAAATCATGTTAGCCATGCTTATAAATACCGTAAAATAAAAGAGAATATCTCTTCTCAAAACATAGAATGAAAAAGCTTAATCAAATTTTCTCATTCTCTTAAAGGACATGTTTTTCGGGGCCTTTAGCAACAAGCTATTTCTTTTAAAAAATTAACGCAGAATTTGGTACGGTCAACAAATTTATCACTTATTAGGGAAAGAAAAAAAAGATAGGTGCCCTGTCATATTACAAAAAAGGAGCATTTTTTAAAATTTAAATTAAAAAAAATCTCTCCTTTCTGTTGTTTTTGAATGTTGATTTTCAAGGTGTATTCCGCGGGCAGTGGGTCAATCGACTTTGCGGAAGTGAAATCATTATTTCTTCGTACGCATTTTGACGCCTCTTAGAAGGCCTAAACATATCTTACAACAAACTCTCCGCCAAAAAAACAAAACAAAAACAAAACAAAAAGACATTCCTTGCTTAACGCACTGAGTCGCCAAAAATGTACTGTTACAACTCAAAAATGCAGACTTATGGGGCCCAACGAAGCTTTCTGGAACACTTGTGCAAAAACCGCTCATTGTTCGGCTGGACCGCGATTTGGCAGTGCTGTTTGTATGACCATCGCAAAAGTCGAGCGGGGGCGAGATCGCCGCAAGAGCGGGTGCAAGAGCGAGCGCAACAGCGCGCTTGCGGCGGTTGCGGTGGCGCTTGCGGCGGCGGTTGCGGCGGCGTCGCGGATGCAACAGCGGCGGAGGCCAATGACCCGCGCAGCGCCCCCCCCCCACTTCCCCCCTCCCCCTCCGCGGAGACGTTGTAGGTTCACGATCCGCTACGCCTGGCAGGCCGCTACCCCCGCTACCGCACTTTGACGCCCGCAGCTGGGTCAGTATTTCAGCCGAGGCCACACTTTCTCGACGTCTTTTTCAAAATTTCCTTCGCCACTGTCAATTACGTTAGTTGCGTTTTCTGCCGCTAGAGCTCAACCTTTCGTCCAATCGAGCGGAGCGGACAGACTGTGGAGTGAGGCACAGGGCACCTACGTTTGGTGCGGTCACTAAGCCTAGTGTCGCTTAGTCCTTGGCAATACTTCGATCGAGAAAAGAAAGCGGTACGACGACTGCAGATCGGAGTCGCCTCGAAGCAAAACACAATAACGCATACCTACCGCCTACCGTGGGTTAACAAAACCTAGGCTAAGTTAACCTAAAGTATTCACAATTCCTAATGTTTTATGTAGCTTAGTCGCTGAATATTGATTCCAAATGGAGGAACACTTTCGTTTTTTAAAACACTTTTTTGACGTAAAATCTTGAAAAATTGAGAAAAAAATTGATAAAGTTTTTCTTTTATTTTTTTTAATATATTTATTTATTCAAAGGCCATGGAAACTAATTCCTGAGAAAAACTCATTCTTTTGTAGAATTGTTCATCTACTGCTAAAATTTGGTAGCAGTTCAGAAGACAATCAAAACAATAGCAACAAAGTCTACGTTTAGGAAAAAAGTCTTGATTAACCTTATTTTTGATAAATGTTTACTTGCATTCTCCAACAAAATTGATATTGCACACTTCCTACAGACAAGCTATATATAACAATACTACTATCTCCCCCACTCCAACTCAAGATCTTTCACACCAAGTTATTCATATCGTCTGTTAGTTGACCTTTTCAAGTGGAATAAGAAACAAGCTGCAAGTTTTACTAGGCTAATAAACCAGCTACGAGTAGTACTTGAGAATAGGCCAGGTAGTACTCAAGTATACTCACGGTATACTATACCTGCAGTGCTGCTAGTACCAGGCGAACATTCTCGCGAGGAGGTACTCCTATTTTCCTCGTACCCCACCACCGCTTTTCTTTCTAGTTCAAGGTCAGATCTCACCTGAGTAATAATCTGCCGATGCTTACTACAACTCCATTTATTTTTTCGACGTGGCCACGAAACAAGAAACATTAACGTAATATTATCATCAAATAAAACTGCAAAACTAAATTTGTCTTAAAAAAATGAACCTTGTCCAAGAGTCACAAAATAAATACGTATAACCAACAAAAATTAATGGTTATTGGAAATATCGACATGGTGAATTCATAACATAGTATTTTCCTTCTCTTGTGTTTTATCCTTAGTTTATATTTCGTTACATTAGGAATACCGAAACCGCATACGCCAGGTTAACGCACTTTTTAAAACAAGATTTTTCTCTTGCAACAAGAAATCTAATGTGCAAAGAAAAAAAATCTTGCGGCAAGGAAAAAATTGTTTTGTCACTTCATCCAGAAAAAAATCCTTAGCATAAAAAAAATCCTTCAAACAATCAAACTTACGTTGATTGACATAGGCTGAGATCACGTGCTTTTGAGCACGTGAATAATCCTCAATCATAGTGTATCAGTCGTAGGAGATAAGCACTTATCTCACTGATCCAGAATCAAGAAAAAAGGTCAGAAGGTAACAGATCTGTAGCAACCACGTCTTAATCGGTACATTGCACCCGTCTTTTGTATACTACACGCGAAGGACGATGATGATCGCCTGGGTTTAGGGTAAATTTACGTTTTTGTCGAGTTGCCAATAGGATCAAGTAGTTGTTTTGACAAGTCAAGATCCCAGGGCATTGTCACAAGCAGATTAAGATTAATGGAGATTCAAATGAGCAATCGTAAAAAAAAGGTTTTTTATCCGATAATAAGTTCCTATTGATAACTATGATGTTCCCACAAAAAAAAGAGGACGTCATCGGGGACCTCGAGGTCCCCGATGTCTTCCTCGATCTCCTGTTTTTCGTAGAAATGGACACCTTAGTGCGATTGAAACCGAGCCATGAGCCTAGATTTTGAAAAATATGTCGGTAAGGGTGTCATCGACGACCTTTCTGTCGTAGCACTTTTACACCAGTGGTGCAAACTGAAAATCGAAAAGTGGAATATTTCACTAGGTCACCTTGAGTCAAAAACCGTTCAAAGTGCATCATGCGCAAGAGAACACTTTGCGGATACCTGGTGCAGCGACGAGACCTGGTGCAAGGTTAAAAAAACAATGCATAAAGGATTGGAGAATATTAATCTCCCCTTGAGAGGATAAGTGAGACGGTTTTACATCTCAAATTTAGAGGAATTTTCGTATTGTCGTAAGAGTCAATACTCTTACAATGAGGGGAATATTCTGAAATTAAGAGGAAATTTGATGGCGCATTTTTCTCTTCTTTTAAGAATAATTTTTTTCTGGGTGCACGGGATTGGTTTTTTTTTGATGCCAAGAACTTTTTTCTGGATGAAGTAACAAAACAATTTTTTCCTTGCCGCAAGATTTTTTTCTTTGCACAATATTTTTTTCTTGCAGCAGGAAAAAAATGGTTTTATCACTAAAGGAAAAAAAATTCTTGGCATCAAAAATCATTTCTGTGGGATAAGTCAGTTTTTCAACAGTTAATAAACCTAGTGTTAAAAAGCGCGTCAGAAGGGCTGTTTTAGCTCTAAACGCAATTTTTCAAAATACTGTTAATGACATACATGTAGTTCGTACACCGAAGTCTACATTTTCCGTGAAAATGCAAGTAAATTTAGTTGATTTTTAGAAATTCTGATCAGTTTTGTTAAATGAATATCAAAATTTACTCTCTCGCAAAGAGCCCTAAAAATTTGGCGGGTACATTGAGTCTTTCCAGATTCGTAAACAAGTTGTGCAAAATTTTCGTGCGCTTGTCTCTCTCCCACGACCAATAGCATTTCGCTAGACGGCTGCCGCCGTGGCTCCGCCCGTTAGTACTCTACGTGGGGCCTACATTCAGTACTATGCCAGGCTAGTCCTCAACAGTGACGCGAAAAGTTTCCTATGCAGACCCGGAACCGGAACTAGTACAAAGAAAATTTTAGAGCTTAGAGTCTGGTGTTCTGCGTTTCGTTTCCTCAGAGCGCGGAGAGGGACGAGGCACCTAACCTCAAATTGTCAATCCGAGCGGAGCGACAGTGAACTAAGGCACAGGGCAGCTATTCTTATGTTTGCTGATTCTAGTAATAGTAATGCAATAGTAAGTTGGGCGATTTAGTAGCTATCGAAAACGTGCCATCTTGATCTTTTGCAACTTTTTTTTTTGGGGGGGGGGTTTATGGCGTTCATGGATGAGGGAAAAATCGGAAATCAAAATCAAAACGTAGAACACTGTTGAAATATGAATGCATCGAGTAGAATCGGTAGTTACCAAATCCAGTGAGAAAGATTTCTGTTTATACTTAGCTTATAAAATTTATGGTAAAGGTGCAGTCAAACTCTTTCTCCTGGGTCGGATTCCTTAAAAATATTCCTAGAAAGGGAATTATTCGAGTCTTAGATTTATGCACCCACGCAAAAAAAAAACAACAAAAAAAACAACAACAAAAAAAACGCCTGAAATTCCAGGGATTTACCCCGGAAGAAGGCGTTACGTATCCATCAAGAACCGCTATTTAAAAATATAACTGATTCGACCCATGAAATCGCAAAACAGCGTTTTGATGATAAACATTTCTATTTAGATCTAAAAACGATCAAGTAGCCCTATTACGATATTGCGAAGAAGTCCGTTTTACTGTACAGGGACGGTGTTATTTTTATCGGGGCAATTTTTCTTCTATGTTCGAAGAACAAGGAAGCTGTTTATCAAAACCAAGCTCGTATATATCAAAGCAAAAAACCCAAACTTCGTTTTCTATTTCTAATTCCGAACATTATAGGGGGAAAAATTCAAAACCCTTTTGAAAAGAAATCGAATGGTGGTCCCAGTGATTAAGTCTCGAACCAACCACATATCGTCATTATCGATAATCGATCCGCCCCCAGCGTGAAGATTAACGGTCAAGCTTATCCGGTTGTCCGAGAAGAAATCCATATCCGGAAGCGCGGGCGGCGGGCGGCGCGGAGCTTTCCCTCGATTGTCAACTGCTAGGTGACATTTATTAGTCACTGATTTGCTTCCCGTATTATGAAACATTCGAGTATCGGAGATACATTGTTTGCAAGGCGGAGCTTGGAGCAGCGCAGCGCAGAGCGCCGGTTGGCGGTTCGGTTGGCGCTCTGCGCGGCGGGCGGACTGGCGCTCTATTTTAAGTGACTTAACGCTGGCGCCTCGGCGCGCCTCGAACCGGGGTCGTTCACCTCGGCTGCCTTCAGCATGCTGCCAGCGCGACTCAAATATGATACAAGTGGGGGCATTACGTCACGTACTCTTTTTTACTGCTATTTTATGGGGAGGCCTACACATTATTTTGAGCGCCGGCCGTGCCCGACCCCACGTAAGCTTGCAAAATCTGACTGCCTTACGATCGGGATTCCAGTTCCAAGCGTGCACTTTCTTCCTCTTGGGTTCTACCTTTCGACACCAGGCAGAGCGGATTCACAGCGGAGCAAGCCACAACGCTTGTAACCTAACATGCTTCTAACCCAACGCTTCTAACATGACCAAAGTTAATATAAGTTGACCTTACCAAATTTGACCTAAGATAACAGCAGGTAACTCAACCTAGGTCAACGTAATATAACCTAAATTGACCTACGTTAACCTAACCTAAATTAACCTAATCAAAATTAACCGAAGCTAACCGAGTTTATTTTTAACGCAGTTTATCTAATTTACCCTAACCTAATTTAACCCAACTTAAGTTAACCACTAGTAATCTTACCAAAGTCAACCTAATCTAAGTTAAATTAATCTAAGGTAACGATCTAGTTTAGCCAAATCAAAGTTAACCTTAATAACCTAATTTATTCTAGACTGTCAACCTAATTTAACCAAATCAATAAATTGACCTACTCTATGCTAGACGAAACTAAGTTAAACAGGATTAGTCTAACCTTAGTCAACCTGATTCAACCTAACCTCACTTGACCTAAACCAAAGTTTACCTAACCACGCTAACCTAACGGAAGTTAACCTCACCTATCGTCCCCAAAGGATTGGCGCCTTTTTTAACTCGGCAGAGGAAAATCTACTGCCAAGGAAGAAGCGAAGGAGGTTGATAAAAGCAGCGGGGAAGAGATAAGATGATAGGTTTCCAAAATCATCCTATCTAAAATTAGAGTAATTTTTTTTTTGAAAAAAAAGTATGGGAATGAAAGAGAAAGAAAAAAAGTTCAAAGTTGGCTTGAATTGGCAGGAAATATGTTAAATTTTTGGACTCTCAAATAGGTTTATTGACTCGAACTGAGATATGTATACCCTTGAGTTTGAGGTTTTTCTTCACAAATTAGAATTACTACGTGGTTTATCAGTGTTCCAAAAATGCAAAAACCAGGTCCATGTACGTGAGAATGGAGTAGAAAGGATTTTAACAAAACCTATCATTTCGAGACGAAAAGTAAATACCGGTACTAGCTAGTTTACAAGAAGGATGATCAGTCGGTCTTTAACGAAAATATAAAACCCAGACAAAGTCATCTTATATAAACTTAAACAGTTTTGACAGAGCTAATCAGTACTTAAAAAAAAGAGTAAATTATTTCTTCTGGTCGAATCGAGCCCGTTCCATAGAAGGTCACAATTTTATTAACACGGTAAAAATAATGGCTTGTTTTAAAAATGAATACTGTCCATGCACAAAACTTTCTAGATAAATGAGTGTTCAGTAGTAAATCAATCCAGGTTGCTGTTTAGAAAGAGTTTGCTTTGCTTAAGTTTGAGTTTGCTGTTTAGAAAGAGTTTGCAGTGCTTAATACCGTAGGAACATTAAAAAAAATAAAACATTAGGACTGCTTTTTAAAGTAATAATATCATGTTTACGCATATTTTAACATCGTCATGTGAGTGAGAACGAATTAGGGTCATGTCAGGAAATATTGGCATTATAAAGAGAGAGACTCGATCGAAAAGTTTAGCGGCTGAATTTCTCTTCAGAAATGGGCATGCAAACCAACTGACATCTATGTACGTCGGGCTGCCTAACGTTGGGGGCAGGCAGCTCCAACGACACACGCTCACCAAACAGAACTGGTTGGAAGTCAAGACTGCTTAAAGAATTTTTTTCAAATAGAACATTCGGGTTGCACTCATTAAGAGTTTACCTGATTATTGCTTATTATCAATTATTCCGTTAGTTTTTTCACAATGAACTACAACATTACTTTAGCGACAGATTTTTTCCTTGCGTTCTTTTTCTTTTCGATTTAATTTACACTGTTTTCAGTCTCTTGAATTATTTGCAGGTTCTCAAGGGATATTTTTCGAGCAACAAGTCTTAAAATCCATCAGACGTTAAAACTAAATTTAAAAACTATTAGAACTCAGACTGCTATGTCAGATTTTCATATCCAAGTTCTGATTTCCTTTGCAGCTGTATCCCAGGTATAGCTATATATTTTGTGCAGTTTGCATGATTGTGCTCATAAACAAATAGAAAAGAAAACATCGCATCGAAACGAATGACCGACATACACTGATGTCTGTTTAACATTTAAAATTGTACAATTAACAACAAAATTATCAACCAGGTTCGCCGCAATGCGGCCATTTTGTCGAGGGATCGAATTAAAAGGCACGTTCAATATAACACTTTTATGAAGCATTTAACGGTCACATACATATTTACCTAGACTTCACGGCAATAGATCAAAGAAAGTAATAATTTTTCCAAGCGCTTCGACTGCAAAAATCAGATGGTCTCGTCGAGAACTCTCAATTGATAAGTTTATTGATATAGATGAACCTTAAAAAATAACCAAAACAGGTACACTTCTACCTAGAATAAAGGATTATTTTTACTGTGGACTCAAAAGAGATAAAGTCAACCTAAAAATACAAAGTGTAGCCGTGTAATCTCCAAACCGGAAAAAGGTGCAGGACTATCCAAAAATAGACATTTTAATCCAAGCGACCCGTTGATGATAGGCGCAAAGAGCTGAAAAGATCGCAATGTTTTTTCAGATGCTTCAGTAATATTTTATGGCCGCGGTGTCGTGCCGGGTCTAGTTTTTCAGGGGTCAGTGCCCAGTAGACCTACATATGCCAGAGAGAGACAAACGCTTGTACACAGAAAGCTGATAAAGAAGGGTTTACCTTAGCAAATAGGCTCGAGGCTTTGCGCTGCGTCACGCCGAACGTCTTCCTACTGCAAACTGATATATTATATGTCTGCGTTAGAATAAACACAGTTTAACCCTTTACCGCCCAGCGATGCCGTTCGAACAGAAATATCTATTTTAGAGGATCTTTTCAGTTCAATATTATCACAATTTAGAAATATCACTCCTCTGAAAACCTGAAATTTAATTATTTAGGCATTTTTGAAAGCTTAAAATTGCATATTTTAATGGGAAAAATCCTTTCAATTTCTCTCAAGCTGAATTTTACTCCGAATACTTTGGGCTGTTATGGGTTAAGTTCCCTTTGCGAATAAATCTGAGTTAGGTGTAATGTTTGAAGCCAGAGAGGAAACAAAAATGGCAAAATTTACATTCCGGGACGACATTTTGCTTATCAAAACAAGAACGTTGAAAATTATGCAGTCGGGTTGAATCTTTGTCCGCCTGTTTTAAATATGTTTCCCCCTGCTTCCTATATCCTATTCAATGTTAAATAAAATAAATTTGGAATAAATGAAGAATCATTCCTGAATTACGCTTGCCCTCATAAAAGCATAAAAAAGTTATATTATTTTTAAGCTAATCTTGAGGTTTTAGTTTTATGAGTGCAGATATTTTCAAAAATGAGAAATTTACATTGTAATGTAAACACAAGCAATTCTACTTGCAGACACTTTGAAACCCGAAAAACTGTATTTAACGGGACGAAGACAAGGTGTTACGGGCGATGAACCATCTTTTTTTTTAAAAAAAATCTGATAAATCGATTTTTGATAATCTCACTTCTGAATAGGCTATTATAAGCGTGTTTTAACTATCGGTGGAGCGTTTTTTCCGCACTGAATGTCAATTTAGGAATTGGTCCACACCCCACATTTGTAAACATAGAATCATCTTATTTGGAGACCAATTCAATTGCATCCGCTAGTCAAATTTAAACTCGTGTCATTTCAACTGCGATAACCTAATTATAACAAACGTGGCCTTACATCTTTGATATGCACAAACCAACCTCGAATGATCAAACCTCACTTAACCTAACCTAGCTCATCCAAGTTCATCCTGACCAGACCAACTACACCCAGTCTAACAATTCGTTATTTCCACGCTGAATATACAGCATGGTGATTTTTGTCAGTAAAATAATGCATCTAAATCATACGTGTTTCATATCGCGACTTCCCAACCAAATTGTTTCTACTCGATAAATTTAATGATTACTTCCCTTCCTTAAACTCTATAAATTTGAATCAGTGAGTGTCTCTGAGATTCAGTGGAAATTCACGGTAAAGAGCTTATTTTTTGGGTGGTGCAATATGAACTGAAATCCAGTGAATTTTCACTGAATTTCAGACTATTACTGATTCGAATTTTGAGTGTATTGCGTTCTTACAAGCTTCAGCCTTCCATTGCACACGCAATATGAGGATTAACTACATATCACAGCCTTGATATGGTTAGGTATCCTTCTCCTCGCTTGATTATCGCTCCGATCATCCAGATATCTTATACTTCTCAGCGGAAGTTACAGCAGATCGAGGCGTGATATCATTAACCGTTAGGCTTCGTGGTGTACAGATCCAAGGTAGCCATGTTGAGCTAGGTTGAATTAGGGTCTAGATCACTTGAGGATGGCACGCAAATAGGAGGTCTATTAGCTGGGTTGCGGCCTTGAACTGTGGTCCAACCTTGAATTTGAACCCAGGCTGTTTCCCTTGAAAGAGTCCGTCGGCAGGCATGGAAGCGTTGGCGATGGCCATGGGCTGCGGCGATGGCCATGGGCCGCGGCGATGGCCATGGGCCAGCGATGGCGTAGCGAGGAGGCGAGCAGTGGCGATAGAGGATGGAGCTCTGCTCTAGCGAGCTAAAACGCACAAGGGATTATTCTGTCCATATCAAGTTAGCTTCCGATGGATTTGACCTAGGTGTCCTCACAGGGGCGCTGCGCTCAGCTAGAAGGGGGCAGGGGGGGGACGTAACTGTCAACTTGCTTGTCAACACTTCTAACGTGTGACGTCAAATTCCGCTCTACGACTCATTTCAGCTAAAACACTTAGCTAAAAAACTGTACATTTTAGCAATTTTTTTTTACCAGGAACAACTCAACTGCAAAGAAATCGCGAAAACTGTTTGGGTTGAAAATTTGCATTTTGGTATTCTGAGACTGTTGGTTTAAAAAAAGTAAATTAGAGGTAGTGCTTTAAGAAAAAATCCATAGGAAGATAAAAGATTTTGTTGCTGAGTATACATTTGTAAATATACAACTGGGTTAAAAGCAGCGGTTTAAAAGAAAAAAAACACTTAAAATACTTCATAAAATAAATACAAAATAAAAGTGTTCACTAGCGCTCAATTAAAGGCAAAAACTTGGTCAGTAAATTTATTTTATCTGGAGTTGTATTGGTGCAATCGTCATATTTAAATATATTTATATGATTTAAAAGATTTTTCAAAAAGAGAGGGGTGATAACATCACTTTGAATGCTTTGGGAGTAACTTGAAGGACCGGAAAAGACAAAGATTCCAGATGTGTTATTTCCTGAGGCATTCGTTACTTTTACTTCAAACAAAAATAACTGATGCAACAATCACGCTCTAAGTTAAGTCATAAAACAGAATTAAAAAAAATAAAGAGGTAAACATATCCAAGACTAATTTTACGAATCAACGTAATGCGATAACCATTATGGCTACGATATGGCTAACTATGCGAAACATGTACGCAATTTTAAAGTCGAACGTGAAACTTGATGGGCAGTTAGTCTTAAGCACTAGACAGAGCACAATTATTTCTCCACGCCCCGCCATTTATTTAAAAGAACATTTTTAAGACCTGGGAACATGCGCAGTTAATATCAAGGGCGTACCTCTACGGTTGGAGAACTAACTGCGCGATCTCCAGGGGTAGGCAACCACTAACACAAGGAGGTAGTGCGTGTTGCCGACCCTGAATGAGCACTGGCCTACTGGCGAGCTATCTTCGTTTTGTTGATATTTCTTTTGGTAAAGGGCTTTTTGAGCATTTCAGAGCGCACAGTGATAGGCAAAGGAAGACTT
>Ga0058701_10000669_pt1 | contig 22951 bp, 13 predicted proteins | sample AgamicOrMae_FD_97039 | JGI IMG/M metagenome (GOLD analysis project Ga0058701, IMG submission 97039) | Agave microbial communities from Guanajuato, Mexico - Or.Ma.e | ecosystem: Host-associated > Plants > Phyllosphere > Phylloplane/Leaf | place: Guanajuato, Mexico | collected 2012-06-04 | reverse complement strand
TTTTGCGGTTACATGAAAACGTATTTATCGGTGTAAAAATGAAGCATTACTACTATTTTGAAAAAAAATTCTCTTTAGAAGGCTCCATTTTTTTTTTTTATTTTTTTTTCGGTAACGTGTTTGTTACATGTTATTTAGCACTTTGAGTAAAACCCCAAACCTCTGTGAAGTTGGTTGAAAACCGAACAATATATTTGTCCTATTTGTTTCCGTGGGTGAAATGATAACTGGTGTTGCAGGCGAAAACGGGTAGCGACTGCAAGGATATCGCGAGTCCGAAGGGCGACCGCGTCAACTCCGTCCTGAGTCCGTGGAACCGCGGCGACAAGCTGCAACAACAAGAATACGTCCGGCAGTGGTGCCAGAATCAGCAGTTATCCTCTCCAGACTCGACGCCTTCTCGAAAAGTGAGAATAGCAGAAAGCCCCAAGACGCCCCCCGTGAACGTATCCGGTTACAGCACGGTCAGCACAGCTCGCGCCGACTCCACGCCCAAGGAAGTGCCCAAGAAGATGATGCGCAATGGCGACGTCCGCAGGAATCTGTTTCTCGAGCTCAAGAAGCGACTTAGCAGCCCGAAAAGCGGTCACAGCTCGGAGAGCGACTCAGAGAAGAAAGGTCGCAAAGTGTTCTCCAGACTTATCGGCAAGAAGAAGAAGACGAGCTGCAGCGGCAGCGAACCTAAGAAGAACAAGGCCGATTCAGGTATGACGACGGATTCCGCTAGCGTGGAGGAAGAGGACACCCTCAAGTCTAAACAAGACAGCCTGATCACTCTGGACGAGACGGTTACTACCCCTGAAAACTCGCCTGTCGAGGACGATTTTGTTTCGGTGATCGGCACGGAGAGGTTCGGTACGCCGCTGAATTCGTCGCTCATCTCGGAAGATATAGATGAGGTTGACGCTATCCCTCTGCCCAGTGGCAGCGACACACCGGTGAACACGATGCCGCACGAGTTGTTCAGCCAGGACCTGCTGACGCAGAAGCTCCTGTTGACGACGAGGAGTGGCGCCAGGAGCCCGGACTCCGTGGCTTCCCACATGTACTACACTTGTGACGAGGATGCGGAGTCCCCTCCTATGCTGGCGCAAGCCCTGAAATCACCGCAGAAAATCCCACCGCCGAAATCGGTGACAAGGTCGAAGAGTGCGCCGAGGTTGTTGAGGGTCCAGGTCGACGGGTCGCCGCAGAAAAGGATCAAGCCGCTTGCACCGCAGCCTCCAAACTCAGCTCCTCAGTCGCCCGTAACATCGAAGCCTCCTACACCGTCAAGCCAGGCTCCAGTTCCTCCGCCTTCCTTGGCAGCCCAGTCACAGCAATCAGCTCCTCAGTCTTCCGAATCGTCGGAGCCCTGTACACCGCCAAGACAGTCTCCTATGCCTGTCCCGCCATCTCTCCTTGCATCTCGCTCACCGCAGCCAGTTCCTGAGTCCCCCTCGTCGACTAGCCAGTCTCCTATGCCAGTCCCTCCGTCTCTGCTGGCGGCTCGCTCTCCGCAGTCAGTTCCCCTGTCGCCTGTATCGTCAAAGTCCCCCTCGTCGACTGGCCAGTCAGCTTCGCCTCCGCCGCCGCCACCGCTGCCTCCGGACGACAGCGTGATCTTCAAAGTTCCTCAAAGACCCCCGCGACGCAAGCAGTCGCTGCGAGTGAAGTCCGACAATAAGGAGAACCCCCGTCTGGCCGCGTCCCCCACGAGCGCCCTGGAGGAATCGCTGTCCACGGTCTTCCAACCGTCGATCGCTTCGTCGCCGTGCATGCAGCACGCCGTTCTGCAGTACGTTCCTTCTGCGTCCAGCTCCGACAGCCAGTCCACGACGACGTTTGTCAACGTAGCCGAGGAGTATATCTACACGGACGAGGAGCATGGAGTTTCGCTTGTGGAGAAACGGCTCATTGCCAAACCATCCAGGTGAGCGATACTTCTCCATGCGCATATCTTCTTACCCAAATAAACGAGTATTGAATTATCCAAAACGGGATCTTAGCTTATAAGCCAATTATATCTTTCCGGTCGATTGGGAAATAACAAAAATAAAGAAATGTCCCAGATAGATCGCTTGTGCCAAGCACTTTGTGTTTTAAATATCAACAATGGAACCTAAGCAGGTACTCATTTTCGCGCATTTTCTTGATGTAAACAGACATGCCCGTTCTTTTTTTAGTGGCGGGACCGTAAAAATTATGCGAAATCAGGCATAGCGATGTATGGAACCATTCTTTCAATCATCATAAGAAAGTGTTACGCGGGAAGTATTCCGCAACTGTTCATTGCAATGTTTGTTAATTTTTCAGTGTATGCAGTGTATCGAAGTTAGACGAGAGCAGTGTAGAGTCCACCCTCAGTGGGGGCGACTCGGACGCAGTTTCCGATGTGTCTTCGCTGCCCGCCACTTTCACTTATGAGTCAGACCGACTGCGCAAAGAGTTGGAAGCCCGTGGAGTCGCCGTTGGCCCTATAACCACCACAACCAAGCGAGTTTATTTACGACAACTATACCGGCTTCTCAAGAAAGGCAAACAGGTGATACGTCGCTCTACGGGTGAGCGAGGTAAGTTTTCGTTACCAACTGTAAAATAAAAACACAATTTAGTGGCTAAAGTTTACTCTGTCCTAAAGAGGAACAAAAAAAGGAAGTAGAGTGAGAAAGTGTTTTACACTGTTTTTTTGTTGTTATTTTTGACAGAGTATTGTCCTGAGGTAGATCGCATCTTGAAGATGCCGAGTGACTGGCAGTTCGAGCTGGCGAAGTACGCCTCGCTGGAAGAGGCTATGTGCGCGCCATTCGATCAACCCGACCCCGGGCGCCGCTGGAGGGAAGGGCTCACCAAGTCGTCGTTTAACTACCTTCTGCTCGACCCCCGCATCAGCCAAAATCTACCTCGTCAGCTGACGTGCTTCAATAAAGGCGATATTCCCTTGGAAGCGTGGAAAACCTTCCTATCGGCGATATTCTACATCGGGAAGGGCAAAAGATCACGGCCCTACGCTCACCTCTACCAGGCTGTTCGCGTCTGGGGAAAAGACCCAGTTTGTCATAAATCAGGGCCAAAGGTAAAAGCTTCTTATCCTTTTTTTTTCTTAAACATGGTTTTAGGAAGTGGAAATTTTGAAGATTGCGTTGTTTACCTCTTGAATCTGCGATTTTCAAACGTGATAGTTTGGGCTCCAAAGAGTTATAAGTCAAAATTTGGGTTCGCTTCAGGTGGCACGTATCCTAGACATCTGGCGATCGGGCCAAGGCGTCGTCTGCTTGCACGTCTACCAAAACATCATTCCCGTGGAAGCGTTCACCAGGGAGGCCGCCATGATCGAAGCCATCGGCATTGAGAACGTGGTGAATCTAAAAGGCGGTGAATACTACGGCCCAGCAGCCACTTGGAACACCCGACAGAAACGACGCTTAGGTATCTATCTTCTGTACCGCGCTCTCTGCGTCTTCGTGAGTGAGGGCGAGAGGCAGCTCAGGCCAAATGACATCAATTAGTCATTTATTGTTATCGTTTTTGTTATGCCAATTTTTGATAGTGATATTCTCAGTTGGTGCTCACATTCTGCTTATGTCAAGCTGACACGTCCGTACTAGTATACGTACAACTGGTAAATCCTAGTGCCTTTCTTACACGGTTCTGGATGTGTTCACAGCTGCGGCTGTTGGGTATCATACTCCTTATTGTTGAGCAACCAAACTTTTGTGGTTAAGATTTCTCTGCCATGTTAGTGGCTCTTGAATCAAAGTCCCAACACTCTGACGAGCTTCGAAATCTGTAAAACCTGATCGTAACTGAGATATCGAAGTGAATATTTTCCAGCGTCCTGCTAAATCTGCGGCCGATAAGCCGTGTAAAGTGTATGTTTTCATCAATCCTAAATTTTTGTCACGTTTGGGGATAGTTAGCATAAAAGATTATGACTTTTAACTAACCTTACTTGAGGTTACTAATTGTGGTCAGTGGCCGTGTCAGAAACTGCTTTGAATATCTGTATCAATGGTTACAGCTGGCCGGATCTGCTCCATTCTTTTTTTTTAAATCTAAATTAATTGGCTATCCGCTGTTTCAGCTCAGACTGAGGTCGCAAGTCTATTTGTAGATAGAAATTGGGATTGTTGATGAATCTATAAACTTTATACTGCTTGCTCTTGTCGAGCAAAAGATGCTCGATAATTAATGGGAAGAGTTAGTCCTACGAAGGAGTAAAAATTTTAACGTTTTACAAAACTTTCTGGAGTTCTTCTTTTTGAAAAATTGAAGATATTCGTTTTGTGAGCGTTTTTTAAAAAGAGTTCAACACGACAAGCATATAATCTATTCGCTCGGCGTTGCTTCGTAACTTTCTTAGTTTACACAACGAAAAACAACCAGACAACATTCCTGCTTACCAAATAACGTTGTTCTTTGCTGTGTACTCTAAGTGAGCTGTAAATATTTCCCTTTAGCTTTAGGAATGATCTCTTTAACGCCGAGTGAATTTCCTCTTTTTTTTTAATTCTTAGGTGAGCAAACGGAAGTCAATTCGGTAGATGAGTGGCGCCTTTGATCAAAGTTATCTCAATGATACAACTATATATAACGATAACGCAAACTTTTCGCAACGTTGAACGGCAGGCTGTATTTGTGGGCCTAATTTCTAAAGTTGGTCGACCAGCTAACGCAATCATTGTTTTACCCAGGCGCATTTCGTGAGCGACCTCGTGCTTGTCTTGGCAACTAAGAAATAGTCTCAAAAGAATATTTGTTGAAAGACTCGTATACATACCGTTTCTCATACCGCTGTGACGTGGTTTGAGCTACTGACCGTCTACCAACGCTAGCCCATCGAGTAAGCTAGATTTATGCGGGGTATTTTATTCGAGGGGAAGGTGGAAAAATGTTTGTATGATTTGGCCGATCCTGTTAACGCATAGGCTGTGTCCTCATACCTGAGTTCTAGAAAAAGACGAAGTGTTTTTGCAGCCGTAGCGTGTCCCTGTTTCCCGCCATTGCCTAAGTAGCAGCAAATCTATTAGAGATGACTTCGATAACATTTATACGCTTTAGTAATTGACAAAACTTTTTCCAGTGGATTTTACGGGTTTTCATATCGTATGCCAGTGATTTTGATATTGTTCCTAAGGTATAATAGGTGTACCATTGAAATGCATCGCTTAAAATGGCCGAGAAAACCACAGAAAGCATCACTTTTAATAATTGTACCGTCCCGTGTGCCTCATTGGTTATGGCTTTCACTCGAAATCAAAAATGAACTGCCCAACCATAAGTTTTTCATACTCAATTTAGTTTTAACAAGTGACAGGCGATAATTCGTCGCCTTTTCAGTACTTGCAGCTCCCTTTTTTAGCATGTGTTATCAAATTTTATAGTTATATTTAAGACTGACTCTTAAACTAAACAGATTATATATTTTTTTAATGCGAAGTGATGAAGACAACTGTTTTGTGGCCATATTTTGAAGCAACCGTTTTAACGACTTATATCCACACGACCAACTTGAGTTGACAATTATGAGGAATTCATGTCTCGGAAGGAAAGAACACCCAGTTGATTCCTCTATATTCAGAGACATGTGTGATATGTTAGCTAGTTTTGCAGGCAACTGGTGAATTTGTTGTTGTTATGGCATCTGCCAAGAAACGATCTAATTTTGCTCATGTTGGCATTTTTATATTGTTTATCCTTTTATTGTGGAATGTATGTCGGAATTGTGAATACGGTTCTTCTACGGACAAATTAATAAAGGAATTGTGGTATGATCTTGTTTGATTAATTCATTCACAAAGAACAATTTTAAGTCCAAAAGTACTCTAGAATGCATTTTTTTCAAAGCTGACGAAAGCTTTGCACAGTTGCTTTCCTAACACGCCTTTTAATCGTAAGTTGGACATTGAAATTGAGGAGTTTGCTGGGTATGAAGAAATCAGTCCGGGTTGGTTATGACGTGATTTGTTTACTGAACTGTGGTAGGCATACTAAAGAATTACGAGGGGTAAAAAGGTCCTCTCCACGGAAGTCCCGAGCCGAATGTCTCGGCCAGGTAACTTGTCTGTCAGGTGGATACCTACCACGCTGCACTGACACCGCGGCGCGACCAACGGACTAGCTAAAGACGCGGTAAATGCGATTAGGGGGTTTCATGGTATGTTGAACATGAGCCACCGGGAATATTTCTGAGTTCTCGGAAAAAACTGCGAGACTTGAATGAATTATTAGCTCTCGTGATCAACTCTATTGAAGCTAAATGGCTTCATAGTACCCATCTTTGTTAATGCGGACAAATCGGACTAATGCCCCGCGGACAGACGCACCTTCCCGCCCTCCACGAATCTTATTAAAAATCAGCGTAGATTTCTCAGAATCCGCCAAAACGATGCAAGATTTCCTGTGAGGACTCGCACTAGCATAGTTTACGAGCACTACTAATAAGCAAAGTTTTCGTATAATAAAAGCAGTTATACAAGAAGAATCTCAAAGAATCTTTAGAAACCTTGAGAATTTTTGTACGGGTACTCAAATATTGGGGAAATCACAACCCCCTAGGAAAAATACAGAGGTATTGTCTTGAGTGCGATTTTGGGCCAAAAAGTAATAGGTATAGAGGTGATTCCATATTCTAATTACATTTATTTTAAAATTTAAGAGCTACATAGTACACTCATCGTACAATAAACAAGAAATCACAGCGGATATATGAACTGATGAACCTTATAAATTCCGCATATATAAAGGGTCCATTTTACTTCGACATGGTAACATATAAATTTAAATAGACAGTTCACATATTTCAGTACGAATAGGAAATACAATACGCTCAAAGGCAACATGCAGCCCTTTTACTTACGAACAAATTATTTTTTTCCGTAAATATTCACTGCTCAGAATCAATTAATAATGGATCCAAGCCATTCATAATTGTACTCCGGAGCTAATAAACTCTGTAAATTTAGTTCATTGACATAAAGACATCATAATAATGGTATCATTCGGTAGGATCATACTTTGATGGGAAAACGCACCCCTCTTTTCATTCTGACTTTCTTAAGTAAGACGATTCGTCGTCTGACTTTCAAAACTCAGAAATTATTGATTATGGCAAACATCAGCTTAAATTAATCTAATAAATATTGTTAAATGTGAATTCATATACGCAGTGAGTATTTTTTTCCGTACGTGCCTGTTCAATCAAAATAAATATCAAGGAAAACACATGCCAGAAATATTATTTCGAAGAAGGAAAAATTAAAATAGATATGCTATTTTCCAAAGTATGTTGAAGAAATGTCAGCGAAAAATCTGCAGTGTGCAAGGATTTTCCAATCCTGATTCAGAGTCTCTCAAACAAATACTTTGTTAAGGAGGATGATATCAAAATAAGACGATTCCGATATCCCGATTTCGTTGTTAAAAAAGACTTTAAAAAAATGATCAGCGGACTTTAAGATCCTACCAGTCAAAAATGGGAGTTCTCGCCACTTTAAAGATATTTTTGGTGATACGGCAAAGCAGGTTGCTTTGCCAAAAAAAAAGTTTTAAACACATTTAAATAATTGTTGTCCATCGGTCAACTTTTTTGATGATGCCTGATTTTATCTTTATCATACGTCAAAATCACTTCAGAAAAAATAAGATTTACAATTGGAACGCGGCATTTCTAGACCTGATCGAAAATCTCTGTCGTAATACAGGATAAATACAAATATTAAGCATTTTGACGAGAAAGACCTCAGTAATAGGGTTGGGCGGGATAAAAAAAAATATTTTTGTGGCTGTGGGACTTTAAAAACCTAAAAAACGCAATTTTAAATAAAAAGAGTGAGTTGTCGAAAGAGAGCAAGGTGTGGACAGAGACAGCAACTCAGATATGGCGAATTAACTTCGACCATCTCATACATACAGGATCTCATACATCCAGACTCATTTTGTTGAAGGTAAAGCAAAGCAGATACGGTTTTCTTCTTTTCTTTTGGTGTATCTCACCAAAATCTTCATTTCTACAACAACTTATTCTGTAATACGAAGGAATCAGAGAAAGCTACAAATTATGTACAACGGTTCACACATCGCTTTGATGCAGATACACTGTGCTTTCTAACAGCACATTATTCAAGTTAATCATTTGAAAATACACGTTACGTGTATTAACTCAAACGGATATACATATCAAGTATATAGCCATCGGCGTTGCGTTTGGTCCCATGAAAGCATAAGAACGGACAGACATAGTCGAAAAGAATAAACAGGATTGAACGTAATAGTGATTACATCGGAGCAGTTTTTCTTCTTTTTTTGTTTTGGCACTAAGGTCCGAGATATAGCGGCGATGGACAGAGAGAGGAAATGTCCAGAAGTTCAAATGCTTTCATAAAAGCAATGATGCAGATTAATGACTAACAGCGTAAGTTCTAGCTCGGTCGATCCGCAAATCAATATCTCGCTAAAGACGTCCCTTGAGGAACGCATCACAAGACACATTACTGTCATTAGTTCCGGTTGAGGGAGCACCATCTTTTCACACTTGCAGCCCGCTGAATTTCTCATCAGTGCCTCATTTGTGAAGCATACCTAAGCGCCGAAGCCTCCTTGCTTCAACAGATTGAAACAAAAATGTTATTTAAAAAAATCGTAGACGAGAAGTTTGGTTCCACTCGTAAGCACTTTATCAGCTCCTCGTAAGTTAAACTTACCAAAAAAAAAGCCCTTCTCCGAAGGAGGTGGGCTTAAAAAGGAACATTCGCCCCCCAAATCAGGCAAAAACGCCCGATTCGAATGTTGGATTTACTTCAGACCAAAAAAGTACAATAAAATGGCGAAAATGACACTTATTTTCAAACAACTGCGGGATTTCCCACCGGTCTGTAGATCTGATATATACCAAAATAGTAGGATATTCGATTTTCAACTAAGACTGAAGTTCGGTGCTGATGCAATAACAAGGTATAACCTGTTTTGGCATCAGTTTTGCCCAGTGGCGTAACTAGACCCTATCTACGGGGGGGTCCTTCTTTTAGGGAAACCAACCTTGGGGGCTTGGACGAGACGTACCGTGAGGGTTTCCAAAATTTCGGGGGAAGGGGGGGTGGGTTGTCCCCGAAATCTCCCCGCAGTTACGCCACTGGTTTTGCCCAATCACAAGCAAAAAATATCTGAAAAAGATTTAGAGGAAGTTCCTGAGGAAGTTCAACGGGCAAAGTTTTAAAGATGGCGTGTCTGTTGATTTTCGAGCCACATCAAGTAAGAAGTAACAGATTGAACTGACGCTCAATCTGAAGGCTTCTCTTTGAAAACGTCGGAGCAGTTACAACGGACATATGGCGTATAGACGCTCCAACCCTTTAATTCACAGATGAAGGTCCTCAGAAACCGCATTCAAGGACCTAACATCTTCTGTTTTCTGATCAGTTGACAACGACAAAATCGGAGTCTCTTCCAAGCGAGGCAAGAGAAATCCACGTTCAAATACATCACTTCGAACACCGAATCTCTCATAGCCTATTGGCCATCTCGTCAACCAATGAGGAGACAGCGCACAGACCTGAGTCTGCCGCGCGCTTTTGCGGACTTATCGCAGTTTGGGAAAGCTCTTCGGGTTAAAGGAAGATCGTACCTCAAAATGCGACTGATCCAACGATAAGTGCGAAACTGTCTTCACTCAAGATCAGCAAAATCGTCTCAGCACGACACTGCGATCCACACGATGTATGGCGCTGTACCACTTGGGAGTGAGCCTTGTCATCAGGATCAGGAACGCGGCGATGGGAGTTTTCAAATCTTACAAGTGCCTTGTCCTTGCTTTTTGTAGCGAATGTTTTGGGGTTATCACGCTTTTGAGAACCGTCGACTCCTCAGTTGATTCTTCCTTTATGTGTGAGGAAGGACGCGTGGTCGAATCTCGGAGCTGCGATCGCTGCTAGGGTGGGCATAACTGTGTCTCTGGCCGTAGCCTTGTCAATATGACCCAAGCGCCTCATACGGCAGTACAGGACAAACACTGTCGTTGTTAGCAGACAGAGAATGGTGCAGCCCAAGCCTAAGAGAGCTTGGAAAGCGCCCGTCTTCACGCAAACGTTGTTTGGCTCTGCTAGGCGGCCTGGAACACGGTAAAAGCGATCTTAACAGGCTGCACTTTTAATTTCTTTATTTTATTTTATTTCTTACAAATAAAAATAGTTACAATAAGAAACCCAAATAACCTAAAAAAATCAATAACGGAATAACCTAAACTAAGTTTCCCGTTGGTAAAAAAATTCTTCATTGAGGCGGAAATTGACTCCAGAGAAATGATTGATTACAACGCTTTCTGATATACCGTTTGAAATTTTTTTGGCTTCTTAAATTTATTTTATTGAAAGTGATGAAACTTACTCTTTGCTGTACTGGGGCCGTCCATAGTTTCACCTTCTTGCAAAACTTGCAAGCTCTGCAGTAAGTTGACGTTTTCTGATAATACTGCTGTTTTCGCGGACGTAGCAGGAAATGTGGGAGTTGGCCCTCCACTCGCGGAGCTCGCCTCCGAGGAGGCGGACGTGCTGCCTGGGAGCTCCGGAACCGATCTCTTCGATATCGCCTTGGCATTTCTCCAATGACAGGGCTGGCTCTGAAAAGTTCAAAGTAGGCACCTCATATCAGAGATTTTTCACGCCAAACGATGCAAGGAACAATTTAAGTCACAAGAACTCATCGAAGTGTGTGCTTCATTGTGAAGGACCACTTTCACTTTGCCCCATCCAAATATTCCACGACTTTACGTGCGGGAGAGAAAAGAGTGGGTAGGCAACCCTGATTACTTCCCGGCACCGCGGGTTGCCTGACACAGAGTTTCTCGCAGATATTCACACTCACGCTTTGATAACTCGAGAATGTCCGCCGCTCAAACTGTCCGACTACATACCACCGATTCCCAAATCACCGGTTGGGACCTCACGTAATTTCATCAAAACTAGCCAACCATGTCACAGCCCAACCTAAGTTATATCCAATGTAATTTACCTCGGATCTAGTTTAATTTGGACGAACCTCAAAGAACTCAAAACTCATTCTCAGGCAACTAAACCAAACTTAGGCTTGCTCTACTGTCCAAAGGCACCTAAGCTTTAGTTTGAGTATCACAAGCCCATCTAATACAACCTCTCGTAATCAAAACTCATCCAACATACGATGTGAAAATGAAGCTTTAAGTTAGCTAACCAGGTGATTGGATTAATTCAAAAAGTAATTAAAATTATTATGAATATACTTGGGGGCTTACGAGATTATGTTATTATTAAATCTATAAATAACCCATTGAAGTAATGTCACACTTACTGGACAGCGGCCATGACACATCCGGACGTCGCACTCGATGTACAACACAGGTGAGCCGGTAAATCGGAATGTTTTCATGTAAGCGAACACTTGAGTTTCAAACCCTCCTTGATTACTCCATGTCCCTCTAAACCTTGAGATGAGTTTGTCATCCACAGGGCATCTGAAACACAACATAATGTCTTCAGAAAAGAGTACACGTGCATTATTGACGGAAAACGTTCAGGAATGCGCTTGTATAGCGGAACAATTATTCCTCCTTTAATTCCACACTAAAAATAGTTTGCTGCGTATTTTTCAATGCTTCGAGCTGCGAAATGTGTTTCTCAAGAGTGTCAATTCAACATTTTCAGCCTCCGTTCCCGAGACGACAGAAAGTCGATTTTTGACGAGTTTCGACGTTTTGCTTGAGATGATGCCTTAAGTTGCGATTCTCAGAGCAGCTGAAATAGCGTCAGACTGTGCCTAGTTGAGTTCACAGACCTACCGGAAGAAAGTGGAGGGCAACGGTTGGCGAGCAGCCATCTAAACCACTAGGAACCATCTCCAATAAAAGGATTTCAATCGACTAACGTATGACAAAAAGAAATACTGTTCAAACTTGCGAATCCCGCCTAAACGGAAAATTTGGCTCTAAAATAGTTGTGCGATTAATATTTACGGTTTTGGCGATCGCAAATAATAATCAATATTTCGCAATAAGAGCAAATCAGTAAAATCACCGCTAATAACATTCGAGTAGATAAACGCGAATAGAAATCCGCTTAAGATGTTCGTTGTTTGTTGTTCATGATTTTTACGTGAGTACGGATGGCGTTAGTTTCGCAGTTGACTTACTTCCGGGAAAGCAAGATTTCTAAAAAGGATAACGCTCGGAACAAAAGCATATCCGTCACTCGTATTAGTTTTAGGACTAATAAAAACATGTATAGTTGGGAAAAACAGGAAAAAAAAACATCTCACCACAATTCGCAATTTCTGCGCTGATGAACAAACATGCTTTCGTTACATTTTCTTCCTTTCAAGTTCGACCTCTCATCTCCACAACTTTCACTACCGCATTATGAAAAATTGAATGACTCGCATCCGCTTTGTTATGTTTACCAACGTTATGTTTGGTGCCATGTGCCTCGCTCCGCTGTCGCTCCGCTCGGCGTGACACGGGACCTTGCCGCATTTTCATTAAATTTTAAGATAGGCCTACGAACAGCTGCATATCAATGGAAAGCTCTCGCCGAGCTCGTTCCATTGGTACAGCTGTTTGTAGGCCTCTATATGGAACTTGCGCAAAAAGGCTTAATCGGCCTGATCAGTGTGTATGGCCAGTCACAGATCAGACACTGATCAGGCCGAGTCAGCCTTTTTGCACGGGTTCCAGATAGACCCACAAACAGCTGTACCAACGTAAATAGCTCGGCGAGAGCTTTCCATTGATAGGCTATTAGGCAGTTAGGCCTAGCTTAAAATTTAATGCAAACGCGGCAAGGTCCCGTTTAACCTCCACCCCAAAATGGGTTTAGGTGTTCCCAAAACAAGAATTCTTTTTATCAGTGAACACGAGGACGTAACCTTTAAACTTGTGGGGACACAAAATACGAGAATCATCCCTGCGCAGACGACGGGGACACCTGAGGGGCGTGGAGGGGGGAGGGGGCGCTTGTTAAATGACTTTGGTAGAAGCGGCGTACGCACCGTTAGGCCAAGTTTGGCTGCGCAGCGAGCGCCGCTCGGCGGCGTTGCGGCCAGCGGCGTTGGCGCCGGCGCATCGCGTTTAACAGAGTGGAACGCAACTATTGAGGAGCTGATCCAAAGAGGATTGATTTTTATTTTTGTTGCAAGACATTACCGGCGCGTCGCAGCGGCTGCAAGGCATGGGGTCACCGACTTGCTCACAGTTTCCGAAAGGCAAACTCACAATCAGCCCATTTCCGCACTCCGCCTTTTAACAAAGCTCTCGTATGATCACCACTTTAGTTTGCATCATCTTTTGCATGCAGTTTTCTGGCTTGCGGAACTTGCGCACGGAAACCCTCGATTTTAAGAATTGGAGGAATTTCATATTGTATATTCGCTTATTTGCCTGTAGATTGTGGACACGCGGAGAAAATGACTTTGTTGCCTCAACAAAGCGTTCGTTAATACTTCGTCAGAAAACTTAAATTGTTTCGGTAAAAATTTGAACTGTCACAACGACAATATGGATCGTTACCACGACCATTAAAAGGAGTAAAACTGTTACAACAATTCATGCTAGCTGACGCTGTATCAACTAAAGTTTTGTTGAAGTAACAAAGTTGTTTTCTCCGTGGGTAATGCTACGAGAGATCTCTCCTTGCCTTAACTAATGTAGACTAATCACTTCGTCAGAAAGCTTTCAATTTTTTTTGACTTGTTTGCGACACATTAATTTGGTACAATCAGATCAAAAACTGTCGTCCGGATCTGTTAACGCAGGAGGGCTCTGCCTTATGGCAAACTGAGCACCGCCTTGTTGCACGGCTAGAAACGGGCAATACCTTTTGGCCTGATAGTACAGCATCACACACTGACCCGGTAACGTTAACTTGTATAAGGTTAAGACGGCTGACGTGCGTTCCTGAATTGGTAGGGCTAGAAGTTTCTCACAAAATTTCACGGAACAAAGCACTGATTGTGAGGTTCCCGTCTGGCGAGGCTAAATTTCGTTAGGTCACTAACAGATTGGGTCGCTGTCATAAGCGCCAAAAACCACAAGCGCCAACGCCGCAAGCGCCAATCCGTAACCGCCAAACGAGAAAAGTCGCAAACGCCAAAGGTCTGAACCGCAATACTAACCTTACCTAACTTAACCTTACTTAACCTAACTAACCTAACTTAACCTAACCTAACTAACCTAACTAACCTAACTTAACCTAACTTAACTTAGCCTAACCTAACTTAACCTAACTTGGCCTAACCTAACCTATACGAACTTTGGCGTTTGCGACTTTTCTCGTTTGGCGGTTACGGAATGGCGCTTGCGGCGTTGGCGCTTGTGGTTTTGGCGCAATCGAATGCCCCCCAACAGATTTACTGAGCTTCGGATAGGTTTGGTTGATTTATAAAGGAACGCTGCAGCGTTGAAAAGAAGTAATTTTGTGCTCTGGCGTGCTTCAAGTGAAAATGTCCGCAGCGCGGCGAATAAAAAGTTTGTTTATGGGAGAAAAGAAGCGTCGAACGAGTCGAGTCGGAGGAGAGTGCTCCGCTCCATGACTACCTGAACCGTATCTCACAACACAGGAGTGTCATACTCAGAGGGTTTCCGGCCGGTAGCGGTCGCCTTGCCTCGCCTCGCGGTAGCGGTCCATGACGAAGTCCGCTAAGGCAAAGCAAGGGTAACGGAGGGTACTACACAAGGTCACTGAGACGCAGCCAAAGATATGACAAAGATGTAAACAGCCAACCGCCAACCGCCATGACGCCGACGCGAGGGAAGAGTGGGGGAAGTCGCCAACGAGGGTTGACAATGACATAACGCTCGCGGTTCATGCGTGGAATAAACAACACCGTTAGCGACCAAAGACCTCACGTATAACAGCAGTAACAATATGGTTCCTTTTTCGCGAATTCTCGCGTTTTGTGACTTGCTGGTGTTAACATGGCGAGTCGTAGCGGACCTTAACCTTCCCCTCAGCGCACGGAGGGGAGGGAGAGGGTTCACTACGGACCGCCATGTTCGGCCCTTCTACATTTTAAGGATGGACAAGTTTGATTGCTCAAAGTTTTTTGCGATCGATGATATCTTTAGGCGGGCTTGAAAACACGATAAAATGAGGTTGTCTGTGACTTAAAAATAGCCTATAGGCACCGCGGACTATGGCGGGCAATCTGCCGGTATCGAGTATCGAATACTTACTCTGGCTGCCACGCGCTCTTGACAAAGCGGATCAGCCATAAAAACAAAGTATTTTGGAATAACGGACTTTTTTCGTGCCTTACTTAACCGGCATGAATTTCGGGTTCGGATCTCGCCTGAGAACTTTGCTTCAAAAAAACTTGCGTGCCGTATACAAATAATACTTTTCTTCTTAAAGATCTGCTATTTTTTCTCTTATGGAAAAAAAAGTGTTCGTTTTACTTATTTAACATTTTCTGAAGGATACACCTCTGTACGTTACGATATTGGTGTCCTCTCACTGTAGCACTAAAAAGAATAAGTTTTGTTAGTTCAGAATATTTTGTTTAAACTTGCATGTTTCTTGAAATTTAGATGTTACTACGAAAATTTCTCTCAGTCCTATTTACTTTGATTAATCGATAACGAAAAACTGTAAATCACCATCTCCTTTTGCAATTTTTGATAGGAAAAATATACCTGTTTAAGGTAGCTCAAAAATTGGTTTGTGGGTAAGAAGTTCAACCAATACCGCCCAGCGATGCCGTTCGAAAACAGAAACATTTATTTTAGAGGATCTCTCCAGTTCAGTGTTGTCACAGTTTAAAAAATATCACCCTTCTGGAAACCTGAAATTTAATGATTTAGGCATTTTCCTAAGCTTAAAATTGCGTATTTTAGTGGGAAAAATACTCCCAATTTCTCTTAACCTAAATATCACTCCAAATACTTTGGGCTGTTACGGGTTAAAACTGGCACAGTATCGTCGTATTTCGGTTATGATACTTTTAAAGATAGACCAAGTCGCCAAATTATCGAAATGCTATCATCAAACCCTCGTTTCATATGGCTCTTCCTAGGCCTATCTTAAAAAGTGGGGGGCATTCGATAGCGTCAAAAACCACAAGCGCCATCGCCGCAAGCGCCAGTCCGTAACCGCCAAACGAGAAAAGTCGCAAACGCCAAAGTTCGTATAGGTTAGGTTAGGTCAAGTTAGATTAAGTTAGGTTAGGCTAAGTAAGGTTAGGTTAGGTTACGTAAGTTTAGTATTGCGGTTAAGACCTTTGGCGTTTGCGACTTTTCTCGTTTGGCGGTTACGGATTGGCGCTTGCGGCGTTGGCGCTTGTGGTTTTTGACGCTTATGACAGCTACCCTTAAAAAGTGACGATAAAACGTGTTACACTCGTTTTCACATACCCAAAACAGATATAAAGCTACCCAAAACTGATATATTACTTATCAGAGATATAAGGCATCGTTAAACCCGCATTTGTTACGTAAAACTATCCAATCTCCGCTATATTCTTTAAACGTTTCTGATAATACTAATTTTGGCACACTAATGAAAGGTTCGCAAGCGGGAATATAAAAAAGGAAACCCGAGAGCCTTGCAGCAAGCGCTTTCTTTTTCGCTTTGTGTCTAGTTATCAGAGATCGCGCGCGACTAAGAGCGGATACAAAGATGGAGTTTTCCTGCGTTTGTTCAACTTGCGACAGTCGTCCGTTATAGAACGCTGTAATTAATTCCAAGGCCTTTGGCGAATCACCACCTCAACAACGACCTAGACAACTCCATTCAAAACTAATAGTTTTATGACGATAGTTTTAAAAGAACAAGTACCGTCCGAATATAATTACCGGTTCAGCGTTCTCATGCTTCACTTGACGCCATTCAACCTCCTTCGAGCTCAACAGCCACGTTTTTTGAGCTCAATTAATCTGTAACTGTCGTTAATGCTCCGCCCGCTACAAACCGTCATGTCTTGTGCTAGCCCAATAATCGACATTATTTCAACCGGCTATTTCTTCCTCAAAAACATTAGTAAAAAATTTAAATTACTAATATTGTTTTTAAAATCAATAATAAATAATTTTCTTTATAACGGCTGGAAGCAAAGTGTTAATCAAATGAATCTTCTTGGTTCAAGAGTCTTTCGCACATATCATGAAAATTCTTGACCCAAGAATTAGAAGGGTGATGCTATTCACCCGACATACATTCATATAGGGAGACTTAAACGCACGTAACAAACCCAATGCATTTTTAATGGGAGGTGACTTGGACGCACGGAAATACATTTTGAATGGGGCAGTCGGGTCAATAGACACTCCTTTTCTTTACATCAGGACTAGAGAAAACTTTACGTTTTGTTGCTTTCAGCAAAGTATTCTTGATCTTTGCTTTATTTTTGTGGGAGTTTTAAAATGACTTGAGTAATATTCGGAGTCCGTAGAATTTTTTTTTGATGGAGTTTAAAAAAAGACTTGATTAATACTTATGCTCCGAGGACGTTTAACAATTACAACTTTTTTCGGACTCTTTTTATTTAAAGTGACATATTATTACGTCAGTCTGATATAACGGGGGAAGGTATCGCTAGCGTTGAACTCTCCTGTGAATGTACGGTACATGGCTAGCACGGCAAGGCGTTATGCGCGATGATTTTGTTGAGTGCCTCACCTCGCGCGTTTAAGTCGCCCATAACCTCACGATGCAAACGAAACTTTCTGCTAAAATAAGGTTTTATAATATTTTCATGGTTATTTTTGTTTGAGTTTTATATTCATTACCTAATATTTTAAAACAGCATTAAGTATGAGAGGACAACTTAAGAACCGGGCTTGACAAGTAACTTACATGACAATGCCATTCAATGGGCGCAAAAAAAGGAAATATTTTTATCTCAAAAACTGTTTGAGATATCGCAATATCTTTGATGAGCAAAACTGTACACTTATTTTATTCAAATCGGTTATGTTTTATTTGTTCCAAATTTGACTTATGAAACGCCTATATTTTTATATTGTGAGTATAAAAAAATTACAGTATGAATAAGTAAAGGTATAAATATAGAAAAAGCGCAAAAATCGTTTTCTTCGATTAACTCGAAAAACGGCCTGAGATATCGATGTAATATTCTGTCTTGATGTAATATTTAATCTTAAAAGGTTAATTAACTAATATTTCACCGGGAAGCATTTAAGGCCTAAAATCAGTCCAATAAAAAGACGAAAAACAACACAACGTTGATGTCTAATAATACGTAAAACGCAAATGGGTTTGTTTTTGTCGACAGCCAATGTGCGAAGGTGGTTTCGGTAATGTTTTTCGAATTGGACGTTATACCAAAAATCTTAACAAGCACGCTAATTAAATGTCACGGCAAGAGTTGAGGGCAGGCTTGTGCTGTGCACGAGTGAAATAAAAGCAAGAGTGGGTCATTTTTCCGCGCGTTCTCTACGCGGTGCGGTCGTTGCCACTTAGGCACACCCGCCTCCAATTCGTTGGTCGGCGTCCGCCAGTCGGCGCCGCGTCGTGCACAAAGTATTACGGCACGCAACGCGCCGTACCGTATGCCCAACCGCCCAAATCACGTCATCAACTCACCCGTACTGATCGATCAGCTGGATTCTCTTTTCAGCACCGTTATGCGCCCAGCAGTCATTCACAACAATATCGAAGCCCTCTGCAACAACAAACAAACACATTCTCACTTGTTATCCTTAAGTCAACAATTACGCCGACGGAAACTAGAGCTCGAGCCAATGGGATATACATTCGCCGAATCGCCAAGGTTCAAAGTAATTTTTTTAGGTCCCTTCTACTCGCACACCGGATTAGCAAGGAGACTTCAACGCACGTCAAGTCACTAACAAGTTTCCAGAAATGCTCTCTTTCACTAAAATGTTTCCTGAAATGCTCTCTTTCGAACAAGAAATCTAATCTGGTTTAAGCTGACCTATCTTAAGCTACCCAAACCTAAGCCAGGGACGTCCGCAAAAAGTCTTATTGCAATAAATAGGTTGGCGAATAGACCACATTTTAACGTAGTATTTTCTACAACTCGTGTTTTAACCTTCGACTAACCGAGTTGAGCGCACCTCAAGCCACCTCATCAAAGCTAAGTTGACCTAACCTCCAACAGTCGCCTCGCCGGATGATGCTAATGCAGCAACGCCTGCCGCTGAAACGTGAGCGGCAGCAGGCTTAGCGACATCCAAACTGAGAAATATCAAAGCGAGGCAAAGGTCATCTAAGCGTGGCCCGACTTAAAAACAACAGAGCGGAGCGATAAGGAAGCGAAGCACCCCATCCTAACCTTGATTCAAATACATTAATCTATTGGGTGACCTAACCTACACGGTTCAAGTCGTTAATCCTCGATATGTAAGGAGAGGTTGAAGAAGAGTAAAATACACGAGGTAGAACATGCAACCTTTAAAACTTATAATGTAGAGTGGCAACAAAGAGGTTATTCATTCATTACTTTTCATCTCTTGGGGCCGTTGAGTGATGAACACACAACCATCATTTGTAAAGAGTAACTGGAGTGCTGGTGATCAAAATAAATTGGCAAAAATATGCGGAGAAAAAAAAGGCGGGAGAAGTAACGGATCGGTTATTAGTCGGTTTTATCAAGGAAAGCCCTTAGTCAGTGAAGCGTGAAAAATCTTTGGCTTTGGCTCTGATTTGTATTGTGAAAGCGGTTTTATATTGATGGCTTTTATAACAATTGAATTAACGCCTGTAAAGGCGATTTTCATCGTAATTGCGATTACGGGAGTAGCAATGGGGCTTGGAATACAAGCACCTTATGAGTTGCGCCGTTACGCCGTTACAAAATACCCACGCTTCAAATCTATTCGGACTAACGTGGCTCACAGGTGGACGTTTCTTATTTCCATTGAAAATTTGAAATTTTGTAATATTCAAAAGCATTTCTGATGATTATTTTCCAAGTCTGACTAATTTTGGAACAGGTTATTTCATGAAATGGGTGTAGATTAGCTGATCAGAAAGACATAAGTATATATCGGGAAATAGGGTGATCAATTACAAACATTGTAAAAGACATCGTTTTCAGCGGATGTACTACCGTTCATCAATAAAAATTGTCAACCTAATCATTCCTCTGAAAATAGCAACATCGACTTATTAAATTCAAAATTGTACGATTTCCGAGAGAATAACATCTTTTAAAATGCGTACGATTTTTCAAAACTGTCTTTTCAACTGTGTGCAGAATGCATATTATTATTTCTTTTTTTTTTTGGCCAAACTACGCGAAATTGCATTGATGAAAAAGGTATAAAATTATCTGAGCGGAAGGCAAGGAGTCAGTTTAAAGCATGGAGTCAAATATATTTTGTGTAAAGTAGCTACAAACTAGAAGATGAAGATACTCTCTGTGCAGGGGTTCCTTTTTCTTTCAAAAACGAACAATCCAAAGTGTTTGTCAGACAGTCAAGAAGTTCCGTGTCAATTTGAGAGGTATTCCACTTCTCTCTTGAGTTCCTCTATCAAATTAGCCTCGAAGGGTAGAAAATAAGAGGTAGAAAACGCAACCTCGAAAATTGGCAGTAACTAAAAACCTTCAAGTTGCTGGATTCATCCCGAGACCGCAACTATAAACAGCAATCGGTCTGCTAAACGAATGTTTGGCTACCTGTCTGTTCGTTACGTGTCGTTAGCTTGTCAGACAGAAAATGTCGGCGCAGCGTGAACCAACGTTTCAATGCCACTTAGCTTAGAGTTATCCCACAAAAAAGTTTCCTAGAAAAAAATCGACAACAGTTTATCTTGTTTGTGATTTTCATCCTCCCGAACCGGTCAACGAAAAGATAGACAGTTTCACATCTATGAGTACCGGTACATCGCGTCTCGGAAAAAACCAAAACATTCGAACGGAGTCTGGATAAATACACAATCGATTTCAAAACCACTGACCGGAACAAGTCATAGCAAGAGTTAAGGTTAGGTTCCGGTAAATGTTTTCTACGTTTTGTCAGTGACCAATATAAAAGCCAAAGAGAGCGCACAACCAATCACCATCCAACCTAACCTAAACTGACTTTATCTTTAGAACAAACCAAATTCGCCCATCCTCAATCAACACAACCTCACCGCACAAACTACATCTGAATTTAGATCAGAAACCTAAAGGGTTACCTAACCTGCGCGGTTCAAGTCGTTAATAGTCAATATTTAATGAGAGGTTGAACCAGAGTGAAATACGCGAGGTAGAATAGGCCACCTTTAAAACCCGACCCAAAATCCACACACTAAACCTCCGGCTAACATCGGGACAGTTTCTCAAAATCGCTGTGAAACTCATCAATTTTGTTCAGTTTGATAGAGTGAAATTCATCAATTGGAGTTTATCACGTGCTTCCGTGTCTTCATTGTTTCCTCTAAACCATCCAATGGTAGTTAAGCCCTCGAAAACGTGATCACCAAGCCAGCGAATGACATTGCTCGCCCATATCCATACAATGGCCGAAATTAGGCAGCTCAAAAATTCATTAGGACACGATGTACTTGAAAATAAATTTTATAAACTTCTCATGGGTCCGATTAAAAACTTTCATTCTCATGATTGGTTCAAGGTTTTCCCTCGGTTACGTAGAAGCAGCCGAAATTAGTCGTAGTCCACTTACCGTATTTACTTCTCATGTAAATGATAAGCGTTAGGGGATCTCCCACTCTTACGGCGCCGTTGACCCTTGTTCCTGCAGTGCCGTAGCCGTATCTGATCTCCATGTAGCACTCCGGTGGAGATAACGTAAAAACTACGGGGTTTCCTGTCGCAACCCTGAAAAATGACAGAGATATTAATACTTTCATTCAAAACTGAAAAGCACAGCCTTATATAGATTGGTTTTAGTTTCGACTGACGTGAGTGATTCTCTCGTGATCTACCAAACATAATTAGATACCTTCTGAACCAGTAGAGCTGGTCCTTTCGTTTGGTTTAAACGATTAGTATGCGGGGTCTGGAAGGATAAAGAAATTCTATCGCAGAATGAAAATCTTTTTTAGCTTCTAAGTCCGTTGAACTACGTTGAGTTAGGTCCGACGAGTTGGGTGACGCAATTTACGGAGAGCCCCTTTGGGTCTTTCAAAGCGAGGCTATAGTTACTTGGCACGTTTAGTGATTTTCAGACCACGTTGAAAGAAGATGTAAAATAGAAGGCGCTTACAGCAAACTGTTTTTGACAGCTACGCACATTCAAGTCTCTCCCTCTCATTAAGTTCAACCCGTCCACCCACTGCATACGCCTCAGAGTTATAATGACGGAAACAATACTAAGGTACACAAGCGGTCTGTCCTAAGCAACTTTGCTTTTCATCCGTGCATTAAATCCAGTCGTTGACGTTTTTGGTCGAAAGCTTAAAAGTATACGACTTAAAATCCCTAAAAGCGTTAAGAGAACGAGACAATAATACTTCTTGTTGTCTAATAAACCTGAAATAATTATAGCAAAAAAAAACGGAAAAAAAACATGGAAACAACGCCATTTTTTGACACTTACTCGACGTTTAAGAACGGGAAGGTTACAGTTTTCCAGAAATCGTATCCATATTCACAGGTTACTTTGAAGTGTTCGTCCCACTCTTCCTCGATCATGTGATTGTACTGAACAGTCACCGTGTTCCACATAAAGTTTTTCTGAAACAAACCAAAACATACATATTGGATACACCGAAAACATCAGTTGTAACCTGCAATGTTTAGGCTACTCTCAGTTTTAAAGGCTGTATTTTCTACCTTTTCGTGTTCTACGGTGAAACTTGTATTACATGAGGACACGATATTAAGAAATTTAGGCTTGATTAATCCATCTAAAATTCGTTGCAATATTCCTCGTTTCTTAACCGCTACCCTCGCATTTCGCTGAACCTAATACCGCTATCTTCTCGGAGAGAGCAACCTGCCGCCGAGAAGAAATAAGCTACTGAAGGCTTATTGATGTCCGTTAGGTTAGATTAACTAAGGTTAGGTTAAGTTTATGCCTCGG
>Ga0058701_10000668_pt1 | contig 22957 bp, 10 predicted proteins | sample AgamicOrMae_FD_97039 | JGI IMG/M metagenome (GOLD analysis project Ga0058701, IMG submission 97039) | Agave microbial communities from Guanajuato, Mexico - Or.Ma.e | ecosystem: Host-associated > Plants > Phyllosphere > Phylloplane/Leaf | place: Guanajuato, Mexico | collected 2012-06-04 | reverse complement strand
GGTTGAATCTGGTGAAATTTTGTTTTAGGCAAAGTCGACAAAGATACAACATATTCTCGACCAGTCTGTGCTTGCAATTTGTGCACATTGGTTTCTTCTAACAAGAGTAAACCTTTTATCTCGCTCCGCTATCAATTCGCTTACCTTAGCGACAACTTTGGTACTTATTAATGATCAAAAATCCTCTCAAATTTACAGTTATAGTTCAACGTAAGAGGTACAAAATTCAACATGTAAAGTTGACAGTGTAGATTGGTTGATCTCGCTAGTAGATGACTGTGAGCGTTGTAAATGTGATTCAAAGACCCGGACCGGCTTTAAAGTATATAACCCATTGACGAAACGGTTCTAATCGGTTAGACGACGTAACTTTGATGCAATGTTATTGATGAAACGGTAGTACTCTCTTCTAAGTGCTCTGTCTCCCAAAGCTGCAACGCAACGAATCTCTTTGATAAATCGTTGAGCAGTGACGGCGTAAGTTGGATCGACATCCAACTCTGTAATCTTGCCTGTCACAAATACTTGTCGTCTTGTCCTCCTCTCAAAGCCTCCAGCCAAATCCAAAGCAAGCTTCAAAAAAGCTGTTGGAAATCTTGTTGTTCGGTTGTCGAAAGGAAATTGAGACCTATGGATTTCATTCGGGTTGCTGTTAGTATTGACAGCAAGTTGGGGAAAAATTCACGCTGAAAATAGGCTTTCCGTAAGCGGGTACCTCGATCCATGGTATCGGTGGAAGATCTGTGTCGCTTGAATACCCGACTTAAAAGGCGATCTCTTGGAAACCGTCGTAGATACACTTGGTGTGTATTGTATATTTTGAATTGTTTCGAACATAATCTTGAGATGCAGTTTGTGACCTTTACTAGTTTGGCTTTATCTGTTAAAACTTTTACTGTGCTTAAAATTGACGTGAAATGAATGTGGCTTCAGAACTGAAGATAGTTGTGCGTTGACTGCCATATGATAAAAAAAAAGAAGACGTAAGGAATGCTAACAGTTGCAAAATCGCGAATTCTGTCAATTTTTGTCTTTGTAGTTGTGTTAAAAAATGTGATAAAATTTAGATTGCAGGGTTTAAAACATATTCAATAACCAGAAAAACTCTCTCATTTGGTTTTTAATAAAGAAAAAATCAAACGATTTTAATCAAAAAACACGGTACCTACTAAAAAATTGTAAATGGACACTAATAAATTGAGTTGGACTCGTATAATCAGCAAGATAGGATGGAATCAAAAATTCAACCATTGATCCTATTTTAACTAAATTTTACTGCTATTTTGCTGAGTGTGTGCACCGTGAAAGCCAAATAACCGCAATCTCAATCTTAGACCACTCATCATAAAACGATAAAGTAATCAGGGAATAGGTCGCACGCTCCCACGCGGAGCAGTGAATCTCCTACGAAAATGACAGTGCTTGAGAATTCTTTCATTAAATATTCGAGTCACACAGCAACGCGGATATATGCCGCGCGCGACGGCGGGGCGCCACACTACGCGTCTAAGGCACTCCACGCCAATTAGATGCCGACTGGAAATAAAAACAAATCGGTGGGTACGTATGCAGGTCCCTGATGACGAGTCTTGCTGCGCCCGGCGCCCTTCGCCCTAACTTCATCCCCATTAATTGTAATATGCGCGAAACATGAAAATCCACTTAGACGTCACGCTGGAAGGACTGGATCATTTTTTATTATTATATCCACTTGTGTTGGTGCGTTGCTTCGAAGCCCCTTCTTCCGGGGGCGCACCTGTGCGAGGCGAGTCTTCTTGATGGACACGTGTTTCGGCGTACTCTAGTGGACAAAAGTTTGGGAGATGGAAGCTAGCGGCATGAGCAGAGGAAACTCGCTATGAACCTGACACGAATTTATTAAATTTCCAGGAGGTAATTCAATGTGCATTGAAAGGTGGAATTGTGCACCCCCGTATTCCACCTTTTGTTACAAAGTCAAGATGTGCAATAGTTGATCGAGGCACAACGCTTTTGACGGTGCGAAAGTTAACCTAATCTGAAGGGCACCGAGCGATGGAACAACCATTCGAGTTCAAAGTGTAAGTTGACTGTATCACAAAAAAATGTAAGTAAATAAATAAAATTTGAAAAAATGAGACCCGTGCGCGAGCAGTCGGGAAACATAAGTAGTATCCAGGTCCTCCATACTCAGCAGACGTGTCATGACATTCGATAATTTCCCTCGCAGCATTCTCTACGACCTTGACAATGGCGTCATGCCGATGTAACCTGAGATGAAAAATGAAAATTGAATTATCCTGGGGAATAAATGATTTGACCGCAGTAGCCTAGCCTGAGGCATGTTTCGCTCCAGTCCAGTATTCATGCGTAAAGTCCAGTCGAGCTTCAATTCGGATTAAGAAACTTTATCTTCACTTGACATTTTCTTTTCTTTTCATCTCTTGTCTACTTGAGCGGGCTACTTCTACTTCAGAGGCGTAACATTACCCTCCATAAAGCCCTTCTATCATGCGTTTAATTCAATTTTAATTGGTTGATGAACTCGTGATTGCGCCGGACCATCAATATTTTACGAAGAAGAATCGGACTATCTCGAATAGGCTGATTTAACTTATTTCTCACCATGACGTTTTGATGACTTGCAATAATGGAGAAGTGCATATTTGAACAGTAGCATTGTTTTATGCTGTGTAATGGCTGAAAATACGCAAATATCCGCTTTGGTGAGAAGAGGACTAAATGGTCATTAAGGCAAGAGTGGCGATCATGATTCCTACCTCTTTATCTCTTAGATGTGTCCCTTCACCTGATGTTGCACCATAGAGGAAAGTGCCCTAGATGAGATGAGCAGCTTTCAAGCTGAAACAGGTTCTAAGAGACAAAACACTTGATAAGTTACAGAATCAATTTTTATAAAATTATGAGAATATATGTTATAGACCCGAATCCCAATGTTTGTATCTTCCTCAAGGTGAGAAATTTTTTAATCGAAAAGCCAAAGCACGTTTTCAACCACTTACTCCCCTTCGGGAACGGTATGTGATTAGACGAAGAGAGGACTGTGTGATCGTGATGTCACCTCAGATATTTGCATAACAATGTTAATAGGTAATACGAATCAGAAGGGTTGAACGTTTTATTACCTTTAAACTTTTTTTGACTCTGTATAAGACATATTTTTTTAAAACATTTGTTACACCTAGACAGTCGTGTTTAGAACTACTCCGCAAAAGGAAAGGACTGCTTGCTAATCGAGACTGCTACAACTTCTCTCGGGAAGTCAAAAAAATTAGTGAACATCATATGCAAGCGGGATGAGCTTCTCAGACCGACTCGGCGGCTCGTAGGCCGGCGAGGACGGACGGCACGGGCGCGGACGAAGGCCTAAGTCCCTTGTTGTCCGCTTCCTGCCGACTGATTATATTGTCCAACGGGGGTCGCCCGTTGCGTCCAGTCAACCATGTGCCCAATTCACTGTAGTCACCGCAATCTGCTGGAATTCTAACGAACACCACTTGCGCTGCGATTCTCAGAATATACTTCCTGTTTAGTCGAAAAGATAGGACGATTCCGAGTACCGGAGTTGGGTACTTGGTCCTGAAACATCGTCGGAATCAGGCTACTACGCGAGCGACAGCAGAAAAAGTCGCTCACATCCCAAATTAGATCGCGACAACAGACTCGATTCCCTCCGAAGATAAGTTCACGAAATGTCGATCTTTATTTCACCAGCCCTGAAGCATCCTCCTCCTTTCAATTGTTGACATCGTCTGCCATATTCATCATCAGACGTGCTTCCGGAATAGCGTCGTCAGCCAGGGCTCGAGACCCTTGCTAACCTCGGGCCAAAACATTCGCGTCACGTGCCTAGTCATGTTTAGGTACAATTAATCCGCAGCCCTTGTTTCATCCTAGTTCTCGTTATCTTCATCTCCGTATACTTTTACTAACTCCTCGATGCATTCCTAATGCGGAACCGAGGCTGAAAGCCAGTTTTGACAGATCTGTCGTGTGGTTCAGATCGAATTGAGAAGGGCTATCACACTACATTCAAGCGTAGCGTTGCAATGCAGATCTTTTCGTAGCTGTCAGGCGCAGCCTTGCAACTCTTGGTGCAAAGATCCTCCACGAAATGTCAAATCTTTCGTTCCTTTTGGTGGCGCCCGCGCTTCGCTTTTGACTCTCTTTGCTGTTTCTCACGCCGCTCACCGCTCGTCTCGTAAGGAAGCACTCCTTTTCAATTTCCTTTCTTGTTCCTTCCCGTGTTTTTCATAACTCAATCCGGCCGGCCCGCGTTGCATATGTTCTACACGGTCATGCAGACTCTTTGATGTGCGGTGTGTTTTATATTCGGGAGTGTTTTACTTCCCGAGTGTAAGGTTTGTTTCGTCGTAGTTTTTATCATTCGCGGTATTGGCGTGTTTCTTTTTTTGTCGACGCGAGTGTCAGGGCAGGATTCTTCTATGGGGAAAGGCAGGGGAGTACTTACCCTCGACTACTTTGTCGGCTGCGATGAAAGGAGAGCCGCAATACTACTTTTATTGTCTTTTCAGGTGTTGTTGAAAACAGCAGGTTGAGGTAGACAAACACGTTCCCAGTATTTTGAGAGAAAGGTCAATATGTAAAAACAAACTTGAAATTTGAAATGTTGAATTTTCTACGTCTTGTGTTCCATCTTCCTTTGTCAGACCAGAGTGGAGCACATGGCATTTAGACTAACTTAAGTCTACCTAGCCAAGCAGTTGTAAGTCGTTAATCATCATCCTAAAAAGTTAAACAAGCGTGGATATAATCACTGATAATCGGAAATTCAACATCCAAAACGGAGAGTGTGCATCACAACGCATATCAGCGCGGATGATGCAATTAGACGTATCCCTAAAGGCAACAGAGCAGAAAGTCGGAACCTCACCAAAGGATTGGAGTTATTGTACTTAAATTATCTCAGCCTGAAATATTTCCAAGTTCACGCTCGTAACAATCGGGTAACTTACTCTATTCATGGAATCGTGCCCAGTCTTATCATGGGGAAGTTGAGTATGGGCATGTGCCCAACAACCCTTCGAGAAACAAAGGCCGTTTCACCCTTTAGAGCATTCTGACCTCTGGCTCTGGGGTATAGAAGAGATAATCTGCTTGTAGAAAAGTGCATACTCAACGTGGTGTACACGTTCGCGATCAAAAGTCGTGGCCCCTTTTTATACAAAGAATAAACTTTCTGAAAAAGGTCACAACTTACTTCAGATTTCAAGTGTTCAGTGATTCTCCCGTCTCTTTGATGATATCTTTTTTATTTTTAGAGATCAATAAGTAAAAATTTCATGTAGGTTTTCATTTTAGTTTATGACCTGAAGACTTGCGATGCACCCATTACTGAACAGGAGAGTTTGTTTCCACTCCTGTGCTTCGTGCTCAGGGTGTTTCGCTCTTCTGTGCTTCCCCAGTTCATGGACATGTACGGTGTTTTCAACTGAAGACCTAATTATTTTTGTTTTCCTTTGTTTCAGGTAAGTTGGTTTATCGTGTTTTCCGGAATAATTGTAAGTGTTCACATCCAGATCTCCCATCCCGTAGATTAACTTTCCAAAGAAAGCTGCTTGAGGTGCATCCCTCTAATCCCGTTTCAAAGATTTTCATATCTTAACTAATGGTCATGGTTGGTACCAAAATATAACTTGTTGGAAGCTATTCGAAACGTGTCAAATGTGAGAAGAGATCTCGTTGTGCCCGAAGCACTGATTCAATCAAAGTTATTAGAGGATTCTTGGAAATCCCATGCAAACAAATATTGCTCATCGAAATACATGCCGACCTCGATGACAAATATTTCTTCGTCCATGTGGCAAACTGTACCGCAGGGATCATAAGCTGTGTCGCGCTCAAATTAGAGATTTTTTTTTAAGTTTGTGTTTTTAATATGAATGCACTTCAATGTAGGGGACCTCGCTCAGTGCCATCTGATCTCGTTGGTATTGCCAACACAAAGTTTTAGAAATAAAGGGTCACTACACTCTTAGCAAGCTCCAGTGACCCAGGTGCCACTGGGAATTTCAGTGTCGTGGCACTGGTCATTCAGTGAAGTATAACTGGTTTTCAGTAAATTTTTACTGGTTTCCAGTGGAATTTCACTGAGTTTCCAGTGGGATCCCACTGAATTTTCCAGTGGCACCTGGGTCACTGATAACCAGTGACCTTTCAATGGTTCTTGCTCGAATCTATAGATTCGAGTGCGACATGACTTATGAACTCAACCGGGCAACATATCTTCGTAGAAGTAAAAACGTGGCGCAGGGCAACGACATGTTACGCAGGACCCAGGATATTTACTGGTAGCTAATTACCAATAATAAAAAAAGATGTTAGGAACGCGACTTACTCGTTTAGTTGTTTTGTGGGTGCTCATCAGCAGAAGTCGTCGGACCGTCAAACATGGTGGGCGTCGGTCAAAATTGGGATGAAGATTGATTACGACCGCCCTCTCGAACGCTGAGGTGTTTGTTAAGGCGTTTTACGACTGAGCAACCCCGCCCCGAATTTCTCAGCACTTCACTCAGAAAAACTTGGATGCCTGCTGTGACTGCACATCACACTCCCAACTAGAAGTCATGCTTTCGGGTGGAAGTGCATTTGGTAATGGCCCCGAGGAGGTGGAAGTGGGAAGGGGCTAAGGCTCCTCGTTGTAGTAGCTATTATTTGTATCGATGATATCTCATTGTATGACAGTATGCCGAAGTAATTTATCTGGAAGATGATGTATGTAATATTTCGATCACATACGTAATTCTTTCAGCGAGCCGTTTCCTATCAATAACAATTGTCCGACTTAGAGCACTGGTATTAAAAATTAACCAAGGTAAAGGATGCATTCCTACAATCGACCAAAAAAAAAGAAAAAATGTAACTAATGCGCTAAGTCGTTTTTTTTTAATTCACGTTTCTTTTTGCAAATATCAAACCTTGCAAATCAGCATTTATTTCGCAATTTGTTGAATGTTATTTGGAACAATCGAAACTTTGCAATGAAAAAGGTATGTAAATTGACTCAGTGTATCTCATTGAGCTGTTCTCGACCCCTAGCATAGATTTTCTGAACGACGAAAATCACCTCGTTATTTACGCAATTTGAGCAAAAAGCTAGGCCTCAGGTCTGCCATAAAAAGCAACATTTTGATCAATTTCAAAACGATGTGTCAAAAATTTTTCAAACGTATTAATTTGCTGATTATTTGGAACTATTTTTTTACGCATTCTCTTGGATCAAATCGGCCGAGCAAGATAAAGTCTTTGACCTCATGGAAACAGGTACTGAGTCGCTTTGCACCCCAAGACTCTCTCACTTATCTTTCGCTCTTAACATTGACTTACCTTGTCACACCTTGCCCCCGCCCTTTTTTCGGACAAGCATTGCTTACTATCTTGATATCGGAAATGATGATGATCTTTGAATAATAAAATAAGTGTTGGTTAGCAGGATGTGACGTAGGGTCAACCCTATTCAACATGATAAGCACTTACCTATGTTTACTTCCATTAAAATGAACACGCCCGAAATATTATCGTAAAGGGTGTGGTTATCACGAGTTGGGATCATTCTCCGTGTAATCGCTCTCCGCTCAAAAAATTGGATTTCCCATCGACTTGACCCATATCTTGTTAAAAATTCCCTCAAAATTTTGAAGACTCTTTGCACCTAACCGCATAAATCGGTTTAAGTTAGGTTGCCTACCTTGTGTGGCTAAGTTTGGGTTTTCTCTCTAAATCCGCAATAGAGACAAAATTGCATCCCACCTGTTCTTGAATTTCCTCTCTTCAATTTTTACTCTTTTCTGAGAGGATTTTGAATCCGTTGTTTCTGAAATACTGTAAACTACACACAACGTCCGACAAATTCCTATGTGAGGACTCACAATGGAAAACTACGCCTTGTGTCGGTAATTATTGTTTGTTTTCTTTGTTTGGAGACTTTCTCCTGATTATCCTAGAGTAGCGTGATTGTCGCTCCAATCGAACCAAATAAACAAAGAGTACATACGCCTACTCGTATTGGTGGTCCTCTGAGGCCATTTTATTTAGGCTGCACGCCACGTTTGTCTTTTTACCCTTGTCCGTACCCAATTAAGAAGCCTTCAGTCGCCCACCACTTTCCTGAATGGTCTTTCAAACGAAAGTACATGCTTAAAGGAAGTAGATTATGCAGGTGACCTGGTAGAATGGGCATTTTTATTGGAGGTCTCGTTTGTGTGAAACGCAATCGGATTGTCTTCGTACGTTTGAAACAGAATATTCCGTTTTCTTTATATGGATAGCGCCAATTTTTCAGGTCGTTGACCGAATAGGTATAATTTTTTGAGGCTCGGTTTGCAGAAGGTGATGACCGAGAGTATTTCCAGCACGAAATCTTGTTGTAAAGATCTCTTAGCAAGCCATTTTTTTTCGCAGTAGTCGAATGGGACTAATTGTTTGTTCGATAAATCAATGTCATTCATTTGTGGATTGACCTTGGATATATACTTTATTGAGACCTCATAGGCGAAGTGTTCTTAAAAAAATAATGCATGGAAATTTTGACCATTCTTTATAATTACGTCCAAAACTGTTTGATCAAGTCGCAAAATTGCTTTAAAATTAGACCGAAGCATTAGATAAACAAAAAGTGCGCAGAAGGCTGCCGTGGAAATATTGCCAATCTTATGCATTGCACTTATGAAATATTAAGTATTACTGGTGAATGTTCTCGCGACATTTCGTTGCAGCAATGTGGTTCGAATTAATCAGGACCCGTGATAATGTATTGTAAAAGTTTAGAGGCAATGCGATCGAGCGATTGTGATAAGCTGGAAAAGTTTTTATGTTTCTTTTACAAGCATGTCTGAACAGTGTCGAAGATTTATGTTTTTGTACTTTCTTTCATCGCTCGTGTAGCGCTTGGTCCAGGTTTTTGACGACAAGAAATTATTAGGAGCTATTTTTCGCTACAAATTACAAAGTGGTGTAATATCATGGGCAGTGTTTTATCGGTAATCCTCTCGTGCCAGACGTAATCACCTGAATTACGCGCCACTGCCCAGCAGGGGAAGGGGTGTATCGGGGTGCCCCTTCTTTGCATCTTGCACTCTCAAAAAATATTGCTCCTCAGGATTAGGAGGAAAGAAGGCTAATGGTAGCATGCTGATAGTGGAATGGTTGGTAAAATGGTTGCGTCGCGTGGGAAGTGTGAAACTAGGTTAAAAGTCTACGCCTAAAGAAAGTTAAATGATTTTACAATGGGAGCTTTTATTGCATCTGTGATCAGATCGAGATTATTTCGTTACCAATTTAGACCTGTCGTTCTAATCGAGGTGACTTGTAATGTGAGCAGGAAATATGGTGCGATATGTTGTCAGCAGTTCTCACTTTGAAGGACCTTCATCTCAATCTGTCGAATCGGGGTTATCGATTCGAGGATACATGCTGTCTTCTCGCGGGAAGATGATGTGTATCTCTGAGGATGATACACACAATTTTTGAGGCAGATGACACGTGCAAGATTTTCCTTGCTTTGCCTACGGACTAAATTTCGCTCCTGTTCCTAAACCGATCTCGGTGTCGAGCAAGACATTTCACAGTGAATTTGAAAAATGGATATTTCCATGTTTTGATTTCCCTTTTTTGTTGGGAATCCCTGTTTAAAGAGTTTTATCTTTTTTTAGGGGTGGGGGCATAATACCATGGGTATCCAAACGTTGCATAACCTTGTAAAATATACGGCTGGGTAATTGGCTCCGTACCTCTCGTGTCCTGATACACAGTAAAACTAACCCCTGCTTAGGTATGAAGGTAAAATAGGGGAAGAGCGTAATATGGTTACTTTTAAAGATACCCCTATCGATAACCATATCAACGGAGAGCTCTCGACGAGACCTTTTCACTCGTTCTTTATCTCTCCCTATCTTCCTTCCATTTCAGAGGAAGAATGAACGACTTTTTATTGATATGGTTGCTGAACCTAGTTACACTCTCCCCCTGTTTCACCTTCATACCCAAATTAGGTGTGGGACTACCTAAAACAGGGGTTAGTTTTTACTATGTCCATCCAGTGGAGAAATCTTTGAGATATCGATGCTCTAGTTTCAGTACACAATTGGAACATATCCGTCAGCTGTACTAAAAACCTCACAACATTTTGCCTCTTCCCTAGCACAGTATTGTATTCATGCTGACAGACACGGCGATCGGTTCCTCATAAGCTACCGATTTTTATGCCCAAAGTGGGTCATTTAGCCCATATGTTTCGATCGAGGCACCGCTGTTTCCTGTTATGGTTGAGCGAAGTTGCCGATCCGGATTGCGATCGTGTTTTCGCGCTCATGCGAATTCGAGGGTTGTCAGCTTTGTTTTTAATACAGAGCCGCAAAAAAATAGGCCCGAACCCTGACGGCCCGTCATGCGTTTAGGCCGCATATGTGTTTAACTGACGGAGAAAACCAGGGTGTGAGGAACGTGTATTGATCGTGGTTTCGGTTTGGAAGAAATCGGAGAACCAGCAGGGGACGTCGGGAACATGACGCTGTGATTGGGATCGTCAATCACCAAGGTGCCAACACAATCCCAAAAGGAAAACACAAAACTTTGAGAATTTTGCGGAGAAGAGTTCCGTTCGCTAAATCATTTATTTTATTTGCACATCATGTTGTAGATCGAACTGATTTTGTTTGCGACTTTCCGGCCTGATTTATTTAGATTGCGTCGCGATAAGTTTTCCGACGGCTGTTCTTTGATTTAGCTGTGTTCGACATCCCAAACACACTGTGTTAGAGTTGTAAACTGGCCTGTGTAAAGGGGCATCTGCGGAGGGACAATGCGTTGGTGATGAACCCCGACTACATCGCTACTTTTCTCAACCACATCAGGTTCGATTGCATTGATGTCGGACCCTTTTACGTGGAATAATTGGGCACTGTGGATATGTAGATGAAAACGTTTTGCACCAGTTAACTATTAATGTAAAATCTGAAATTAAGAGAAAAGGAAATCCCTCGGGAAATGAGGGAGGGGACCAGTAAGAGTCGATATAGGATCAAATTATCCAGAGAAACAAACGTTTACTTTGGCAAAGAACTTGTATTTTTTCGAGGGCTTTGGCCCTTGCTTCTCTGCGCCTTGTTCAGCTTTACAAGCTTGCAATGTCAGTCATCCTAATTTTCTTTTCTTTTTTTCTGTCGTTGGAAAGAGTTTTTCTTCTATCGTAGGAACTGCTTTCTATTTTTTATTTTTTTATTTTCCAGTATAGCGTGTTTTTCTTCTATTTTGTGGTTGTACCAGTCCGGAAAACCTCGATTGAAAAGCAATGTGTAGCTCTCCAACCCGTAAAATAAAACCTAGTGTAGTAGCAAGTATCCTCTCAAACCCGTATAGCCACCGTTGGTGCGCTCCTTCGGAAGATCTAGGCCGTAAAAGAGGCAAGGCTTTCACCCACCTAGCAGCTATCGCGGAATATTTCAGGACCGAAATAAAATGCGTCGTGAAACAGACTGAAAAGTCCGGCCGCGGTTACCGGCATTAAAGGGCTCGCGAGGCGCGCTTGTCTGGTCGCGATAGAGTGACCGTTGCCGGCCGGCCGGGCCTACGCTGCGCAGCAAGCTGACCGCGGCTGCACTAAAAAAACGCGCCTTGAAGTGTTAGACAGGGAAGTGGCAGCGCCTGTGCCGCCGTTTTGACAAACGGCGGCTGCCTGCCGCCGTGCGTGATGCTGGGAGGATTACGTCCGGATCACCGCACGCAATACTTAAGCTAATCCTTTGAGTGGCAAGTACGCGATACCTAGTTTGCACGAAGTTGCACTGCAGGTAATAGTCCCAGAGGAGTTGTTCATTCTCTCTGATGGCGATAAAACCCTAAGCCCCCAAGTAGTTCGAGCGTTGCTTTTCGTCCTAAATGTTGACCACTTCGACAACAACCTTTTCTTCTCGATTTTTTGGGATCGTCTGGTCATCTTGTCGTCATGCTCCACTGCTGCATTTGGACTGTGTGACAGTGTCATCAAAGCTCATCTCGATCATAGAATTAAGGCTTCTTTGCTTCTGGACTTGATTAATGCAAACACTGGAGTAATTTTATACCTCGTTTGGACTTGAAGTTGGGACGGGTCACGTGTGTAACCTTCCTTTTTCAAGATCAGAAAAAAAATCAATAACCATATATATCAATGAAGAAGGTGCAAGTATAGCTTTGGATTTATGTGGCGATTCATAGGGTTGCCTTGGGAAATACGATTTTGATTTCATATCAGACTCACCTTCGTACTTTAAATATACCGAGGACCCTTCAGCAGGTTTTCAATATTTGGGTATCGACCCCTCTTAATGAAAAACCATCAACTGCGAAGTGCTAGTTTGAAAAATCCACCAACTTCAAAGTACTTGATCTGAAAACCCACCAACTACAGTGTGAACACATTGCAGTTGGTTGATTTTCCAGTTAAGCACTTCGCGGTTGCTGGATTTTTATTAGGAGGGATCGGCATGTTCTTTGCTTTTGGATTCTTCTAGTGTGGTTTGGTAGAAGCAGCGTTTTTACTTTTTGGGACATCAGAGAGCAATCCACGTAGTTCTCTGACCACGAAAGCTCTATGGCAATCCTCTATCGCCAGCGAAATACCTTCGTCCCCGCAAGATGTCGGAGGTTTGGGGTAGAATCATTTAAGTTTATTGCCAGAGCGTTCGGCCCATTCTTAGAGGGGCGCACTTCTGGGTCAAGTTCACGTGTGAGGGGTCATGCGACTTTTCTTCCGTGTAAAAGGGGAAAGAACTCAGCGACCCGAATTCTTCGAGAGGTCATTACTCTGCGCAAGAAACTTACGATATCGCACCAAGTTATGATTTGTCGCCTAGATTTGGATGGCTCCCAGATTATTTCCGTTTAATCTGTCGAGCATATTTCTTTCGTATCTGCCGGCGTTTTAGAGGATTATTCGGACCGCGAGTAAGAAAACATTTTAAGTGCTCCTTTGAATTGATAGAGTGCTTCTGGTCCTTCCGACACCCTTGACCTACATCTGTGTTGTCCACTAATAAACTGACGCTATGATGCACCACACGTAGTGCAGTCTGACCTTCTGGAATCATTATTGGAGGCTCATAGGCCCCAAAAGTTTATAATTTACGTTTAGGCAAAAGCAGAAAAGCCGCTTGAAGCTTCTTGTTTCAAAGTTTGGATATTTCACAACTGTAATCCACCTTGGTCCAAACATTATTTATTTCCTTTCGAAGATTAACGATTTACAGCCGCGTAAGGTACAGTAGGTTGTGCATAGAGCCTCGCTCCACTTTGCCCGATGACGGAAAGTGAAACACAATAGGTTGAAAATTTTACCATTTCGTCTTACAGTGAGTAGGTGAAGTGTAGAACATAACGTGTGGCTCATCAGTGGTTCTGCAAGTACCCCACAAAGCGAAGTAAAAACCTCGCTCAAGCATCCCCACGAACTTTATTGTTGTGTTTACTGCATAGCTCCTTGAGCTGTGTGGGTACCCAGCAACCACAATGAAAACCCCTGCCGAGAGATTTAGTGACTTGTTAGGTCAGTGCATAAATTTTCAGTTATTGCGAATTGATCTTTTGCTTTCGATAGGATTTTTCTCTTTCTACCTTGATGCTATGGATATCTTGAACCAGGACTATTCCTTTTTGCTGAGAAGTTTCCTATTCTTGTAAAATTATTTGTACCTATAATTTTTTTTTTGTGATTGGGATTGTGGGGCCGTCCATAAAATACGTCACGTATTTTTAGCCATTTTTGACCCCCTCCCCCCACGTCACACTCCGTAACACTTGGCCGACCCCTCCCCCCCTCTTGGAGCGTGACATTTTATAGACGGCCCCTAAGGCTGTACGATTGGGGGAGTCGAACGCTTCTAGCAGCTTTGCATGGTTCCATTGAAATGCCTCGTCTTACCTATGATTTTGCTGATTAATAAATTGCTTCAATGGGGCAAGTGACATGACAAAAATATCGACACTCTTCAAAAGCTTCTTCATACGCTTGAACTATCTCATAATTACAACCTTTTGTCGAGACCTTTTAACACTTTATTTTATGGCAAAAATACCTTGTTAATTCCAGTATTTTAGGCAAACTGTGTCCTCTATTTTGCCTTAATTTGAATTATACCAGTTTCATATCACCACTGTGGAAAATTTTTAGCCTAAAAGTTTTGATAATACCCTAAAATTAAAATTGATGAAGCAGTCTGTTGGTACAAATCGTAGCTGCTTCCATACTTCTTCTGAGAGTGCGAACGACTCGAAAAGTCCCACTCACCGATTGATAGCGAGTAGCAGTTCCGTTAGCAGCCAGTGTATGGGAACGTTTGAGTACGACCTTTCGGGAACCGCAGTGCACTGCATTGTCAACCATGTAAAGATTTACGGGAATGCAGTTAGACGTCACGTGACGCGAGCGGGACGTCTTGTCTGCAGACTGCAATTACGTTTTAGTGTCGAAATCAATCAGCGTTGGGCCGGACATTGACGACGAACTCTGTGCCCCACTCGCCCATAACCTCGTTTATATGACTCATATGTCTTGTGGGAGACGCAGCTCGATACAACGTCCAATTTTCGGCCGCTTTGTCTTGTCGATCTGCCCTTTAATCCTGCCGCTCTTGTTTGACAATGTTGTGTCGGTTTAACGCGCTCGTTGAAATTCTTGCTTCAAGTGTTCTTAAGCTGATTTTTATGTCGCGAAACTTGTGCGCGATTTTGACTAAACTTAAGAACATTTACTATTATCGGGTTGAAGAATTTTAGGGGCTACTCTTTTCAGTAGCATTCCCGAAATTCTTTTAAGACAGTTTTTTGAATAAAGTCCTCTAAATTAATAAAAGGAAAGAAAAAGAACCGTGATGCTGTTTGCAGATAGTCTCCTCGAAACATACGCAACGTAAATCCGTTTTATTCGCACTGAATACCAGTGAAAGATGTATGTAAAGAACTAGTTGCGATGATCAACAAAAACCTTGACTTAATTATTGCGATGATCAACAAAAACCTTGACTTAATTATTTTAATTTAATTTTCAAAAAATGACGACTATAACCTTTAAGCGAGAATCCAAAGGTTACGAAACTTAGCTTTTAAAATTAAGGCAAAAATTTTAGTTATTTAATGAAGAAAGGTTTCGAAGCATAGGGCCAGCACATTTAGTTAGACTCGCAGGAGACCCCATTATCAAGGTATGAGTAGACATAAAAGCTAAAAAAATCTATTTGTGAGGATTGCTTTAGGAGTGCAAATTCGCCTCTAAATGGTGAAAAGTGATCCTTTACTAACAAACTAGTTGCTCATTTTTCACTATTTAAGAGTGAAATAACACCTCTATAGCGAATGTTCACTACTAAATTTTGTAGCGTGTACCATGTTTTGATGACCTGAGGAGGATTGCGCTTCTTAAAAGATGATTTTTCTGTGTGCAAAGAGCAAACTTTATTTTATTTTATTTTTTGGCAAAGACCCAATTACTGCGTGAGAGCGTGTGCTTGTCCCTGTAGGGTCAAAGACCGCGGCAGAACCCTTTGCTGAGAAGTACACAGTAATCCGAGGAAGCGCGTCACAAACTAACCTACTAATGAATGACTGCGTAATGACAATAATTTTGCCTTCAATTCGTAGTTAAACCTTAAACAAACACTACCAGAACTCCTTCCACATGTCTGAAATCACAGTCTCAAGGGTTGAACTTGGTGCATTAGCATTTCGCCCCTCTCTCCTTGTAACTACTTGTTGCACCCGACAACCACAACTCTCTCACGTCGTGACACCGTTGCTCACACGCACAGATACAACAAGGAAACAAAAAATACATGCAATTCCAAAGGACACCCGAAAAGTCCTCTCTTTGGGAACTGCGAAATGGCACCAATCTAAGGTGGGAATATCGCGTGAGACACGCCGCGTGAGACGACGTATAATAAAAATATTCAATCTGAAGTACGATATAACGGATCACTTTTTTTGGATTTATCGGAACCCTGATAGCCGAGGTAAACAGCTGGACGCGAATAAGAAAACTTGACACTACGGCATTGTTGCTGGCTTGCGTGGGAACTTACCAGTTTCAATGAACGCCCTAAACTCCCCATACCTTATCTACGAAAGATTGGCAAGAGGTTCAAGGGCAAGAATTCGGTTTCTACTCATGTGCTCAAGAACTCGATTCCATAGAGTACTCTGTATCTGTATGCACGGTTTTCCAGAGTCACTCGCCTGTTAAGGTTGGTTCTCGAAAAATCCGTCTCAATTTCATCTGATATACAGAGCTGCTTTCCAATGAGTAATTTGTGATGATTTGTTCTTTTGCTATAAAGCTTTTGTAGACTTGTTCACTGCAGGTTGAAGTCGACCCCTCCTAATGAAAATCCACCAACTGCGAAGTGCTGATTCGAAAAATCAACCAGCTGCAAAGTGCTTGATCCGAAAACCCACCAACTGCAGTGTGAGTAGATGGCAGTTGGTGGATTTTTAGGAAAGGCACTTCGCAGTATGTGGATTTTTCGGAAAAGCACTTCGCAGCTGGTGGATTTTTATTAGGAGGGATCGAAGTGTTGAACAGGATAAGGAATGGAAATTAATATGTCGTCGCAATAATCTGCCATATCTGAGTCCATCCCAATTTTTTTTCATCGCCAGACCTTGTTTTTCTTTTTCTTTTCTTTTTTTCTCTGCACAGCTCAAAATCCACACGAAAGCCTTAACTTCATAAGCAAGACTTTACCTGACTTCCCGCAATTGGTATCAACTCATTATTATTGAATGCAGCGACAATTTCCATTGAAGTTTGAGAAAAGCCTGCCCCCGCAAGCAAACTTGTTTTTTTCTGTGAATAATGGAACAAGCATGAGCCTTGAGCCTCGGTCGATGGGATTCTCCAGAATAACCTCAACAAATACTACATAGTTTGTCTAATATACAATATAAAGGCATTCCGATGTCAGCTGCGAAAAATACGGTGTATACCTTTCGTAAAACAACTTTTTAAGAAACGTCAATGCTTTCTCTGTCGTCAGTTTCCTTTTTTTTCTGCAACTTTAGCGGCGGCAAATAAAAGAGACGTGCATGATCCTTAGAGGGGAAACGAACCTATAAAAGCTTCATCTGTGTTTTTCTTTTCGGGCGTCTGTATCGTATAATGACTTTTGTTTGTTTGTAAAAGGACATTTGGCAAACATAGCAGCCAATTGTTTTATAGCCCAATTGGGCGATGGTCTGGTCATACGGCTGCATAAACCCTCGCGGATTGTACAGTGCTTATGCAAAAGCAACTTTTATTCCCATGGCACATTTCATTCTCGCCTTCTTTGGGAAGCCGGATTGGCTTTCCTTTATGGTAATGTCAAATCTAGTCGTAAAAATATTCTGCGGAAAACGTTTAGTAACCTCACAGCTGAGGTTTTGTGCAAGCCTTTTTGGCATTGTGTTAAAATCCGCATTCAAACGCAGATCATACTCTTTAAGTTCCTTTGTTCTTCTTAAAGTTTCTCTCTAAACAAAAAGTATTTGTAGAAAGACAGGAACATTGTATCGATTCACTCACGTTACACGACTTAGCAGCGACAACCTACGTTTTAGTTGCTTCCATGAAAATTTCTATCGCATCTTCAATTCAAAACAAAATTTATTTTTCCAGATCTACTTATCGTATTTCTCCCCTTCAAAGTGTCCTCAAACATCCGGAATCATAGTAGGACAGTCATGCTCTGAAACGATATCAAACGATAAAGGTTGTGTAAAGTATCCTGTCACAAACATATATCTCGTTCTTGAAAGCATGAGGGGTTTATCTGTTATCTTATGAGCTGTCTTTTAAAAAACTATCTTTAATCACTTTCCCAAGTCCACCAGCATTACTTTGAATATATTTTTTCTCCCTTTTAATTGCTTTGTAATTTGTGTGTACATCAGTGTATCTGTGGATGTAAGTGACAATATTTTCAATCAGCTTTCTTGCATCAAGCTTACTTTGTTTTGCAACTCTTAGACCGATACTGACAGACAAACATGGGTAAAACCTGACCAAAATAAATCATACATCTCATCTGTTTGTGGCACTTCAAGGTGTCCTTTCAATGATATTCTTTTATTGTTTATGATCTTGTTTATGAACTCTTCTCCTAGTGGATGAAATTCCATCAAAATGTTGCCCGAAATGAGACATTTATATGCACTATGACACATCGCCATTAGCAAGCACTGACATTGTAACACACCGCAGGGCAATATTAGCATTTCACAAGATTATGTACGTATTATATTTTTGTGTTCGACCTGTTTACAATTGCAGGTGATTTTTTTTCGAACAATTGTTTTGATAGACTTCAAATTTACTTTGTATTTATTTTTATAAACGGTGCACCCCGTCTTAACCTCATTTGGTCCAATCACTCCACTTACCGAAAATGTAGGAGAAAAACAAAAATACACGGTATATAAGGTTTTGTTATACCAACAAAATCATTTGTTAAAATAGGGTTGGAAAAATATTTTGTTACAACAAAATGTTTAGTTCTATCAACAAAACATTTGGTTGCAGCAACAACAAAAATTTTTGTTGTCCCTTATTTTGTTGCCGTAACAAAACCATTTTTTTCCGTGTAAACATAGACTTGTATGTACTCCTTATCTTTTTCCAATGTTCTGAAACAAATTTTCATTTTTAAGTATATTCAACAATTTCCCTCATCGAATCACCTTTTTATTTTTATGGAATACTAGACGATATCCCTCAATAACATTACACATCGGAAGATAAAAGGTGTTCGTATTGAGCACACGTATGCCCCTTAATCCCCTTGTGCTGGAGATCCGCCAATCTCGGTTCATCAAACATATCTTTTTTCAATTTGTTGGGATTTAAAGGAGAGAGAGAGGGCTTACATACGTTACTCTGCATTATTTGAAAACCAGCAAATGACGCAGTAAAATCGGAGGAGTGAGATCGAGGGCCGGAGTTCCTCCCCTGGACTGGACAATGTCCGGATAATATCAGATACGAAAGTGTTTTCATTTATCCAAATCAAAACAAACGACAAACAAGGTTTGTTTTCTTTGTAATCCGTAGGCCACGCCAATTCGCACCATTTCACCCCGAAACGTTTCACACGGGAAACGTTTATTTTTTATGTAAGCGCAGAGGTGTCTGCCTCTGGCGTTTGGATGATACGCGTGTATTATTTTTGATATAATAGCTTTTGAAAGTTATCTGCACCACATAAAGACTATGGCAACCGTTTTTCTCGTTTTGGGTATCTCTCTAAAAGTAACTGTTTATATCAAAATTACAAAGAAATAGAGCATATTTTATGGTTTATTCAGATAATTATATCTATCGATGGAACTTTTCTACGAATAATTCTTTATGTTTTTAGACACATTTCATCTAAATGGGATAGATCCGTAACTCAAGTATTCAACGATAAAATATCCACCTTATTTGTACGTAGTGAAATGGAGTTTTTCTTTCTATATGTGACCTCGTTCGCCTAAGGCTAGGATTTCGAGCTCTTCAATCATATCTCATTATAAAATTTTGATCTGAGCTCAGAATGCTAATTTGACACAATTTGTTTTAAAATAGAAGAAAAAAATCCAGCTAGATGCTAAGAAAGTTCTAGAAACATAAATAAGGCAGCATTGGTGTAATTTTATCCACATTTTCATAACATTTTGCAAACACATTTTTTAGCGCAAGAACGTTGTCCTTCAAAAGCAGTTCGGGGCACGGACCTCAACATCGAGCCAAGCGCTACGGCACATTTACTGTGCCGCAGATATTAGAAACTCACTCTTATAAGTGGGAATTCAATCTCCTTTTGGCCAGTCGTCAACTTTTTCAGCCGGAAAATGCAGGTAGTAATTCTATTTTAGCAGAAAGTAAAAACGACGTCCTTGTGCGACGCGGAATGATCCCTCCCAGAAAGATTTCGCGTCGGTGGATGGCGTCGTCAAAGGCTTACGTTTAGCGGGATTATTGGGCCAAACGTATCGTCTGTCACAACCGATATGACTTACTACCAAACACCGTCGCGTCTCACATAGACTTACGCCTCTATTTTGGTCCCCCGTTACGTCTCATCTCCTCCCTCTGGTCTCTACTCGGCCGCCCCCTAGTTTGATATTCAGAAGGAGAATATGTCTCCAAGTTTGAAATATCGCGCGCCGTAAGGGGGCAGCAGATTTAAAATTTATTCATGTAGCGAATTCAGGTGTCGTTGTGTCAGAAGCCTAATAAACAATTGGGTTTCAGCTGAGATTATAGGTTATGTTATTCGCTGTGAATACACAGTAAAAACGAATCCCCGTTTTTGGGGAATGCTATGCTTGTTATGGGTGTGAAACCAAAACGAGGGTGGTAGGTATTTTGGTTACTTTTCAAGATAGGCCTATGTTCAGCCATATCATTCAAAAGGTCTCGGCGAGAGCTTTCCATTGATGTGGCTGAACATAGGTCTATGTCCAAAAATTACCAAAATACTTACTACCCCCATTTTAGTTTCATTCCCAAAACAGGTATAGCCTTCCCCAAATTGGTGCGTACTTGCACTAAAATGTTCAGAATAGTTCGGCCAACGCAGGATACGTGAGAAGCGATAATTAGGCGGGTTGTTTGATTTTTTTTTGTAGCCTAGGTTACCTTAGGTTAGCTTTGGCCAAGTAAGGTAAGTTTTGTGTAAGGCTACGTCCATGAAGATTAACTCGAATAGTTGAGCTTTGTTTTGTTAGGTTTTGTCTGCATGAAAATAGCGGAATTTTATCGACCCTCCCTACGAGCATGGTATCATTTGTCTTACAAACTACACAATTCACTTTTTTTTCAATCGATGTAAGACGGTGGTGAAGAGAGCGATTCGTAATTGATGTACTGTATGTTTTTAATTTATTGTTTATGACAAAAATGCTTGTTGTTTACCAAGGCACACGCGTACAGTACATCAATCCAGATTCAGGAGCATATTTACATTTTCACATATATCAGGTTGAACATGATATCATCATTTCTTGAGGACTTTCTCTAGCCGCGAATTGTTCGAACACAACAGCATTAAATCGTTCTATAAACAATGTTGAGGGAAACTTGTGACCATGTATTAAAAGGGGTGAAAACCCATGACTAGTTTCATTTTACCCCCAGGCAAATTACTACAAAAACGCAGCGGACTTAATGAAACCCGTTCTGTTGAACAGCACCAGTAGTAGGCGGGTGAATGCAGTAACGGAAGTGCACTTTATTCAAGAAGCTCAACGAATCAAATTAAAGCTGTTGTTGGTTGGGTCTTGACCATCAATGCTACGCGACGTCGACAGAGGACGCTGCCAAGGCAAGGCACTGGCAGGATAAGACTGACTTGTGAGCTGCAGGTCTCCATCGCCCCAAAACAACCTCTCTCTACACCTCGAATTTCATCTATTTTCCCAGATCCTGATTAAATTTCAGCGCCGCGATTGCTGGCTGAAATTTCTCGTCTGAAGAAAAGAGTGCGTTAGCTTGTTCCTGCCGCTTCACTAGGCTCGAAGATAAAAGATCTCGCATTTTCAGGATCTTTAAATTACTATGGTTTGGGATGATCCTTTGGAAGCAAAGAAGTGGAAATAAAGGACTTACATGTTCTAAAAATTAGTGTTACGATTTGATTAGTAGTACTTTAGCATACGATGAACTGGTGTTAAGTAACATCGCCTACGTTAGCAACTTTAGATAATTTTGAGGTGATTGCAAGAACCAATTGGTTCTTGAAGTCCACAGGAGACAAAACCTAGTCTAAACAAAGCTTAGGTATCCAAGTCAATCTCCACAGACGTGACCTAGGCAAAACTTACCTTACGTTGCCTACGCTATCTTTAGGCTACTAAAAATCAAACAACCCGCCTTATTATCGCCTCTCAGAAACCGGAAACACATACTTAACCACTTGTTTTTATTGGTGCAGTAGATATACTTTGTGTAGGTTTTGAGGGGAAAAAAATAGGCCAGTAAGCGAAGTAAAAACCCTAGGCTACCTTAGGTTAGGTTGCAAAATAAACCCTAGGCTACCTTAGGTTAGGTGCTGCATCAGCTCTCTCATAGACCTATCTACTTAGGCCTGAATGTTTGCCTATGGAACTGCTGGTGTAACGAAGTGGCCTGTGCCGATTGCGTATTCAGAGCCAAGAACCGCACGTTAAAAGCATTGCTATGCTAAACGAATCAATTCGCCCATGAATGAGTTTCATTAAAAGAGAAAGGACCACCCCCTCGCACTGCACTCCGAGCGGAAATGCTCTTAAATCTTTGGAACAAACCCGGACAACTAATGTCTCTTCACCATCGGCGCCGAAGACAAACGCCTCGAGGGACTTCAAAGTCTTCCTTCTTTCAACACGACCGAAGAACGACTCACTTCCCACGCAAAAATAGACCGCTTTTCTGCTTCACATTCCAGCTAATAGTTTAGCCTTCATTAACTAGCACCTATGATGCAACCTAACATCCTTAAAATACTGCCTATATCGTCAATGCTATTGGTAGACTAATGAGTGACAGCACGGGAAATCCTTCGTCAAGGAGTACCAATTCAACAGGCTTGATTCATTTGATCGTATTCTGCCCAATGATGGTTGAGAAAGAACTGAAGAAAGTTGTTAATTTGGTAAATTGTTTGTCATTTCACTCTTGCTTCAGGAGGTGTTTGTACGGTAATTTCACCTTTACTTTTCATAAAAAAGCCTATATTATTATTGATGAAATGTTTGCTTAAGGTCAAGAAAAGTCCATAAGGGTGAAATGAGATAAAATCGATCCCTCCAAAGAAAAAACGGTCAATTAAAAGGGCGTGTTTCAAAAATCAATCAAGTGAACGGGTGCGTTTCAAAAATCGATCAATTGCAATGCATAAGGATAGCAGTTGATCGCTTTTTCAAACTAACTAGTTCATTTGATCGATTTTTCAAACGTGCATTTTTACTT
>Ga0058701_10000667_pt1 | contig 22958 bp, 16 predicted proteins | sample AgamicOrMae_FD_97039 | JGI IMG/M metagenome (GOLD analysis project Ga0058701, IMG submission 97039) | Agave microbial communities from Guanajuato, Mexico - Or.Ma.e | ecosystem: Host-associated > Plants > Phyllosphere > Phylloplane/Leaf | place: Guanajuato, Mexico | collected 2012-06-04 | reverse complement strand
GTTTTTTTTCTCGTTATTTGGTGGTAAAATAGCGAGGAAAACCATTTTTAAGCAGGGCTCTGGCAGGCCCAAAAAACGATTTTTATGAGGTTTTTCGTTTTTTTTTTTTTTTGCCTAGAAAATACGTTGAGTATGAACGGATTCGATTTAAACCTCACTGAAATTCCTCTGCGAAAACCGAATGACCATTCTGACCCTATTTGAACACCTAAACCCCCTACAGGATGTCAGATAAGCACGTTTTTCATCCAAAATATGGCATTTGTTGCGCTAACACCGTGTTTTTGGCGTTTTTGAGTCGGTAAACAACGTAAAGACGAACGGATGTAGTTGAAAAACTCTCAAAATATTCGAACGACACCGAATTACTATTTTGACTAGATTTCAGAGACCTGAAATAGCACAGTGGATCAACATGGGATGATTGCTCTAGCTGGAGCTGTTGGACGCTCTAACGAGAAAAAAAAACGCCATGGGACCAAAAATAACGTCGTAATATCGAAAAGGTCGTACTAACAAGGGTCGTGCTATCGAGTTTTTTCCCCGTAAGACCCAATGCATTCTGGCCGGGACCAAGCAAAATCGTCGTTCCAACGAGAGAGTTGTTGTATCGAGGGTCGTTATAACGAGACTCCTCTGTTTTGTGTATGGGGATTTTGAGAGGGTGATGGTTTTTCAGACTATCGTTACCCTTTACGAAAAATTCTCTCTAGCACAAACGTCGCTGTTTCTGGACGGAGAACTGATGGATTAGGTAAGTCTAAACTCAAATTTAAAAAGTGTCTTTTTCCAGGTGCCCCGCGGGTGTTGGCTCTTGGGCAGCCGGCTTCGTTCAGACGCCTGCGCCAACCTTTGAAAACGAAGTTACTGGAGTGGCAGCTCTGTATACCCCGGAGCTCGATCATATGATCTCCACTTTGGCAACAATACTTTTGCCGATTCGCGAGCGAGCGGCTTTCCTAGAACAGGTAACATTTATTTTTCATTGCCAAAAAAATAAAAATAAAAATTAAATAAAAAAAGTAATTTGATTCAGTAATCTTCAGGAGAGGCCCCGTGAAAGGCAGCAGCGCTCATGTAGGGTTCCTGCATGACAGGTTATAAGTCGCCTCAGTGGCGGACAGGCTCTCGAGGGCCCACTCGGGAATTCTGACAAAAGGCCCTTCTCGCCTCCCCCTCCCCCCTCCTCTTTCCGTGCCCCATCATGTAATGCTAATATTCTGCCAAAAAAAATATGCATTACTAGCCACTGGGTCCAAATGTGGGACAGTAGGTCAAATTGGATCCAAATGTAGGAGAATAGGCCAAATTGACTCCAAATGTGGGACAGTAGGTCCAATTGGGTCCAAGAAAGGGACAGTAGGTCAAATTGGGTCCAAAAGTGGGACAGTAGGTCAAACTGGCTCCAAAAGTGGGACAGTAGGATGAAATAGGTCCAAAAAAGGGACAGATCTGGGAAGTTAAGCAAGACCTAATCATGGGTTGGAGTTGGAGTCCCTCTTTTTTTATAACATTACTGTTATTGATTTTGTTGAGTGACGATCGATCACCGCTTGTTTGTTAGTATTTAGGAGACTTCTTTAAAGATGACTATAGCCTACGTTGCGGTCGTATCAAAGCTCTTTTTATTCAATTTTCAATGTTTGATGTTTTTAATGGTTTAAAAGGAACTAATGATTTCTGTTACCATCGGCTGTTGCCCGCTTAGTTTATGTATCACTACTGAATTGGAATTTGAAACCCCTCTCACCAGAATCGTCTGTGCACATAATTGAGCTCACTGTAACGTTGATTCCACGTTGTAAATTTTCCTGCGTCGCTCATGTTTCGGAACTTTGTTATCCTGTGTCTCGTTACTGTCGTAGTTTCGGGCTACCATGGGTGATTTGAATGGCACCACTGACGCGTGGATTGTCGTGGACTCGGACGACGAAGACGACCAAAGTGAAGAGGAAAACTCGGTAGCTCTCCGAGAAAACGATCTAGTAGCTCTGTTGAATCAGGTGAGTGACGATTGATTCGTAGTGCTAAGCGAAAGTCGTACTAACTCGGTGCTTGTGTTCAGGTGTCGATCCGAGACATGTTCCGGCAGATTCTATGCGTGGTTCGACGCGACGACCGGGACGTGTGGACCGGCGCAGCAGTCTCGCCGGACTACTTCCTACGAGTGCTGTCTTTGGGGACGGTCCTGATTCGCATTTTGCGACGCGGTTTCGAGGCGTTAGCTGCCCCGCGATACCGTCAACTCTCCAAGAGACTGGGCCGACTGGTTCGCCATACTGTGCAGTATGTAACGGATTTGTGGCAGGTTATGAGGTAAGCATTCAATAAATCACAACTTGCCCGCAAAAATGACATTCTTCCCCGGTTAGTTCATTTCCAATCCCCATTAAAAAGTTGTATATGTTCCGAAACTACTAATTTTTCCGAAAGCCAAACCACTCTCTTATTTCCCGCGTTAAGCGTTTAGGCGCGGAAGGTGTGTCTTCGCTAAAAGCAGCAACCTAACCTTACTTATCCTAGACTAGCAGATCTTACTTTAGCTGAATAACGACAATGTTTTTGGTATTTATGTACTCTTTGCCTCGGAGAAGATCCTCGTTTCCGAGGAAGCGTCCAGTACTGTTTCTGAAATCTCGTGATACGAATTCTTTAATGATGATTCAGGGATATGCGAGTCGTGGATAATGACCCTCCAATGGCGCGAAGACTGCAGGTGGAGTACGACGCCTTCTTCGTGAGGGCAACTTACTGCATTCATTCCTCGCGTCACCTTGGGGCGTGGCAGTTTCTCGCAGTCTTGCCTTACAATCTGGTATCTATGGATACCTTATGGAAACTATGGTGTTCGCTTCACGAAGACGAGCAGTCCGAGGAAATGCTTCATAGCCAGGAACGCGTCTATGGTAATTGCTTTTAGCTTGATTTGCAAAAATAAATGGGATTCCGATCTTATCTATTTTTTTCTCTTGCAGACTGGCAAGTTCGTGTGAACCACCATGAACTGCGAGCTCATCTCGAAGACAAACTCGTCTCGATGCCGGATTCGGAGTGCTATTATCTCTTGACCACTTATTCCAATATGGCTCTCGCAAGACCAGTGACTGACTGGGACTTTATCTGCGCTGTTACGCTAGACCTTCTACAGGTGAGGATGAATTTCTCATAAACGCCATATTCCACAATTAGTGTGAGAAACCCAGGATACGTTCCGGGATTCTAGGGCTTATAGATGGATTTCTCATAAACGTCTCATCTCACGATTGATCAGTATAAGGAATTCCCGGAGTATTGCCGCTTTGTGAGACTAAAACCTCTTTCAGAATGAGGATGGATTTCTCATAAACGTTCGTCTTGGAGTTGATTTCTACGAGTAGCGTTTTACTCAATTCTTGTGAGTCAAACTGAGCATGAGAAATTTGAGCGTGATTGTTATCTTTTGCAGATCGGCTTCATTAGTACAATCTCTCAAGAAACCTGTTCGAAGACAGTGCGGACCTTGCTCTCCAGCTTAGTCGCAAGATTTCCTCACCTCATTTCGGAGATTTTACCAAGTCTTTCTCAAAAATTTGCCAAAATTGGAAAGGTAAGATAAGAAGGAGAGCTCGTCGTTGCTTTTCCTTAAAATGCTGAGATATTTATAACAAAACAAAAAGGGCAAAAACATTACAAGAATTTTTTTAAGACTGTTAAAGTTTTTTTTTTTTATTATTATTATTTTTTTGAAGTTTGAATTATTGTTCTTTATGTGTTTTAAGTATTTTTCTAAGGGATAAATGTGTCCTTAAAATGTCTTTTTATGGATTTTTTTTGAAGTGGCATTTCGTATTTAAGATCAGATTAAGGGTTTACGAAATTTGTTTCCTAGAGAGTGTTAAACCGCCCCTTTGCATTTTCGGTGGCGCTAAAAATAATATCTTTGAGCTGCAGGTGAGCATGTATTTGTTCCGTGACCTTCCCATGGACCACTGGCATCCGACGAAGGCTGACCTGGAAATTCTAACCCAGTGGCTGAAGAATACCCCGGTATCCGCCCCAGAGAGTGTTTTAGCTCGCTATATTCTAAGCAATCTCAACTGGGGAATGTGAGTTGATCTATCTCAGCTGACATGAGCCGGGCTCCCGCCTAACTTCTCGATACCGATGTTCAAACTGAATTGCATCTTTGCATCATTTTCAGGGCTGTCGGCGTTGATGGTCGGAGTGAATTTTTCCTGTCTCCCGCATTCCATATTGACGTTGCTCTCTTGATTATTAAGAAGGCAACGTTGCTTAACCCAGAATACTCGACCTCAACACTTATCGGGGGAAGTGTCAAACAGGTGCGTTGGAAAACATAGTTTCGCGTGACCGACCTCTGGTTTTCATAATAAGTTTGAAATACTTTCTTTTCTACCTCGTGTGTTCTACCCCGTGTTCTCCATTTTATGAGGATTAAATGTTATGAGGATATAATGTTGATCATAGAGTAATTATCCTCACAGAGGAATGAGCCCCCCCACTCGTCACTCTAAGAGGATTAACAATTAACCGCGTAAGTTTTGGCGTCGATGTCGCCCGTTAGACAAGATTAAGTAAGGTTAAGTGTCCTGCACCTCACTCCGCTTGGCTTGGCGACGGAAAGTAGAACACAGGGGTTGGAAATGCGATCTTGGAAATGAAGAGTTGGGCTACGCAGCGGACGTCCGAACGGCCGGCGCAAGTCCGAAATGGTTTTCCGCTGTCGCTAAAAGGCGTTTTGTTGCGTTTGGTGGACAACATAACCTAACCCCTAACTTAACCACCATGGGACCGTCCCAGCACTTGCATAACCCCCGTCGACCAAACGCAACTAAACGCCTTTTAGCGACAGCGGGAAATGAATTCGGACTTGCGCCGGCCGTTCGGACGTCCGCTCTGATGCGAAGAGTTGGCAGTCCTAGATCACAACCGCCTTTGCACAGGTATCGTCCATGATGGGCAACCAAACTCCTGAACATGTTTTCCTGCAATGGGCATGGGAAATGTTTTCTCGTCTCCACCTGCACCTGTTCGATCAATCGGATTCCGTTGTCTGGAACGCAGTCTCCAATCCCGCGGAAGCTCTTCAGAGGATTCCGAGCTTAGAATCCCCCATTTTGGAAGATGTTGAGCAAGGCGTTAAGCAAGGACACCCGTTGGCGCTCGTGGCTGCCCTCGCCATGACCCAAACTGGCCACAGTGTTCCGCTTCTATGCAATCAAGGTACCGCAATTTCGTCGTGAAGAGGAATTTCATTGTTACGGAATTACTGATTGTTTATTCGTTCCAGGTTTTCAATTTTTGCATCAACTCACTTTCTTGGGCAAGTACGAAACTGTGATAATGATGTTGCAACATATTGTGCCCCTGTTCATCGAGTGTGTATCATCTCTTCTTCAGTGCAATAAGTAAGAATAATTTCATCAACTTCTTATAAACCTTGCTTCAATATCTTCAAGCTGCAAAATAAGAGCTTTAGAAATAACGTGCTGTATTTTTGGCCTTGACCCAGACTGTTCATCTTTCTAGTGCTGATACTCAGCCGAGATTTCTTTTGGTACTGTATGTTTGTAGTTGGTCAATGTTGGCCTATTAAAAAAATTGTTTATCTTTCTCCGAGCAGAAAAAGATCTCTTACTCGTTTCTGACTATCCCCTATCTAAAATGCTTTATTTCTTTTCTCTCTTTTTAAGAAGGCATTATTTTTCGTCTCGAAATGTCCCTTTTGGTAAAGAAATCGGCTGATTCGAAATGAACAAAGTCATTCTTAGCGGTCCTTGGTGCTGTGTTATCCATATTTTTCGGAGAGTCCTTAAAACATTATCTTGCACAGATAATCGATTATTTTGTTTTAATTTTTCTCTAGCTAACCTATTTTGTATTGTGTCAGGTTCTTCGCAACCTTGACTGCCATTTTCCAGGCTGATTTTACTTACATGAAAATGGCGAAGAACTTAATCGCCCCCGAGTTTCCGGGGCCGGTCCTTCGGCATTTCGGAAACATGCTTTGTTACCATCTGGAAAACTACAATCGGTAATGTATCAGACATACACAATGAGTTGCTAGCAACCAGGAAGAACTTTAATGATGCGTTTATGTCCAGGTATGGATTGTCCGGTCCTGCGCCTTTCGTCTCTCTCTGGAGTCGAGTTTTGACGGAAATGCCCGAATGGTCACGTGACATGTCCGTCACTTACTGTTTAGATATAGTTTTCCGGAAAGCCTTCTTCGAAGCTACGTCTCTCAAAGTTATTCGGGCACTGCTTACTCAATTAATACAGGTACGTCGTCTCAAATCAACAATGTTGTTTTGATTCATCAATCAACGGTGGATTTCTACATGAAAATTGCTTTCTTTTAGCTTCAGATGTGTAACGGAGAAAGTCCGAGAGAGGTCAGTTGACATTTAAACACTCTCGTTTGGTTTTCCAAGAATTTGATTTACACTCTTCGCGGACAGTGTTTTGAGTCACCCAAATTTCGAACCTGTCTTATCGGAGGTTATCTTTTAGTTTGTGCTCTCTGTCTGCTTCTTTTTAATTCACACTCTATGAGAAGTAAAGTGACTCATTGCAGTTTATTTTTACTTGGAAAAAAAAATCGCGGTGCATGCTGCATGTTCATGTTTTGTTAAGTTTGAAGAAATTTGTAACGAGTTATTTCTCCGAAGTAAATGTACTCGAGACTTGGTAAAAAGCTAGAGGTTTACAATATTTTGAGCCCAACCAGTGATCTTTATGAGAGGCGCCGTGAAAGGCAGCAGCGCTCACGTAAGGTTCGTGCATAACAGTGTATTAGTTGCTTGCCCTCGTGCGGTCGTATCAAAAGTGACGGATCCTCGGACTCGTACGGATGGGCTGCACCTGTCCTCTCCTACCTAAGCACCACCCTGGGAGAGTTGGTGAGCTCTTTTGAGATGGTAGTGTGCGAGCGTCTACCGCTCGAGAGTTTCCTTTACGAGAGGTCCCCTCTCGATAAGGTTGCGCTCACGAGGAGCGGGACTGAGGGTATGGGCAGCGACAGCTCTCGCCGCGCCTCTCACGGAGATCACTGAGCCCAACAGTAAATTCTGTCAGCACAGCAATCCGTTTTTTTACAGCTTTACGTGAGACTGCGCGTTGAACTACTTGTCATATCAAAAACAAAAATATACTGCTGATTTTTAGAGGATTGTTATACATCTTGACTTTGCATACTTCAGATTACTTAAGACCAAATTACCTACTCTGCGCTCAAAGTTTTAACGAGAGGTTTGAACTGTGTTTTTGTTTACCTTCGCGGAAAAGTTTTGAAAGGTCCTCGTAGTGAGTGTAGGTTATGTATATGTATTTGTTATAAACTTCCGATTTTTTGTGGAATATCTTTAGAAATTTTCAAATTTAAATACTTTTTTATTAGAGTGACGCTGGAAATCGTCCTGTTAGCACATTATCGTCGATTATCAGCTGGGTTTCGACGGGTTCGGGGACGAGCAACTCGTTGATCAGCCGCCAGTCTTGTCCGGAAGGGCCCTGGATGGCTTACATTATCCTAGAGCTGGAACAAGAAGATCAGGAAGACAAAACTTCTCTCTGGAAGGAACTACTCAAAGAACTTTCAACCTCCTCTTCGAAAACGTCGTTAGACACTTCTCTTAAGGTGAGAAACTCACACAAAAGTAATATAATTTAACATGGCGATGCACCGAGGATTCTGTCCTCCTGGTTATCAAGCGAAAAAAGAAGGGGCGGGGAACATACTGTAGATGTGCTTCTTAAATGGGACCAACATTTGCAAAGAAACCCTCTATAAATATTGGTTTCATTCTTTGTTTTATTCTTTGTGTTGTACCTTGACTCCACGTTGTATTACCCTGAGGATTAATTACATGCAGCGACCTAGATTACTTGCCTTGAGTCTCGCTTTGCTGCCGCTCCGCTCGATTGTCGACAAGCCTGATGTCTCTTGCTTCTCAGCGGCAGTAACTACCGCCGAGAAGTTGCACAAGGCTCAGCGACGATAAGTGTGGTTTGTTGCCTTGTGTCTCGCTCAACTCAGCATGGCGACGGAAGGTTAGAATACAAGAGGCAGAAATCGCTAACTTTTAAGTTTACATTGTAGTGTAATATGTTGGAGGAAGCTCGGCTACTCAGAACGTATTTTCATGTTCGATTTTAGAAAGTTGCGGGATCGCTGAAATTACCACCTCCGGCTGTTGGGTCGCTTAGCATCTACAGATGGTCTCAGCAAGCTATCGACACACCAGTCGATCATCCGTTGCAGCCGCTTTTGTGGCAGAAGTTCTTTTATTTATATCTTTCCCGAATTCCTCACGACGCAAAGTAAGTGAAATAGACTATTCCCGGTCTAACAATCCTGTTAGGAAGGACGAACATCAGAAAATTTCTTGTTGTGTGTTTCCAGTAAAAATCTGAGCCCAAGCTTGCCTGAGGCAGGAATCTAATCAATGCCGAATACCTAATTTCAAAATATCACCCTTAATAATTATTTTCTTTTAAGTGCAAAATGTTTGTCTTGGGCATATATCGGGGGAACAAAATTTAACTTCATTGCTTTGGTGAAAGCATGTATTGAATGTGTTGTCAATCAACAACATTTTAAGCCAAAACATTTCACCATTGCTTTATGTTTGAAGAGTTCCGTTGCATTATGGGTAAAAACAAACTTTTTATTCCAGCGCTGCCGATCCTGGTGGCGTGGGGCCGAAATTCTTCGAAGGTATGATAAACCTCAGTTACTTGAAACGGATTAAGAAAAAGCTGCAGGAGTGCAAAGATCATTACTCAAGCGCCCTGGAAGATATTCCAGCTGAAAATACCGAACAGCGAAAATTGTACGAAAATATTAGTAGGTGAGTCGTCATTTGGTTATGATTAGTGTCGCTTCAGATTTTCGCATCATGGCTTTCAGCCTATTGAGGACTTGCAAGAGAACCGCGTCGTGCGAATAAGAACCGTCATGTTAGTAACGATTTTGTTCGCATCCTTGTATGCTTTCGTACAGGTTGTTTTGGACAATGAACGCGTGGTTGGAAGAGCCAAGACTTCACGAGGCTGCCCTGTATTTACCGGCGTTACCCCCGTTGTACAACGCGGAAAAGCTCTCCAGCATTATTCAAGGAGACAAGGTAAATCGTTTTCGTTTGAAAGGTACTGTGTTTATTCTCGTTTAGGTTCTTATCCTCTGTTTCGTTTCAGACGCCGTGGTTGGAGTTCTTAGATCTAGAAGCAGTGCAAGAAGAGCAGCAGGCTTCATGTGAAATGTGGAAGAGTTCGTGCTTTAGATCTCCGACTTCCAGAAACCCGTCTCAGAGACATTCTCCCCCAAGCCGTGAAGAGTGTAGGAATCCATTTGAGCGAATGCTCAAACGGTAACACACTTCTTAAATCCATTTCGTCTAAGGAGATAGATCTCACAAGCTGTTTGTCTTGTACGTTCAAAATAAAATGCTTTCCAGGTTGCAGTCGTACGAATCGCCAGAGCCACCGCCGCCTCTGAAACCTTTTAAAGCTGCAGTGCCTTCTGTCAAGAAAGATATACTTTTCAAATACGAATCTACTTTAGAGTTCCTGAAGGACAGCTTGCAATCCGTTTTGAATTACTCCAAGTAAGCAATGCTTTTTTTTAACGTTGATGTTTTGTCCTCATTAATAAAATCTTTTCCCGTTTCAGTTTGTACGCTTTGAGACTCTCTGAACATATGGCCATAGATGCCAGTTTTATCGAAATTGTCCCTAGTCTCTACAAAGATATAGAAACTGAGGTCACTCTTCATGTCACGTGCCAAAGTGAGGGGCATAGTAGCTCGCACCACAATGCTGTTACGTGCGCCGGCCCTGCGACCATCCGTATTAAGGTACCAAACTTTGCCTAGTGCACTCTATATTTTTAAGAATACGTTGCCTACCTCGTGTTGTACCCTTCTTCGCTTAGCGGACAGGAATGAGGCTTAATACACAACTTAAGTCAACATAATGGTTGCCAAGCCTGACATGTCTACGGCAGTATGCTGCTGCTGAGATACGAGACGTCAGTCTTGGCGACAGCCAGTCTGAATGACTGCGAAGTCAGGCAGTGGGTACCTAACGAAGGTTTACGGAATTAGTGTATAGTTTTAGCTTACATATTGTCTTGATGGATTTGAATCAGGGTTGAACGCTATAGTAAGAAAATACAACCTTTAAAACTGATGTGTTTTTCTCATACTCGCAGTTAGTTTTATGACTAACCTTTGTGTTTAAGGTTTGTGAGGCTCGAGTCAACGAAAGAACTGAACTCGCGATCGGTGAAAATCGGAGGAAATACGAAGATATTGTAGCTCGCGCATTGCAACCTCCGCCTCTGCAAGTCTGCATAAACAGTGTTCAAATTGAACACACCGTGAAGTAAGTACCGTAAACAGGAGCATTGATTCGCTAGCGTAGTGTTTTCTTCTGTTTTGGACGATGATCTTAATTTTGGCGGTGTTGTGTTGCAGGACCCTTTGTTCTGAGTACTCTACTTTACGGCAACAAGGCGTGCGCGGGGCGCAGGTTGCTGAGCGTCTTCGCGCCGTCGGAATGGAGCTTTTTTATCATCTAGTCAATCACTACAATGAAGACCTTGCGTTGTATCCCCCTTCCAAGCAACTTCTAACTGCCTGTCTAGAGACATTGGGACAGGTATGTTGCAGAGCCCCTGCAGGAGGCTGCGTAGGCAACACGCACAGTGTTGCCTGCCCTTGATTTGGGACTGAGAGTGGGTTGTTGTTGACAGGTGTTCATCAGCGGGGAAGAGTGCGCATGCCAACGGTTGCTCGCGTGCATGATTCAACATCCACGTTTGACTGGATTACTGGGCCCCCATTTCACGCCTACAATAGCCTCTTCACAGACGTTCTTGCAGATGTACCAAGACGTCGTGGAAGTGGCAACACAGCCAAACTCAGATCTAAGCTTCGTGCTTTTATCCAAGGTAGGTAAAAATGCAGTAGCGGTGAGACAAGGTCGCCTTTGAATGTTGATGAAAGCGTTGTGTGCTACTTTGTGTAGTTTGACGTGACGTTGTGGTTGTCGCAACGTAAACCAAAGGCGAGAGAATGCTCGCAGTTCATCGATTTGGTTGGGAAAGCGTTGACAAGCTTCGGTCCCGAGCCAGCCGATTCTAAGCTCACGCTTCATGAGGTCAGTAAAGCATGGGGAACGAGCCTAAAGTTGTTCCTAGTCTCTTACTTAAGTGGATATGTTCTGTTTATAGATGTTCAGGAATCACCTATGTCTGGTTCTCCAGTACGACTTCCCTGAGCATTATGGCGCAGTGCTTACGTTACTTTTAAGGTCCAGCGAGTCCAGCGAAGGGCAACAGCTCTCAGTTGACGTCTGGTTCCACTTTTTAAATACGCTGTTGAGCGTTCCCAACAAACCTGGCAGCGGTCCGGCAGCACGGCTCAAGTCGAACATGAATCCTACCCGCCTGATTGAGCTTGTTCGCCAGTACACTGCTCAACAATCTCTGCTGAAATACTCAGAGGTTAGAACCGCGACATTTGTGTCTTTTTCGTCGTGGCAAAGGAAAGATTTGTGTGTGGTTTGTGTTTCAGTTGAAAGGAACTGCCGCGTTGCTGGCTAGCCACTTCAATCGCGAGCGCCTCCAATACGGCCTCTACGGACTTTACCCCAAGTACCGCATTTACGTCGAGGCATTGTCGGTGTTTCTGGGGATGATGAGCCATGCGCTAGTTTTCAGCACTCTCCAAAATGGTCGTGGATTAGTCTCGAATAAGCGTAAGTAAAACAGAATGGAGGCGTACCGGTACTACCGATGTGAAAACTGTTCGTATCCAACACGTAACAGCGGAACCTGATCCTAACCTTCATCTGAGTAATTTCATTCTTTGCCCTGTCCTGCTATTTGATAACGACTGTCACCACAGTTCGATTTGTAGGGAAAGCCCATCTGTTGCGACGGACTTTTGCCAAACTCGGAGACTAAATCACTCTGTTATCTATACGTATATTTACATAAATATCCGTAGAAACAAGTATTTTTCGGGGTAATCTAACTGGTCGCGGACTTGCACATCGGCAGCAGCCTCCTCTCACTACCGGAGTTCCTCCTGTAACCCAATTCCCTCTTAGTATCCGGGAAACTAATGACTTAATTTGTGCAGTGTGCGAGCAGTTGTGGCCGACTATATCAGCCATGTACTTCCCGTGGATTGCACCTTACTGGACGGACAAACTGGCCGAGCCTGCGGCGACGTGGATTCAGCAATTGACTGACGACCGGTCCGTGCTGCCCCCGTGGATTGCGGCCGACAACGCCCATGCTCAGCGCATGGTGGGCATGTTTGTCGAGTGTGTTCGGTTTATGTTGGACACACTGCCAGGTAAGGAAACTCCCGCTTTGAGATTTGATCCGAACGGAACGGAGTTGGAGATGTGCTCATGTCGATTGTTTTTGCAGGAAACAGTAATCTCTTGGGATTCGTCTGGCTGTTCTACGTATCTCATTTCGCTCATACTGCTATTAAGGAACATACGTTGGCGATCATCCACACCAACCTCCTGACTCTGCCGTGGATGCGCTTCTGGCCCGCTGCGTCGCATCTGGATCTCATGCTCAAGGTCTGCATAGCACAATTCTTTAGTAATGAGACGGCGGCTCAATGTATTTAAACGTTGAAAATTATTATTTGAAAAAAGACGAGAGTGGAGATTCAAGGAGAAGTGCGACAAGGGCACTCCCTAACAAAGCAGCAACTTTGCTTAAACTATCGTCGCCAAGCCTGATGCTGCTAAGTGGCGTCAGATCTAGCGTTAGCCGAGTGAAGTGATAATAAAGCGAGGCGCAGGGTGCCATACCTAACCTACAACCACTTAGTGAGGGTTGAAGAGCTAGCTTAGAGTTAAGAAAGCTTTACCCCCACACACCGGCACCCTCAACGCTCCGTTCCAGGCGTTATCGAAGCGCCTCTCCCCCGTTAACGAGAACGTCGTCAATTCCAACTCAACCAGTGTAATCGTCCTTTTTGTTTGACAGGTGGTCGATCAGTATCTCCCTGACTGTCATTCTTTCCTGGGTTCGATTTTTATCGAAATTCCTTGGACGAAATGGCTGGTCCACCTCTCTAATACAGAAGCGCCCTCTGTCGTTGTCCGAGTCCATGTTTGCCTCCTTCATCTGCTGGTCAAGCTGGCGAACGAGCCCACCGTTCGACAGGTAACCCTTTTCCGCTGATGCCAGAAACGCGCCAAATTTGAAAACGGTTTCAAGTCCGCATTTTGTTTCCGCAGTCTGGCCAAATAGTCGCTCTGCTGAACGAAGCGAAGAAGATGTCGTGGCATCTTTTGGACGCCCAAGCTTACGAACCGGTCGTAAATTGGTACGTGATGAGTATCGATCCTCGCGTCATTTTGAGGTTAGAGGACCAAGACGGGAATACCATCGACTCTGCTGTTCTGAGGTATGTCGTTAAACTCTAAATTCCAGAGGTTGCATTTTGTACTTCTTGTGTCCCTTCCTTCGTCGTCAAGGTGAGCTGAGCGAGCAACAAAATATTTAGCTAGCCTAAGTTAATCTTACGTAATGGTCGCCAAGCCTGATACCGCTTACTGCCCGGCAGAGCTCATAATGTCGTGAAAGGTTGGCCTAGGGTGGGACACAAGAAATGCGATTAGCAACGATTAAAACTTAGAGCGCCCTTAATTTTATAAATGGACACACTATGTGAGGAAATTGAAGCATTTCGAATTGGTCCTTTTAGCCTTCTACACGTCGCTGCGGGTTACACGACAACCACCAACGATTTCCACTCTACAACACTTCGGAAACGTCAAATGCTGATTCGTGCTTTGGTGAAAATCATTGTAACCTGTGCCAGCCGCTACAAGACGCTTTTAGACTCAAATTCAACGGAGTTCACGGAAGCGATTCATCGAATGCTAGATGATGTAAAATCAGTTGTTAGTGCCAGTAAGTAGTACTCATTTTCGTCAAAGTATATTATTGAAGAAAGTTTCGTTTTTCTAGCTCTTTTCTCAAATACATCGAATGGTTTTTTAAACAGGCTTGATAATGGTTTTATCATCGCTTCGTTTCCATGAGCACGTCAAAAAAAAATCTGAAAAAACATCTGTTTTGACATTTTATTCTAACTTTCCGGAGATCGGCAAGCAAACCTTAGAAACATTGCAGACACTTAAATCGGGGCGTTGGTGAAAACATGAAAAGCCTCAAATCAGAAACAAGCCTTAATTTTTTTAGAATCATCCCGAAAGTTTGTTCGCATTTTATTCAGAAAAATTCTGGTTAAACAAATAAATACTCATTTGGTAATTTTACTTTTTCTCTGTTTTCTGGTCGTTTCCGTTCTTTTAGTGAATTTTATAACTACTGATTTTTGATATACTCTAAACTCGGATGTTCTTCTAGTTCCTATGTAAACTCAAAAAGGAGTGGGAAGGTAGCTTTTGTTTGGATATGGACAGTCGCTGGCCACCCTTTTTTCCGCCAAATGTCAAATTTGAATCGTGCTAATGATGTCTTGTAGCTACTCCTGGGCCGCTCCAAGTGTCGGAGGCCGGGTTGCTCCTGGTGGAGCTCCTAGGCGTGGTAAACCAGCCCGCGGGGAGTGCCTTGGCGGCTCTGGCCTTGAACGGTTTTATCGTGTGGCTCAAGTCGATCGGAGCGGCAGCGGCGGTAAACAGCGGCGATGCGTCCAAAGTGCCTATAGTAGTGGTTGCGCTGCTGCGAGTTCTGGGCTCAACCGTTAACGATACAACTTCCCTGGGCGCCATCTTGGAAGAAACATTGGAAGCGCATTTCGCTTGTTCAGGTAAATAGGACCTCGAGCTCGCATGGAAGAAATAGAAAATGGAGGCTTTAACCATATCCTAATCAGTGATCTCCATGAGAGGCGCGGCGAGAGCTGTCGCTGCCCGTACCCCCAGTCCCACTCCTCGCAGTGACCTCTCCTCAAAGAGCGACCTCTCCGAGAAGAGCGACCTCTCCGAGAAGAGTTGAAGTTTATATTTGTGCTTTTGAATTGGGCAGGGAATGGCTGGGCTGGCGCGATCGACGATCTCCAGCCGGTGGTTCCTCGCCAACCAGCCATAGAAGAAGTTTTCACAGCGAACGGCCACATCCTTAGTCTACACGCAGTTCTGCTTCTTCAGCTTCGCTCCTGCAGAGATATCAGGGAAGAAGCCATATTGCTGGCTCAGCTAGCAACATGGCTGTCGAATGTGAAACCAACGTACGTATCGAGTTTCTTTCTTTTATCGCTCTGTTTGTCTCCATTTTACCGCTCTTTTGATTGGTACTTTCAGGGACGCTGTGGAAGCGAAACTGCCTCTACTGTGGGAGCAACTGCTTGTTCTCGTGCAGAGGCAGCTTGTGTTAACTGGAGACCCTGTTTCGGCTGTTGCGAGTCTTCGCAGCCTGTTGCAGCACACTGTCGCTGTTGCGGAACATCGTGGGGGCGGCTGGGGGCTCCTGGGAGCCATTGGCATCGGCAAGCAACTATCCGTCTCCTCAAGGTAAACGGCTTTTTATGGAGATTGCAGGCAGTGTGGCAGGGCCACACACACGAGTGCTTTCTGAGACTTCTTAAAAGTAAGGGCCTTGGTGCTTGGTTTTTGTGCTATCCGTCGGAGGCCTCCTCTCGTTGGTAGGCCTTCTTGCCTGGATATTCTGGAGAGGAGGCATTGGGCAGCCATTTTGTTTCTTATAGGACCTTCAAATGCAGTGGAGCTTACGGAGAAACTTAGGCGCCCTAAATGCCCCCTCCCTAGTATGTCTAGGCTTGAAGGCCTACCGAGCGTTCGCATTGTCAGTGCCAACTTTTATGTCGTCATAAGGGAACACTGTGTGGGTGGGAGATGGCCATATGGCACAGCCAATCATGTGGCTGAGCTCTTGTGTATTCTGCACTGATTCCTGCCGTGTTTGCCACAGGGGAAGGTTGTTATGTCGGTTTCTCAACGCCTTCGTGTGGGCGCAACTGCCCGAAAACAAGACTCAGTCGAATCTCGTCAGAGCTGCGCCAAATGCTCCTGGATCGCTAACTCAAGGGCCGAACTCGAGGTAGGCTGCAGCGTTGCGCAAACACGTTTTCGAGCTCTATTACTTTTATTTCACCTTGATTTCAAGTAACGAACGTCGATGATAAGCGTTTAGAGTGAGGTTATTGCTAAGGCGCGTCAATTGTCATGGGTGGTAGGAGGTTGTTTGGGCAGAAGTTTAATTTTGGTCACCATTTAGCCTCCTTCGTAACGTGTGTTTATTTTTAATAGGTTGGACCATGATCTGGATGTGCACCCTCACCCTGAAGCAGCCAAAGCCCTAGTTACTCTGGAAGCCTTGCTTACAAACAAACAGTACGCTGGGATGAGGTCTTGCGTGGAAGAGGCAGTTGCCTACGTGCGGAATCCAGAAAACTCCATTCACAACGCGCCAGAGCTGTTATTAGCCCTCGCCAACCAGCTGTACTCGGAAAAATACCTGAAGGGCGCTTCTATTTTGCAGAGCGCTACACGTTGTGAGAGTATGATTGGCCACACTGCTGCCTCGCAGGCGCAACTTCATACTCCCGTCTAATTGTTGTTGCGAGTTGTTTTAATTCAAGCGTGAAAATATTGTGATATCTTTCTATTCTTATGACTAACAAGTAAGCTGGAGTTGCTGTCTATGCCTAGAAAGCCATTCCAAACCAGTTCAGTGATGTCGGTTTTTATGGCATGCGCGTATCATTTATACGCGTATATCATGCGCGTCTGTCCGAAAAATATTGTTCTGTTTTATGATAGTTGTAGAAGCTTCTACTTACCGGTAGCCAATGCACTTTTTTTTACAAGAGTAAGTGCGAGAGTTCACGCAGTGCTATTCAGGGCTAGAATGGCGAATTGAGTGAAGGCTTGGCCTACATTTTTTGTCACAGATTCGTTTTATTTTCTCTACTTTTTTTTAAAGTACATGTAAGTATGTCTAGGAGTGCGTTAGTAATCAAGTTTTATTGGGTGTTAAATTTTACTATCGGGGATTATCACTTTACTTTTACTATCGGGGTAACTATATATAAGCTAGTCCAAAGATTTAAGACTTCAACCCCCGTCTTATGTTTCTTTTAGTTTTTTTTTCCTTAAGCATACGAGTATTTGATGTGATTGTGAGGTACATGTGCGGGCTGGTTCACGTGAAAAGAGGATGTTTATCAGTTAAGAGGGCCATTAATTTTCTCGCATCAGTGGATGTTATCGTCAGATGGTTTGTCCGGCACAAATATCGTTTTTGGAGCATGTTTATTTATTACAATAATTGAAGAACTACTCACGTGTACGAATTTTGTCTTGAAACATCGTCAAGTTCTGTTTGCTCCCTTTCAGAGGAGTTGTAAGTGCCACACCTCAGAAGACGAAAATTGAATCAAACTCAATTCTTCATTTTTCCCCGCCCAAACTCTAAACGGGAGCATTGTTGTCACTTCGTCCGAAACATCATTCACGCTTACAGGGATGCTTTAGAATGGCACTATTCTCCTTTTCTTTCTTTTTTTCTCTTTGCGTTTAGTAAAAGATGAATGGTACGATTTAAAAACAGTTTGCACCCGAGGTGTATCTGGACACACCTTATTTTTACTTCTTAAAGACCCTCTGAGGTGAATCGTATTGAATCTTTTCGGAATCTATGGGGTAAAAATTTCCCCTCTAGGCTGAAAGCAAACTTAACCTTGCATTGAAGTAAATGCGTATTAATGGAGAGGCAGTGCGATCGCTCGATGAACTGTGTCCTTCAAAATTAACCTGCAAGTTTTCAGTTAGATCCAAGTGAACAAAACAACTTTGTATGCTCTAGATCAAAGCCTTTGGTATCGGTAATAAACACTGACAGTGTAGATGTTGCTGTCATCTGCTCAAAACCATTTCATTTTACAAATTTCTAGTTTATTATAGTCCGTTCGCGTGGGTTACTAGCTGCAAAGTGCTACTCGTGGAGTTGCCTTCAAAACACCAAATTAAATTATGACTTACCGTTACTTCAATGGAGAATCGGGAAAGATCAAAGAAAACTCGGAGGTTCACTTCATTCAGAGTGTAATCATTCAATGCAAATGATAAAAAAGACAACAAAAAAGAAAAAACGAATCATTCTCTCATGCAGGGTAAGAGTCAAAATATAAATATATCATAAAAACAATAAAGATTCTGAGGAAATTTATTGCTTCCTAAAGCTTTTCAAAATGGGGTGGATGTTTTCCAGAGCTTCCTCAAGGTCTTGCCGACTTTTGGCTCCTGCATCAAAGAAGAGGCATATCTGTTACTGAAAATGGTGGCATCAACCACATGGCTCATTACAGCAACTTCAGCACTCCTTCAGACATTCATTGTTGCTAAAATCTCACACCTACTAAGCACACAATCCAATCTGTAAATATTTTATCATACAATAGAATTTAATGAAACTATGATTTCTATGAGAGGCAAAGGACATTACAAACTCTGCAGAGGAACTTTTCTCAAGGCACTACATGAAAGTTGTGAGGTCAAAGTTTCTGAAAAAGTTTACAGAACTGTCATCAGTGAAGCAAACTTAAGAGCTTACCTGTGAAAACAATTTTTCCATTTACAAAGATAAGGAGGACAACTCTTGGTTTCACCATCCGATAAATCAATCCTGGGAACAATTCTGGCTCATACCTAAAGCCAGAAATGCAAAACTAAATTAGTAACAAATCTGATTTTAATTAAATATTAGACAGGAATGCATCAGAAGACAAGAGGCTTACCGGCTGAATTGACCATGAACCTGGTTTAAATTTTCCAATCTTATTGGAAAACGTAGATCACAAGTGGCAACAATATTTTGAATTTTAAAGTCAAGATACTTAGCCTGGAATTGGACAGCAGCAATTACAATCCGCAAACCACAAAAAATAGTAAGTTATACAAAAGCTCAATCATTACCTGAAAACCTAGTCTTTGAATAATTCGTGCAAATTTCCTTGTGGCAAGGCAAGCAGCTTCTTCATTCCGAGCACCTGTACAGACCAATTTACCTGACTGGAAAATAAGGGCAGTTGTGCGAGGCTCACGAATTCTCATTACAACTCCACAAAAGCGCTGTGGATTGTATTCAGAATTTCTTGTGCGGAAATTGATTTCTTTCAGATCCAGGCTGCAGCCAACACTTACGGTAGAGACAACATTTCTGTCCAAACAAAATGGGGGGTAATTTTGAGTAACAAATTGTCATAGATAAGCACAAAGTTGGGAACAAACTCACTGTAGTGTCAAGGTTAGACCACACTCAAGGCTAGTTGGTACAACTGGCTGAATTGATGAGTGAGGGATGACAAGCTGGCTGGCAGAAGGAGCTGCCCACGAGCGAACAGCCTTTTCGCCCTGCAATGTTTCTCCGCTCTTGTTAGCCACATCCTGTGAAAAAGAACGCTGAAGTAAATAACAATCATAATGCATGATTATACACTATTAAAATCGACGAAAGATTATCGGGCGTACCTGTCTCTGCGGAGTCGAAAAGGATGTTTCTGTTTCCATCCGATACGTGTTGTCAACAGAGTTCATGCTAGCTGACATATTTCATCACACGTACGGTGAGGCGATCAACGAAATTTGACACTTCTTGTATCAAGAGAAAACTAAAGCGTTGTCCTGTTGTAACATATTCGCATGGAATGTTCTGAATAATGTTTCACATCCTAATTTAAGAGAGGGTGTCGAGTAGTTAGTAGTCTTGGTGTTACGGGGTTGAGGTTAAAAGAACTGTCGTCGTCTATACTAATATGAAAAATTCCTCCGAAATCGGGTTTTACTGCATGTGCTACGAATTGTAAGTTTCATCTTACAGCGAATCCCTTTTACGGGAAATAAGCATTATCTTTTGAAAGCTTATGAACTTTTCATGTAGTACTGTGTAGAAATATGGAAATGAAGGCTTAAATCTTTTTAAATAACTACCGTACTTACTTTGAACGCAGATATTCTCATATTATATGGCCGCCATGATGTCTTTATTCGATTGTCGTCTGCCTGTGTTGTTGTCAGATTGTGGCGTGGTAAAGGTTTCACAGATCAGCTCATCGTCTCTCCATATTTACTATGTGATTAAGGGCTTAATGTCTAATCAAAAAAGGTGAATGTCTAGTTTGATTATATAGATTACTAAAGTGCATGTAAATATATGGAGTTTTGTGGCCTAGACATTGAAACTTGGCCTCACGTACCTTGACTTAACCTAACTTGGAACCACTTTCAAAGTTAAAGCTTTATGACAAAAACTCAAAATTACCTTCTGATTGGTATCAACGATCTTTGAGGAGATGGTGAAAAGCCTTAATTACCCTTTATGAGCATACCCTGCATAATTTGATGCGGTCGTTACCGCTGACAGGAAGTTGGAGTCGATCGGTACATTCACTTTAACTTTACCAAAACAAGGCTGGATCTCTTTCGAGCTTCTGAAATCGTGACAACGAGTTGATCTCGAAACCGTTATTTTCCCAGAAAAAATTGTGTTTTTCGTAAATTTTGATGATGTGCGTTTTGGGGAATGGTTCCGGCTCTTTGAATAGAAAGCTTATATTTGTCTTTGTGCTCATAACAGAAAGATTGAGTTTCACTTGAAACTAGTGGGAAAGCAGTGGCAATTCTTTCTGTGCTGATCTTCAGGTATAATTGCCGCACAGACTTCAGAAAAAATGTGTCTTCTCTAAAGTTCACCCATGAAAGACCATAAGAAATAAGTATGGCTCAACATAGGTATTTTGTCAAATTTTTGTGTGGAAAGAAATGTGATTCACTGCAAACGCTATTTGATTATGAAGGTTAACAACATTGAAATAATCTTCAACATGATAGTTGTTTAATCTCAACTGAAACAAAGTGTTTGTTAGTTGTACGAACACTGGAATTCAATGCATTTGTTTGCACTTTTATTATCATTTACATATCATTAAAAGAATTAAAGGAGCACAAACATGCCTGTATTTTCTTGTTTAGTTTAAGGTGTAGTGCTATTTTTTGTTGAATTTAAAGACCAGGTCTTAAGTTTTTATTTGCATGTTTTTTTACAGAATGTTGTTGAACAATGTGGTTGGAAGAAAGATCGTCTCAACTGTTGGTGACATAGTGCAAATTCCAGAGTGGCTGCTTCATCATGTAGGAATGCCAGCAATGTTACAACAGTGACGCTCAGGTCAGTAACATAAGATGCCGCTATCTTTCTACTTTGGTCTTGGAGAGTGTTTAATGGACTGATTGACAAGACTGCATGATTTTGATTAGTTTTTGTTTTGACATTCAGTTTGAAAGTAACTCTTATGTTCCTATTCTTGTGTCAACTTACAGTTTTATTACAAGGATGAAGACTAGACAAGATGTTAGGCGTTTTATGCATTTATGAAGAAAGTTTCTATTCTGTCGTTCAATTTCTTCGCCACGAATTCGAATGCTGAAGGTAAGTTGTTTTACCTATTTCCACTGATGTGTCTTGTTAACTGGTGTTTCTATGTAGGGAATCTTGGTCACGGATGTCGTTCCTTATTGCTAGCTTTTCTTTGAGAGCTTTTTCTAAGACCGTTTAAATTGTCATCTTTTTAGGCACGAGGTGCAGCCGAGTACATTCATTTTAGTTGAAGTTGTGTGATAATAATTTTTATCTAATCACTCTACAGTAGTTAGCTATTCTCATAAATATCATATTAATCTATAGATTTGTAGATGGCTTTTCTGTCATAATGCATTCCTGCCGCTCTTTCTTTCCTGTTCACTCACGAGAGTTTTACCTTTCAACAGATTCCTTAAAACGGCAAGGAGTGGAAGGCGCCGCGCCGCGCCGCGCCGCGCCGCGCCGCGCCACCACACCAATTGAAGGAGCTGCTCTCGGAACTCTGCGATAACGGTGAGTGGCATGTCGTTGAAATCATCTTGTTTTAAATTTTAAAAATTATCTAGAATCTTTGAGAAAAGTCTGCATTATTTTTTAAGTTCCTTTCATAATCGCTAACTTTTACAGCGCGATAAGTCGCTTAATATTTTGAAAATGATGCTAATATTTTACTCCTATTACCGAGAGTTTTACTCATGTTCCTCATATTTTCGATGGGCAAATGTGAGTGGCAGCCCTGTTTGAAGGTCATCGGTCCGCGCAAATACAATATCTCAACGGATGAGGCTCTTGTGGATTTTAAAAAGCTGTCACTACAAGTAGGGTAATTGGTTTTTGGTGATAAAAGTGCCTCACTGGCAGCCCTTGCCTAATAACGTGAAAAGCGTCGCATTTATCTCTTTTTGGTGGCCTGGCTACAAAAGCGCCGCGCCCCATATCAGCTCTGGCGAGAACTTCTTCCTCCAGTCAAATCCGTTCTTTTTCCAGCAGCCTCTGATCAACTACGGTTTTAGCCACCGCAATATCTGGCGTTAGTTTTTGTCGATTAGACCCGCATTCGCCGCTAGTTGTTTGAACCACATTTTCTTAAGATCTATAAATTAACGATTCTGTTTATTTTTTTGGGCAGCTGGCAGACGTTATGACTGTAAACTACTTCACGACTGCAACGCAGAGCCTCAACGCCGATCCAGACGGTACACCATCGCCGGACGGATCAACCGACAGAACTTCCTACAAGAACCTCCCGGAAGAACTTCCCCGAAGAACTTCACAGAACGCACTGTGCCAGGAGGCACGGTGCCCCCTCTTCACGTCTCAAGGTAGGGGCCGTAAGTGGGCATTTTCACGAATAGCGGTCTTAACTCGCGTCTTCAGTAACTACCAGAGCTGAACGGAAATTTACCCGAAGGTTTGGCCTTCTTTTCTTATGAACTTGAGAGGACTTTATAGATATTTTGAATTAGACTTTCCTCCGGAAAAATTCTCATGTTACGGACCGCTTTCTGTCGTGGAGAAGCTCATCGTAACCAATGTCGCCATGGATTCAACTCTCGAATTACCTTATCCTGTG
>Ga0058701_10000666_pt1 | contig 22991 bp, 10 predicted proteins | sample AgamicOrMae_FD_97039 | JGI IMG/M metagenome (GOLD analysis project Ga0058701, IMG submission 97039) | Agave microbial communities from Guanajuato, Mexico - Or.Ma.e | ecosystem: Host-associated > Plants > Phyllosphere > Phylloplane/Leaf | place: Guanajuato, Mexico | collected 2012-06-04 | reverse complement strand
GAGCCCCAAAACAAAACAACTTGGCTAACCATTATGAGCAGCCCAACTGGGCCGGCTCGCTCGCGGCTACATATACACGCTCGCCGGCTCACTGTCGCCCCTCAGCCTCGCGCGCCGCTCACAGTCCTCCGCACCCAAGCCACTCCGCTTGGGCGTGATCCGCTCGGTGCACTTCCGGTGCACTTTCGCTCCTCATTTGGCGCGTCTGCCTTCCAGGGGCCACTCGCCGCCGCCTAGTCATTAGGGCCCATTGGAGCTCGTCGAAGGGGCGGCCCAAAGACAACCTCGCGTCGCCCTCCAGCTCGCACACAGGTCGCCCCAAAGCGACCGGAAGTGGGCCGGGCGGCTTCCTTCGAGGGGCGGAAATGCGGGCGAGGTGTGCTGGTTCGAAGAAACAATTAGCGGGCGCCTCAAGTGCAACTCTTGGCCCAACGCTGCACGTGATCCACTCATCGATTGACGCGTGTCAGGGTCTTGGAGGGCGCCTTGCCGGCGGCCGGAAGTCCGGCGGCGAGCTCGTGGCCAGTCAATGGGGGCAGGTTGTCCTCCGGGCGACAACGCTTGACGTTAGGAAGCTCTTCGAGAGCGTTTAACGAAGCTAGACAGTGGCGCCACCTGGCGGCGGCCCTGCAAACTAAGCTGCCGCTGGGCGCCCCGCAGCTTCCGGCGGGGGCGCCAGATGGCGTCTCGGGGAGGCAGCGAGCAAGTGAGCGAGCGAGCGGACAGCCTGGGGCGAAGCTTGACCCTTTGGGGAGGAACAAACTGGGCGCAGAACAAAGTGGGGCCAGTTTATTAAAACTGGCCATCCGTAATTCTGCCCGCCTGGCCAGTTTCCGCCCAATTTCCAGCCACGGATGAGGGGCACCTCCGCCTCGACTTGATGGGCCCCGAGCAGTGGCGCCTTGTTGCCGCCCGCTTGGCACTTTGTTTACTAGCTGCCAGCCGTCAGTGCGGGCCGCCCGCCGACGTTCCAAAGCGTTACATATTGCCATCGGTCGGGCTTGTTCCGTGCGCGGATCATGAGCACCGCCAGCACCGCGCCGAGCTCGCCGCGCCAAGCTCGCCGCGCCCAGTCCGCCGGGCCGATCGGGCTGTCCATTTGGTTGCGGTGATGGCCGGCCGCTCGCTCGCCAGCGGCGCCTGATTGCCGAGCAAACAGGCCCGCCCGAGCACAGTCCGAGTTTGCCGCCGCCTCGCCAGACGCCTGAAAGCGCGCCGGCCTAAACGTCGAGCTCGCCAGTCTTGCCAGTCTAGCCAGTCTAGCTGGTCTTGCCAGCGCCGCCAAAGCCGCCAGCCTTGACGAGCGGAAAAAGCCCGGCCGGCTTGCCAGCGTGCCAGCGTGCCAGTCTGCAAGCTTGCCAGCGCGCCGGCCGACTTGGACTAATCTGCTTAGGCCGTCGGCCCATCTTGTCCGGCCCGACGGGCAGCCCGGCGGCGCGTGAGTATCGAGGCCGGTCCGCCGTGCTGGCCAGTGGCTGGCACGCGCCCCATTTGTGTGCGTCCAATCAGACTGGCCCGGGCCGGAAGGGGCGACTTCGATGGGGGCTTTGCGGCGGGTGAAATTATTTTGGCCCCTCCGCGGCGGCCGCCCAGGCGGCGCACCGTCCCTGCTGGCTTGGGGCGGGCGAGGCGGCGCCCAGTTGATGAGGTGGCGCTCCTAAGCGCGCACAATGGGCGCCTCCAGAGCACAGGGCCCTCTGGAGGCGCCCACATAGCACACAACAGACAGTAGATAGCACACTGAGCAGTGGGCGCCCTGCACAGTGTCAGTGCTTAGTGCACGGAGCACAGTCCGCAGTCCGCAGTGCACAGTGCACAGTGCACGGAGCGCCGCAGACAGTGTGCGGTGTGCAAACACGCCACTCTGCCCGTTTCTATTACGATTTTCCCAGCACGTAGCGCCCGCTCGGCTGCACGCCTCTCTGTGTGTGCGTGCGCCGCAGCCAGTCTCTGGCCGCCTCGCCAGCCTGGCGCCAATTACGCCTCGCCGACGCCACCTTGCCAGCGCCGAGCGCCGAGCACCGAGCAGGGAGCCTCCCCGGACCGCTTTGTCGCCCCGCCCGCCCATGACGACAGGCGCCCGGCCCAGAGCGGCGCCCACGGACGCCCTTTGGGTCCGTTTTGCTCGCCGTTTCCAGGCCGGAGCTGTGGAGCTGTGGCGCCCATTGCAGCCAGAATGCAATAACATTATTTCAATTCGAACATTTATTTTCATCCGCCGGCCGCGCGCATTGGAAATTGAGGCCCAATTGTGCGCCGGCGAGCGGCGCTCGCTGCTCACAAGTGTTCCGCTGGGGCCCCGCGGCATAGCGCCGGCCGGTTGGTCGCTGCTGAGCTGCCGCGGCTCGACGGGCGAGTTTTGGCTCAGTTTTAGTGCAGTTTGCAGCACAGTTTGCAGCACTGTTTGCAGCGCGCCGGCCGGAGGGGCAAAAAGGCAAAGATAAGCAGATTCGAGCGGCTGATCTTGGCCGTTTGCCGTCCGAAAGGGGCCCTTTTTCGACCTCTTTTGGGCTCCCTTTTGGGCTCCTCTTTGGTCTGTGTGCGCGGCTGGCCGCCAGTGGCGCCCCTGCGCGTCCTCTGCGAGCCAGCCGCCAGCTCGGCCGGACGCAGCGGGCGCAAAGGGGCCGAAAAAGTGGCAAAACAAAGGCGCGCTCGAGTGGCAGCTCGGCGCGGAATTGGCCCAATTGGGCCGAGCCGCCGAGGCAGCACTGTGGGCCGGTTCGGACCACTGGCTGTGCCACGCGCCAGGCTGGGCAGCGGGGCGGCTGAGCGGCGGCCAATTTGGCCATTGGGGGCCGCTAATCGATCGGCAGCGGGCGGACAGTGAGCGGCAGTGAGAGGCGGCGGAGCTCGAAGTGGAACCCGAACGGCGAGCTTGGGCGTGTGGGCGCCTCTCCTCAGGTGGCCGGGCGACACTTGGGCGCTCGACGTGGGCGGTGCGACGCGGCGTTGCGACGTGGGCGGCGCATATTCGGCCCGGGGCGCACTGGGGGGCCAAATTGGCGGCCGGCGCTGAGCTTGGGCGCCGCCGGAGGGCCGCAGCTTAGCTGTGGGCCGAACATGAGCATGCTCAGAGTGCGCTTTCCATCCACTGGCAGCGCGGCACAGCGGAGCCGTTCGCCCACGCGCACTGCTTGTGTGCAGTTGGCGCGCACTGCCACTCGGCCGCCCGAAGTGGCGACCCTAAGGAGCGACCAGTGTCAGCCCTCGGCGTCGGCAAACTGGCAGCCAGAGCAGCTTGAGAGCAGCTCGAGAGGAGGAGACGAGCCGAGGAGAGCCAGCCAGCCAGCCAGCGAGAGAGAGAGAGAGAGAGAGAGAGAGAGAGAGAGAGAGAGAGAGAAAGAGTTCCGTTTTGTTTCCCGTGCGCCTGGAGGAGAATGTTCGCCCCAGTTTGGGCCACACAGTCGCATTTCCGGCCGCCCGCGCGCCACTTCCCGAGGTCCCACTCGGCGCCTTCCGGAGGCTGAGGGTGCCAAGAGGCGAGCGAGCGAGCGAGCGGTGTCTGCACCACTGAGGCGTCGCCAGAGGTTAGGTGTCGCCGGGTTTTCGGGCCAAATTGGGCTGAACGAGCGCCAGTGACGAGTCCTTGGCTCTGACGGCTTGCCCCTTCCAGTTGGGTCCACACTGCCAGTTGGCCGCCTTGGCGCCTCGAGCTTGCCATTTGTGATTTGTGAGCCGCGATTTGCGAGCTGCAATCTGCGAGCCCAAATCTGCCAGCCAGCCAGCCAGCTCGAGAAGTTGCAGCCGGCGAGCCAGACTGGCCAGATTTGAGAGCCGGATTTGCGGGCGCCATTCGCCAGCTCGCCGCCCAGAGAGAGAGAGACAGACATCGATTTATTGGCTCTGTTTGGCGGCTCTGTTTTGCATCCGAGCGGCCAGAGCGAGAGAGCGAGCGAGCCAAAGAGAGACGAGTGCTCGAGAGTAGCTAGACGAGTGAGAGCAAAGAGGCGCCCAAGACAGTCTCGCGCGCGCCTGTTTGGCGGCCGCGCACACGAGCGGCCTGGCGAGACGTGCGGGCGCAGCAAGACGAGCATGGGGGGCGAGTGTGCGGCCGCAGACAAGGAGCAGGAACACGAGCAGAAGCAGGAGCAGGAGAGCCAAAGGAAAGAGAGACAGTCCAAGTTGGAGGAGCAGGAGAAGCAGCAGCAGTCCAGCATGCACAACTGGCCGCCCATTTTGGTCGCCGGCCAACTCTCGGCCGCAATGATGCAGCCCCACGAGCTGCAAGACAAGCGTTCGGCTGGCCAGCAGCAAGAAGTGAGCCAGCTCCAAGGACAACAACAACAACAACAACAGCAGCAGCAGCAGCAAGCCGCCAAGAAACCTCGCAAGAAGAAGAAACGCAGACACTCCTTCGACTCCATTTTCGACGGTAAGTTTGGCCCCACTTCTCGGCACGCGATCGCCAATCTTTCGCTGCATTTGCATTCATCTGTGTGACTGTGTGACTCTCCTTCTTCATCTCTTTCGTTGCATCTTTTTGTGCATCTCTTGCTGCTTCTTTTCCTCCATCTTTTTGCCTGTCATAGTCCCAATGCTTAGCCCAATCCCAAGCTGAATTCGAGGCCCAATTGCAGCCGAAGTCTGTGTGCGGCCGCGCTCCAGTGGGCGCCACTCAGCCACTCAGCTGGCCGGCAGTTCAGCAGTTCAGGCGGCCTTTCAGCGCGGAAATTTGCCGAAATTCGAGTGCGCCCCGCCGACAGGCTGATTGGATGTTGCCTGGAACGTGCCTGAGGCTGCCACAGCAGAGGGCACGCACCCAGAGCAGCGGCGGCAACTGCACACGCAGACGCCCCCACTCGATCGGGGCGCCAAGTGGCCGGCCAAAGGTGGCCTCGAGTGTCGTCCATTTGGGAGCCTTTTGGCTGCCCTTTGGGCGCCCCCGCGGCGTGCCCTTAGGTGGCCTAGCCCTTAGGTGCAGGAGCAGAGCAGAGAAGTGCCAATGATGAAGTGCGCGTCCCGCACACACTCACTGCCCAGTGGACGCGTGCAAAGCGCGTGCCAGCAAGGCAACGGAATTTGCATTTTCCTCCAAACGCCTGTCCACTTCAACGCCACTCCACAAACGCCGCCCCATCGACAGTCCATGTCTGCCCGCAAACAGGCCCCACAACAGTCCCAAACACGAGCCGCCCTTTGCCCACCCAAAGGGGCTGCTCATTATCCCAACCGGCGCTTGTTATCATCGTTATCATTGTTCTCGCGGCGCCCTTTTGCGCCCCTTTTGCGCCTCCTTTGGCGCCCACTGCTTAGGCACACCGACAGTTCGCCATTCGCCGCCGGAAGCCGCCAATTTGGACGCTTCAGTCGCCGTTTGCTCGCCGGAGACAGTGGCCAGTTGGGCGGCCTATTGGGCGCTCGTTGTGTGCGTTTGGGGTGCTTGTTGTGCGTGTGGGGCGTCTCGTGGTGGCACCGAGCGGCTAACTATTGCACAATGAAAGCGAGAGACAGTCTCTGTTTGCGGGAGGGCAAAAGTGAAACAAGGAGAAGGTTGGAAACGAGCGAGCCAGAATTACAATAAGCTCATCAGTCTAATTGGGTTGCACGCAAAATGTGGGCCCGGCTGAGGGGGGCTGCAAGTCGGTGGCGCCTTTGGACGCCTTAGAGTGTCGTCGGGATGGAAGTTGCGCGAGGAACTGGAATTGGGCCTGGCAGTTTTGGACTACTAGTTTTGGCTTAACGGGGAGAGAGAAGGAGGGGCCCAAGAGTGTGCCCAAATGAGTGGTCTCCAAATGAGTAAGACAAGAGGCGGCGAGCGAAACGGTTAATTTGAATAATAAATCACCCGGCGCTAAGGAGCCGAGCGGGCTCCAAAGCGCAGACAAACGCACGGGCGCAGGCACAGGAGTGTGAGAGTCTGCAAGTGCGGCCCAGAGACTGTGTGCGGCCGCCCAGAGACTGGCTGCGGCGCTGCGCTGCGAAGGGCGCCTGGCGAGCTCGGAGTATCAGCGGCTCGTCATCGCGCGCCCCTCGCGCTCGTCGGGCTCAATTTGGCCAATTGGCGGGCGGCCCACTCGCTCGCTGGGCCCATCGGCTCCCCGTGGGCCCAGCGAGCGAGTGTCTGGCCGCCGAGCTGGCTGGCTGGCTGGCTTGCTGGCTGGCTGGCTGGCTGGCTTGCTGGCTAGCTCGCCCAGTGCAGCAAAGCGGCCGTTAAATTGGCTCGCCGGCCGACGTCGCCCTACACAGTGTGGCCAAGTGGCGGCCTGTCAATCTGTTTTAACGCGCCGTAAAGGGGCGGGCGCCAAAGTGAATGATAAATTCGCCCAACGGGCGCCCATTTGGCAGCGCCCGCGACGCTCCACTGCGCCCCAGAGGAGCGCCGCGCAGCTGGTTGCCGCCGAGCTGCCAAGCTTCCGAGCTGCCAAGCTCCCTGGCTTCTAGCTGGCTGGCTGGCTAGCTAGCTGGCCAAGCTAGCTTCTAGCTTGGCCGGCCGCCAAGCGAGCGAGGCGCCACTCTCGCTCGCGAGGGGAAATAAAATAAAATAGCCAAGACGCCTGCTGGAAGGCGCGCGCCTCTTTTGGCGCCCCAGCGAGCCGCCCAGAAGCTGCAGAGGCTGAAGAAGCTGCACGGCCTGAAGGAGCCGCAGACGCCGGCCGGAAAATGTCCAATCCATTGCATTCATCGCCTCCGCCGCCCCCACTCAAGGCGACACTTCTGGCGCCCCTCAGCCAGCCAGCCACTCAGCCAGCCAGCCACTCTGCCACTCTGCCGCCCCCGCCCGGCGTCGAGCTCACTTCCGCCCGCTCGCCGCCGCCCGTGGAGCTGCAGCCCGCGCCCAGCGTGTCGCCAGCTGCGCCCGCCCGGCGCCCAAATTGATCGATGCGGGCCGCCGGAAGCGGCACGAGTTGGGGTCTTCGCGCGGCGCGCGCTGGCCCGCACTTTCGGCTCGCCGCACACAGTCTTGGGGCCGCTCGCCCGTCCAATTGGCTTGGTTAGGCCTCCTGCTAGAAGGCTGTCACTGCTGCCACCTGGCGGCCAGGAAACGCGAAGGTCGCGGCGTTCGAGGCATTCTCCGCGCGGGGGCGCCACTCTTTCCGGGGGGCCAACTTGACGCACTTTCCCGGCGGAAATGTCCGAAAAAGTCTGTCCCGAGGCGCCAATGCGAGACGGAGCGTCTAGAGCGTCAATCGATTGGCTGGGCGGCGGCGAGTGCACGGCCTTGGCGTGTTGTATGGGCGCGTAGGGGAGCGCATTTTGCTCTTATGCGAGACTGGGTGCCGCAGAGTGTGAGCAATTGTTCGCTCCGTTAAACGACTAGCTCTGTGAGCTCGCGAGAATGTCGGGCGCCAGTTGGCGCCGCCTGGCAGACGAGCGGCGCCAGACGGAAGACATTGAACACATCAAACGGCGAGCAGCAAGCGACAGGCATTGAGCGGAAAGCGGCCGACAAGCAGCGGCCGCTCCTAAGGTGCAGCTGCTCCAAAGAGATTCACAGGCCCGCATGATGCCCGAAACACCCACATGGCCGCCCGTCAATCGGGGCTTGTCGTCGGCAGCTTGTCGCTGAGAGCTCTAAACTGAGACGAGCTCGTCTCAGTTCGGTGAGAGCTCTCCTCTTCTTGCAGCCTCTTTTTGGGCCCCCTTTGCTGTGTCAACTTCAAATTCAAGGGATTTCCGCCGGCTTTCGGAAGAGTAAGCTAACTCGCCGAGTGGAGAATTGGGCGCCCTAAGGAGCGAGATTAATTATGCCAGCCGGCCGGACACTTGGCCTTAGTATCACTGCTCCGCCAAGTGATACAAAGGCCGCCCGCCGCCCGACTAATGGGGCCGCCGGAAGCAGCTTTGGAGGCCACAGTTGTCGGCAAATGAACTGGCAGCGGCAAATGAACTGCGCGAACAGAGACGACAGAAGACGAGCTCTCCAGATTAAAGAGCGGGCGATAAAATCTCCAAACTGCCACTGAAGAGGCGCCTTGTCGCGAAGAGGAAATTAAAACCGACTTTGGGCCCAAAAGCGACCCAAAAGAGGCTCAGAAGCACAGAGTCGCGCCCCCAATTTACTGAGAAAAGCGGAGATTTGGGCCAAACTTCGGCCAGACCTGGATAGCTCCAAGGCAGAGTGAGGCAAGGGCGCTGCTGAGGCGAGTTGAAGAGAGTTGGAGCGGGCCAGCTGGACAGGAAGTGGCTCGCTGCTGGCCGATTTGCTGTGCATGGATTAGGGCCCCTCCTCCTGGCGCATTTGGCTGCAGGTCGCAGGAGACGAGTGGCAAGACTGAGGCCGCCGAGGGTCTGCAATCAATCACGGCTGGCGAGCCTGGCTAGCTCGGCGAGACGCCCTAAGGCTCGCCGGGTGCAATGTGTCGGCCTGGAGTGGGGCGCGCATGCGTGGCATGACTGGCTGCAGCATCGGTCTGGAGGACAGTCTCAGCTGAGATCACTCGGCTCTTGAGACTGATCAAAAGTCGGTCAAAAGTGGGTGCCACGAGAGGCGGAAGTTGCAGTTTGGCGAGCTGAAACTCGAGTTTGGAGTGTCCTTTTGGGGGCTGCCTTTTGACTTTTTCGAGCGCGCGAGGCAAGCCTGGCCGACAGGAAGTAGGAAGTGGGATGGAAAGCGAGCGAGCAGTTTTGACAGACAGAAAGTTGGGCGTCCATTGTGTGATTTTGGGCCGCCTTTTGGCCGCTTTTTAGGCGCCTTTGAGGCACGTTTGGGCCGCCCAATGGTGACGATTAAAGTTTGAGAAGTGGCGACGAGCGCCAGACCTAGGGGCTAGACACGAGCAGTGCCACTGGTTCACGCGGGCCAGGCGACAAACAAATTAGACAAATTGAATTTGGCTCGCCCAATTGAGTGTGTTGGGCGCATTTTGCGGCCCGATTGTGCAGCCTTTGTGTCTGACCAGCCTTTGGTTGCAGACGTTCTTTGGTTGCAGACAGCCTTTGGGAGCCCTTTTGGCCCAGCCCAATGGAGTGGCGCTCCTTGTCTGCGGTCTTGGAGGGAGCTGCGCGAGACAGACTGCGACACGAGCCAGATGCGTGCGCCGGCCAGAGCGAGCGAACAGCATCCAAACAGGAAACACTTTTTCCTCCAAAAAAAGGCCCACTCCAAAGCGGGGCCCAAATGTGCCCCCAACACGCCACACGTTTGCAGCGGCGAGGCAGCAATCTGGCCACAGTCACGCTCGCCAGCTGAGAAGAGACTGCCATGATCTCGGCGCGCAACGTCCAGCCAGGCGCCAAGTTTCAGGCCACACACGCACAGAGACTGGAAGATTTCAAAAAAGCGAGTTTCAAGGAAGAGAGTTTTCTCAGAAGAGGCCGCCCTTGAGAGCGAGCAGAGAAGAGGCCGAGTGGAGGAGAGCTTGCCTTCCGGAAGCTTGAGAGGAATGGCTTGAGTGGATTAGCGAAGAGTCAGTTTTGTGAATTTTGTCCCCTTTGAGTGGATTTTCGTCTGGCCTGAAGTGGTTGTCGAGCCTTAGGACTGAGCAGAAATGAACAAGCTGGCCATTGGGCGGCTCATTCGAGGCGCCTTTTACGGAAGTCAACAGGAAGAAAAGGTGACAAGAAGAAGGGGCGAGTTCTCGGGCTGTTCGGGTAAGTGGAGCTCGCGATTGGCGAGCGTGATTATATATAGATATAGCCTCCAATATCGAATTGTTTGCCACTGTTGTTGGCCAATGTTATTGGCCAATGATTGCAATTATTTCAATTATTGGCCAGCCACACGCAATTTCATTTTCACTTCCGCTCGGCTGCCAGCGAGCATATTCTTCACAGGAAGCAGGCGGAAGAAGAAATTCCGGCTTCCTAAGAGCATCAAGTGCACAAGTTTCGAGCTTTGGAGTGCGCAGTAGAAGCAGTAGAATCCTTCATCTTGGCCAATTTCTTGGCCCGCGTAGACCACCTCTTTTCCGGCTGAAAGAGTCCCCAAGCGGCCGCCTTCGCTCCACAGAGACCACCCAATCAGGGCCACACAAGTCCCCAAAGAGGCGCCAGGACGGCCCCAAAAGGCCGCCAATCGATTAGGAGGCCCCCTGCCGCTTCCGGTTCTTAATGTGTGCGGCGAGGTCGGAGGAGTGGGGGAAAAAATTTAGTTGTTTTCTTGGGCTCTGCGCCCACTCCAAGGCGTTCCATTGGGCCCGATTGCGCTCCATTGGGTGTCGGAAATCGGCCATTAATGATAAATCTTCATTTATCATTAGCTCTGAGCGGAAGGCTTTCGGTGAGGCTCAGTGGGCAAGTGGCAGGGCATAGAAGTGGAAGGTTGGAGAGTTGAGAGCAAAGTGGCAGATGGAAAGAGGCTGCAGAGTGCGGCCGCTTTGGGCGCCGACAGTTGAGACAAACTCTCGAGATACATTGAATGGGCACAATTAATCATTGGCCGCCAGACGGCCCAGGAGACGGCGGACAAACCGGAAGAGGGGGGCTACTCTTTTAGGCTACTCTTCGATTCGTCTGGCGCGTTGGCCGCAAGACTGTGATGAGTTCGACGATGAGACGAGCCGAAGAGATCAGAGAGAAGAGATTGGGGAGACGAAATGAGATTGGAATGGACTCTTGGCGCCTTGGCGGCTCGATTTGGGCCGTTTAGTTTGGTTCGATTTGGCGTCTTCTCTTGTGGAATCTTAGGGGGCGCCAATAACAGATGGTGGGAGCAGTGCAATTGTCTGTGTGCTGTCGGTGGAAGCGGAAGTTGCTAGTCAAGTTGCCGGCCTCAGTCTGTGGCTGGTCGCTGTGTGCTTTTTCGGTGCTAGTCAATTTCGGGACTCTAAGGAAGCTTAAGGCCAAACCAAACCCCTTTTCGGCAAGCTAGAGTAGCTATTCTAGCATGCCAAAAACTGGCTTCAGTTGCAGTGACTGACTCAGAGGAGCTTGAACTGTTTGACGAGCTGCTTGCGCGGCTGGGCTCTGAGTTGGCGCCACATCTCTTGGCCCAAAAGCACGTGGCCCACCACCAAGTCGCGCTTCTTGTTTGGCCGCCGGCGCTCATCGAGCTCCATTTGTTGCCTCCGGTGGCCGCCTTGTGAGTCGGCGGAGGGCCGACAGATGGCGCTCCGCTGGGCGCCCCCCGGCCCATAGTGCGAGTGCGGCGGCGGCCCTCTGCTCTGGGGGCCCATTTCCGGCGGCTGGCAGTGGGCGGGGCCGGTTGTGGAGCTTCCGGTGGGCTCGCGGCTCGCCCGGTGCTGGTTGTCGGTGGTGCAGCTCTCGAGCGAGCTGCGCAACACCAGGGCCACCACGAAGGCGGGCTGGTGGACGCCCACACTGACCAGGTCGAAGGTGAGCGAGGCCTCGCCCTGGGCGCCGTCCATGGCCCACTCGGGCCTCCTGGAGGCCTTGGTCTGTTTGCGGCGCAGCACACGGCCCTCGGCCACCATGAGGAAGCGCAACAAGTAGCACACGTCCGCCTGCAGGCGCAGCTCCTTCATCAGCTGCCTGCCGCCGGACGCCAAGCTCCTGGGGCCCCCACTGTGGCCGGAAATGAGCTGGGCGCCAGCTGGAGGCGCCAGTCCTTGGCCCGCGTTTGGGTCGAGGCTGGCGCTCAGCGGGTTGAACACCAGCCGGTTCGAGGTGGGCAGGAAGGTGAGACCGAGCAGGAGGGTGCCGCGTGGCTCCTCCACCGGCTGGCACTCGTAGGAGGGCGCCGCCAGGTAGTTGAGCCAGTGGGAGACCATGAGCGAGCGGAAGTAGTTTTGCTCCACCAGCTGCCACTGCTGCGGGTCGTCTGGGTGCTCTTGGTGCTCGTCTTGAAGGCCGAAAGAGTGTTCATCGGCGAGGCTAAGCTGCGGTGGCTCGGCGCTGGCAAGCTCGAGCTCGCGCTCCTCCTGCAGGGTCCAGACGCTCGCCTTCTGGCCCCTCAGGCTGGCGCCTCCGCCTGGCCACCACCTGTTGAAGAGGCTCTCGTTGGGCGCCTGTTTGACGCTGTCTTGGCGGGCAATCTGCTCGCGCTGCTGAGCCTCCTGCTCCTCAAGGTCGGCCTCGTCGATGGTGAGCTCGTGGGCTTCCTGTTCGGCGTCGATCTGGCTGAGAAGGGCGCCCAGTGGCAAGCCGGTGGCGCCCGTCACCATGTTGGCCAGCAGGTTGCTCAGGATGAACTCGCTTCCGGCCAGGCACTGGCTCGACTGGTCGGCCAGCGCCAAATTGTCTCTCTGGCTACTCCTAAGCAGCGGCTTGAGGGGCAGCTTGAGCTCGACCAAACAGGAGTCGTTCAGATACTTGGGGCACTGGGCGTACACGCGCACCCTTAGGTGCGCCCCGCTCTCGATCAGCGACTTGCTCAGCACCGGGCTCACGAACACCGCGTCGAACTGCACCAAGTCGACGGAGGCTCCAGCGGCAGGGGCGCCACTTCCGGCCGACGAGCAGTGGCGCCTCGAGAGCTGGCCCGCCGTGTTGCAGACTAGCTGCGGCGCCAGCTGCTTGGGCACCGTCTGGAAGGCCACGATGGGTTTGCCGTTGGCGCGCGGCTCGTGTCTCAGCGCGGCGCCCAGCTGAGTTTCCGCTGCCTGTTCCGCCGCCGCCTCGCCGCCGGAAGAGGCGCTGCTCGACTCCGACTGGAGCCCGCTCGCCTCGCCGGAGACAGTCTGCGGCCCGTCCAGGCGGCCAGCGAAGGGCGGCCAGTGCGAGATACTGGCGCCCACTTGGGCCGGGGGCTGGCCCATGGCGCTGGCAGGAAGTGTCTGGGCCAGCTCCACCAGCTGGTGGTCGGGCTGGTGGGCGGGCCGGGCGGCCGCAGACTGTCTGTCGGGGCGCAGCGGGTTGCGCATGGCCAGCAGGGAGCGCGCCACCTGCTTGGCGGCCGCCGCGGGGCCGCCCGAGCTTGCGGGCGCCAGTATCTCGCACTGGACGGTGAGCGAGCTGCAGGCGGCCAGCTGCAACAGTGGCCGCTCGCCCGCCAGCCCGGAAGCGAGCACGTTCTCCAGGTCGCAAATGGTCACCAGCAACTGGCACGCCTTGCTCTCCTGCTGCTGCTTCAGCGACGAGCTGGCCACGTGTTGCTGCTGCTGCTGACCACTGACTGGCTGGCCACTAGCTGCCTGGCCATTGGCTGGCTGGCCACTCGAAGGCCCTAGTCTTCCGGCGAGCCCCGCGCCGAAGTGGCGCCAGTTCAGCTGGCTGTGCCGCTTGGTGCTGATGAAAGTCTCCTCCTTGCTGAAGCTGAACGAGGCCACGTTCATGTGCAGCACGCGGCTGCTCACGGCACTTCCGCCGGAAACCAGCGCCAGCAGCTTGGCGCCGGCGCGCGGCCGAGCGCGAACGCGCCGCCTGGCCGCCCACTGGCCTGAGCTGCAACAGTCTGCGGTGGACACTCCCTGCTTCTCGTCTCCCAGCTGGCCGCTCTCCAAGGCCGCCTTTTGAGTACCCTGCGAGCCGCAGCTCAGCTTCCCCGCAGACTTTCCGGCGCCCACTTCCGCTTCCGTGGGCTGCTCGCCTTCCGCCTCGTGCGGCCGCCGGTCGATGTTCAGGGCGAGCGGGGCGCCACTAGACAACTGGCAGCCGCCCGCCGCCAGCTCGCCGCACTGGCCCTCGCAACAGCTCGCCGTGGAGCCACTGCTGCTGCTCCCCAGCGAGCTGAAGGCCTGTTGCTCGCCGGAAGCGGCGCCGGAAGTGGCCACGTCCGTGCAACTGGCTGCCGACAGAACTTCCTGCTTCCGATCGGCCTGCTCGAGCGTCTCGGCGCTCTGGCCGAGCTCGTGGGCGCTGGCCAGCGAGCTCTTGAGGGAGCCAAGCAGTTGGGGCAGACTCAGCTGTCTGGAGAGTCGCCGTTTGAGCGAGTCGCCACCCAGCCCGCTGGGACTGGACGTGCCGCTGCAGTTGGCGCCCACGCCACACCTTAGGTGCCGCCGCTCGGAACTGGCGCCCCACTCGTGCTGCTCGGCCGCCGAGCTCGCCGCCAGCAGTCTGGCGCGCTCAACCAGCTCGCCCGGCTCCAGCACCTTCACCCACAGTCTCAGGCGCACGGGCGGCCTCTCGCCCACTTCTTGTCGCCCTTCAGCCGTCTTTCCGCCTGGAAGGACGCCTGCGGTTAGGACTGGGCCCAGCTGAGACTGCTGCGAGTCCCGAAGACTCTCCTTGGGCGCGTGAAAGTAGTCGCCAAGCTCGAGGGGGCGCTCCTGCTCAGGCGGCTTTGGCACCTCACTGGCGCCACTGGTTGCGCTTGTCTTCTGCGTCTGGGCGCCGCACTCGCTCAGCGAACAGCCCGAGGCCAACGAGTGCAGCCTGCTGGCCCGCAGCGCCGCCTCGTAGGCCGGCGGTGGGCCCAGACTGTTGCGCCCACTTCCGCCGCCCAGCAGCTCGGGCCCACTGCCGATCTTGAGCCCGCAGGGACCGCCCACTAGGCCGAAGGGGCCAAGGGCGCGCTGCTGCAACTGGTGCTGGTTGTAGGCGAGCATGCCTTGAGAGCAGGCGGCCAGGAAGTGCCGCTCGTCCAGGCGCCGCTTCCGGCGCGCCTCCCGCCCAACCAGCCACCTGTTCAGGGCGCAGAAGGGCAGCGCTAGACACAGGGAGACGAGCAGGGCCAAGAGGAAGAGCGCCAGCGCGCCAAGCAGCACGAAGAGTTTCTCCTCATGACTCAGGTGGATGGAAACCATTGGTTCTCGGCCGCTTGTTTTCTTTGTTTTTCTTCGCCGCTTTTGCTTCTCTTGTCTTGCTCCTAAGCTCAAATTTGTACTCCTATTCTGTCAAATATTCTACTCCTAAGCTTTAGATTATGCGCTGAACGAGTTCCTCTGAATAACCAGCTAGCAACTGGCCTCGATTCAGCCTCTGTTCCTCCTCCTTCCGCCTCCTCTTCTTCCTCCTCTTCCTCTTCCTGCTTGGCCCGTCTGCTTCCGATCCAGTCGCAGTTCTTGCGCTTGCTTCGCGTCGAACTAATGGACGTTGGTGAGAACTTGCTCTCCTCTAATTTGATTGTTCCTTTGCCTAAGTGTTTCCGATGCTTAAAGTTCACTTGGATCATGTTCACGAGTGCCAGAGGCACGCATATCTTTGGCTCTCTCAGTTTGAGCAACAGAGACTGTCTTGTGGGGGTCTCTTTGGTGAGTCTATGCTTGTTGCTGGTCGCTTTTCGCTTGTTATTTTTATGAGATGTTGTGTCTATGTGATGTTACGTCTAAGCTTAGTTATGTCTACACTCTAACTTGCTTGGTTTGGCAAGTTTTGGTTTTGACAAGCGCTCGAAAGGGACAGTCTGCGATTGATTGCTTTTGGCTGGAAGCTTTGTGCTGAGAAGCGCCGCAAGCAAGACGCGCGGATTGGAGATCAGAATTTGTTAAAGGGCGTCTGTAAGTGAATTTTGTGCTAATTTTGTGTTAATTTTGTGCTAATTTGGCGCCCCTGTTTGGCTAACGAGACACGATAATTGGTTAGATTTGCGAGATAACTGGTTGCCAGATAGATGGTGGATTAAATGGAAATTGAAATGGACGAATTGGGGCCAGCGAGTTGGGGCTGTGCTTTGGCCAGTGTTTGTCTGTTGTGTTTGTCAGTTGTGTTTGTCGTTGTCCAACAAGAGAAATCGAAAACAGAGCTTTGCGAGGCCAAAGGTGACTCATGCTCCTCGCAGTGAATGCAGTGAATGCAGCCAGTCAATGCAGTCATCTCAGTCAGTCATTCCAGTCAGTCATTTCAGTCAGTAACTTGGCTGAGCCAGTCACTTGGCTCAGTCGCTCGCTCGGCTCAGTCGGTGGCTCCGATTGGACGAGTGTGCATTGTTGACGCGGGGGAACAGCCGCTCGTGCTTGAGGCCGGCCGACAACTGGCTGTGGATGGGCCGCTTGTTCAGGCAGTTCAGGAAGGCCCCAAGCACAAACAGACGGCCAAATGCACACAAACAGGGGCCGAGTTATTTAATGATTGCGGCCAAAACAGACAAATGTTTGTCCCCAGCCGGCGACCTGTCGCATCGTTCAAGCTTCCGAGCTGCTGATCTCTGGGGCTTTGGAGTTCTCTGGCAAGCTAGCAAGCTGGCAAGCTAGCGAGCTGGCGAGCTGGTGAGCTTTCCCTCCGGCTTGCCAGCTAGTGATTTGCGCCGCCTCCATGGCGGATAAATATAAATGCGCTGGCGAGCGGAGAGCGTCGGCCGAGCGCGGCGAGTGGCAAACGTTGCAGCTGGCCTCTGATGGCAAGCTGCCGAGCAGAAGGAAGTGCGAGCGGGAGGCCAGACACAATGCAGCTCGCCGGGCACGTCACTGGGGCGGCCCGCTGGCTGGCTGCAGTGTGCTAGTGGTGAGCTACCCTTAGGGCCAGCCCGCCGCTCAGGCACTGTGCGCCTGGCCGGCCTAAAAATAAGCGCTCCAGAGGGGCGCCCGTCTGGCTTGGCGAGTCCGCGGCTGCCATCTGGCGAGCTGCGCGCTCTGCCTTTTTTCTCCCAATCTTCCTAAATGCGGCCTCTCCTCAAATTGGGCCCTAGCTCGTCCGGCTCCAAAGGCTCCAAATTCCGAGCCAGCCGCCGAGGGGGCCCCTCCGGCGTCGAGCTGGCGCGCGGAATCTCGCCGGCAGCCATGCAAATGGCCCCCATTTGGAGGCGGCCGAGCGGGGCGCCAAGAGGGGGCCACTTAAGCCTTGCCAGAGACTAGCGTCCGTCCGTCGCTGGCCTCAAGTGGGCGCCCAGTTCGCGCTGGACTGTGGCCGGCGGCGCCCCAGCGAGTTGGACGCCGAGACGAGCAGGCCGGCTGGACAGACAGGCAGACAAGCGGACGAGCCGGACGCTCAGATGGCGCCCCAATGGCGCCCAGTGGAGTTCTCTCCAGCTCTCTCCAGTTCTCTGCGGCCGGCCAGTCAATCTGGGGCGGAAATTGTTCCGCTCTGGGCGCTTTGCCGCGGGCGAGCGAGGCGCTAAGTGTGCGCCGCTCCGACACGCAAGGGCGCCGCTTGTTTGCCGGCCCAGCTTGGGTGTCGCCGGGGCCAAGTGCTGGCGTCTAAACGGCTAGTCTGCCGCTTAGACGCTCGGCCACTTCCGTCGCGCGTCCACTTATCACGCGCGCGCCCATTAAAATTCGGCCTCAGTTTCAATTTTCAACCATTGGGCAGCCCGCCGGCCCCGCTCAGGCGCTTATCGAGCGGCCTTGTCGAGCGCCAGTTGCTGCAAAGTGCGCCCCACTCAGACCCGCTAAGCTCGCGGCTGTAAAATCTATCCGAGCGAGCGGAAGACGAATGCCCAAAGCAGCGACGATTAAAGTGCGGCCGCCGCTTTGGACTGCTAAAAGGGCGCTCGGAGGGGGAGTCTTCGGGAGTTGGAGCTCGCTTTCCAGCCGTCTGAGTGTCTTACCAGAGACGGAAGACGCTTGTCTGGAAAGAAGCTCGGGCGGCCTAGCCGAACGGCGCCACTTGAGGCGAGATTTGAGGCGCCGCTTCCGGGCCACATTCGAGCAAACGACGCCCACCGATTTGCGGCAAATTCTCCAATTCGTCCCCTCCAAATGGCCCTCACCTGCGGCTAAGCTGCGGCCGCTTCCAGTTCTCCGACGGCTCAAGACGACCCGTAGATTCTTTCCTGTCTTTCCGGGCACCTTTCTGGCCCTCGAAGATGCGGCCCTGACAAGTCGCGACCGCTCAGCGAGGCCGGAAGTGAGCTGGGCGCCTGCCAGGAAGGGCAGCCTTTGGGCGGCCATTAATTAATATGGCGGCTCTGGTCTGATGGGCAAGCCAAAGAAGGCTGGGCGGCGGGCGAGCGGCGGAAGGGCGTCCGTGGGGAATGCGAGGCGGCGTCTTGCGGGGCGTGGCCTTGCGGAAGCGACTTGGCGTGGAGGGGGCCTCGAATGGGCGCAAATCTGTCCGACTGGCTCCGGATTCAATTTGGCGCACGAGGGCGAGCAATTCATTTGCCGTCCGGCCGCTCGAGTGCGCCCTCGGGCGCGAGCGCCCCAGTGAGGCGCCACTTCCGCACACTCGCCGCCCAGAGACATGGGTCGGCGCGTCCCAACTGGGCGAGGGTGCCCCTTCCCGACCCTTAGGGTGGCCGCCAGACTGGGATGCTGCCCGTGCGTGTGCGTGCGAGCGCGCTGCTCACGTAATCGTTGCACAAACAACGCCGGCCCCCAAACACAGTCCTCGGCCGGCCGGCCCTCACGCGCCGGCCAGCCACGCAGCTCGACCACGCCCGCCAACTAATCAACTCACCTGGCGACCGCCGCCCTCCTTTTCCGGCCAATTTGGGCGCCTCACTGGGCGAACTGGCGCGCCCAGCTCGCCCGAGGCCGGCCCAATTGTCGCATCCGCGCAAATTGGGTCCCCTGGCATATGGGCGCCTCGGCTGGCCCCTCGGCTGGCCGGCGGCAAACCGGGAGGCAAATCTGGACCTAAGGGCCAGCTCGAGTGCGCATGTGCCGCTCGGAGGCCCAATTGTTCCGCCTGTGGCGCTGGGCGAGCTCGCCAGCTAGCTAGCTAGCTGGCTGGCTGGCTGGCTGGCTGGCCGGCTGGCTGGCCACTCGGCGGGGCTCTGCTCGGCCCGGCTGGCTGGCCGCCTGGGGTGGCGCCAGCCGGGCGGCCGTCACAGCTCACAGTTGTGCTCTCGCTGGCCGCCTGAATGACAAGCTAGTTCTAGTTAATCCGAGTGTGTGACAGACAGACGAGCCGCGGCATTCCACGAGAGCCGGGCAAATATCTTGGCGGCCGCCCCCGAGGAGAGTCTTCCCTTTCAGTGGGGCGTGTTTGTGTTTGAGCTAGTGTGTGGCTGGCGGCCATTTGTCGGCCAGCTGACTGTGTGTGTTTGTGTGGCTTTCGGACTGTGTGTGGCTTGCAGTGTGTGAGTGTGGCTTGCGCAGACTGTGTGCAGAGCCGCAATAAGTGGCGCCATTAGTTGGCGCTCGCCTGGGGTGCTCGTGTTTGTGGCCGGATGCGTTCACGTTGGCTCGTGTTGTCGTGGTTGGAAGTGAGCGGTGGAGGAGTTTAAATTAAAAAACAAAAAGTCAAATTGAGTCCCACGAGAGCGAAAAGGCGAGCTCCAGAGCGGAGCCATTGAGAGCTGCGGGCAGCCCTCGTTTCTCGTCGCTCGTCGCTTGCTCTTTGTCTTGCCACACACACTCGCTGGGGGGCCCCAGCGAGCTGGCTCCTTCGCCTCTCATATATCAGCGGAACGTTAGAATTGCAAATTCGTCTCGCCGGCCTGGCAGAGAAAACAAAACGAAAGGAAAGGAAACAAAGAGCGGCGACTGTCGCAACCTCGTCAACCAGACCTCGCAGTGCAACCAAGAAGAAGAAGAAGAAGAAGAGCGAGAAGCCGAGGAGGAGGGAGAAAATTGCTCAGTTTGCAATGAGAGAAGTTGGCCCCAAATAGAATAGAAACGCAACCGAATAGAAATGAGCTCCAGCTCGATTGTTTCCTCGTTTCTGTTTGCTGCCCCAAACACACTTACAAACACCGCTAGACACACTCACACACCACTACACAGAAGCACAGGCACACAAACTCACTCACGCAACATGCATAATGCCCCAACCCTTGTCCCTCTGTGACCCTCTTCGAGTTGCTCTTGTCTGCAGTTGCAACGGCTGCTAGTTTGCCGCTAGCTTGCCAGTTGTGTGGAATTGATTTGCACTTGTGCACTTTTGCACATTTGTGCCCAGCAGGAGCTCATTTGCACGTCTGCTTGTTGGCCTCCGTCTCGTGCGGCTCGTCCCCAAGCTTGTCTCCTGGTGCCCCATCAAACTTGCACTGCTCAACTCAAACTCAGCTCACTTCCATTCCATTCCAGTCGAATCGAGCCTTCTCTCTATCTCTCTCACTAATCGCCAAGCCAGCACCCTCGCCTGACCATCACCTTAGCTCGTCCGTGGCCAGTGCTTTGGATCGGCGATCGAGCAGAAATCTGCAAATCCATTTCCGGCAAGACAGCTCGAGTTTGTGAGAAAGTTTTCGCCAAAGAAAGTTTGCGCCAAATGCGCGCCAGCAAACAATCAAGATGCACGCGTACAATGTCAATCAGGGCACTTATGATTATTTCAGTTAGTTATCGGACGATTAGATTCCCTTTGGAGAGTTAATAGTTGTTGTAAATAGTTCTGAGCGAGCCTAAAGAGCTAACCATTAACACAAATCCCAAACAACTGTTCCTTTCCCTCTTTCACTCTCAATTAAATCCGCAATCCAACCGGGACGAAATCACACATCATGGCGTGAAATCAAACCAACAAACTTTCAACTGCACAAAATTGGTGCCCAAATTGCATTACAGATAGCGAATTGGACGAGTTTGAGACGCAAACCGTTCGTTTCAAGCCGGAATCTTTGGATAATCTAGTCAAATTGACCAAGTTCAATAAGCGCGAATTGAAGCTTATGTATAGAGGCTTTAAGCAATTGTGTCCATCTGGTGTTGTCAAGGAGGACAAATTCAAGCTTATCTATGCGCAGTTTTTCCCAAGAGGTGCCGAAACGAACAGCTATGCCAGATTTGTTTTCAACTCGTTCGATGTTCAAAAGAAACAAGAGATCACCTTTACCGATTTTGTCATTGGCCTTTCAGTTCTAACCAGAGGCACAATAGACGAACAGTTGCGCTGGATATTCACCCTTTACGATTTAAATGGCGACGGAATCATAACGAAAGATGAATTCTGCAAAATTGTAAGCTCAGTTCACGATCTAATGGGCAGATTTGCGCTGAATTCTGGCCAATCGGCCGCTTTGGAAGCTGCAAACAAACAATTAGAACTACTACAACAACAACAGCAACAGACAACCATCGATAATGCAACTCAACAGTCGTCTACAACCCAGGCCAATAGTCAGCAACAAATAATGGCCAACATTCTGCTGCAGCAACAGAACGGCACTCAAGCGGGCGAAGAGCAGGCGGACAGTTTGTTTAGAAAATTTGATCTCAACAATGATGGAATGATCACTCTGGACGAGTTTTTGCAGGCCTGTCATGGAGATGATAAAATAATCAAATCGATCTCTGTATTTAACACCATTTTTTAGCAAAAATAATTACTATTTGACACTCTAAGCTCGCTAAACGAAGACAAGCAGGATCATGGTTCACTCGTGTGGCGCCTGAGGCGGAAGGAAACCAGAAATGAAACGGAAATTATCACGACAAAATTAGTGTTCAGAAATAATCTGCCCTGTTTTTCTTCCATTACGAGCAAGATTTTATCCAACGGCCAGTTTGGCGCTTTCCAAACTGAAAACAATTGAAAAACAATTAAACTCTTCCATATCGAGCATAAGATTCAATCTCGGCTCCAATTGTCTTAATGTTTCAAGCTCTCCCATCTCAAGACTCTGTCTAATTGTGACTCTCGATCGGCAGTACTTAGAATTTTGCCTAATGCTGATCCATTCATCGACCAAAGTCTGGATCTGGAGTAATCTGAGGCCCTTTTGTTGGCTCGGATGAAGGCTTGACAGTATAAAGGCTTGCCAACAGGGGAAAAGTATCCTCAAAAGTATTAGTCAACGAAAGTGACTTCCTTCATCTCGACCTCTTGCAATCCTATTCTAAATTCTAGCCACAAATTTTTTGTTAGTAGCTCATGACAGTTCATTAAACTACACATGAGTACTGCTCACAGTTGCTACTCAGTGTATCCCGGATCAAGTTCCACTGCTCATGAGTCATCACCGGCTCGCTCACGCTTCTTTGCGCAAGCAAGCAGATGACTCTTGATCAAAACTGGTGACTGATATGAGTTCGAATGGTGGACGGCTCAATAGACTGGTTCTGTACAAGCTGGCCGTTACACGGCCTCTTCGCTGCCAAGATGCCGGAAGTCCGGACAATCCTCTCGTGCAGCCATGACAGAGGCACCAAGGGGAAGCTTCTCTCATGTAATGGTCGCACAGTAAGGCGGCGCGAGGCCTGCCTTAGTATCAGAGGAAACTGAGAGCAACACTGCTGCCTGATTACCATTTGAACAATGGCCTGCTCTCAAGATTATGTCTATTCGATTGCTTACAGTCAAGTTACGACAATGAAACTCCCACAGAAATCGTGCTGGCTCAATGAAATCCGATCGGTTGCAGTCTCTCTTCATCAGTCAAGTTGGAGCAGGGCCCCATTTAAATAGATATCGGCAGCAATTCAGAGAACATATCATGGATCGATTTTGATTTAGAGTCTCTCTGAATTACGTCTGCAAATTTTCACGCCCGCACTTTGTTGTGTGTACCGATTCTCTAGGCTTGGTCACAACCCAATGACTCACAATTTCAGGCAGGAAACTCCTCCGGCCTGCAGTTCATCCGAAGCAAGTTCTCGTATCATTGGCTTAGATCGCACTATAATGAAGACATTCATTCAAAGCTATTCTAAAACCGAGACATTAACCTCCCTTGGGACGCATGAGTGCTTTCCTCTCCAATTGGATCTTTCCACTGCTGAGACGTACCAAGCCGATGATTTGTGATCAAAACCAGAGTGGCGAGTTCGTGGCTCCAGAGGCCAATCCCTAACCGTTATCGATGCATAAGTGAGGCCCGGTTTGTCCCACTCATTATGCTACATTATGCAGCACCGATCAAGAAGAAGAGGAAAAAGGGACGGTTGTCCCTAGCCATGCTAACCTCTGCGAAGAAGATTCTCTAGGATTTGATGGGTTTGCATGGAGGAGGTTTCCTAGGGAGTGGCCCCTGCAGCATTTTTTTCCGATTTCAAGGCCAAGTCTTCGCTAAGTTCGAAAACGAGAGAGTTTTTGGAGCTCATTGGCTATGCTACATCAGAGTAGAGGCTTGAGGGTTCGTCAAACTCGGTAGCCTAAGCCGGAATTGGCTAGTTGCCACAGTCCCCTTTTTCAGACTAATGTATGGCAGGTCAACAAGAGAGCGTAGTTGTTGCCGACTAGTTCCTAGAATTTCGTCATAGGGAATCCCACGGCCTTCAGAATTGCCCGCTTTTTTGTTGCATCATTGTACACCTTGACATATGAGAGGCCGCATAGGAAGCGCGGCAAGCGGCAGTACGATCTTGACCAAGTCAACTTATGCATGCGTGCTCAGAGATGGAGTTCAATGTGTGTTCCCATTGAACGGGACAAATGCGGGGCCTTAGTGTGTAAGGGAGCAAGTGATGGGTGTTGAGGGCGCCCCATCGGCTCAATATTGATCTAACGTC
>Ga0058701_10000665_pt1 | contig 23039 bp, 23 predicted proteins | sample AgamicOrMae_FD_97039 | JGI IMG/M metagenome (GOLD analysis project Ga0058701, IMG submission 97039) | Agave microbial communities from Guanajuato, Mexico - Or.Ma.e | ecosystem: Host-associated > Plants > Phyllosphere > Phylloplane/Leaf | place: Guanajuato, Mexico | collected 2012-06-04 | reverse complement strand
GCGGCTCGTGGATAACGCCGCGCATCTCGCCCGGCTCGACCGCTCTCTGGCCGAGATCGGTATCGCCAACCCCTACGATGCCGGGGAATGGGAACGCCTCGAGACGGAGCTCGTCGCCCGCAACGCCCTCTCCGAGGGGCTCGTCTACATGCAGGTGACCCGCGGCGTGCACGAGCGGGACTTCGCCTTCCCGCCCGCTGACACCGCGCCGACGGTGGTGATGTTCACGCAGGCGAAGAACGTCAGCCGCAACCCGCTCGCCGAGAAGGGCGCCGCGGTCGTCACCGTCGAGGACCTGCGCTGGAAGCGGAGGGACATCAAGTCGGTGGCGCTGCTCGCCCAGGTCCTCGCCAAGCAGGCGGCGGCCGAGGCCGGCGTCGCCGAGGCCTGGATGCATGAGGACGGCTTCGTCACCGAGGGCTCGTCCTCGACGGCCTTCATCATCACCGGCGACGGGGAGATCGTGACGCGCCCGCTCTCGACGGCGCTGCTGCCGGGCATCACCCGCGCCGCCGTGCTGCGGCTCGCCGAGGAAGCGGGCCTGCGGCTCTCCGAGCGGCCCTTCTCCGTCGAGGAGGCGAAAGGCGCGCAGGAGGCGTTCTACACGAGCGCCTCGTCCTTCGTGATGCCGGTCGTCTCCATCGACGGCCGCACCCTCGGGGACGGCCGCCCCGGCCCGCTGACGCGGCGGCTGCGCGACCTGTACCTGGAGATGGCCCGCGCCTCGTGAGGCCGGAACCCCGGAACGGATCGCCGGGGCAGCGGTTCCTCCCACCCAGGCATCCGACCAGGGAGGTTTCCGATGCACAGGCTTCTGCCCGGGGTCGCCCTTCTCGCCGCGAGCCTCTTCGCCACCGCGGCGAGCGCACAGAACCCCGACGCGCCCCTCAAGGGACGCGACAGCGACCCGAACCTGCCGTCCCAGACTCAGACGCCGCCGGACAAGGTCCGCCCCGACGACGGCTCCGCCGGCAACCTCACCGACCGGCTGGAGAAGAGCGACGGCGTCATCAAGCCCCCCGGCAACGCCGCCGAGGGCATGGTCGTGCGCCCGCCCGAGACCGGCGGCTCGACCCCGGTGATCAAGCCGAACGAGCTGCCCGGCCGCCAGCCCGGCACCGAGGCGCGCTGAGCCCTCCGGGCGGGCCCGCCGAGGCCCGTCCCCCGTCCTTCCGGCCGCGTTGCTTGCTTTCCGCGCCCGGATCGCGGAAACACCGGCTCGGCAATGGCTTTCGGCCCGCGCGCCCGCGCCGGGCCCGGCCGCCGTTTCCCGGTGACAGGTTTTCGAGCGCAGGTTTTCGAGCGTATGGCGAACGTCGTCGTCGTGGGCGCCCAGTGGGGCGACGAGGGCAAGGGCAAGATCGTCGACTGGCTCTCGCAGCAGGCCGACATCGTCGTCCGCTTCCAGGGCGGGCACAATGCCGGCCACACGCTCGTCATCGACGGCGTCACCTACAAGCTCGCCCTGCTGCCCTCGGGCGTGGTGCGCGGCGGCAAGCTCTCGGTGATCGGCAACGGCGTCGTCGTCGATCCCTGGCACCTCGTCGACGAGATCGAGCGCATCCGCGCCCAGGGCGTCGAGATCTCGCCGGAGAGCCTGCGCGTCGCCGACAACGCCACGCTGATCCTGCCGCTCCATCGGGAGCTCGACCATTTCCGCGAGACATCGAACGCGGGCCTCAAGATCGGTACCACCAAGCGCGGCATCGGCCCCGCCTACGAGGCCAAGGTCGGCCGTCGTGCCATCCGCGTGGTCGACCTCGCCGACGAGGCCACGCTCGCGGCCAAGGTCGAGCGGGTGCTCGCCCATCACAATGCGCTCCGCCGGGGGCTCGGCATCGACGAGGTCGACGCCGAGGGGCTCATTAGCGAGCTGAAGGCAATCGCGCCCAGCATCCTGCCCTACGCCTGCCCGGTCTGGGCGCTGCTCGACGAGGAGCGCCGCCACGGCAAGCGCATCCTGTTCGAAGGGGCGCAGGGCGCGCTGCTCGACGTCGATCACGGCACCTACCCGTTCGTGACCTCCTCCAACATCGTCGCCGCGCAGGCCGCCACCGGCTCCGGCCTCGGCCCCTCCGCGATCGGCTACGTGCTCGGCATCGCCAAGGCCTACACGACCCGCGTCGGCGAGGGCCCGTTCCCGACCGAGCTCCACGACGAGATCGGCGAGACCATCGGCGCCAGGGGCCGCGAGTTCGGCGTCAACACCGGGCGCAAGCGCCGCTGCGGCTGGTTCGACGCGGTGCTGGTGCGCCAGACCGTGCGCACCTCCGGCATCCAGGGCATCGCCCTGACCAAGCTCGACATCCTCGACGGCTTCGAGACGATCCGGATCTGCACCGGCTACCGCCTCGACGGGCGCACCGTCGACCATCTGCCGGCGAGCCAGGCGGACCAGGCCCGCATCGAGCCGATCTACGAGACGATTCCGGGCTGGTCCGAGACCACGGCGGGCGCCCGCTCCTGGGCAGAGCTGCCGGCCCAGGCGATCAAGTACGTGCGCCGCATCGAGGAGCTGATCGGGGCGCCCGTCGCCCTGCTCTCCACCTCGCCCGAGCGCGAGGATACGATCCTAATGCACAATCCCTTCGAGGACTGAGCGCCGACGCGCGGAGCCTCCGAGGGCGGATCTGGGGACGATGGCGGATTACTACCCGTTGCTGGCGCGGGCGCTGGACGCCCTGCCCGACCGCTCGCCCGCCATGCGGAACGCGGTCTACGAGCGCGCGCGCGGCGCCCTGATCGGGCAGCTGCGCTCCCTCGACCCGCCCCTCTCCGAAAGCGACATCGAGGTCGAGAGCAAGGCCCTGGCCGAGGCGATCGGGCGGCTCGAGGAGAGCTACGGCGCTCCCGCCGCGGCGCCTCGGCCCGAGCCTGCCCCGCCGCCCGTGGCGGTGCCAGAGCCGGCCAAGCCCGCGCCTCAGCCCGCCCCCGAGCCCGACGACGCCCTGTTCGAGGCCGAGGCGAGGCCCGCGCCGGGTCTGCCACCCGCCGCCCCCGCCGATCTCGGCCTGCCGCCGCCCCCCCGCCGGGAGGGCCCGCCGCTGTCGATCGCGCCGCGCCGGCCGAAGTTTCAGGACAACGCCGCCGAGGCTGCGCCGGACGTCGAGCCCGAGGCCGCGAGCCGACCGACCGGCGAGAGCGAGACGCCCGCGCCGGAGGTGCGCACGGCAGAGGCGAACGGCCGCCAGCGCCCGCGCATCGCCGTGGTCGCCCCGGCCGGCCGCTCGAAGGGCCTGCGCAACGCATTCGTCGGCGGCGTGCTGGCGGTGGTGATCGGGCTGATCGCGGTCGCGGCCTTCCTGCTGCGCGACAGGCCGGACAATCTGCAGCAGACGGAGGCCGAGACCGCCGACACGCAGGTCGACCGCTCCGACCAGAAGTTCGGCGATCGGGTCGGCGGGGATCCGGCCCCCGCCGAGCGCCAGAGCCGCGCACCGGCCTCCGAGAGCCGGCCGGCCGCGCCCCCGCCCGCGACCGACATGACGGTCGCGCAGCGCGCCGCGCTGATCGAGGAGGATACCGCCAACCCGAGCAACCAGCCGCCCATCACCACCGGCCGTGTGGTCTGGCGGCTCGATTCGGTGAGCGGCGAGCAGGGCCAGCCCCTCCAGACCGCCGTCGTCGCGACGGTCGACGTCCCGGATGCCGGGATGCAGCTCACCATGACGATCCAGCGCAATCTCGACGCCGCCCTGCCGGCCTCGCACACGGTGACGCTGGCCTTCAAGGCGAGCGGTGCCGACGCGGCCAAGCGCACCGTCCAGGAGGTCGGGCTCCTCCAGGCCAAGGACGAGGAGGCCGCCCGCGGCGCGCCCGTCTCGGGCCTGCCGATCCGCGTGCGCGACAACCTGTTCCTGATCGGGCTGTCGTCCCTCAAGCAGGACGTCGACCGCAACACCGAGCTGCTGCTCCACCGCAACTGGTTCGACGTCGCGGTGAAGTACGCGACCGGCCAGCGCGCGGTGATCACCTTCGAGAAGGGCAACACCGGTACCCAGGTGATGCAGAGCGCCTTCGACCAGTGGCAGTAGCGGGCCCCGGGAAGGGCCCGCCGATTTCCGCAGGGCTCAGGCGCTGGCCCGCGGCGCCTCGATACCCGCGAGGTTGCGCTTGACCGCCTCCTGAACCTTCTCGAAGGCGCGCACCTCGATCTGGCGCACGCGCTCGCGGGAGTCCCCGAACTCGCCCGAGAGGTCCTCCAGGGTGATCGGGTCGTCGGCGAGGCGGCGCGCCTCGAAGATGCGGCGCTCGCGGGGGTTGAGGACGCCGAGGGCGTCGCGCAGCGCCGTGAGGCGGTTGCTGCCCTCCTCCTCGCGCACGAGCACGCTCTCCTGGCTCGGCGTGTTGTCCACGAGCCAGTCCTGCCACTCGCCCTCGCCCTCCTCGCGCAGGGGCGCGTTGAGGGAGGAGTCGCCCGAGAGCCGGCGGTTCATGTCGACCACATCCTGCTCCGGCACGCCGAGGCGGGTGGCGATCTGCTTCACCTGATCGGGACGCAGATCACCGTCCTCCAGCGCCGAGATGCGGCCCTTGGCCTTGCGCAGGTTGAAGAAGAGCTTCTTCTGGTTCGCCGTGGTGCCCATCTTCACGAGCGACCACGAGCGCAGGATGTATTCCTGGATCGCCGCCTTGATCCACCACATGGCGTAGGTGGCGAGGCGGAAACCCTTGTCCGGATCGAAGCGCTTGACCGCCTGCATCAGGCCGACATTACCCTCCGACACGACCTCGCCGATGGGCAGGCCGTAGCCGCGGTAGCCCATGGCGATCTTGGCGACGAGGCGCAGGTGCGAGGTCACGAGGCGGTGGGCCGCCTCGCGGTCGCCGCCGTCCCGCCAGTGCTTGGCGAGGGTGAACTCCTCCGTCGGTTCCAGCATCGGGAACTTGCGGATCTCGTCGAGGTAGCGCGAAAGGCCGCCTTCGTTGGCGAGCACGGGCAATGCGCCTGCCATGTGAACCTCCTTCATCGGCCCCCCATGCGGGCGGACCTTTCAAGACCAGGGCTGCCGCTCCTTGAGCCGGCCGCCCGATTCCCCATGTCTACCGAGGAACGCTCCGGGCCGGTAGCGGCGGGCCGTCAGCTTCGAGAGACGACAACGCCCGAGGGGTCGATGGGTTGAGTCTGCCACGCGCTCGCCGTGTCGCACGTGCCGTATCGCACCTCGCCGTGCGGCACGGCACTTGACCGTGTCGGGCCCGCTTCGCCCTCAGCCGCTCCCTCTCAAGGCGTCGAGAAGCTGCTGAAGGGGGTCCGGCAGCGGGCTCTCGAAGCGCAAGGCCTGCCCGCTCCTCGGATGGGCGAAGCCGAGCAGCGCGGCGTGGAGCGCCTGTCGTCCGAGGCCCTCGAGAGCCGCCCGCCCCGTCTCGGGAAGGCGCGCTGCCTTGGTGCGGAAGGCGGCGCCGTAGACCGCGTCGCCGAGGAGCGGGTGGCCGCGATGGGCGAGATGCACGCGGATCTGGTGCGTGCGCCCGGTCTCGAGGCGGCAGCGCACCAGGGAGGCCTCCGCGAAGGCCTCCTCGACGCGGTAATGGGTGACGGCGTGCCGCCCCTCCCCGCCCCGCACCACGGCGATCTTCTCCCGGTTGTGGCGGCTGCGGGCGAGCGCCGCGTCGATCGTGCCGGTCCGCGGCTCCGGGACGCCCCAGGCCAGGGCGAGATAGGCCCGCTCCAGGGGGCCGCTGCGGCCGTGGTCGGCGAACTGGGCGCTCAGCCCCTGGTGGGCGAGGTCGTTCTTGGCGACGACGAGGAGGCCGCTCGTGTCCTTGTCGAGCCGGTGGACGATGCCGGGCCGGCGCACGCCGCCGATGCCGGAGAGGCTCGCGCCGCAATGGGCGAGCAGGCCGTTGACGAGGGTGCCGCCCTCGTGGCCCGGCGCCGGATGCACCACGAGCCCGGCCGGCTTGTCGATGACGATGAGGTCGTCGTCCTCGTAGGCGACGACGAGCCGGAAGGCCTCCGGGGCCGGCGCGGCGGGCGCGGCCTCCGGCACCGCCACGGCGAGCTCCGCCCCGAGGCCGACCTTGGCGGACGGATCCCGCACCACGGCCTCGCCGACCCGCACGAGCCCGTCCTTCACGAGCCCCTGGAGACGGGCCCGCGACAGGTCGGGGAACAGGACGGCGAGCGCCTTGTCGAGCCGCAGGGGCGGCATCATCGCCTCTCCGACCGTGCCTCGCTCCACCCGTTCCGACACCGTCCGATCCCCCGCCCTGACGCCCGAGAGCCACTTCGCGACCGCGGCGCAAAAACCCCGCGGCAGCCCCTTGCTCCTGCCGAGAGGCGTCGCTATACGAACGCCTCCCGCACGGATAGCTCCCATCGTCTAGCGGTCTAGGACGTCGCCCTCTCACGGCGAAAACAGGGGTTCGAGTCCCCTTGGGAGCGCCATGCGGTTGAATGACTTAGCGGCCTTTGGGCTCTTCGTCTCACAGGCCTATCTTACATAGCGCATCGATCGATTTCTTGAGACGCCTCTACTCGATGTCCGGTCATCATCGGCACGACAGGGCGACGGGGACATCGCGGCGGCAACCCTGGACAGCCTGACGAGCCGGCCTGATTCTCGTGCGGTGGAGGAAGCCGATGATCCGCGCTGCAGCCCTTTCATGTTTCGTGCTGGCCGTCTCCGCGCTCTCCGCGTCGGCCGCCTCTCTCACCCTAGGCACAGCAACGCCCGGCGGATCGTTCCCGGCCTTCGGCGAGGCTCTGGTCGAGGCGTTCCGCGAGAGCGATCCCGGCCTGACCGTGGAACTCAGGAACACCAAGGGTTCGGCCGAGAACCTAACGCTGCTGAAGGAAGGGCAGCTCGATCTCGCCCTCGTGCAGGGCGAGTACGCCTACGACGCGTTGGGTGCGCAGGATGGCAGCCGGCCCGGGCTCGCCGTCGTTGCACCGGTCGACACATCACCCGGCGTGTTCGTCGTGACGGCGGCCAGTCCGATCCGCTCCGTCGAGGACCTACGCGGCAAGACCGTCGCGCTCGGCACGCGCGCCTCCGGGCTCACCGTGATAGGCCGGACCGTGCTGAAGGGATCGGGGATCGACCCCGACCGCGACATCACCCCCGTCCTCCTCGACCATGCCGGCGCGGGCGCGGGCCTGGTGCGCGACGGGAGCGTCGCCGCGCTCTGGGGCGCCGGGTTCGACTGGCCGAGCTTCAAGGTGCTCGCGGGCGCACCCGGCGGCGCCCGCTTCTTCGGGCCGGACCCGGGGAAGATCGCGGCGATCCTGGCGCTGCGGGCATCGCTGCGGCGCCTGACGATCCCGGCGCGCTCGTTCGAGGGGCAGGAGGAGGCGATCGAGACCGTCGGCTCCTGGAGCTTCGTGATCGCACGGCCGGGCCTGCCCGACGAGGCGGTCGCCCGGTTCGTGCAGGCGCTCGACCGTGGCCGGGAGGCGCTGGCGCGCCGCTACCGTCAGGGCCGGGAGAGCGACCCGCGCAACCTCGTCTCGGCGGTGCCGCTCGCCTGGCTGCACCCGGCCACGGCCGCCTACCTCAACGGGCTCGAACCTTAGTTCGACACACGCCGATGATCCGCGCCTTAGCCCTATCCGTCGCCGTGCTGGCGGCCTTCGCCATGCTCGCCGATCAGCGGTGGCGCGAGGCGGCCGCGGCGGCTCCTGGGGCTGCAAGGGCGGCCCAGGCTACCGGGTGCCGATCGGACCGGACGACGAGCCAGCGCCGCACCTCCGTGCCTAGCGTGGGCCGAGCGCTAAGGCGTAGGTGCGGGCCATGATGCTGATGCGCCTGGCACGCGGATCGTCCGCAGGCGTCCCGCAACTTGCTAAGGACGGTCGCGAGCGGGCAGATCCCTCCGATGCGCGCCGCCAGCCCCTCGACGGCGTAGACGCCTCGTCTGCACGCTAGGCCCTGAAACGACGGAGGCGCGCCGAGCCGACGCCGGGGGCGGCCGCAGCCGAGCCGGGATCAGGGCGTGTACGCGCCGTTGCGGTTGCCAAAGACGAACTTGGTCGCGTTCGTCAACGCGGCTCCGGCGGGGGCCGCCGTGCCGCCGCCGCCGTCGCACAGCCCGTAGGGGGGCGCGCCACCGCCAGGGCCGGCAAGGTTGCCGCGAAAGTCGCCGGACTCGACACGGTAGTCCGTGATCGACGTGCTCGAAATGGACAGGCCACAGACTTGCGAGTCGGATTGGCTCTCATCTACGCCCGTGTGCGCGGGGCCTGAGCGGACGTAGGCGAAAGTGAGATTGTTCGCACCCGCCAGCGCCTGGATGCCGTTGAATTTGTTGGGAAATATCCGTGAATTGCCTGCGACCGTGCCGCCGATCATCTTGAAGGCCCGAACGCCCGTGTCGAGTTCGATCCCGTTACGTCCGTTGACGATCACCCGTGCCGCAGTCATGTCGATGTCGGACACGTTCTTGAAGTACATCCCGCGTCCACCCATGAAGGCCGCCCAGGGATTGATGAAGTTGATCCGCGTCAACGTCTTGGCGGTACCGTCGAAGACCCAGCCGTCGCTTGAGTTGTCCGGGCCGCCGGCGCCGTCTGCGGACACGGCGTTGAAGAACAGGTTCGCCAAGTAGCCCCTCGTCGCGCTCGTTTTCGCGACTACGCCGCGATTGAAGCCCGCGAAGTTGGAGTCGCTCACCCAGACCGTATCGCCCGAGACGAGGGTGAGCCCGTCGCCGACGTTGCTGCTGTCAGCCTGGAGCTTCATGCGGGCGAAGGTGACGATGCCGTACTGCTGCCCCGTGGGAGGCGACACATCCACCCAGAAGCCGTTGCGCTTGGGGCCGTCCACGACGATGTCGCTCGCGCCGCAGTTGCGGCAAGCGTTGCCGAACCGGACGAGGTCGTAGCCGCCCGCGAAATAGACGTTGGTGAGCGAGTGCGTGCCGCCGCTTAGATCGAAGAGCCATCCGGCCGTCGAGTAGCCATTCGGCGAGTAGACGATGAGGTCACGGAACTGGGTGGTCCCGTTCGTCGCCGCGAGGATAGTGCCGGTCGGACTCGCGGGCATCAGAGTCGAGGACTGGCCCTGGCCCTCGATGACGAGCCGCCGGCCCGAGGTCCAGGTGAGTCCGACGCGGCACGAGGCACCGGCCGGCACGATCAGGCGCCCGCCCGTGGGTCCGAGCGCGGTGACGACCCGCTGAGCGGCGAAGCTGGCGTCCGTCGAGCCGTCGCAGACCGCACCGGCGGCCTGGATCGAGAGCGCGCCGTCCCACTGGCGCAGCCAGCGCCCGGCGCCAGCGTTGCCGGTCGGGGCGATGACCAGCATGCCATCATCGGCGGCAGTCGAGGTGGAGGCCCAGCGGTACGTCCCGTTGCCGCCGTCCCCAAACGTGTTGTAGCCCCCGACGTGTATCACCGCGCCGTTGAAGAGGATCGCAGTGGGATAGGTGCGCAGCCCCCCCACGGTCGGAACGCCGAGGATGACGCTCGACAGCCACGCACCGAACGTCTGGCTCGACGTTGCGCCGTTGGCTTTGGCGCTCAGGCTGGAGCCATCCCCGTTCGAGCCGGCCCCGAGCGTGACGGATGGGACCTTGCTCGGATCAAGAGCGAGCGCGGGACCGGACGCGATCAGCGGCGCGGCTAAGAAAAGGCGAGCGAGAGAGCGCATCAGGTGTTCGTCCCGGTGATGTTGTTCGAGGACGGCGGCATCGCAGGGTAGCGGGTATAGAAAACCCCGCCGACGGCTAGCGTCGACGGGGCTGATGCTCGAGACGATCGCGGCGTGGTCAGGCAGCGCCGTCGCGGTCATGCCAAAGCGTGAAAGCCTCTGCAGGGCTCGTATGGCACCCCCTGAGACGCGTCGCTGTCTCATTAGGGAAACAGCCGGGAAGAAGCCCGCCGCGCGGCAGGCCTGCAGTCTTGCCGGGTCAACGGTCAGGCGTTGCCGCTCCGTTCGGTATCGATGGCCGACTTGCTGCGTCCGTCGTCGGACCGCTCGAGCACGTCCTCGGTCTCGGGCGCGATGTCGGTCTGAGAGCCCGTCTTCGGCACCGACGAGTCGCCGACCTCGACCTTCTCGACGGTCGCGTTCGTGTCGGCGTCGGGCATGTCGCTACCCTGCTTGTGTTCGGTCACTGCATCCTCCGGGTATTGGTTTGGAGACCATCCAACCGTCCGCGCAGCCGATCGCTCCCCGTGGGCAGCTGAGACGAAAAGGCCCGCCGCGGCGAACCGGGCGGGCCGAGTCGATTGGAAGGATCCCTTGGGAGGGAGGCCGACTATCAGACGGGATGGCGGTCCTGCCAAGCCCTGGCATACCAGCCTATCAAGATGCCGATAGCCGCACTGAGGCAGGTGGCGACGAGCGGGTCCATCAATCCGACGCCCGCTCGACCGTGAACGGGATGATCGTCTCATTCCGCATGAGCGGCCACAGGTACTGGTGGACCACGTTGCACAAGTGATCCGCCCCCACGGGAGTGGTCCGCCCTTTAGTATGGCTTTCGAGCTCGGAGGACTGATCGATGTCGAGGAAGCGGCCCAAGCCCTGAGGAGATCGTCGCCAAGCTGCGACAAGCGGACGTGCTGATCTGCCAAGGTATGAGCGTGGCGGAGGTAGGCACGAAGACGGCCTACATTGCACCCGGGTCGCCGTGGGAGAACGGCTTCGTCGAGAGCTTTACCGCACGGCGACGCGACGAGCTGCTGGACGGGGAAATCTTCTACAGTTTGCGGGAGGCGCAGATTCTGATCGAGAGCTGGCGGCGGCACTACAACACTGTCCGTCCGCACGGCGCAGACCGCTGGCGCCAGAGGTCTTCCTGCCCGCCTTACCGCTTGGCCAGCTGCCCTCATCCCACCGGCTCTGCCGGCCAAGCGACCCGTGGAGCAAAGGCCAACCGTGCACTAACTCTACGCTTGGATCACCCCATGGGGGCAGATCAGACGGAAGAACCGGATCATCCGGCGGCGTTATGACGGGCATGGGCAGCGAGTCTGAAGGCTGAGGGCGGATGCCGCGCTACTTCTTCCACACGCATATCGGCGACGACGTGGTGGTCGACCCCGACGGCCGGGAGTTGGAGAGCCCGGATGCCGCCTGGGAGGCCGCCCGGGTGCTGGCGGTGCAGCTGCTCCAGGGCGCCGACAGCGATCCCGACCTGCTCAAGGCCGTGCTCTTCGTCGAGAACGAGGAGCAGGAGGTGGTACTGGAGTTCGCCCTGACCGAGGCGCTGATCGCCGAGCCGGTGCCCGACCCCGAGGGCGGCACCCTCCACTGACTGTATCGTTGTCCCGCGATAGAGCACGCAGGCGGACCATGCCGGCAGGAGCAGTCGGCTGGCGCAGGCTCGCTTGGCCGGTATCGTGACGGGATGCATCGTCCGACGCGGCAAGCCGGGCCGGAAAAGCGGTTGCCTTTCTCTGCATCCACACATACTTTGCAATACAAAGTTTGGAGGCAAGGGATGCGCGACCTCGACAGGGCGCTGGCCGACATCGGAGCGATCCGCCAGCAGCTCGCCGCCGGCACGGCGTTTCAGGGCTACGGCCCCACGGCGATCGCGCTGACGGGCGGCCTCGCCCTGGCCACAGCCGCCGCGCAAAAAATCTGGCTGGGCGAGGCGCCCGATCCGCTCGCCTTCTTCGCCGGCTGGATCGGCACCGCCTGCGTCGCGGTGCTCGCGGTCGGGAGCGAGATGCTGTGGCGCTCGCGCCGGCACCATTCCGGGCTGGCGGACGAGCTTCTCTACGGCGCCGTCGAGCGCTTCCTGCCGGCGGGCGTCGCCGGGGCGCTTCTCGGCGTCGTGCTGCTGCGCTTCGCGCCGGACCTGCTCTGGACGCTGCCGGGCCTCTGGCAGCTCCTCGTCAGCCTCGGCCTCTTCGCCTCCCTCAACACGCTGCCCGCCACGGTCCGATGGGCGGCAGCCTGGTACTTCGTGGCCGGCCTCGTCACGCTCGCCCTGGCGGCCGAGACGCGCGCGCTCTCCCCCTGGCTGATGGGGCTGCCTTTCGCCGGGGGCCAGCTTCTGCTCGCCGCCCTCCTCTACCGGGCCGAGCGCGGGGAGGCCGACCATGCCTGAGGCGCCGTTCTCCTACGAGGGACTCGACCGGGTCATGCACGAGCGGGCGCGGCTGAGCCTGCTCACCTCGCTCGCCGCGCACCGCAAGCCGCTGGCCTTCTCCGACCTGAAGCAGCTCTGCGGCCTGACCGACGGCAATCTCAGCCGGCACCTCCAAGTGCTGGAGGAGGCCGGGCTCGTCCGGATCGGCAAGGGCTACGAGGGCAAGCGCCCGCTGACCACCTGCGCGCTGACACCCGCCGGCCGCCAGCGCTTCGTCGCCTATCTCGCGGTGCTGGAGCAGGTGGTCCGCGACGCCGCTGAAGCGGCCCGCGGCGACGACCTCACCGAGAGCGGCGCGCCCGCATCCCTGAGACCCGCCTGATCGCGTCCGGTACGCCGGAGTTCGATCTCGCTCGCCTGGAGACTTTGCAATGCAAAGAATAATCGATGACGGAGCGCATGTCGGCATCATCATGGACGGGAACGGGCGCTGGGCCACGGCCCGCGGCCGGCCGCGTCTCGCCGGGCACGAGGCCGGGATCGAGGCGCTCCGGCGCGTCGCCGAGGCCGCGCCCGGACAGGGGATCGGCACACTCACGCTCTACGCCTTCTCCAGCGACAACTGGCGCCGGCCCGAGGCGGAGGTGGCGGGGCTGATGGCGCTGATGCGCCTCTACCTGCGCCGGGAGGCGAGGCGGCTGGCCGAAAGCGGGACGCGGCTCAGCGTGATCGGCCGGCGGGACCGCCTGCCGGAGGGCCTTGCCCGGGCGATCGGCCGGGCGGAGGCGGCGACGCGGATGGGCACGCGCCTGCACCTGCGGATCGCCATCGACTATTCCGGCCGGGACGCGATCCTCGCCGCCGCGCTCTCGGCCGCGTGCGACGGGCCGCTCACCCGCGAGGGCCTGTCGCGCCGCCTCGCCGACGGGGCTCCGGCACCGGACGTGGACCTCCTGATCCGCACGAGCGGCGAGCAGCGGCTCTCCGACTTCCTGCTCTGGGAGAGCGCCTACGCGGAGCTGCATTTCACGCCCCGGCTCTGGCCCGATTTCGGCGCCGACGACCTCGCCGAGGCCATGGCCGCGTTCCGCGCAAGGCAGCGCCGCTTCGGCGGCCTCCCGGCGGCCGCGTGAGGGGCGCGGCCATGCGCATCCTCCTCGTCAACGTACCGCATCCGGCGATCGGCAGCCGCATCCCGGACGACCACCTCCCGCCGTTGGGGCTGCTCGCGGTCGGCGGGCCGCTGATCGACGACGGCCACGAGGTCCGCCTCATCGACGGGGAGTTCGGGCCGATGTCCACCCTCGCGATCGTCCGCGAGGCGGTGGCGTGGCGGCCGCAGGCCGTGCTCTTCGGGCATTCCGGCTCGACCTCGGGGCATCCGGTGATCGCCGAGGTCGCCGCGGCGTTCGCGGCCGGGATGCCGGGGGTGCCCATCGTCTATGGCGGCGTCCACCCGACCTACCACTGGCGCGAGATCCTGGCCGCGGAACCGCACGTCACGGCGATCGTGCGCGGCGAGGGCGAGGAGACGGCCCGCCGCCTGATGGCCGCGCTCGCTACCGACGCCGACATCGGAGCCATCCCCGGCATCGCCCATCGCCGGGACGGCCTGCCCCGGGCGACCGCAGCGGCCCCGGTGATCCGCGACCTCGACGCCTACCGGGTCGGCTGGGAACTCATCGGTCACGCTCGCTACAGCTACTGGGGCGGCCTTCGCGCGGTGGTGGTGCAGTTCTCGCGGGGCTGCCCGCACCTCTGCAACTACTGCGGCCAGCGCGGCTTCTGGACCCGCTGGCGCCACCGGGACCCCGTGCTGTTCGCCCGCGAGCTCGCGCGGTTGCACCGGGAGCACGGCGTCCGGGTCGTGAACTTCGCCGACGAGAACCCAACCGTCTCGAAGCGGGCCTGGCGCACCTTCCTCGACGCGCTCATCGCCGAGCGGGTCGACCTGATCCTCGTCGGCTCGACGCGGGCCGACGATATCGTGCGTGATGCCGATATCCTGCACCTCTACAAGCAGGCCGGCTGGCAGCGCTTTCTCCTCGGGATGGAGAACACCGACGAGGCGACGCTGCAGCTCATCCGCAAGGGCGGCGCCACCCGCACCGACCGCGAGGCGATCCGCCTGCTGCGCGCCCACGGCATCCTGTCGATGGCGACCTGGGTCGTCGGGTTCGAGGAGGAGACCGACGCCGACCACTGGCGCGGCCTGCGCCAGCTCCTCTCCTACGACCCCGACCAGATCCAGATGCTCTACGTGACGCCCCATCGCTGGACGCCCTATTTCCGCCTCGCCGCCGGCCGCCGGGTGATCCAAGCCGACCGTCGGCGCTGGGACTACAAGCATCAGGTCCTCGCCACCCGGCACATGCCGGCCTGGCGGGTGCTGCTCTGGTTCAAGCTTACCGAGTTCGTCGTCCAGTCGCGCCCCAGGGCGCTCTTCCGCGTGCTGTTCCACCCAGACCGGGGCCTGCGGCACGCCATGCGCTGGTACACCGCCATGGGACGGCGGGTCTGGCCTCACGAGATCTGGACCTTCCTCTTCCGCGACCGGCGCCTGTCCGAGGGCCCGACCGTCGCGGAGTTCTGGGGCGCCCCGCAGGACGGCGAGGAGGAGGCGATGTCCGCGCACCCGCGCGGCGGGACGACGCCGCGGCGGCGTAGGCTCGGCCCTGCCGCCATTGAAATCGGCGCCCCCCCGGAGCATATCGGCCCGCGATTCAGGACAACCCGGAGACGACGGCGTGAGCGAGACGGTGGAGCGGCACGAGTTCGGCGCCGAGGTCGGGCGCCTCCTCGACCTCGTGGTGCACGCGCTCTACTCGGACCGCGAGATCTTCCTGCGCGAACTCGTGGCCAACGCCGCCGACGCCATGGACCGGCGCCGCTTCGAGGCCCTGCGCGGCGGCGCGCCGGCCCTGCCCCCGGATGCCAAGGTGCGCCTCGTGCCCGAGAAGGAGGCGCGCACCCTCACGGTCTCCGATTCCGGTATCGGCATGTCGAAGGAGGAGCTCGGCCAGAACCTCGGCACCATCGCCCGCTCCGGCACCCGCGCCTTCTCGCAGACGCTGGCCACGGAGAAGCCCGCGGAGGGCGCCGAGGATACGCGCCCCAGCCTGATCGGCCAATTCGGCGTCGGCTTCTACGCGGCCTTCATGGTCGCCGACCGGGTCCGCGTGACCTCCCGCAAGGCAGGCGCCGAGGAGGCCTTCGCCTGGGAGTCCGACGGGCGCGGCGGCTACACCCTGGAGCCGGCCGAGCGGTCCGAACCCGGCACCGACATCGTGCTCCACCTGAAGGAGGATGCGGGCGAGTATCTCGAGAGCTACCGGCTCGAGCATCTCGTGCGCAAATGGGCCGACTTCATCACCGTGCCCGTCGCCATCGTGGCAGAGGGCAAGGAGGAGGCGGCCAACCAGGGCACCGCCCTGTGGCGCAAGCCGAAATCCGAGATCACCCCCGAGCGCTACACCGAGTTCTACCGCCAGACCGGCATGAACTTCGACGAGCCCTGGGCGACCCTGCACTGGCGGGCCGAGGGAGCGCTGGAGTTCACCGCGCTCCTGTTCATCCCCGGTGCCAAGCCCTTCCAGGCGATCGAGGGCGAGCGCGAGAGCCGGGTGCGGCTGCACGTGCGGCGCATGTTCATCACCGACGAGGCCGGGCTTCTGCCCTCCTGGCTGCGCTTCGTGCAGGGCGTCGTCGACACCGAGGACCTGCCGCTGAACGTCTCCCGAGAGATGCTCCAGGCGACGCCGGTGCTCACCAAGATCCGCCGGGCCGTCACCGGCCGCGTGCTCTCCGAGCTCGCCAGCCGGGCGAAGGACCTCGAAGGCGGCTACGCATCGTTCTGGGAGAACTTCGGCCCGGTCCTCAAGGAGGGCATCTACGAGGATTTCGAGCGCCGGGCGGAGATCGCCCCGCTGCTGCGCTTCCGCTCCTCGGCCGTCGAGGGCTGGACCTCGCTGCCCGACTACGTCGCCCGCATGAAGGACGGGCAGGAGGCGATCTACTACCTCGTCGCGGACGATGCCGAGGCCCTGAAGGGCTCGCCCCAACTCGAAGGCTTCAAGGCCCGCGGCATCGAGGTGCTGCTCCTCTCCGACCATGTCGACGCCTTCTGGCCCGAGCAACTCAACCGCTTCGAGGAGAAGCCCCTGCGCTCGGTGACTCAGGGCGGCCTCGACCTCTCAAAGTTCGCCCCCGAGGATAGCGAGGCCGAGGCGGCGCCGGGCATCGAGGCCCTCGTCGCGGCCGTGAAGGCGGCGCTCGCCGGCGACGTCTCGGACGTGCGCGCCACTGACCGGCTCGTCGACAGCGCCGTGGTGCTCTCCGCCTCGGGCAGCGGTCCCGATCTCCAGATGCAGCGCCTGCTGCGCCGAGCCGGACGCGGCGGCGCCGCCAGCCTGCCGGTGCTGGAGATCAACCCCCGCCACCCGCTGATCCGCCGCCTCGCGGGGCAGCCGGAGGCGGAGATCGGGCAAGCCGCCGGCACGCTCCTCGATCTCGCCCGCATCCAGGACGGCGACACGCCCCGCGATCCCGTCGCCTTCGCCCGCACGGTGGCCGCCGCGCTCGCCGAGCGCACGAACGGCTGATCGCGCGGCGGAGGGCCGGATGCGGATCCTGCTTCCGACTCTCTACGACACGCGGGGCGGCTCGACCCGCGTCCTGCTCGCCGCCGCGACGGCGCTGGCGGAGCGGCACGCCGTGACGGTGCGCGCCCCGCTCCCCGAGGCGCACGAGCGGACGCCCGCCGATTTTCCGTCGCAGCCCCTCGAAAGCCTCCCCGCGAAGCTCGCGGTGCTCCCCCGCCTTGCCGGCCTCGTCGCGCGGGAGACGCGGGCGCTGCGCCGCCTGCGGCCTGAGGTGATCCACGTCCACGACGAGCCGAGCCTCGCCGTCTACGGACTCGCCGCGCGCGCCCTGCGGCCGCGCCCGTTCGTGCTCTGGCACCTCCACGCGCCGACCGGCGGAGGCCGGGCCGCACCGCTTCTGGCGCGGCTGGCCGATGCCTGCATCCTCCTCGGCCCCCACGCCGAGGCGCCGGGCGGCCTCCCCGCGCGGGTGGTGCGCAACCCGTTGCCGCGTCCCGTCCGCCGCGAGGCGCCGTCTCCGGCCCTGCCCGGCCTCGCCGTCGTCGGCGCGCTCACCCATCGCAAGGGCCAGGACCGGGCGCTGGAGGCCTTCGCCGTCTTCTGCCGCCGTCCGGGGACGCAAGACGCCCGGCTAACCCTGATCGGCCCTGCCCTCGATCTCGCCTTCGCGCAGGCGCTACGGGACCGCGCCGCCGCGCTCGGCCTGGCGGACCGGGTGGTTCTGGCCGGGGAGCGTCCCGCGGATCGGGCCTTCGAGGGCGTCGGCCTCGCCCTGTTTCCGTCGCGGGCCGAGATGCAGCCCCTGGCGCTGGCGGAAGCGATGGCGCGCGGCCTGCCCGTCGTCGCCTCCGACATCCCCGCCCACCGCGCCATGCTGACGGAAGCCGGCGCCGATCCCGCCGCCCTCGCCGCGCCGGAGCCCGAGCGCTTCGCCGACGCGATCCTGAGCGCGGCGCGGCAGCCTCCGCCGCCGGACCTCGCCGAGCGCGTCGCCGCCCTTCACGCACCGGACCGCTTCGCGGCCGATCTCGAAGCCGCCCTCGCCGCCCTGGTTCCGCCAGAGAGAAACGCCGGCTTGTGAACGGCCGCCGCCTCTGCTACGCACCCCCGTCCTCGTCGAGGCACCTCGCGGAGAGGTGGCAGAGCGGTTGAATGCACCGCACTCGAAATGCGGCATGCCTGCAAGGGCATCGGGGGTTCGAATCCCTCCCTCTCCGCCACTCCGATCCGTGACGCACACCATGGATTGTCCTTTTTGGGTGGGTTCCTGACCTCGATTTCAGCATCTTTTGTCAGTCGGAATAAGCGTCATTGATCAATCGACGCTTATCCGCGCGATTCCCGCAGCTGTCATTCGGCAAATCCCAATCGGCAATTGCGAGCTGGTATGGCCGAACGCTCTAGCTCGCGATGAGACCTTAAAGACGCAGCTTACCTGTACGTTTTTGAGAACTCGTGGCTGTGGTACGACCCAAGGAACTGCTAGTCCGGGTTTGACACCGGCCCTTACTCGGTCAAACTCATGCTGAACGCAGACAGGGAATGAGCCGTGCCGTCGCTCGACACCTTTGATGTTTCGGAGCGACGCCGTGAGAGAGAGTGCGCCCGGCAGGATGATCTCGCGCGGATCGCGCACGGCGTAGACACGCCCGCGCTAGTGCGCGAACGCAACTTCCTGTTTTCGGCGCTTGATCCCAAGCGCGCTCGTTTGATCGGCCGCATACGACGCATCCGCCTCGACGATTAGCGACCGGCTGAAGAGCGATCCATACTCGACACCTTTTTCGACCTCCGTCGCGAATACCGAGGTCGGAACGCTGCGTCGCTCTCTCGGCTTGAGGGCAGCCGCCACACCCGGCGCATCAGTCGAGATCCAGGGTCGTTTCCGTGTCGTCGTGCTGCGTGAGCTACGAGATCTTCACCGGCGCGGACGACGCGATCGATATCTCCGTGACGACGACCAGCGGCCTCTCTGTCCGCCGACGTGATCTGACCTCGCACGCGGAGGCCTGCGCGGCATTGCAGGATCTGCGTGTCATTCTCGCCGCCCTGGGCCGAGACCTCGTCCTGACTGGCGGTCCAGTCTTGGCGTGATCACGGATCAACTGACCGTATTCGCATCTATCAGCGCTTCGTCTTGAAATCGACGGATCCGCCACCGATCTGCCGACTGCGCCTGCGGTTGGGCGCTCTACGGAGAAGATCATGCCGCACCACGACACCACCGCCCTTTCGGGCGTCATCAAGCACGTCTTCGCGCATCGTTTCACCCTGGAGGCCCAGGGCGAAACCCATCTGGCCGATCTCGGCCCGAAGGGCGCAGAAGCCTTCTCACTCTCGCCGGGTCTGCCCGTGACCCTGGAGGGCGAACGACGCCCGTCCGAGATCAAGGTCACCCGGATCGAGACCTCGGGCCGCGAGCCCGTGCTCATCGAGCATAAGAAGCCGAACCACGCTCCGGGCCATAAGCACGCTGACGCTCCGGCCGACGTGAATGTCGTCCTCGCCGCTGCGAGGAAGGGTGGCTGGGAACCCAAGGGCGAGGCGCGCAAGAAGCCTAAGCACTTCGAGGTGCTGGCGCGCCAGGGCCAGGGCCCGTGGACGGAACTCCACATCGACTTCGCGGGCGCGATCTACAAGCAGAAGCCTGCCGACGCCGAGAAGTGGTCGCTCGCCGCCTGAGCACCGACGTGGGCTGTCGACCGGCGGCCCCCTCGTCGGATCGCTCCGACAAACCTGACGATCCTGGCAATTGGTCGGCGCGATCGTCCAAAGGAAGAGGGCCTCGGCGATAAGCCGAGGCCCTTTCCAGTCCATGAGACGCCTCGCAGTAATCAGTACGACCGCGAGGTCGTCGTGGTCGATGTGGCCGCTCCCGTCGAGGTCGGGACGGTGGTGGGAGTCGTGTCGCGGTTCGCGCGGTGATGGCCGATAGCGCAACCCGCAGCGGCCCCGGCGACGCCATGGCCGACCATGTGACCGGCCAGACCACCCACGACAGCGCCCTTCAGGCAGCCCCTGGCTTCGGCCTGTCCGAGGCCGGCGACGGCGGTGAGAGCAACAACAGAAGCAATCGTCAGCGCACGCATCGCGTATCTCCAAGTTGAGATTTCGGCACCCAACGTGCTGCTGCGACGTTCCGTTCGCTCACGCTTTAGCGAGCCGCCGTCTCGGTCCGGCGGCGCGGATCTCGGAGGACGCTGAGCAATAGCAGTATCCGAACCCTGACCTTCGTCGGTTCACGCGAGCGACGAAGGTTTGCCGGCAAGATCGCTCAGACGTGATCCCGTCGATTCGGCGATATCGGGGTCCCGCTTGTTCCTGGGGTCGCGCCTTGAGCGCCTTCCGGTCACTTGGCCGGAAAGAAGAACCAGAGGACACTGCCATGGCGAACAAGCATCCAGGTGCCGATCACCACCACAAGGCTGCCGAGCATCACGAGCACGCCGCTCGTCACCACCGCGAGGCCGCCAAGCACCATGAGGGTGGTCATCACGAGAAGGCCGCCCACCACGCGCACAGCGCCCAGGGCCACGCCCACTACGCGACGCACCACGGCTCCGAGGCGAGCAAGCACCACGCCGAACACCACGGCAAGGGCGCGTAAGCGCTCCTCGATACAGGGTCAGGTCCCCGTGTCGCGGGGGTCTGCCCCCCCGGAACGCCTCAATCGCTCACGGCAACGTTAGATCACGCCCGGATCGATCTCGACCGCACCTCGTTGCGTGCTGTGAAGCTTGGGAGATCAGAGGATGCGTCCGGCCCGTCGACCGACACCCCTTCGATACGCCACCGCAGAGAGCATCCTCATCGTGCCGCAAAGATCCGACCTGCGCGCGGTCAACGACAATGCTCTACCCGACAGAGCCGCCCTGATCATCGTCGTGATCGGTCAAGTCAGCGCGGCGATCGCCAGCATCAGCGGGATCGTCGCGGCCGCATTGATGCTCGTTCGCTGACGATTCACGTCGCGACGCCGCATGCTGGTCCGCGCCGTCGGGGGTACAGGCCCGTCGAGCGCGGACGGTCCGCTGCTCTGGTAGACCCTAGGATACAGCGCTGGCCCTCGTTAGGCATTCGTCGCGTCCAGCGCTCCGCGCGCATTGCGTCGGATAACCTGTGGCGGTTGCCCGAACGCTCGAAGGAACGCCCGACGCATCCGATTGCGATCCGCAAAGCCGGTCTGGTCGGCGACGGCATCGATGGGATGCCGGCTGCGCTCCATGAGCACGCGCGCGGACTCGACGCGCAGGTTCTCGACCGCCTTGGCCGGCGACTGGCCGGTTTCGGCATGGAAGACGCGGCTGAACTGGCGTGGGCTGAGATGCGCAGCCTCCGCCAACTCCTCGACCGAGAGCGGGCGGTCGAGATTCTGCTTGGCATAGGTCAGGGCCGCCTGGATGCGGTCCGACTTCGCATCGAGGTCAAGCAGGGTCGAGAACTGCGACTGGCCACCCGCCCGGCGATGGTAGAGTACGAGCTTCTTGGCGATCTCCTTCGTCACCTCGTGGCCGAGATCCGCCTCGATCAGGGCGAGCGCGAGGTCGATGCCGGCGCTCATGCCCGCCGACGTCCAGATCGGGCCATCGTTGATGAAGATGCGATCTACGTCGGCCGAGCACTTCGGGAACCGGTTCCGCAACTCGCGTGCATGCATCCAGTGTGTCGTCGCCCGCCGTCCATCGAGCAGGCCGGCCTCTCCGAGGACGAAGGCTCCCGTGCAGATCGCCGCGACGCGCCGAGCCTGTGAGGCTGCGCGCTGGACGAGGGCGATCAGGCCCGGCGACGACGGGCGTACGACCGTACCACCGCCGATGACGAGGGTGTCGTAGGGCGTGTCGCCGAACGCCTCCGTCTCCACGTTCATGCCGGCCGACGTGCTGACGGGACCTCCGTGCTCGGAGATGAAGTGGATGTCGTAGGTCGTTTCGTCCGCCGCGAGGTTCGCGACTTCGAAGGCTGGCACGGCTGCCAGAGCCATCATCGAGTAGCCGGGATAGACCACGAAGCCGACGCGCTGCATCCTCGCCTCCTATGTCCTAAATCGACGCAACTATGACATTTGCGCCGCACAAGGGCAACGGTAGCTTCCTCCCATTAGACGCCGCCGACCGGTGGCGCGAAGGAAGAGGAGAACGACGATGACTTCCCAAACCAATCAGGGCCTCGCCGTCGTGACCGGCGCATCCGCCGGCATCGGCGCGATCTACGGCGACCGTCTCGCCAAGCGAGGGTATGACCTCCTGCTGGTCGCCAGGAACGGCGAACGCCTGCAGGCCCTGGCCGACCGCTTGACCCACGAGACGGGGCGCAAGGTCGAGGCCTTTACTGCCGACCTGAGCCGGAAGGACGATCTCGCGCGTCTGGAGGCTCGCCTGCGCGAGGACGCGAGCATCACCATGCTCGTCAACAATGCCGGCATCGGCTCCGTCGCATCGATCCTGGAAGCCGACGTCGAGACGATGGACGCGATGATCCAACTCAACATCACCGCGCTGACCCGCCTGACCTACGCGGTCGCTCCTGCTTTCGTGGCGCGCGAAGCGGGGACCATCGTCAACATCTCGTCCGTCGTCGGCATCGCCGTCGAGATGCTCAACGGCGTCTACAGCGCGTCCAAATCCTACGTCCTCAGCTTCGGCCATTCGCTGCAGAAGGACCTCGCGGACAAGGGCGTGCGCGTCCAGACCGTGCTACCCGGTGCGACGGCCACCGAGTTCTGGGATGTGGCCGGCTACGCGGCACAGAAGTCGTCCGCGATCACGATGTCGGCGGCCGATCTGGTCGACGCGGCGTTGGCCGGTCTCGACCAGGGCGAGCACGTCACCATCCCGGGCCTGCAGGACGTCGACGACTGGACGCGCTGGGAGGCGGATCGCCGGGCGATCTCCGCCAAGTTCGGCAACGCCAAGCCCGGGCCGCGCTACGGACTTGCGACGGCGAACGCGGCCTGAATTTGGGGATCCTCCATGCCGTACCTACAGCTCGACGTCATCGGCCCGCATTCCGCGGCCTCCAAGAAGCACCTGGCGGCGCAGATGAGCCAGGCCTATGCGGAGATGATGTCGGTCGACGTCAGGCGAATCAGCGTCGCCATCCGTGAGCTCGGCGAGGGCGGCGTGTAGCGGATACAGGAGGCCGGCAGCGAGCCGGTGCCGGTCTCCGTGATGATGCTGGACATCCGGAAAGGGCGCTCGGCGGAGTTACGGATGGCGGTCGCCAAGGCGCTGTGCGCCCACTGCATCGAGATCCTCGGCCTGCGCGAGGATCGCCTCAACGTGGAGTTCACGCAGCATTCCGGCGACGAGATGTATCACCCTGCCCTCGGGGGCTATAGCCCCGAGTGGTCGCCGGACGAACGGTGACCCATCAGGCGCGATACCGGGCGCAGCAGACGCCCGTTCTCGACCTTGGCCTCGGTCGGGCGTCACAGCCGACCGAACCCCAGTC
>Ga0058701_10000664_pt1 | contig 23059 bp, 13 predicted proteins | sample AgamicOrMae_FD_97039 | JGI IMG/M metagenome (GOLD analysis project Ga0058701, IMG submission 97039) | Agave microbial communities from Guanajuato, Mexico - Or.Ma.e | ecosystem: Host-associated > Plants > Phyllosphere > Phylloplane/Leaf | place: Guanajuato, Mexico | collected 2012-06-04 | reverse complement strand
GGTGTCTAGGCACGGTGTACCCCCCTCGGGGGGGGTACTCCATGCCTAGGCATCGTGTACCGGGGGGTATTCTGTGCCTAGACATGGTGCACCCCGGGGTACAAGGTGCCGGGGGGTAAGAGGTGCCGCTTACACCGGAATCCACGTGCCAGTTTGCAGGCATACAGTGCTAGTGCTGCTGTAAGAATGTCAATATTTGATCGATTTCACGCAAGAGACACATATGATGGATTTGAGCGGCTCCGTTGCGTTTTAGAGATATTCATGGGATATTATTCCTGTAGCTGCTTGATCTCCCAAAGGTGTTCGTTTTCTTCATATTTTTTTAAGGTCGTGGCTATTCGCCCGTCGGCGCAAATGCATGGAGACTGGAATGCACGTAATGCATTATAAATGGGAGGTGACTTGAACGCACGGATTCGAACCTTATACATTTTATATGGGGCAGGCGAGTGAATAACCACTTCGTTTTTAATGTTTTTCGAATTTATGTATCAAACATAAACACCCTGAAGAAAGGTAGCATTTTTTACGTCAATTGTTCACAGAAAAAACAAAACATCCGTTCCATGGAGTTCTACACCTGTTTTGGGTATGGAACGAAAACGGAGGGAGTACGTATTTTAGTTATTTTTCAAGATAGACTTATGCTCAGCCACATCAAAGGGAAGTTCTCGCTGAGACCTTTTAAATGATGTGGCTGAACTCAGATCTATCTTAAAAAACGCACTACCCCCGTTTTAGTTTCACACCCAATACAGGTATAGCATTCCCTAAAAAGGGTGTTTTGTTTTTACTGCGATTCAACCCGAGTTTAATCCTGAATTATATTATGATAATGAACGACATATAGACGCGTAGGTGAGGTTAGGTTATGTGCCTTGTGCTTCGTTTCTTTATCGCTGCGCTCGGCTATCATCAACCCTGATGTCATCTCCAGCGCAATCAGCTACCGCCGAAATGTAAGTGCCACAAGACTAAGTGAACGTTAGGCTTGCTAAACCAAGGCTATGTTAGGTTAGGTTGCGTATATTCTACCTCGCTCCACTTAGCGACTTGCTGTATTCATGAGAAAATTCCAAGTATCGAATTGAGTCATCAAAACCGCGTCAAAAAAAAATTGTAGTCCATTGTACTTATTTAGTTTCAGACTTCATTCGGGGGAAAAAAGGCGTATGTAAGTAGTCTAAAAGCTCTTTATGTCCATGCATTACTCGTGGCGCCTCTCCCCGCTAACAGCGTTTGCGGCTACAGTGTGTCCCCCTTTCTTAATTCTTACGGTCTTCGCCCTCCCTCCCCGCTCTCCTCACCCCTTCCCATAAACCACACCTCCCTTCTCGCCAATCACTATAATAAAATTGACCCCGTTCCTCATTTCTCTTTCCGTTATACGAAAACTCCCTTTCTCGTTTCCGAAGTCCACTCGAAAATTCTCGGAATCTTAACGCTTGTGCTCAACAGGTAGCCCACGTATCTCTCTTCCAGTATCTCTCTGAAATTGTGTCATAACAGCTGTTTGCAGTGATGTTACGAGGGTTATTGTTTTCGTGAGCTGTATCGGCCGATTGGACCGTAATTACATACAAACTCTCGATGTTAATCAAGCGTGGATAAAGTGCACCAACGTACCCAATACTCCCACACAACTTATCGCTAATCGCGAAAATATTGACTAGTCTTTTCCATTGACCGTCAAAAGGACAGAAGTTCATTCTGTTTCGGCAGTTAGCTGTTGTTGACTTGAACCTATCAGAAAGGAGTCTGTAACTAATTAAAAATACTTGAACGAAGAAAACGTAACAGCCCGTTAGATTCTCGGTTTAACGGGTAAGAGCACTGAATATTTTAAAAGCAGGTAATAACGAAACTTATGGTGAACTTACCTTAAGATTGAGGATTTCTTTTGGCGTTGACTGTACTAAAGCATGATGGAGCTAAATCGGTCGCCGATGTGGCGCCATGTGTTTTCTGGCGCCAGGATCATCCGGGGGTGAAACCAGGTCGAAGTTCGAAGCGACAGGTCCCCGTTGATAACGCGGGGTGGGGCGAGAAGAGGTTAGGATGTCCTGGAGGCGGAAAACTCAAATGTAGGTCACGCCGAGTTGCGGGCGAACTGACTGGTCTATGGGCCCGAGGAACTCTATACGGACTGGTCGAACACACGGTGGTGGCACTACGTAACGGTTTAACGGTCGCGAGGTATTTATTTACATTTAGTTAGCAGAATAGATCCGCCCCCTTTTGCTCCGCGAAAATCCACCGCCTTGTCGCAGTCTGCGCCGCTGAGCAGTCGCGCGCCGAATCGATGATAACGGGGGGGCAGAGGGGTGGGAGGGCCAAGTTTCGCTCTTCTCGCTGGTGTGGCGGGGTTGCGGAATGCAAACATGTCTTTGAGAGGGGCGAAGTTATGGCATGTTTTATTAGTGGCATCCTATTAACACACTGCTTCATGTAACCCCATCAATTTTTGATTAATAAGGAGTCGGCTTTTTTCTGACTGTTGTTATTATTATTTTTGTACGTGTACCGGTCTATGCGAGGGAGTACAAACTCTCGTAATACAGTGCACACTGACCGCGTATAGAGACGTAGTAGTCGCGTAATAGCCATAATAGTTGACGTATAGCCGTTACGCTCTGCCGTGGAATTAGTAAGCTCTACTAAAATCATTAGTAAATTCAGCGCAAATCTCACAAATCTGATCCGATTTGCGCTTATTTTACCAATTCTATTTCAGTAAGTACAGGCTCCAAAATGTCAGCGTAATAGAGCTAATAATTTAGTAGAGTACCCAGTAAAAACTAAACCCCGTTTTGGGGGATGCTATATCTGGTTTAGGTATGAAACTAAAACGGGGGTTGTGCGTATTTTGGCATTTATTCAAGATAGACCTATGTTCAGTCACATTAATGAAAAGCTCTCGCCGAGACGTTTTCAATGATATGGCTGAACATAGATCTACCTTGAATTTTGATAACTTGACCAGATAGACCTATGTTCAGTAACATCAGTGGAAAGCTCTCGCCGAGACCTTTTGAATGATATGGCTGAACATAGGTCTACCTCGAATTTTAATTACTTTACAAGATAGACCTATGTTCAGCCACATCAGTGGAAAGCTCTCGCCGAGACCTTTTGAATGATACGGCTGAACATAGGTCTACCTCGAATTTTAATTACCTTACAAGATAGACCTATGTTCAGCCACATCACGGTAAAGCTACCGCCGAGACCTTTTGATGGATATGGCTGAACATAGACCTATCTTGAAAAATAATCAAAATACGTTAGACCCCCGTTTTGGTCTCATACCCAAAACAGGAATAGCATTCCCCAAACCGGGGGTTTTGTTTTTACTGTGTACCCGTAACTTACGAGTTACTACCCCCTCAGAGCTCAAGTTTTCTTGAGAGCAGAAAAAACGTATTTCAATAAGGTTGAAAAGCTAAAAGATTGAGTTGTTTGCTTTACAAAACCATCTCGTCGCTCCTTTCGGTCGTAGGTAAATTAGCTTTTGTAGAAGACAACTTATTGGGCAGGCCTATATGGGACAGATTCATTAAAAGCAATTAACAGTCGTGGCCCTGAGCTTCCCTGTATCTACGTATTCCGCTATCGTAGATAGCCGTGATGACCTTAAAATGGAAACATGCAAAAAAGATAACTACCCATATTTCACATGAGATACTACTCTCATGCTACTAAACCCCGCTTAACTTCCACGCTCTCCGGGGTGGGGTGTTTCTAGGCACTACCTCCTGACGTGAACTTCGTCAGAATGAGGCTGGGTAGATCTTACATGTTAGCGGCTCCGGGGAAGGCGAGGTGTTACCCATCCGACTAGAATCAAAGGATCTCCGCGATTTTGCGAGACTGTCCACGGCATTTAATCGCGGATTTGAACGGGTAGCTGTCATGAGCGCCAAAAACCACAAGCGCCAACGCCGCAAGCGCCAATCCGTAACCGCCAAACAAGAAAAGTCGCAAACGCCAAAGGTCTTAACCGCAATACTAACCTTACCTAACCTAACTTAGCCCAACCTAACTTAACCTAACCTATACGAACTTTGGCGTTTGCGGACTGGCGCTTGCGGCGTTGGCGCTTGTGGTTTTTGGCGCTATCGAATGCCCCCCGCTTTGAACCATGAGAGTAGGGTGCCCCCTACTCTCATGTTTGAACTACGAACCTCTAGCTGAGTCTATACACCATCGCTAGATAACCCTGAGTTAAAGTCGTCCCCTAAAAATGACGATGCCGAAACCTAGGTAAAATGGACAAATAAAGATCAATTTATCTCTAGCAACATAGCAACGCTAACTCAACTCTCTTTACTGCTGTATGTTAGCGTTGCTGCTGCAACGATAGAGACATTTTTGTCGAACCTGAGTATATGGAATCGAATCATCGCTCCCATTGCGATAAGATTTCCCATAATCCAAACTCTCCCGACATTTCTCTCGTAAAAAGAAAGTCGGAGAGAAAGTGCGACAAAGTGGTCCTTATGGTAAGCTGGAGTGAGAGTCAGTCAGCGGACGATAAAAGAGGAGTTATCGATGTTAGTGCGGTGCAAAAATCATGCAGCGGGGGTGCGGCATCTTGGAGGGGGGTGCAGGAAGCCTCGAGCTGCCGGGCTGAATCGGTCGGGGGAAGGGGAAGCCGCACAGTTTTTGATGCAGGAAGTTGCAGGGCAGTCAGCGAGGACTCCAGTCAACGAAACCCTGAAATTAAGCGTATGTTTTTAAGATGATAAAAAGGAGTAAAAGAACATGGTTCGTTCGAATCGCCTAAACCACCCTGGTGACTGGTCACCGCCAAGTTTGTAAAATGCTGATTGAGTAGCGATCTCAAAGGACACCGCAGTGTTACATTCACCTATCTGGCTCCATATCATTGATTCCTCTCCAGAGGACTTGCTGTAAATTGTTTCGAAAGTTGAGTTACAACATACATTGATTGCTGTGACAATAACTTTCTTCACAACTTTCAATGCCCATCCGCATTGTGAAATCTGCATTTTCCGCTTGTTTTTTCGTGTCGCTAAAGGATAAATCACTTCTAATCCATTGTGAGTTACCTTAACATCGCCAAGCCTAATGCCACTTAGGTAATGCACGGGGAAAAATAGCAGTGGCAGCTAACGTGTTAATTAATTCATCAGGTACAAATAATTTTAGCAGCCATTGCTATTTTTTTAGCAGTGATTGCCTACGGAATATATAGCTGCTAAAATGTTAGCAATGGCTGCTAAAAATTAGCGACGGCCGCTAAAATGAATAGAACTTGGTATATCAATTACCGCGGTAGCTGCCACTAACTGTTTTTTGTTGGGTTTTTTGCGTGTCAACCTTTAGGTAAGGTTAAGTTAGGTTACGGTACTTCGCAGAGGCAGCAGCCTCAGGAAGTGTACGGAACCAGGCTTGGTGATAGCCTAGCGGAGCGGCAGTTGAGCGATGCACAAGTTACCTGAGCTAACCATACCAACGCTATCGTTCCCACAATTTCAGGCTGTTTTTGGGTGGAATACAAGATGTAGAAGGTGTTTCTTTTAAAATTTATTTTGTGCAGGTGCAGTGCAAATACGCCGCATGTGAAACGGAGCTACCCCATTGAAAGTGAAGGATTGAATCATGTAGATGCCTTTTAGCGATGGTTACTAACCGATGACGTCATCTTCTCAGGGTGAGTCGCCCCCTGTGTGTCATGGACTTACCCTGGATGACGTCATCATCTACCCCGATGACGTCACACCGTTTTTCCCGCAAAGACTGTCTACTCGCGCTGTCCCTCGTTCACCTGCCATGGACCCTATGGATGATGTGACGTAGGTTTCGGGAACTGGTTGAATGCAAGCAGATCCTTATATTATTCCTTCCTGCGCATCAGCACGTACGCCAGCCTCCCCCCCCTCCCCCGCCGCTTAGGCGCCCACGTTCCCTTTGTTATACACTCAGGTGAGCGGTAAACCGATCAAAACATTTGCTCTTTTTTAAAACAAAATGACTATTCACACGCTCCCCGATTTAAAATGTATTAGGTTGGTTTCCGTGCGTTTAAGTCGCCACCCATTTAAAATGCTTTAGTTTGGTTTCCGTGCGTTCAAGTCTCCTCCCATTTAAAATGCTTTAGTTTGGTTTCCGTGCGTTCAAGTCTCCCTTGTATCTTGGCGTGCGAATAGAACTGACCTTTTTTGTTTAAATAAACTTAGCTTCGATGTTCGTGAAAGCTTTACTAAGCTGCGTCATCGTTTTTCCTACTAGAAGGAACGCATTTTTATTGACTATTTTTTGAGTTACACAGTTTTGAAAGGAAACGTCAACTACTCCGGTTTCATCTGGAGACTTGACAAGTAGGGTAGCTGTCATAAACGCCAAAAACCACAAGCGCCAACGCCGCAAGCGCCAATCCGTAACCGCCAAACGAGAAAAGTCGCAAACGCCAAAGGCCTTCACCGCAATACTAACCTTACCTAACCCAACCTACCTTAACCTAACCTAACTTAGCCTAACCTAACTTAACCTAACTTGACCTAACCTATACGAACTTTGGCGTTTGCGACTTTTCTCGTTTGGCGGTTATGGACTGGCGCTTGCGGCGTTGGCGCTTATGGTTTTTGGCGCTATCGAATGCCCCCCGACAAGTAGACTTACGGGTTTGTCAATCACGTGATTGTTACGTCATTTTCAACCAACTCACAATCAGTAAGCTAACCGAGAAGCTAACCAAGTTTCTTTTGCCGGTAACTTACAGTCACAGCGGCTGTGAAATGCATCTATCTGTTTAAAGTCTCATGAAATACAAAATTCTCGGTCGCTGATTAGATTCTGATGAAGTTTTGATTAGATTATGATTATGGTTCTGCTCAGATTCTGATTATAATCGTCAGATTTTGATCAAGATCATTTTTTCTTACGAGGACTTAATTGCAACTCTCAGGACCTCCCGATACCTCGCAAAATTTTCTTATAAGATTCTCATTGCGCGAGTGCTCATCGGTAAAACTATGGTTCTAATCAGATTCTGATGAGAAATGGGCCGTTCTCCGACCAAGAATTGTTCAGGCTCTGAAAAATGCCATGGGATACTTTCAGTTATCCATTTACAAGTCCAAGACAGTCGAAAAATGCTTGCGTAAAACTGAACTTCTTTCAGTATCATGAAGTAATTCTTCAGTAGAAATAGCTAAAATACATGCTCAAATCGACGTACATCCCATTACTGGCCCAAGAGCCCGTAGTGATATCCATGAACATATGAATGAAGAGAATCCACACTAATCGATATCTCATGGATCCTCTGATCTACCAGAGACCAAATCTCCATGGTATTTCCGATTTCATCATGGACATTCATGATACGCATTTTGGACGCCCATGAAATTCATATGGATTTTTATAAAACCCATACGATTACCATGGATATCGATCGATGCAGTTGTTCGCCTTACTTGCATCATAACATCCATCCATCATGACATTCATCCGTGATGTCTAAGCAGATGATGAACTTGTGATGTATGTTTCCACGACTTTCATTTGGGTATCCAAAATGTCAATACTATAGATATCCATAAGGATATCCAGGGCTGCATTCGATAGCGCCGAAAACCGCAAGCGCCGAACGAGAAAAGTCGCAAACGCCAAAGTTCGTAACCGCCAAATGATGGGTAGGCCTATCATTAAATAGGTTAGGTTACGAACTTTGGCGGTATTTTTAAAGTCCCGTTTTTCGTCGCTACCATGCACGTGGTCTTGTTGTGAAGCTGTCCCCGGCAACGCGACGCGGCTGTAGATTGAGATGCGGTTCCAAAAAGGTCTCTTCGGAAACGAGAATACAAAACAGAAAAAAAAGAGTAACATCCGTTAGCATCACTGGCCTGTGAACTAAAGATGTTGGATGCATACCTCTCGTGTGTGTCCCCATCAAAGCGAACAATTGTGGCATATCCTTGGACCCTATCCGACCCGTCCCGACCCGTCGCGCACGGGCTGCAAAGGGATCCTCTGTTTCTGCCCTCTTTTAGGGATCACTTCTTATACCTACTGAGCGCAAAAAAGGAAAAAGCCAGTGATTATCGTTAAGATGTGGGCCAGGTAGGGTAAGAAGTTGAGGGAGAAATGAGCAGTTAGTCAGCCGAACAAGGAACGCCGTTTTATTTGTATACCTTTCGGAGTATTCCACCGTGAACATGTTTTACATCACTGTTGAAATAGATGCCACACGAACGAGGCCTTTTGTTACCATATTTATAAATAAAGGCGGCTCACTGTGTGCACTTTCGCGCAGGTCTTAAAAAATTTTAAGTGCAGTGGAAAAGTTTTGAAGACGTTGAATTGAACAGCAGACGTTTTTGTGGGGGGACTTCAACGAAAGTAAAAATTCTCCGAAGCTCCTAATTTTTATGCCAGGTGCGCACATTTTTTTGTTCTCTTTAAATATTTACGCAGCAAAAGATTTTGATACATATCCGATGAGTGGAAAATAAAAGATTGCTTTACGACGCACTGGGAAAATCTGTTCATTTAAAACTCTCTTTGTGTTATTGCGCCAAAATAAACAATTTGCTGTTTGTTTGCGAACAGGTTTTGAAAGTGCTTCCTTTTCAGGTTGTGAACAGGACCCCTAAATTTCTGAAATGACGAATTTTGAGTTCCTTTCGCACGAACAAAAACTCTGAAAATGCCACTTGAATTCACCAAAGTTTCATCGCACCAGCATGCCGACAAGCATTTTAGCTTCCTAAACGGTTGGGAATAGCGTTTTAATGAAGAAGAGTTCGGAGTTGAATAAGTAGCTCAAAGGGGAAAACTGACAACTCAAAAAAAAAAGAGGAAAACAGAAGACGTATTCACTTCCGGCAACGAGGTGACCTGCAACGAACTAGCAGTGCATAAGAACGGATATTTTAAATATGGGAGAGGGGGGGGGAGCGAGTGAGACAGGGACAGGACGTTTGATTCTCTGGAAGCGTGCCTTCTTCAGATCATTTCACGGTCCTCAGACAATTAAAATGTGATCACCTCGTGCGCGTGATGGCAGTACGGAAATATTACTAATCACTTTACCCACCTGTTAAATGTTATTGGAAGCCTATTTTGTTCCCTTGGAAATGTACAGTGGCTTTTTGACTCCTAAACAGGAGCAATGGGGGGGCGGGGACTGGGAGGGCGTAGCGTCAAATTTGTAGCTGTGATTCTTCTTTAAGTTAAACCATCTGGTCATGATCTTTTTTCTTCTCTGCAAAGATTTTCTTATTTTCTTTTCTGCAAAGAATTTTTTAATCCGAGAGTTGTGGTACGGTTATTAACCCACGCGCTTTTGATTTGGCAGGCCTTGGGTTCGATTCTCGCTCGCGGCCGGCCACCTTGGAAAGGTTTTCAGTGGTTTTTCTTCTCACTCTGGGTGAATACCGGGATGGTACCTCTGTAAATCGGCCTCTCACCTATTCTTCGTCTTAATCTCGCTCTTCATCTTAATGACCTCTTCGCTTCACGGTCGCTTATAACCTTCGCCGTTCCACAGCGACTATAAATAACAGAAAAACAAAATCCCTAGGACTGATTGAGTACTCTCATAGACTAAGTTCTTATTTTGCCAATGCAAAACCATAAGGTTGCCCATGGAGATTCCCTCATGGATAGCACCTTGCCTAATGGTATGGAGTGATTGATGCAGGGACATGTGAGGGTTGCCTTCCTTTTTAAACTGGTATGCTTTCACGAAAAAAAAGTGTGGCTCATCAGCCCACTGTAATTTGCACGAAATGTTTCAAAAATTATTTCGTAAAAAGAAAAATAATAATAATGTTTCAATGCCGATGGCATGTGGCTCATTGTCCAGAGTACAATATCCGCTACAGAGCGTATTAAATTACGTTATCTGTAACAGAAGAAAAGGAAGTGTGTTAATGAAACAGCAATTGACAGATGAAGCGCAAGATACCCTCACGATTAGGCGATCCCGCGTTCCACAACACGGCAGTAGTTGATACGGGCAGGATGGAACGCTCGGAACCCTCCAGAAGGGGGATGGAGAGCGAGAGAGACAGAGCGATGCGCTGTCGCGCCCGTATTTACATGTAAGACGGAGATGGTAACAGCAGTTCAAGCCCGCCCTGGGCCCGCCAGACAAGGACGGAAGAGGGTCGAGTCTGTGTTGTTGCTGCAGCAGTTACCGCAGCAGTAGCGGCGGTAGCAGTGACGCCGAGGCAGTCAGTTGTAAACTACCAAAGAACGTACGTACATACAACGCGACGGGAGTCTGTGAACGCTCTATTTGCGAAAGTTAGGTCCGGTCCGGTTCGGCTTGTGCTGGAAGCCAACAATGTTCCGTAAAGTGTTGTGATAGTGCTCAAAGATGTAACGAGTTATTTCCGCGACTGGAATTGCGACAGATCCGAGGGACTTTTGTGTGCAGTGCGAAGGACGGGTTTGAAGAAAGTGCGAGAAGTGGGTTTGTTTATTTGCGTGGAGTGGATGTGAGCCTAAACGGCAGTTAGTGGCACAGTTGTGTGTGTCAACTAAGTGTTTTAAAAGCCAATTAAATGTGTCTAGTGCCAAAGAAGTGATCAAATCTCCAAATGAAAATGGAACTCCCAACGGAAGGCCAGGTTTTCCCGGCGGAGAAAATTATAAAGAAACGTACAAGAAAGGTAGGTCCAGTGTTTTAGCCTACTTTCCAGACGACCAACCTCCATATTTTTCCCGATATTTTTGTCAAGATTTATTGTGTAAAGTAGACGATTTTTGTATGTTTCAACCCTTTAGTGACCGATTTCAGCTGTGGGCATGATTCTATTTTGGTGTACGCGTGATGGCGTTGTGTTGGCGGAGTGAGGTTATGTGCCAGAAGACGTCAAAAATAAAGACGTTCATGAAAACATTCTGCTTATTCTAACGCACATTTCGGATTAATTTTAATCCTACTTTGCTTGTTTTTAATTTAATTCAACTTCTATACCATTTTTGGATTGTGCCTTATACAGTGAATGATAGGTTATATGCTGTGGGAGAAAGTCTACAGGATATCACGTATATTAAGAACATTTTATTAAACTGTGTTTAAAATCGATACAAAATTACTAAGGGTGAAACATACATAATTAACACCTTTTTTTTTTTCAAAGAAAAACATTTATGATTTAAGAAGTTTTTATCAGTCTTGATTATTCTTACACTGTAACCTAGACATTTTGGTGTTTCTCTTTCAATTTGATTTTATTTTGCCCATATCGCATTACTCTTTCTTGTATTTAAGATTTATTTCAATTTATTCATTTGTTTGGATTGAGAACAACCCTTTTCTTTCTTCTACCGGTTAAGTGTTTGTTCTCAAAATTATTTGTGGTTGTGTTCTGATGTTTCTTTTATTGTTTGTTTCACAGGGAAAGGTTGAATATTTTGTAAAATGGCAAGGATGGGGTCCAAAGTAAGTTTAACGTAACTGTTTTCTGTAAATCTTCTTTATGAAATGTATTTACAATATTTACATCAAAGAAGTAACAATAAGGTGCCATTGTCAAAGAAAATCCTCAATTCATCATTTCAATATCTTATTAACTTAAGCATTACTTTGAATACAAATTTTTAATGATACGGATCATATGGCATGATTATGCTTGTATTGTGATATTAACAGACATTTTTATTTTTAAGGGATAATACATGGGAACCTGAGGAAAACATCCTTGATGTTCGTTTGATAGAGAGTTTTGAAAGGTGAGTAATGTTGCCATGTCATGATTCAAGCACCCATAATAATAACAATTTTTGAGTAAGTGTTAAATTAAAATCTTATTTCAGGGGGATCCGGTATGAACCTAAGAGGCCTAAAATTAAGAAAGAAACTTCCCGAGCATATAAGGTAAGTTAAGAAAATTCCTATTCAGGCTATTGCACTTGATTCTGAGATTTCTAGAACCCAACATAACTTGTACTAATTGTTCTTTCATCAACTTCTCACATGGTCTGTGCTCTGAATGTAAACAGGAAAGACGCAGTACTCATGCCGATACTGAAGATGCAGAGGAGACAGCAGAGGGTTACAGCAGTCAAGAAGAAGATGTCACAAGTACAAGTGCTGTGTCATCTGCTCCTTCAACAGCTACAACAACCACAACTACGTCTTCATCGTCATCGTCTTCTTCATCATCAGCTTCTAAAGTTAAGGAAGAAGATGAGGATGATGAGGAAGAAGAGGAAGAAGAAACGGAAAAGAGTAAAAGTGTTTCAAGTTAGTAGCATCAGCATATCATTTAGAAACGGGCTTTGCCAGAGCTGATCTAATCATGAATTCTTTTTGCAGCAAAAGGACCTGCTCCCACCTTATCCGCCACTTCAACAAATTCCACTAGTACAACAACTACATCTTCTACCTCTGTGAGCCTTCCTGCTAAATCGCCACAACCTGCCAGTGACCAGAAAGGCAGTGGTGAGGACCATTCTGCAGCATCAGCTGCTCCCGTACAATCAAGGAGGGATCGAGACTCAGTAGGCACTAAAAGGACGGCAGAGGTGCTGTCGAAAGAATCAGGAAAGATTGGAGTCACTATTACCACGAGCAGTCCTCCGCCTACCAAGCAACCCAGGTTGCAAAACTCAGGGTCTGCCTCTGATACCAACACCAAGGAAAGCAGTAGTACAGTAAGTCACTGAAAATTCTCATTGTTGCTATTGTTTTGAGATTTAGACAAATAAGGCTTTTTTTCACAGAATTTAATTTCGCTTTACCGTAGAAGCGCGGGGTTGTGTACTTTTTTTTTAATGTACACATTACCCAAATTTTGAAAAATAGTCCTGAGAAGATAACAATATTGTAATGTTTGCAAATTTACGGTAAATTACATCCCCAATATCATGGAGAAATTTTTTAAGCAATTGCCAAAAACACCTTCACACTCAGGATTTTTAAAATTATGATGGTATTTAAATTATAAGTCGTGAAATATGATTACCCCTCTTCTACCATAAAAATTAAAACGGATGATTTTGCCGTTCAATTGTCAGTGCTTAAAGTTTTATAACTAAACTAGCGGCTATTGAAACGTTTTTGTAAGTTGGAATCCCGTTTTATTAGGTTTGTCACGAGTTTGAATCAATCACAAATTCGCCGTGGGAGATCGGAAAAATTTGCATTTTTTCAGAAAATGCTAATTTTTGCCTCCTCTCGCAGCTTTGCCATTATTACCAATCATCTCAGGATTTACATTCGTTTCTTGTCTACCCTAGTGTATCGTAACAGCTAGCTCTGAACTTTCTTTGAAATGATTTACTCTGTAGAATGTATTTGAGTTATCCACCATGGAAATCGATCGGTACAGTTCGACTAAAACCTTGAATTTTCCACGTGTTAGTCTGGGATAAACCAAGGTGAATCGTAAAACCAGATTTCTTGAAGTGCTGCGATCCCATCCACACAAATCAACCTTGTTTGACCCACTTCAAACGATCGTTTAGCAGCCAGCTCGCTTGGTACGGTGCATGTAAATAAAAAAAAATCCACATCAAGGCGGTCTAAAAAAAAAGAATTTTTCAAAACATTTCACCAAATTTCAAGCCTTGTAGTTATTAACACCTTTTAAATTAATTTTGAAACATTGCTCAAATTGGTTTTAGCGACGATGCGGGAGGGTAATTACGCAAATAGAAGTTAACATTTCGTTAAATGTTTGAAGCGTTCTAAGATCGTTGATCTGTTAACTCACTACTGCCCAGCGTTGCCGTTCGGAAACGGAAAAAAATATTTTAGAGGATCTTCTCAGCTGAATATTATCACAATTTTAAGAATATCACCCCTCTGGAAACCTAAAATTTAATAATTTAGGCATTTTTCAAAGCTTAAAATTGCGTACTTCAATGGAAATAATCCCTCCAATTTCTCTTAAGCTGAATATCACCCGAAATACTTTGAGCTGTCTTGGGTTAAAGCGACGGAACTAATGAGTGGTGATTCTTGCAGACTCCCGCAAGGAGAGCTTCTGAGACAAGCTCGACGGCCGCTGCGCCGAGCCCAAGTGCTGCGTCCAACCAGAACCAGGCGAGCGTGAGACAGGCAACCCTGGCGAGGGTGAGGTCGCCGCCGCCCCAGGTCCCGGCCATCGCCCAGCCAAGGGCGGAAGCCACCACCATCGCCCCCGTCACAGCGCCCTCTCTGTCTACTCCCCAAATAAAACAGGTGAATAAAATTCGCATTTCTCTTCGCTTTTTTTAACGTCTCCGAAACTGAGCTTGCCGATCAGTCCTGTAATGCCCCAAGTTTTTGCTCAAAAGCGCAAATGTGTGATCAGGCACTCATCAAATGTCCGCCAAACGAATCAGTCTCTGATCAGTTTTTTTTGACATTTGATCGGTATCTGATCAGAATCGAATCAGTGCCTCACCAGAATCTGATCAGACCCTGATCAGGCCTATTAGGTTTCTTTGCACGGGAATTTACGCGGCTTTTTTAAATTCCCGCAGATTTTTTAAATTCCTGTTTATAAAGCGACTTTTGATTGAATAAAAATCATGTAATATTAAATTTAATATTAGAAAGCCACTTTTGACTTCGTAAAATTACGATTTTTTTAATTTTTTTTTTATTATTATTTTTTTTTATTGAGATTCAAGAGGTCCCTTGGGACTAGCCCATTCTTAGGATAATACAAAAATATTTTTCTAATTTAATTTACTATTTTTGAGAGACGCGAGTTCTGCGAGGATGATTTTTACATTATTACGTTAGTGCATTAAATAGATTGCTCTAGGGCTAGTTTCGCTGTTTCCAAAAGACATCGCTGGTAATGGGTTAATCGTGGCGCTCAAATGCATTTTCTGGGGTAGGTTATCAATCCGCAAGTCCTTCTATGTCAGAGCTGTTCGCAATCCTACTCAAATATTTATTCAACGACGAAAATATATTCTTGGTTTGTGCATTTTAAACAAAAGTACAGCGCAATGTAGAATTTACGGTAGTCAGGTCTGAAATACCCTCTATACATCGTATACCCAAAATTTTTTGCCGTTGTGTTGAAAGTAAGAGCTTTTTGAGCACGATTACAGTATTCGTTGTCAAGTGGTTAATTAGTTAGCGTTTGCTCAATCTAGTGACAGCGGCAGGTTCTTGTTAAAATTTAACAAGGATTCGAAAACCTTGAGAGAACTTAGATTAGGGAATGCGAAAGTCCCTGTCTATCCTGTGTAATAAACATTTCAAAATAAGTTTTAAAAAATACGGCCTCATTTTTTGCTGAAAGCAAGAGTTGTCCTGGAAGATCTTTTAAAAAATATCAATGGCGGATTTGTTGAAAATTAGAATTTTGAGAGCACGGTTTGTTTTTCTAAATCGCGAGCTAGCAATGACTTTGCCTTTGAAGTTGATAAGGCAATCTTGGCAGGTTCTTGAAAGACTTGGAAAAAAAATCCCGGCTTTGGATTTCCATAGCTTCAGGTCACCCTGGAAAACCTCTATTTTTAATTTAAAATACGACGTCATCCGAGCCCAAATCGACAGCTTGACCCATTTTGATTAACATTTTAAAAAAATATCGACCCAAAAATTTCAGCCAGTCCGATAAAAATACGGCCTCTCGAGCACAGTTAGCAATAAATATTTGGGTGTGTTCATTGACCAGACTGCCCCATTTAAAATGTATTAGGTTAGGTTTTCTGCGTTTCACCTCCATTTTCACATGCATTGGACTGGTTACGTGCGTTGAAGTCTTGAAGAGCTGGTGTGTGACTGGAGTGTTGTTTTGATCAGGCGACCGTGGCAGCTTCTTCGACTTCGCCGGCCGCGCAGGCAGGCCGAGCTGAGGCGGGGGACCGCAAGGACGGACCGCCCCTGTCCCCGCATCCCCCGGAACAGAACTTCCGGAACACAATCCAGTTGAGTTGCACGATCTCTGCCAAACAGCCCGGCTCAGCATCGCCGCCGCTCCTCAATGGCCATAACAACAACAACAACGTCGACGAAGACGATAAATCCCGGCCCCCGTTGCTAGTCAGCCAGGTTATGTCGCGGGGACCAGAGTACTGGCTGGCCCGTAACCCTGTCGCGGACCAGGTCTTCATTACGGACGTGACCGTCAACCTTTCTACCGTCACGATTCGCGAGTGCAAAACTGAAAAAGGATTCTTCAAAACCCGCGATGACGATAGAAACCATGCGGGAGGAATCATGTAGGGAGCCGTTCCATTAAAGGAACGGGCGGAGAGTAGGGGCGGGTGCTAAAAGGGGACGGTGGGCTTTCATGCGGTACCGAAAATGTTGTACCGTATTTAATTGTAGATAAGACGCACTTATAAAGCGGGGTGCGTCCGTCCTATACACGGGTATGCTCAAACTCAAAATTTAGTGCCTCTGGAATAGGGCGTCTAAAATCCAAGTGCGTCTTATCTGCACATACGGTATTAATGCCCAGTGCACTTATTACATCATTATTTAGCAATAATAATAATACACCATACACGTTCGAAATCGGAAGGAAACCAGTATTAGCATATTTTTTATTCCCCGCACCTACGTTAGTGCATAGTATTTTAACAAACTTCGGAGATTTCTACTAAGTGTGTCTTATTTTTTTGAGAAGGATGAAAATTTGGACTGTGAGAACAAGTGAGTTTATCCTACGTTTGAAATAACGTAAGTCAATCTATCAGCTGCAAGCTAATCATAGATCACCATTTTAAAGGGTTCTTTTAGAGGTTACTTCTGCCTTGTTCATGGAATAATTTATACGTCATTTCCCATAGCCATGCAGGGCTGAAATTCTTGTTGCTTGGTATCATTATTCTGTTTACTAACGTTATTATTGCTTTACAATATCGTCGCAAACATATGCCGCTCTTGTTGCGTCCGTATTCTCAACCTTGTTTGGTACAGAGAAGCTGGAAATATTCTCCGGTGTCTTGCCGTTATTTTAAGACAGTCAGCATCAGAAGTGTGACAGTATGGGCAGCAGCCGTAGATAACGTTAACTGTAGGGCGGGGAACGCCATACGACACAAAGATAAGGATTCTAGACATATTGTATTAAAGGTTCAATTTTTAGAGATCTCCGAGACGTTGTGCCTTTAAATACCGAAAATCGTGACTGCTTGAAAACAAAGGCGTCCCTTTCCAAGACCTGCCCCTCGAAACCCGTGCGAATACCTACTGACGTACTATTCAGTATTCCTCTTTTGTTGTGATGTTAAAGTAGTGAGAAACGTTATGGTTCAAGGCAAAAAGAGTTTCTTGGTAGCTTCTTTTTTTATGAAAGGGATCATACACGCTTGTACCTGTATCATGATTTTCTTCTCGTAATTGTATGGTGATTGAATCTGAGCTTTCTGGGTTTTCAGTTACAGACCTATATATTAAAATGAATTGTGTATAGCAGGCATAAACTAGAAGAAGCCTTCGTTGTAAGTCGCGTAACTGTATTGTCACCCTATAGAATTTGGGGAAATCGGGGAATTTCAAACCCTGACTTTGGCGCAATCTAGCGGCGGCAACACGAACTGAGGGCTGTATCATAAGGAATCGCAGGGATGTCACAGGTCAGGAAAGTCAGGGCAAAAATAGTTGTTCAGGAAAAACGCCTGCAAAGTCAGTAACATTTTCTATTTTGACCTAAATATATCAAAAACTGTCCTTTGGTTGTCATCGAGACGGTTGATAAACACGAGACACTGGTATTCTCAAACTTTTTTCGGAGCTCGACGGGCGAACCGCAGAAAAAATGATCGCATTGGGTCAGGAAAAGTCAGGAAATTTCCAAAGTAAGATCTTGTGACAACCCTGAATAGGTCGTTCGTTTGGGCTGCTGCCGCTAGATGCCGCCAAATTCAGGGCGTGGGATTCCTCAGTTTTCCATCGCCCTATCGCCCCCTCACCTCTTTAGGGGAAATGGGGCAGCGCCTTGTTCCGCGACTGCCTTAATATAGCACTCTGGACTGATAGTACAGCCTTATTGTAATCAACTCTCCACTCGAGACGAGCGGTGATTGGACTGCAATTTACTGGGCTGCAACTCTTGAACTGTGGCAGAACGGCGTTACATTTGACTATATCCTGTGTCTAAAAACTTTTAGGATCGGAAAGCTTTCAAGTTGCGGTGAGCTTGCGTCCAGCACAGCCGAGATCAAAAGCCGAGAGCCTCTTTGTCTTCTAAAGATGGGGGACTTTGCATCGCGGCTGTAGTTGCTGCTCATCTCATTCGGCCGTTTCCTGTCCTGTATTTACAAAGACGTTATTTTTTCCGGCCCCCCTCCCATCACAGACCGGCCGTTTTATATTGTAACGGCTCGAAGTGCCTCAGTTACATGACATAGTTTTAAGCGATTTATTTGCTTCAATTATCCTAGATTCTCGAATTGGACTTCAGATTTGATAGAAGCACCAGTGTATTAACTTTTAACTTATCTTCTTTCCGCTTGACTTTTTTGGAACAATGTGAGAGGACGTGTTGAGGAAATCTTCTGAAATGGTTATTCCAGACCCCCTTGGTTAAAAAAGTCTTTTTCAGGTTCTTGTGGAATGTACATGACTTTTTCAATCTTTTAGGTGGATCTAGGTCATGGACGTGTTGAAATATCCTTAAATGGTCATTTCAGACTCCGTTGATCTTAATTTTCACAGGTTCTTGTGGGATGTACATGACTTTTTCACACTTCTAGATGGATCTAGGTCATAGACAATAATTTATGTTATGTACACTCCGCATGCCCCTGTGCATCCTTTGAATGTACAATCTAGGCCCAAAGTAGCGACTTGGGGTTTCCAAGGCCCTTTTTTTTCGGAGCATGGCACTTTGAGGAACCATGCTTATACGACGCGAGTACTGAGCGCCAACTAGAAATTGCGTAAACGTATTTCTTTTATTATTATTATATTATTAAATCATTAGCAAATCTCTTTTTTTTCTCTCTCTTCCTTAAGTATCAAAAATGGCTACAGAAACCACTCGCTACCTTTGCTGCCGACTGTACTTATCAGCTTTCAAGTGTGTTACACACTATCATCAAGACAGCTGATAGTTGATCGTCAGCTCATCTAATTTTTCACTTCCATTCCGATTCTCATCTTAACTGACAAAAATCTATTAGACCAAAAGAAAAGAGTGATACAACCTGTTTTTACTCGTATATATTCGTAGATTCGGGATTGTATGAGCTTGAAATCGCATTTTTCAGATGAACACTTTATTCTTGTACTGAGGAAAGAAAAACTTTTCAGTAGATCGAGATATTAGAATAGTAAAACTTGTGAATTTCCCCCACTCTCGGTTTTGTCCGTAGTTTGGCATAACTTCTCTGTTCTTCGAACGTGTATATATTTTGAAGGTTTCCTTCGAGGGATCGTTCGTAAATCCTCCAAGGATGTCGAAGTGTAGGTGGAGCACTAGGGCAATCCTGTCTCCGGTATCTTTCTCAAAAGATATTATTTAACACTCTTGAGGATACTTGTACCGCCTCAAGTGAAGTGCAAAGATCCTCATGCTTCTACACCGGATCGATATTTTTTTGAGCGGAAAAGGATGCGGAAGATATCGGAGACCTCTCTCCTTAAGTGGATTGCAATCAATTTATTTCATTGCCCTTAACTCTCAAGAAAAGCTAAAAATGACCATTAGTCACAAAGAAGGAAAAAAGCAATCAATTTTGGACCCATATCCGTTGATTTCTACCACCGGCAGTACTCATTCAACTGCTCTCACGATTTTGAGACGAATTCTAGAATGGTAGTACTACCAGCCGGTCCCCAGTAACAGGTACCGGGTACCGTAATGAGACTTGGCGGTTTCCAAGAAAGGACCACGGTTTACCTCACGAGATACCCACTCTTAAATTCGTTACGGTCTTAATTTTTAATAATATGAACTCAAAGCCACGCATGAGGGAAAATTCTTGCCATCAAGTTACCAAATCAACCTGTAATTACGTTTTCATTAGTGTCGTATTTTTCCGTTCTGAGAGATGTGAGTATTTGAATTTCGCTAAGCTCCACCTCGCCAGATCATGAAGAGTCCTCTGTTTCCTTACAGTTTTATTCTGTTTAGAAAGAAAGCTCCGAAATGTTTTCAGTTTGTTTTTTAGATGCACTGTTTTAAACGGCAGATTTTTGTCTTTTTAAATGACCGGTTTTATGGAGGCATTTTTAACATAAAGCGCTTGCAAGTGTTGGCCGAAATCTCATTTGTACCATTATTACTCTTACCACTATATTCTTAATTTTAAGTCTCGACGTCGACTTCGCTGTTTTACTCTGATGAATGAATACTATTTATTTTCTCTGCATCGTTAAATGTATTTGTACAGACACTAATAATATTTAGTTTTTCAGACGGTACAAGAAAGTCTGGATTGCTGAGGTCCAGGGTTAGAAACTCCAGTTCCGCATAAGTGTATCTCATGTTAAAGCCTTCAGATGTTGTATAGGTTTGTGTCTTTGATTAAGCGATTTATTTTGTGCTGCGGTGTGTCTTCTGAAGGTACATTTGAGGTCTGTTTTGAAAACGAAATCGCGAGAAATGCAAAGCCGATTTTGGTTTTGGACGTTGTTGGTGAACGTGGTTTGCCGCGAAAACGTTGTACATTTTATTGCCACCGCCGGGTATGAATTGTTATTTGTTTATAGAGTTGAAATCCGTTATACAGGGACGAATGATTTGGAGTGTATGTATGGAATATCATTTTACATGTTTGTAAGGTTCTGTGTACGATAGTGTTGAAGTAATAGTGTACAGTACACTAAGAGATGAAGACAGACTTTGATTAAAGAGGCGTAATAAGAATCAGAAAGGAAAAAAAGTGTTTTCTTGAATTATTTTTTACCATTTCTTATGCATCCTTGAGACTGACGGCTTTCTTTTATGTTTTCCACTGATGATAGTGGTTTACTTTACTGACAATGAGTTGCAACCTGAACTTGCTTATCGATATTTTATTTCCTCTTAGGCTGGGTACTACTTCTACGCACAGGGACCCGTGTGAAGATAAGACTTAGCGATTCCGAGTAGAGATACAGTATTGCCAAATTTCGTTACTTGGTAAAATTCAACTATAATTAACTCGAGAATCATGAAAACTTAGCGTTTACTTTGAATTCATAGCACTCAATCTTAGTTCTCCAAGGACGTGTTATTTTAGCAACAAACAGGTTATCGTTCAAATTTAACGATGACCCGAAATGGGGTAAAAACCGACAAGGAATAGATTTTTCTTATGTAAGTATTGTTTTCGAAGGTCTGTTTGACATTTACGTGTAAACAGACAGAAAATCTTTTTTTTTAATTTTTTTGGTACATGCTTGTCAACTTTCAGGAGTATTATTGGAAAGAAAAATGCATCAATAACTAGGAACTTCGGGAATAAAACAAGAGGTCGTTCATCAACCTTCTTTATTTCATGATACATTCAACTTTGATAAAATCCTTTTAAAACGTGATTCAATAACTATGTTCTTCCAAAACAACTTACGACTAAAATGGAATGATCAACACATAAAAACAGCCTTAAAATATAACTTTGGATAATGGATCTACCCTATTTACAAGCAAATAAAAATAGAATTTGTACTTTTTAACGTATTTCTCATTATCTGCTCAACCTCCACAAAAATATTATTTTTGTTCAGGCACTACTGTTTCTGTTTTGTATCACAATCTCCTGGAATGACGGCCTATTTCATTTAAGTAGAATACACCATACAAAAATATTCTTTTGAACTTTCCGCCCTCACGCCAACAGAATAACGCACTAACAAAGAGAAGTCCCTGTAGCCACCATGTAACATGAAATACTAAGTATGTTCAATATTTTGACAAAAAAGGCACTAGCAAAAAAAGGCGCCTATAAATTTTAAAACATCTTTTCAAGTCTCATTTATTTATTTATTTTAGAATCATCGCCTCAAATCATTTTGAGATGTATTCTCTCAGTCACCTGCCTGAAAGATTGTGAAAACAAAATACACCAACAAATTTAAATTATTAAAACTATTCGACATTCAATTACATCGCATATGAATATACTTTTGATCGCTCAATGTAATTGAGTTTAAAACTATTCAGTAGTTCCTTCAAGCTGAAACACACATTTTGCCTTCGGACTTCTGTTACATTCCGCCTGGCAAGTAAATCTGTTAAATATTCCTAGGAATTTCGTTTCATTGTACCGACGCAGCATTGATAGCATAAAATCTGTTAAAGGTAAAAGGAAAAACAAATATACCACGTATCTCAGTTTTCAAGATGTATCTATCACTACATCTATGGAAAACCCCTTAGGTAAGAACCATTTTATTGTTTGATATATCTTGAAAACTAACAACATGTGTTTTCCGGTTTTCCTTTAAAGCCGAAACAGATATATCTGTCAGGGACAAGAACAACTACTTCAAGTCTAAAAGGGACTTTATATCACAATTATCCTAATTTGGGATAGCGTATATAGTGGATTACTTGAAACTCCGCAGTAGTCGGTGATACACACCACCACCAAACTAAATCTACGCCACCTACGAGAGGTTTCAGCACCCTTTCACTAGTTCCTTAACACTAGAAAATAAAATCGGTTGCTCGGAACTCCGAGCCAGTCAAACTTTGAGACAGGAATGCAATAGATCGATTTCAGTCTGTTTATAACTTGGTTTTCTGGGATTCTTCGGCGATCGACGGCATAAGAGACAACAGGGGCTCTTCTCCGTCTATCTTTAGGAAAGTGTGGTTGAGGAGGTCGGCGGCTGACGCTCGCTCTCTGGGGTCGTACTTGAGGCAGCTGTCCACGAAGTCGTGGCCCTCCTCTGAAAGAGACGCTGGCACACCAGGGGTTTCGCCCATGCCCACTTTGAACATCACCTGCAACGCGACACACATATTTTTCAATGATATTCTTGATTTACTCCATGGAAGGCGCCGTTTTTATTTTTGTTTTTATTTTTTTTATATATTTTTTTTAATTTTTTTTTTTTAGGAAAGCCGCTTTTTTTTTGCAGGATTTTTTTAAATGTCGAACAAACGGACAGCATTTGAAATAATGAATCCCTTCCAAAAAAATACGTAACTCAAAAAAAGAAAAAAAAAAAAAAAGAAAAAAAAGG
>Ga0058701_10000663_pt1 | contig 23072 bp, 17 predicted proteins | sample AgamicOrMae_FD_97039 | JGI IMG/M metagenome (GOLD analysis project Ga0058701, IMG submission 97039) | Agave microbial communities from Guanajuato, Mexico - Or.Ma.e | ecosystem: Host-associated > Plants > Phyllosphere > Phylloplane/Leaf | place: Guanajuato, Mexico | collected 2012-06-04 | reverse complement strand
TGTTTCAGAGCCTCAAGTTGTTCTATTGGTTGCAAACTATCAACTCAAATCAAGACAGAACTTTTCACGAGCTAGCAGAATGCCGAGTGGCAATTAATGTCTGTTGAGGTTAAATAAGAAAAGAAGTTTATTTCCCATCTCAATCAAAAATTGCAAAACTGATTCATAGCAGCCATTTTATAATAATTATCTCATGAAAATGGCCCCCCTAGAAGAGAGATTTGATAATCTAGGTCAACTGCTAGATGACGAGCAATTGATAAATGGCAATATCAATAATGACGAACAAGTCACAACAACAACAAACTCAAGCAACTGGACAACTATCACAGTGAGCGAAGAGGAAAACGCAAAACAAAAGGACAACATCGTTTCCTCTAAGGAGGTTGTCCCTAAGGATACCTCTCGTCTTGTCAATGATGTCAACGGAGATGTGAAGTTGAGCAGAGAAGATAGTAGAGATTGTGCTCCGGTTGAGCAAGTGAAGCAGAATGGCTTCGATAAGTCTGTGCAACAGTCGAAGATGGATGAGGCCAACAATGACTCTGATTCAATGAAATTTCCTTGCAAGTTTGAAGACCATTTTTTGAGGGCCAATCCCAAATTTAAGCATGACATCGATATGGATTGTTCGCACCCCGATAAGAAGAAAAGAGGATCAACAAATATGAGCCACAGTTCTGATGGATCGGACGAGGAGGAACAGCCTACAATCTTGGAGAGGGCTGCAAAAGTGATTCCGGGCCTTGGTGTGATTCTTGCTCTATGTGCCTCATTTTCCCTTGGAACTGCTGGGATGCTTGTCAAAATGACCCATTCCGTCAATGGTGTTCAGGTGGCCGTCTTGAGATCTCTGATACAACTCGTGATCTACACGGTTATCATAATTATTAGAAAATTGTCCCTATTTCCGGAACGTGGCGAGTGGCTGCCAGTATTTGGACGCGCATTCCTCGGCGCAACCTCCATGTGTTTCACCTACTATGCTCTCAATTTGATCCCATTAGGGGACGCAACAGCTATAAGGTTCTCCTTGCCTATCTGGACACTTATTATAAGCTATCTATTCCTTGGAGAATCGTGCCAGTTTTCCAAGATTCTTGCAGTGTTTGTGGCCATCCTCGGGGTTGTTTTAATTGCTAAGCCCGATGATTGTATTTATCTATGGCATTTAATTGTGCGAAGTCTCGGCTTCGAGAGTGCCGAAGAATTCAAGATACACCAACACGAGCACGAGGAAGCTCGGGAACACGAGCTGGAGGAGCTTGAAAAATTGGCAGATATAGAACTGCATAGCCATAATGAAACATCTCCAATCGAATATGAAAATCCACCTGAAGAGGAAACTTCAGACATAGAGCTGATAGCGATGCAGACAAAGCTCTATAACCACCACTCTAATCATTTCAATGAAGCGGAATTAGCTGCAAGACATCTCAGAGGCTGTCTACTTGCTCTAGCCTCTAGTATTTTACTTTCACTCTCGCTGATAGCATTAAGATTGGCTAAAAAGACCCCCGCCGAAGTGACCATCTTCTGGCTGTCAGTGCTTTCTGTTGTTATCGGTAACATGCTCTTGATCGGGCTCAACGAATGGAGCCTGCCAGACAATTGGCGAGACGTTTTCTTCATACTCCTCAATGGAATTTGCGGTTCAGCTGGACAGTGGTTTATAACGAGCGCCCTCAAGGTGGAGCAATCAGGAATCATTGCCCTGGCGAGGACTTTCGATATTGAGGTTGCCTTTTTGTATTCGGCATTCTTGTTGCGAGAAACAATAAGAACCACGAGGTAAGTCTCATCTCATATCGCTTCAGTTCAACCTTACAGAGACGAGAACAGGTGTTAATCAACATTCTTCATTTCTCTTCAACTTTCAGCATTGCGGGCGCAGTCCTGGTCTCATTAGGAGTTGTCATCGTTGTCGTTCCCAGATGGCTGGACTGTTGTGGAAGTAGCTCTACAAAGAAGGAGGGAAACACTGACGAGCCATCGGTGGGGCACCGAGCTTCAGATTGCAAGGGACTCGGGCAAGATCCGAAGTCAAATTTTGAAGATTGTAAGAATTTGAGAAACACTCCAGTTAATGTGGTTCAAAAGCAATGAGTGTGATGATACACAAGTCGAATTGTGTTTGGGCATGCGTCAAGACAATAGAAATAGAGAAGCTATGCTAACTTGATCAAACCTATCGCTGATCGCCCATAGGCACACCGCTCGCATCAGGGCAACTCTAGCGGACAATCAAATGTTCATCTTGTAATTCCTATTAGCAGATAGGACAAGCTTCACAAAGATGATCAGACAATAAAATGATGTCTCGCCTCTTACCGAAAGTTGTTATCCCTCGAACTGACACATGAGACCTCGCCACCAATGTTTTGTTTCATTATTGCAACGATTCAGAATCGTGTGCACCAATGGTAAAAATGCTCATTGCTTTGAAGCTCGCTTTCCGAAATTGCACTTTCCAATGGACAGGGAGATGAAGTCAATCGTTTTTCCACTCTGCGGGTGGAGGAAAAAATACTACAAGCTGAGCGCGTGTTCAGCCACTAATGGCCAATTTCCTCAACTTCACCTACCAATGGCTCGAATTATCGTTTGTTAAAGATCTTTTCACTATCTTAGGGAATTTAATCTGATTGAAATCAGATGTCCTAGCAAAAATAACATTCATTCAGAGAAATCAACCAACCCAAAGATCATCAAGTCATCCCTCATCCAGATTTGATTCAACCGCTCTAGTGTTACGAATTGATGAAAAATCAAGCCCTTTTTCCTTTAAAGTTAATTACAGTTAACCTTTCCAGCAAATATCCAACCTAGCGGTTCCACTGAGGGATTCACTGTTCGCCCAACAAAGTTTTGGGACTCAACAGAGATCGAATAAGCATCTTTCAAGCCTTGCACCTATGAGAGGAATCAAATTACTGCTCAGGTTCCATTGTGAAAACGCCCAAGAAAGATAATGATGCACCATAAAAGGACCGAATCACAAGTTAACAGACTGAATGATGTTATTATAATAGGAGCTGGATTGAGTGGCTTAAGCGCGGCAAAAGTCTGTCATGATAAGGGCCTCAAAGTTCTCGTATTGGAAGCACGGGATCGTGTGGGAGGTAGGACACTCTCAGATGAAAGTGGCTCCGACCTCGGTGGCTCCTATTTCATACCAGAGCATCGTAATTTGTTTAATTTGATTGCCGAACTTGGACTGAAATGTCTAGCCGATGTCCCTGCCGAGATAGGTGGAGTACCTGTTTTCTACAGCAACGAGTCAAAGTCTAGATCCAGCTGCGAAGAGGGGTCCCATATCCCGTTTGCCAGCAAGTTCAATATACTAGTGAAACTAGACTACCTCGCCATCAAACGACGCATCAACGAACTGTGTGCTCAAGTAGATCTTAGTGAACCTTGGAAAACAAAAAACGCCAGTGATTTAGACTCGATATCATTCAAACAATTCATAGAAGACAACTGTTATACAGCTCAAGTGAGAGAGTTTTTTCTAAATTTCATAACACCTATCAATCTGACAAATGAAGCTGAGGACTGTTCCTTGTTGTTTGCGCTATGCTTCATTCGTTCATGGGGAGGCGTGGATCGGTGCATCGGTATAGATACAACCGGCACAAGTCGAGTAGTTGGTGGCTCACAACTTTTATCCAAACGTCTCAGCCAACAGATCGGAGAAGAGCGAGTGTTACTGAATAGACCGGTGCATACAATCGACCAACAAACCAATAGTGAATACGTTGTTGTGATAACGAAGGACGGCAATCGTTTTGAGGCCTCTAGGGTGATTGTCGCTTTACCACCTAATATGCAAACCAGCATAACCTTCATGCCTAGTATTCCATTAAAATCTCAGCTCAACCATAGGATGCCGGCCGGACTCTGTACAAAGGTGATTTTATACTACGATCGGGCCTATTGGTACGACAATGGATTTAATGGACACTTAATGGTTCTCCACCACGGACTAAAGAAAGATAATAGGAGGAGTTCTAAGACTTCTCGCTCGAATATATGCAACAATTTCAGTAGTAGTACCGGTAATAGGAGATCTAATGAATATAGAAGGAGCATTTGCAAAACTTCTTCATCTTCTGAGAAAGATCTGGACAATATGCATGCATCCACTTGTTCGCTGCTTACGCTAAATCAACAGCAAGTAGGTGCTAATGCCCAGTTAGCTGAAGACCGAATTCCAAATCCCATGCTGAAGGAAACGAAGGAAAACCTCTATCCTCACAGCGGGCAGCGTGTCTTGGATGAGGGTGATTATTGTCCCATTAGCTTTGCCGTACCGGACTATTCACAAGGCCAACCTTCGCTGATAGCCCATGTTTGTGGATCAGCGTGGATAAGATACCACCAGATTGAGAAACAAGAAGATAGGATTTCGCTTGTGGCTAAGAGTTATGCAAACATTCTACACCCGCAGCTAGCCGAGCCTTTATCGTACAAAGAACTCGATTGGGTAAGCGAGGAATATTCGAGGGGTGCTTATACAGCGATAATGACACCTGGAACGCTCACAAAATATGGTCGAGCACTAAACTCGCCCTTCGAGAAGGTTGCATTTGCATGCACGGAATTATCTACATATTGGCCCGGAACCATGGAAGGAGCGATAAGGTCAGGTCGTAAGGCTGCTTTAAAAATCCTCAAAGATCTACAACGTACGGACCTAGATGATGAGGACATCATCGATGACGAGGAGACTGTGATCCAGACAAGCGAGACTTTCATTGAAAGGCATTCTCGAAAGTTGCTGTTATTTGCAAAGATATCAATCAATGCACCGGTTTTGGTCTTAGTAGCAGCTGTGATTGGATTTACTATCAACAAAGTAACTCTCCGATGCTCAGTCAGTGTTTGACTCATGTTTTTGAGGGATGATAAATAAAAAATAACATCTATGAACTTTTGCGGGATGATGAGCCGAATTGCAGCATCGCATGTAGAACAACATTTACTTCGTATATTTTGCTTCACCATAACTTCATTCAAGTTAGGTTTGCACTAAAAGTGGGGATGGATTACCGAGATTCTGCTTGCCATTCGAAGTTATTCTTCATCTTCCACTGCTGACTTTCACTTCCGTCGCACGGGCTCAACTTAGGCTGACTAGCGTCACTTGCCGAGGAATGTATAGCTTCACCTGGACTAGAGTTATTGTTTGTTGGCACGTCTAAACATAAGCCGGTCCTTACGTGAACTATGGACTTATCTTCGCTCTGGTGATTATACATCCATTCTTGATTGCCGCCCATCCCATGACAACGTATAAGTTTCACAGGTCCTCTTTGTCCCTGTGCGTCAAGACAATTATCGTCCGCCATGATTTGTTTGCGTTTAGTATAGGCAAATACTTGGTTTCCACCCAAACCATGACAGGCGCTTAACGCCGCTGGCTCACCTGATTTACGGCCATAAGTGTCCAAACAGAGATTGCTGTTCACGTTTCTGATCTCGCCCAAAGAGTAATACTCCAAAGGCATCGGTGATTCCGGATACACATTCTGTAAGTACCACTTGAAAGATTTGCATTGTAAGTCCTTTCTCAGTTTCTTGCGCTCGCTCGTATCGCCTCTGTCAATGGCTTTGGCAGCTGTGTTGATCGCGAAGTAGAAATTCTTCCACTCGTCCAGCCAAACGTCAGCCAGACGAGCGTTGTTGTGGTTAACTATCTTGTTGGTTCCTCCTGGGAATGTATAGGGTGTTGACTTTCTAAATACGTGACCTACATGTGAGCAAGTGACGATCTCTAAACTTCCGCCACACATCCATATTCTGAAACTAAGCTCAAGATTCTCGCCTCCCCATATTTCCATTCCCGGATCATATTTTCCCAACAATTCAAAGTACTCCTTGTCCATCGAGAACAGCCCTCCAGCCATCGTAGGAGTTTGAACCGGCAAAGAGTGATCACCATTCCGGCGATCTAATTCGCGCTGAGGAACACGATACCAACGGAAATTAAGCTTCCAATTGAAGCCACCCCAGGTCATATCAGATGCAGGGATGTACTCAAATGTATCATCACTTATCACATCGATGATTGGACAAACCACTCGTGTTCTATCTTCAACCAATCTTGCAAGGAGAGGTTCTAGCCACCCCTCAGTACATTCACAGTGAGCGTCTAAGAATGTTATCACTGGTGCAGTAGCTTTCGATGCCCCCAACAGTCTAGCTCTGATAAGACCCGACCTTTTTCCTGTTCTTAGAACGTGTACAGGTTTGTCGAGGGTTCTCACATAGTCGTCTAGCTGAGAGCCTAGATGTTTCCTATCGCTTGCATCATCCACCATGATGATTTCGTGCAGCAATTGCGGAGGTGATGTTCGTATTATGCTGTGAACAGTCCTCAAAAGAGTCGACCACGCCTCGTTGTGAAACACAATAACTATAGATGTCATTGGTAGTTTCTTTGGGTACGATTTACCACGACATTGGGATAGCCGGACGTCGGCTAATGACCGATTCAGAGCTATTCTATCACTTGCCAACAGGTTAAATTGATTGAGTTTAAACTCTTCATTCTTGAGCTGCTCTTCATCCTTGCCGATGACGACTGCTTTGCCTCTCTCACCAGGCCATGTCGACGGGTTGGAGCTTGATTTCACAGCCGTCCAACGACGTAGTTGTGCGGATCTATATGGTGGCAATCTTATTTGGCCTGACTCTGGTGATCTATATTTATCGATGAGTTTTAAGTGGTCCTCCTCTGAGATTCCATTGAGCGGATGTATGGGTGAATCTTGGTGCTGATATGCGTTGCTAGCATCGGCAAATTGATCCATGCTACTATTGTTAGAAATAGCATCCGAGCTTCGATCTCTTTCGATAGTTCTTTTGTCGTATGATAACTCTTCGCTATCATTATCTGATTGCTGATTATTAGATGGTTTTATATTATTATCATAATCCGCATCACTTGAGATGTGTGCAGCATCACTTGCATGATCATCACTATTGTAACTATCGTGTTTGATATGCGATCTTTGGCCATCGTTGTTGAGGTTATTTGCTTGAAAGGATGAGCTGAGCATTGACGCGGCGGCTTGACTTTGCAAACTGGTCCTATTAAGCCTGGAACTACACCCATAAGGACCGATGCAATCTAGGTACAGAAACAGGATGAAGAAGGCAATGAGCACCCATACCATAGATGTCAATAGGGATTATCCTCAGAGTTTTCCATCTCACGCGTCTAAACATGTTTGATCTCTATACGGGTGGAGTTAAAGTCTCCCTACTTTTCTTGAGTGAAATTATTTGATCTTGAATGTTGCAGGTCCCTTAGGCCAATGTTTCAGTTTTTATCTGAATCATAGGTCGATCTGTCATCATACTTCTCCAATCAGAGTAACCTTCTGGCTGGAGATCTTCCTCCCCACTCTCTGAGTGGAAGGCGCCCTAGCTATTGCGGCAGTCTTCAACTTGAGGCTTGAAGGGAGTTCAGATTAATTCATCAATGATACGGCGAGATAAACTTCTTGGGCGTTTAACCGAACTCAACTTGAACTCATAGGAAAGCGTTATCGTTGGAGTATCGGACGGAGCGCTGCTCGATATGGTGTCTGGATAGCGGAAGATGATTACTGTTGATTTGCATCAAGTGTGATGCAAGTTCTTTTAGATACTGTATTGCATGAGTGTTACCTTCTGTGGGTGACGTATTTAGATGGTAAAGTTACAACGGGAGACTGTTTCATTATTTCAGTTGATTCTTCTGGATATAGATCAAATCCAGTCGATATCATAATAGGAGGCTAGGACATGGATAGATAATAGGCATGCCCCTTAATTATTATCCCCTTGTCAAGAGGGAGGTTGTTGATAGTTCTATCTCTCGAATATAAAGTATTGACGGACATTCATCAGATGAGACTTGCTTGTTTCGTTACTGGTGCTGAAGGGCTATGCGTGCGAGTATTATGCAATGAGCCGATAGCGATTATGAGTTACAGATCTCTCAATGAAAATCGATGGGGCAAATAGTTAGCATTATAGGTGAGTGTTTATGCTTGCTGATGAGTGAGATGGAATGCTACAAATAATATAGACAATATGGATTTAGCTCGGGTCATAGTGCATGATAATGATAATGGTGGAACATAAAAGAGTCAGAATAATGATGAAAGAAGAGAAATAAATTCAAGCTGGGCCAGCTTTTGGTTCTGACTGCGCGTTTCGAGAGCGTGAGTCATGCATGGAAAAGGTAGTGGTGGAAGCGGACAAGAATTGGCCAGCGGTTCTTTGACGCCAGAGATCGTGTATGCTGCGAGTGTGTGCGCCGAATGATTCAGCAGTCGAGCAGTGGGCCGTCCTACGGCGTCTGCGCTGTTTGCCCACACATCAACAGTCACTGCCCACTTGTCTAGCTAGCCGGCTATACAGCATCAGCTCATCCAGCTTCTTTAGCCGAGTTTATTTGCAATCTAGTCGGGGCCATTCTTTTCCTCAGCGCCAGCATCTAAGCTGTCGGCTGCAACAAGTGCCGCTTGCTTCTACGGCTAGCTAGAAAAATCGATGAGCAGCACACGACCAGCGGCGCCCACGACCATGGCTCATGATCGTGTATGGAAGAGGTACACCAGCTCTTGTAAGTCCAACTTCCCGTGCAAGATGGCCAAAGACTAAGGTCCAATAAGTGTGGCAAACACTAGTTCCTACTAAATAGTGGCACACACACACTTACACACACATACACTTAGATTCGGGGAATGGGCTGGTTAAAACTAAAGCTAGAGATTGGGGGGATTTCACATGGTTTGCACCTGTGCCAAAGCTAGTACAAGCCGTCTGAAGTGGTGGCTCTCGAATAGATTGGTAGTAATTCCTTTGTTGTGCGCTAAAAGAGAGAAAAGTAGAGTGGACGTCAGGAGCAGATCTGGCTTGATAGAGTATGAAAGAGCTAGTTTGGCGAAGTTGCGAAGGAGGTAGCTCGCATTATTGATGATCAGCGTAGTTATGATAAAAAGATGAGAGCAAAGAACAAGTGAAAAAAAGAGCTGCAAACGGGACTGGAGCTAAGCAACAACCTTAGTGATGGGGTGTAATTGTGATGTGGACACCTTTGCTGCCTCTGCTACTGCTCTTCTCGGCACTCTAGCTCAAAGCACCGCTGTTCACTGCCAATCCGCCACTTGGTAGGCCGGTTGCGGTTTGTGCTTTTTTGGGGAGAAGCAACATCTCCCCAAATAGCCAGCAGGTAGCTTCGTGGCAGCGGATATAATCAAGCAGCCGCCGATTTGTTCTCTTTGCATTGGTTATTTTCTCCCCTCTCTCTCTCTCTCTCTTTTTCTTTCCCTTCATCGTGCCTCGGGTCACACATTGGTGCAGGGCAATCATGGAAAAACTGTGTGGGTTGCGGTGTCCGAGGGACTCGCCGCAAGACATCATGACCGCCTAGTTGTACTGTTTCTGCCCGCTGGATAGATTCAAGCCTACTAATTGTCCATGAGAACCAGCCCATCGAGTCAGTCCAAAGAGTAGCTCAGTAGATTGCACAAATCCTGTCCCAGTTGCACACTCGCCAACCTTTATTCTTCTCCTCTCTCCTCTCTTGGCATCCAGAAAAATGAGCTCACCACTGGAGAGGAGTGAAGCTAATCCGGAGCGCTCGTTGCAATTGAGCGCCTGAGTGCACTCGATTGGGAAAGTGAGAGCACTCTCATCGGGATTGGCTATTATTAGATCACGAACGGCCATGTCTCGCGAGCAGGGCAATTGATGGTCACTGATTGATGCTGCTGATTAGTGTTGTTGCAACGGCACAAGTTGACCGGCAACGAAATATGGTATCAGGAGTGACCCGTTGCGACGCTGGAGCTTTAAACTTCGGACGGTGTCCGCTAGCTCAATCTCAAAAACTGTGCTCAAACTGGGAAAAGTTCACGAAGCACTGGGATTCAGTGCTCAGTGAAAGTCGACTTAGCCAGTGACGTATTTCCAGTGGTTCTGGACTATTTTTTACTGAAAACAATACAAACAGTGTGCATCGAGAACACAGGAGCGTCGAAGACTAGCTAGACTCACTCACAGTTGATTGGCGAGCGCGTTTCTCTATGATGAAGATGGACATGAAAAATGCGAATCAGAACTCCTTGGGGGCGGGCAGGGAAGGGAAAAGGTTCGTAAATCACGAGAGGAATCCGCCCACATCTTGTCCATTGTCGGTCCACGCTTGGCTGACTTTTCAATCAAATCTTTTGGTCAGCCGCCACTCTCGTTAAGACCAAGAATTCCCTGACAATTCAGCTGTCCATGCAGAGAGTCTTAGCAATCTGTGTAGGCAGTCCCACAGAGTCGCGGCCATGGTTGCCACTCGCTAAGTTTGCTTTTTGCTAAATTCCAAATACCACTTTTTCGGTCATGATTTCTGCATCCCCCCTGGGTTCATTCGGGCCAACAGAACAAAGCAAGAAAACTACAAACAAAAGCCATTCAAACTGGTTCCACCAGAAGCCAGCCAGCACGAGTTGGTGGGCTTCAAGAGGAGGTGAAAATTTTGTCGGTGGCCAAGGAACGAGTGGGACACACGAGCGGCCAAGCAAACACTAACGAGCGCCAAGCTTTTTGTCGCCTTTCTGTAAGCCATTCCTCTAATCGTAATGACTTTCACTCAACTGTGTTGTCGCCCAAGTGCTAAAAATGTTCATTACCTTTCTTCTGTGCCGAGTCTACACTAAGGGCACAAAGTCTCTTTGAATGACGGACTAAGAACGCTTTCCCTCTCCCGTGATTTTTCTCTCTAGCTTTTGAGCCAACAATTGTTGTCCGGCGAGTCGAACAGTGACACAAACCCCCTCCAGTCTTGCTAAACTTGAACTTGTCAAACGCCCCAGACGTACCAGCAGTCTAGTATCTCACAACCAAACATGGTCAGCGGTTACTCCGTGTTTCAAACACAATAAGGCGGGCAAACAACTGGCGAGATCACCAAATAGCGAATGAAACCTCGAATTTCTCGGATAACAAATCAACTCAGAGTGATCTTTTTCCAATATTGAAATTTTCAACAGTCATCTTAGCCCTTTCGTCTCCTTGATCTTTGATTTTTAACTCATTTTCGAGATGACGACTACAGACAATCAAATGAGCGACGACGTTGTTCTAGTCACCGGTTCGTCTGGTTGTCTGGGGCGTCAGGTTGTGAAGTTGTTGATTAGCAATGATGCGGCAACTCGTGAGATAAGGTGCTTGGATCTAGTGGAGCCAAGCGAAGAAATGCTCCGAGACAACGAGCTTGAGCTCGATAAAGTCAATGGAAGTGCAAACAACAAGGCGCAAAGTGTGAGCAAGAAGAAAATCCAATACTTTCAAGGCGATATAAGAGATATAAACCTGGTTGAATCCATATTAGAAGATTTACAAGTTACTTGTATCATTCACTGTGCTTCAAAGATCGATATCTGGACCGAGCGCAGGAGGCAGAATGAGGATGAGCTAGAATCTATCAATGTCAGTGGGACAGAGACTCTGCTCAAGAGTTGCGTTAGATTTGCCGTGCACAAGTTTGTCCATGTCTCATCATTTGAAGTTTTCTCAAGTTATCATACGATCTATTATGCAACAGAAAGCACTGTTCCAGAGCCAGATAATCTGCTATTTGGACCCAGTGGCCGAAGTAAAAAGTTAGCTGAGGACAAGGTGAGACAATATGCTAATAACAAACTTCGTCCCTATAGACTGCCAAAGCGGACATTCAATGGGGACAATGATTATCTCAATGCAGTGATTCTTAGATTCACACCATTTTATGGGGAGAATGAGCGCTATTTTGCTAGCAGATTCCTCAAGATAGCAAAATTGTTCTCTGGACGGCTCCAGAAGTTTAGCAATATTTGGATCAGACAGCAGCCGATCTATGTAGGAAATGCGGCTTGGGCGTTGATATGCGCCAAGAACAAAATGAATTCAGACGCCAGTATCTCTGGCGAAGGTGAGTCCCGATCTGATGGCCTAGTGCACGATGATTCAATGGAAGAAATTGATCAAATCAGAAACTAACGTGAATTTCCACAACTGTTCTGATAGAATTTCATATAACTGATGAGACAAAAATCGAGGATCCATTCGTGTTCATGGAGCCTTTTTTGGAAACAAAAGGGATGTGTCTAAGCAAGTCGACCCTTCCCGGTCTGCCAGTTTTGTTTCTTCTCGTTTTCTTCTTCTGGATCCGCCACTTTCTATGCTCGTTGGATGTATTCAATCTATTCACTAAACGGAAAGGCAGACTCGAGGAGGCTATCGAGCAGGATAGAAGAAGATCGAATACAGTTCATCAAGAAGAGGGCGATAAATCGAGTAAGGAAGAGAAAAAACGTTGGTATGATTTGATAACGCCCGAGATGTTCTACTTTACAATCAATTCCTTGTTCTTGAACAGAACAAAGGCTAGCTTGAGATTGAACTACGAGCCTCTATTCGAACCGAAGGATGCGATGGCAAGAACATTGGCCTGGTTTAGAGATTGCCAGATTTGATGGGTTAGGAAGGCCATGGACTTGGGCCAAGGTCTTCAGAGGTAGCAATGAACAGAAATTGATTAGGAGTGAGACGCTTCGATATGCACAGTTTGAGACTCTAATCATTGCATTTGCGCATCAGTGTTGCCCTGTGCATCGCCTTGGGATGGAAGAAATCAAATCGTCCTGCAAAGTTTTGTTAGGACAGCCCATTTGTTGGGATATAACTACTAAATCAAGCTAATCTGGTACCTCAGCTTCATAAGCTCCACGATGTGAAATTCTTTGGAAGAATCTTGCATTTCTGGAGAGTTTGAAGACTCAAGGGAGCACTTTTAATTATTCGCAACTCCCCCCGTAGGCAGAGATTTGCCTCACAATAAATTTGTCAATAGAGAAATTGCTGGTCAGGTTCGTTACAACACTCGACATACTAGATGAGGCACTATAGAACAGAATCCTCACGTTATGTGAATGGACATCTACGAGTGTCTGAGATCTTAATTTCTATCAGCATCGAGTCAGCGGCATTTCATTGATTCGCCTGCATCCAAAAGAAAACTTTGCGAGAGTACATGCAGTCTGCTCTTCGTGAATGCTGAGTTGTTAATATCTTTAAAGCGGGGGCCGATTTTGATTTTGGCGAGGAGTTAATCTTTAATCGATTTTTATGGTCGAATAGATCTTCCTGACAAAAGCGCTAGTTCCTATGTAACCGATAGTGCCGCACATTATTCCAAGTGCTAGACTAAATAAGGCCATATGTCCGAAGTAGAAGGCTGTCTGAAAGAGTCCGTACATCTTGGTTTTGAAGAAGAAGTAGTAAAAGGAGTATAGGTAAACATAGAACGCTGTCGAGGCTCCCGTTAAGAATGAAGTCCATTGCCTAGTTATATGGTTCCCAAAGATAAAGCGGAATGTCAAAGCGGAAATGCGGTTCACGTTGCGCAGGTCAACGAATAGGTGGAGGAAGAAGGTTAGTATAAGTTGATAATGAATGAGGATAATCTGTTCTTGTATCCTGTCTTCGCGTAGGAACTAAGAAGATAACTCTCTTTGGTAACGATTGATTGTGGCACTTGTTGATCATATTCTAAAGGCCGTCTCCGGGTCAACATCATTAGCCAAATGAACTTACCATCTGTAGTCCTCTGCATTCAATAGAATATAAGTGCAAACTATTGTCACACAAATGGTCACCGCAATTGCGATAAAGAAGACCAATAACATAAAGCCATAAACATAATAAATTTTGAACGTCCAAAAAGATGTGAATATAAAGTACATTTCTATTGAGATGGACCCGAATGGGAGTATACCTCCCATCAGTATTATCATACTTGGCTCCATATACCATTTCTTCTCTGGAATGGGTCTGGGGACTGGACTGGTGCGACATGGGTTGTCGACTTGACCCCTCGTATTTCTACCAACAATTGTGCCTAATAGTGTCAAAGGTAAGATTATAAATAAACATATAGCTGCTACAGAGACCATAGTTCCAAAGGGAATTGCACGAGACGCATGATAATAGATGGCTATGAAATTGATCAGAAATACAGTTCCACAAACTAGTGCAGGCAATAGTGCAGCTGATACGAGGCTCTGTTTGATCCAATTTCTACCCCTCAGTCTCGAATATAAGCTACCACCAAAGAATCCATTGATGGGCGACAGAAGAGTGTATGCAAATATACCAGTGCTCAATATGGAGCCTCTTTCGGTATACAACTCACCGACAATTGCTGCGATTATAATGACGAATGACGAGGTTAAGACTTGACAGCCGGCACCAACCAGGGCACTGAATAGCAATATTTGTGAGGGAGGTCTGAAAACATCAGTGTGTATCTGTTTCCAGCCGTATTCATCGCCTAGATCACGTTCGAGATCATCGAATTCGTCTCGGGAGTAACGCGCGTAATCTCTCCTGAGGGTTCTCATCAATATCATACTAACTAAGCCGATCAGGAACAACACCATCATAAAACTGTTAAATATTGAGAACCAATGTATGCGGGGCTTGAATACTGCGGGATCCAAATATTTGTCAAATCTGTCTCTGAATTCTACATTGGACGGTATCCACTGGACAGTGTATGTGAAATTTAATTGCTGATTTGGTTCTATCTCCTGATAATTGGTTGCTATCGATGAGGTGACATTGACATCTACGATCCGGTCCTTGTTATACCCGATGTAGAAGTCCCTATGTGTGAATAAATAGTAAGATTCTCTGCCGTCATTCTCATGCCTTTTGTACTCGCCGATCAATCCCTCAATCGGTAGGTCATCTAAATACATTTGATACGAGTATAAATTCTTTATGGCATATTTGAATGAATCGGCATCTTTCGCAGTCAGATGTACAGAACAATATTGAGATGGCTTATCGATATCCTTCTTGAATTGCATGTCCAGGCCACTAAACTCCAACTCAACTCCTTGAATGGCTTCGGCGATAGTCTCATGATAGTGTGATATATCTTTCTTTGGACCACGACAAAATGGCAATGAAAAATAATTGTATGTCTCCTGATGATTTACATACGGTCTCACTGTGTTCATCCATAATACAACTTCCTCACCATCCTTATATCTGTGAGTATGTTCATCACATTTTACAGTAGAAGAGATTAATCCTAGCAAAAGTATAAATATTGTCGGAGATATCTTCGCGAGTGGATTGAAGCTTGGAGTTCTCATAAGGTATGTGCATAAATTAGGGGTCATCTTGTCTATAATAATCCAGGCTCTTGTATGACCTTATCTTTTGAGTGTATGTTCAACTTCACAGGCCGGGATAAGTTAAGATTTCTAATTGGGCGTGTGTCATTGGATTTGTCGCCTCGTCAGTCCGAGTGAGTCCGATTCAAAACTACCAGATGGTTATTTGTATAACAATTGGTCAGCAATCAATCGCATGAAATGACATCAGAAATCATGCAGATGAACTGACCGGTGTCTTGATTCAGATTTACGATCTCTTATTCTTAGATTTACAGCACGCTCTTGATGATTACTCAGTTGTTTGGGTGGATTTTTTTCTCAGACTTAGCACATGTCATCTTATGTATCAGATAAACTATCATGTTTGAATCAAGTCTGTTATATTATGCTGCCCGTCCCTCTAATCAATGAGGACTCCGATCAAACTCAGGAGCAGCTGGTGTGACAGCCGTGGATCACAGATTAACAGTCGGCTGGCATCTCTGTGCACCATGCATCATTTAGGCTTGCAGCACGCGCAGCATCGGTACGGCGGCTCAACCCGCCGAGTTTCGTGGAGGGGCGGGCCAAGCGGGCACGAAACCGCAGGTATCTTGCACAGGACGAGTCGCAACTTTTTGGCTCAAGATTCTGTCTATAGATGACATAATTTCTGTACTAAATTCGCAGGCACTGAGAAATATTATATCCAAAGGAGGGATCACGAAAGTTTATGAGAGAGGCAAATCAATAAAGTTCAGGCCCTCTCGTAAAGCCAACAGGTCCTTTGTCTGTGGCGCCCGCTCGGAAGCAACCCTTAAGATCAGTCTGAGAGGGAAATCTAGATCTGTGCGCGGTGCACTGGAATTACCGCGTAGTGCAATTCAGCATGTAGCTGAAGCCAAAAAGGTAAGACTGTTGGTGTCATTATCATCTTGCTTAGCACTTATACAATCACACCTTACATTATCATCCAGGTCTGCTAAGGCTTTGGTTGAGACTGACGATCCCTGAAGAGGATTCGCTGATATACAGGGACAAGATCAGCCTCAAGGAGGCCATAATGCAGCGGAAATTCGTAATCACGATGGTAAGAGATATCCGGAATTTGCATGCTTCTCAGTTCTATCTCTTGATTTGAATAGGCCTGACAACGAGCTAGGACTTCGTGTCACTTAACAGAGTCAAGACAGAGTGCAGGTATTGAAAAACGGAGGAACTTCAGATGGTTAGGCAGTGATGGCGGTGAATTAGCCAGGTATATTAAAAGGCAGTTGTAATTGAGTGAAGAGGGAACGAGGAAAAAGACTGTACTGATTCTGAGCTACGATTGGTGACAGTGTTCTTTGATCAAGCTTCTGATCGATTCAATCGATTGTCCGGTGTGAATGCTTCACGGTGGGAATGCATCACTTTGTGGTAACTTGCGCCACCTTTCACTCGGAGGGCGAGATTGGTAATTAGGCGTTCTCGGTTGGGGTAACGGTGGCTAGCCAGTCATGTAGAGCGAAGGGAGGAGGGAGAACTATCAGGCAGTGAGGAGAGCTCCCCACAAGGCGCCTCAACAAATGGCGCGCAAGCACGACATAAGCGGCGCCTATGCCGCACATTCACAGGGCCGGCCAAGGTTGAGTCTAGACACCTCCTGGGGTTTTTTCTTTCACGTTTACAGCTCTCCACATCTTTCGCCACGCTCTCATTCCCGCATGAGCCCCATTCCGGATAGGTTCCCCTCTTGCATCACAAGCTATCATGATCGGATGAAATATCCGGAGAACCTTCCGGAATGGACAAAAAACCCATACAATTGGTGAAAACCCCAATTTCCACAGATGGAACCAGATTGTGCAGTTATTTTGACGAAGGATTTTCGGGGTTTTTCGGGCTAACTGGGGGAAAAAGTGGGTGCGGTGTGCCAGAACAAGACCCCCATAACTGAACTCATGTGCTTTCCGTCGCCACCACCACACACACTCTGCGCGGAGTTGGGCGCCTGCAAAACGAAGGCGAACCAAGTGGCGCGGCGTTGTCGTTCGGAAACGCGCGCGTTGAGAGGGGATGGAATTTGCGCAGAATTATTCTATTAGCCTCAATCCGAGTACTGCAAAGACTACCAATGCGCCAGCAGAGTAACGATGGTCGCACAGAACCAGTAAGCGAGCGAGACACACAGCCAGATGGAGAACAAACGCGCGGGGGAACGAAGTCTGCGTTGCCGCTGCTCTGTACCATTCCTGCGTGCGACAGCGGTGTGAGTGCGTCTGTTCGTTTGTCTGCTTGTTCCTTGGCGCCACCCTGCCTGCTTGTCCGTTTGTCTGTCTGTATGTACCATAGTGAGTGGTGTGTGTCCGTGTGTGTGCGAGTGTGCTCAAACACACTGCAAAGCACATAGACACACGAACAGACACACGCACACACACACACTGATAAGCGGCCAGTAAAATACCAGCCAGCCAGAACTTGCCCTGTGTTATTGCATTGGACGGCACCCAAAAACTCTCAATTAGTACCGATTTCTAAATATTATTATTGTTCATGGGTGGCTAAATTATTAGTATCTAAATCAGCAAGATGGAAATGCCACAATTTATAAGCCCTGCAAGGCCCAGTTTTGGAACTGAGGGTCGTCCAATCTCACTCAGGGCAAATCACTTCACTCTATGTATGCCAAGAGGCTTTCTACATTTATACGAGGTCAATATACAACCCGACAAATGTCCAAGAAAAATCAATCGAGAGATCGTGGAGACAATGGTCGCGTCATTTCCAAAAATTTTTGGCAACCAAAGGCCCGTATTCGATGGTAGAAAAAATCTCTACACAAAAGAGGACCTCCCCATTCAACGCGAAAAATGTGACCTAGAAGTAACTTTGCCCGGAGAGGGCAAAGATCGTGTTTTCCGTGTCTCAATCAAATGGCTTAGTCAAGTTAGTTTAAATGCATTAGATTTGGCTTTGGAAGGAAATTCGAGAACTATTCCTTTTGATGCCACCCAAGCTTTAGATGTTGTAATGCGCCATTTACCATCAATGACATATACTCCAGTAGGACGCTCATTTTTCTCGTCTCCCGATGGCTACTCGCATGCTCTGGGAGGTGGTCGTGAAGTCTGGTTTGGTTTTCATCAATCGGTTCGCCCATCCCAATGGAAGATGACACTCAATATCGATGTCTCGGCAACAGCATTCTATAAAGCACAACCAGTCATTGAATTCATGTGCGAAGTTTTAGAGATCCAAAATTTAAACGAAAACCGTAAACCATTATCTGATTCTCATCGAGTTAAGTTCACTAAAGAAATCAAAGGCCTCAAGATCGAAATAACTCACTGCGGCAGCATGAGACGCAAATACAGAGTATGTAATGTAACTAGACGAGCAGCACAGATGCAAAGCTTCCCGCTACAATTGGAGAATGGACAAACAGTCGAATGCACTGTTGCAAAATACTTTTATGACAAGTATAAATTAAGGTTGAAATACCCTCACTTGCCGTGCTTACAAGTAGGCCAAGAGCACAAGCATACTTACCTGCCACTTGAGGTCTGTAACATTGTAAGTGGCCAACGATGTATAAAAAAGCTCACCGACACACAGACATCAACTATGATTCGTGCAACTGCACGTAGTGCTCCCGATAGGGAACGCGAAATCGCAAATCTGGTCACCAAGGCTGACTTTAATAATGACCCATATGTTAAAGAATTCGATCTACAAATATCTCAAACTATGATGGAAGTTAAAGGAAGAGTATTACCACCTCCAAGACTCCAATATGGTGGCCGAACCAAGCAACAAGCAGTTCCAGTGCAAGGTGTTTGGGACATGCGAGGCAAACAGTTCCATACTGGTGTTGAAATTCGTGTTTGGGCTATAGCCTGCTTCGCGCCGTCCAAGACAGTCCGTGATGACGCCATCCGAAATTTCACTCAACAATTGCAAAAGATATCAAGCGATGCTGGAATGCCAATCAGTGGCCAACCATGCTTTTGCAAATATGCAAATGGACCTGATCAGGTGGAGCCCATGTTCCGCTATCTAAAGGGAACCTTTGTTGGTTTGCAACTGATAGTTGTTATCTTACCAGGAAAGACTCCAGTCTATGCCGAGGTAAAGCGTGTCGGCGATACTGTTTTGGGAATGGCAACCCAATGCGTTCAAGCTAAAAATGTTAACAAAACATCACCTCAGACTTTATCTAACTTGTGTTTGAAAATTAATGTCAAACTCGGAGGCATCAACAGTATCCTGGTGCCAAGTATTAGGCCTAAGGTATTCAACGAACCTGTTATCTTCCTAGGCGCTGATGTAACACACCCACCTGCTGGTGACAATAAGAAGCCGTCGATAGCGGCATGTGTCGGCTCAATGGATGCCCATCCAAGTAGATACGCGGCTACTGTTAGGGTTCAGCAACATCGTCAAGACATGATTCAGGATTTGGCATCAATGGTCAAGGAGTTACTTTTACAATTTTACAAATCGACCCGATTCAAGCCGAACAGAATAATCTTCTATCGCGATGGTGTATCTGAAGGTCAATTCAATCAGGTGCTGGCGCATGAATTGTTGGCCGTTAGACAAGCATGTTTCCTGCTTGAGGAGGACTATAGACCCGGTATAACCTTCATCGTCGTCCAAAAGCGTCACCACACACGTTTGTTCAGTGTGAGCAAGAATGATCAGTGGGGAAAATCAGGCAACATCCCTGCAGGTACCACTGTCGATGTCGGCATTACACATCCAACTGAATTCGACTTTTACCTGTGCTCTCATTCCGGAATTCAGGGTACATCGCGGCCTTCGCACTACCACGTACTGTGGGATGATAATCTATTTAGTGCGGACGAGTTGCAATGTCTAACATATCAATTATGTCACACTTACGTGCGTTGCACAAGATCTGTATCGATTCCGGCACCAGCCTATTACGCTCACCTGGTTGCCTTCCGAGCTAGATACCATCTGGTTGAAAAAGAGCATGACAGCGGCGAGAGTTCGTCACATTCTGGTGCAAATGGTGACGATAGAACGGTAACGGCAATGACACGAGCGGTTACAGTTCATGCAGACACCACAAAGGTCATGTATTTCGCATGATTTTTCTTCTCGCTATAGAGTGACTATTACTTCGCGGGCTCCGGGCAAGGATATTATGTTTTACCTCTCGGTCCTAGATACATATATCCTAATTAATCTGAAAATTCAAATCATGGCAACAGGCGGCGATTCGCCCTTAGGAAAGCAAATTATATTATTGGACTCACATTGAGAATCGAAAATAAATTTTATCGAAAACTCGCTACCATAAACTTTGTCTAGTTCTAGTTTTCGAGTTTTCTCGACTCGGTTTCTCACCCTTTTTCACCCCCGCCCTTGTTGTTAGCCACTTTGAATTGTGAGATTGGTTTGCAAGGGGCGTTTGTGTGCCGAACCGGCAAGAGTCATGGGCGCTCCCTTTTTGGGTTTGGAAATTATCTCCTAAGAAGTGCGGGCCTGGAATAAGGGCTAAGGAAGGCGAAAGAGAGAGAGAGAGAGGAGAGAAAAGCTAGAAGAAACAGAACTGTTCTGTTGGAAAAAATGTCGCCCGATTAATCATTTCTTCGCCCTTTTTTCTCGCTCGCTCTTTTACTCTTTGGCTCTGCCCGAGCAAAGTTGGCTGCTGGGATCAGGAGGGAGCGTTAGCGAAACCGAGATATTGGATATTAGAGCAAAAGAGTGAGAGAGAGAGAGAGAGAGAGAGAGAGCGGCGGGATAGAAAAGTCGAACTGGTGATGATGGAGGTTTGAGAGTTGGAAAGCAGTTGGCCAGGAGAGAGGGGGGCTAATATTTACAATATCGGAGCCTATTTTGATATTGAAAATTTGGCTCCATTTGCGCGCTCGGTGGGCACCAAAGAGAGGGGAGGGCTGCCTTTGGGAAGAATCGGATGGTAACACAAACAGAGAATGGGAAAGAAGCAGGCAAAGTAAGCAAGACAAAAGGGGGGGGGGCGACTGCGCGCATGTCAATCTTGGGTGGACAAGAAGCAGAACCTTGGTGTGGAAACAGAGCACCAGCAGAGAAGCCCATTGGAAGCGGCAGACAGAAGAGAGAAGAACTGCAGGAGAGAGAGAGAGAGAGATCGCACGAGCAAACTGATGGCAGCTCGCATCTATTCCTTTTTACCTGTGCTCTCAGTGTGTGCGAGCGGCAGCATCACCGCCACCACCAGCCAGTCCCTATTACTAGCACAACATCAACACGGATTTCCACCCTGCCTTCTCTCTCTCTCTCTCTCTCTCTGTGTCTGATTCTCATTTTCACCCTCCTGTTGCTTCTTCGCTATTTCTCTCTCTCTCTCTCTGTGGTTCTGTCGGTGCCGTTGTTTTATGTGTGTTTCATGTGTGTCTGTGTGAGCGTGTGTGTCTGTCTGCGTCTGTGTATGTGGAAGTCGGACCGTGTGTGTGGTTTGCAAACGGGGCTGCTTCTTTCCAGTTGTTGTTGTTGTTGTTGCCACCACGAAGAAGCACACACACACACACACAAACTCACTCACACCGGAGGCAGCATCACCACTTTGCATTGCTTCATAAAGTTTGCCGACGACAGGCAACTACGAGCTAAACGGGGCACACGCACTCATGAAACCTGTGGGCCGAGTTGATTCTGTTCAGGAGGGTTAGCGACAACAAGAACATTGTATTTAGTCTTGTCCAGAAGGCAATCGAGCCAGTTTTGAGAGCGAGTAAGCATGTGAGTGAGCTGCGAGGAGAGACAGAGACAGCCAGAGGCATGCTCAAATTTGGATCATTCCACAAGTGTCAATAGTTCGCTAAGATCGGTGCTTGAGTGGCAAGTTTTGCAAGATTGCTAGTTACAGTTTGATCAATGAATGAGAGCAAAAGCATAGACAAGAGAGAGCAGGAATATAATCCAAGTTATTGGAAGAGAAGAACAAAGGACCAGTTCTTTACCCTTTGCTTTTCTTTTCCTCCACTAGCTGCCCACCTTTGTTGAATCGGGGTTCAAGTGGTGCCTAATAGTTGGGCCGATTATCTAACCCTTGCCCATGTCAATAAGGAACAAGAAGCAGCCCTTAATAGAGTATAGAGAAGATATTCTAGATGAAGTACTTAATTCCAAGAGCATTTAGTTTGCTTCTCACCTCCTATGTCACACTAAAGCTGCTCCATGTGCACAGTTTCGTTGCAGCGGCCCCAAATGGAGCCGCCGGTGTGGGTTCAAGCTTGTCGGTGGTGTCAAGCTTGCCCGACGGCTCCTCATCCTCAGTGGCCAGTGGAGCAGAAGTGGCCCAAGTGGAGCAACAATTGGCCCCCATCCAAGCGCACAGAACACGGTCACCAAGTCACCTAGTCAAATCTGCACGACTTGCCACCTACTCGCTCAGCTGTCCACCAGAGGCGAGCATCCATCCTTGCACCTGCATTCACCACACCACCGGGGCCCAAATAGAGTCCGAAGAGGAAGAGGAGGAAGTCTATGAGATCTCACAAGCTGCAATGACAACACCCTACGCTGAACCAATTGTTATGACCACCACTACCACAAGCACCACAAGCACAACCACCACCACCAGAAGTCCGCGAATAAATCCCGACGAAACCAGATCAACTAGCACGCCCACACAACCAATTTCATCATCAACAACATCACCAACAGCATCAACAGCAGCAACAAGTACAGCCTCGACCACAACAACAACCACCCAACCGCCCACAACAACAACAAGCACCACCACTGCCTCGCCCTCAAGCACGACGCGAGCAGCAGCGTCGAGCAGCCCCACTGTTCAGCCGCCGAGCTCGACGGAGACTCCAGCCTCTGGAGTGGCCCAAGTGACACTTGATGCGTCCACAGCTCAGCCGACGACGA
>Ga0058701_10000662_pt1 | contig 23102 bp, 9 predicted proteins | sample AgamicOrMae_FD_97039 | JGI IMG/M metagenome (GOLD analysis project Ga0058701, IMG submission 97039) | Agave microbial communities from Guanajuato, Mexico - Or.Ma.e | ecosystem: Host-associated > Plants > Phyllosphere > Phylloplane/Leaf | place: Guanajuato, Mexico | collected 2012-06-04 | reverse complement strand
TTCCTGTAGTTCCATAAGCACGGGCTGATTTGAGATATGCTCTAGTTCGGTTCAATATCTCTTTCTCACACTCTTGAGTTTCATCAGGATCGAAAAATACTACCTTGACAAGAGTGCCACCGATATCCAAGCCGAACCATGGCATATGTCTATTTTCTGATGGTGACGATGAAGATTCCCCTGAGTCTTGGGACGCGCTAGCTTTGAGGTTCATGATCACGTTTCGGTTTCCTGAGAGATCTTGGCTTCTTCCCTTTTGGTCCTCTTTTTCACAACCTTCTTTACTGCTGACATTCAAAGGACAGCAGTTAGCAACCTCGAGAGATTCATTGCACCGATTAGGGGCTTGAGAGATCTCTTGACACTCTCCTGGTACGAGGTGGTGTTTCCCTCCCTCGTTTTGCGACATCCTAGGGGTATATCTGTCGCATTCCTTTGATAGCCTCCAACAATATTCAAGGCAACGAATTGATAATTGGTTTGCTCTGCTGTCATAGACAAAAAATAGACGAAGACATCTTGAATGAAGTCGATTGGCCTCTAACTTAGTGGAATACGAATCCAATGACGTTTAGACGAAATCAAGAGAGACTATGAGAGATTTGGACATCCTAGTGTTTGAATACGAAAAAGTTTGCGACAGAGATCACGAATAAAAATATCAGCTATGATAAACACCGGTTAATAAAGTTCGTTTTTATTATTACGTGTGTTTTTGTTTTTGATATAGATGATGACCATGCAACGCGACAGAGTTGCGCGCCCCACACATTCTCGAAGCCAACTTTGGCAATGATCAATCCATTCGGACCTGGTGACTTCAGGAGTTAAATAAATATTGCAAACGGTACTGGAATATCTTTGAGAGATTGCGGATTTATCCTCTAGTGGCCACTTAGCAATGATGCGAGTCCGGCTGAGCCAAGAACGGATAAGGCATAGTTTGCATTTGGGTTTGCTGTAAGGGGTCCTAAAATGAATGATGATAGTAAGACAACGCTCATGAGATAGATGGAGTTTGTATAAAATATGGAAAAAGTCATGGCCTCGTAGTCTGAGACTTCATTCTTCTCCATGAGTATCTTATCATCCTTTTCACGTTTCGTCAGGTTTCTATCATTGGCTACCTGGCGTGAGACTTCCTTCGCAATGATGTCGCCTTTCTTTTGAGCAATCTTGTGCTTGAGGACGAATTTTGAATCTTTGTAGGCGGTCGAGACGAGCCAGGTTGAAATTCCCCAGACCAAGGAAAGAAGCAGCAGAGTGGTGACTGACAGATTCAATTCCATAAGGTGTATCCTGCTGAAGAGATCTGGTTATTCCAAAGAGTTGAAAGGGATAACAAACGATTAGGATTGGCATAATGTGACTAAGCATCTAAACGATTGGATAGACTAGTTATTGGGGATTTGATTTCGATTGATGGGCTACTTACACAAGGGGAGGGCAGAGACGAAGGCTGCATTGCCGTAGAATAAAACCGAGGATTTTTTGGATACATCTCGACTGAAATCCTGTAACAACAGTTCCTCCTCTTTAGTCAGACTCTTTCCTTTGGCCATTGTCAATTAGCTGATGTGTATTGAGTTTGAATATAGGTGCGATGATGATGGTGGGATGATGGTGGACAATATGTAGTTGGATGTCAGAGACCAACATGTGATTGCTTACAAACAGGTGATGTGGCGATGACGGGTAACTTTGCGCTGTGCGCCGCGAGTAAGCGCGAAATTCAAACTACAAACTTCTCGTGTCCATCCTCGAGACGTTGATAGTATCTCGATGTATACCCATCAGATTGCGGGAAAATCAAGTTTTCCACTAGAGACACAGTGGCAGGCTGTGTAACAACTTCATCCATGGGAAATCTCTCCGGGCGGCGCAGAGTTGTCGAAGTGAAAGGGTCTACGATAATATTTCATTGTCTCTCATGGTTTGTGCTCTTACAGAGAAGAGCGTGCTTCCATGAGTGTCTTTCTTTGTCTCCGAAGAGCACAATTCAAACGTTTACGAGTGCCTCGACTAAGCGCCGATTTGTTGGATGCTCTTAGATCTTAGGGACGCAAATTCGAATCTCAAACAAAAGTTTTAGAACCTCATTCGTCCACTACGATGACGTCTCTCTGTGAGTTGGATAAGAGTCTCTGCACAGAGTGAGCTATCAAATGCAGTTGACAAAAGAGGGAGAGACTTTGGTCGGAGATTGATTTTGTTCATGAAATTTGCCCGAACTTCCTGTTTGCATGCATCACAAATTTGTCAACCAGCGAGAAATGGTTGCTCTTTTGTTCGACAAACAGAGCCTAAACGAGTGGCGCAACAATTGGGCTGCCTCGTCTAACCACTTTTGTAGCCGCCATTCTGTTTGAGCAGCGGCGAAGGTTGATTAGTTGGCCGACTAGTTTCTCATCTGCTTGCCACAAGCTCGGCTCGCTTCACTCGCCGTGAAGGATGCACTCTTTTGTGTTCACCCTGAAGGCCCATATTCTGATACTCTCGAGCACCTGTTGCCTCTTCTGTTGCATACTGTTGCTTTACATGCGCCCACTTGTCTTTGTGTCTGGATTTGCACAGCCAGCACAGCGAGCCTCATTGGTTCGAAAAGTTGATCAAATTTTGATACAATCTCTCTCTGTCTCGTTCTGCTGTAGACTGACGCCGCTGGATGCGTCACTCAATTGGGCTGGGCCGCAAACAATCGTCGCAATTAATTAGATGCTTCGGCTGGAAAACAACAGCCCCAAAGGAAGCTAAGTATCGCCAGCAATAGTTCCTCGTCACAAGTTCAAGCCTAAGCGTCCAAAAACGACAAAAAGGAAGCCAAGGTGGAAGTGAAATTGGCTCGCCTACAACGAGCCCAATAGGAAGTACGAAAAGATCCAGCCAATCCAAGATCGATAATGAGCCCAAGTTTTGCACACTCGCCCATCTGCTTCGACACCACAAAGCCAAATGAGAGCGCCCCTTCCGCTTTTGGAGCTCCTCTTGACGCTCTGCGAACTAGCCTCCAGGGTCCAGGGCCAGTCCTCGAGGGCCCATTCTCATGGGCCCGCCCACTTGGGCGCCTCGACTGAAGAAAACTCCCTCAGTTTACCACCCGAGCTAAGGGCTGGCCAGCTTCGTGCCGAGCGAGCCACCGACGAGCGTCTTGTGCGGGCCAAGTTGGGTCGCCGTCAAGCTCCATTCAGGCCCCCAAATGGGCTGCCCGACGAGTGTGGCGAGCCTTCCGGCCAAGCAGCTGGACAGGAAGTGGGCGCCGAAGCTCGCGCGAATCCTCAGCAAAAGGCCACACACGACGCGAGAGCTTGTCCTCCGGGCCAGCCGGCCAAGAATCGCCAACAATCGAACAGAACACCGCCCGGAAGTGGGGCGGCCATCAGTCCCTCCGATCGGTTCAATCCGAATAGGCAGCCGCGGCCGCAGGTGAACCTGGAGGACGAGTTGCCGTGCAGAGCTTGCGACGATGACGAGGGCAATAATGGGAATAATGGAAATATCAATAATAATAGAAATAATAATAACAACAACAGGAAGACCAATGTGCAGACGAGCAAGCAGGCAGATCTGTTGGCCAAGCCAAAGGTGATTGAGACGGCGGTTTTCATCGACCAGGCGCTGGACAATAAGTTCAGCGGAATTGGAAATGGTTTGGTTGAGTTGAACAAGCTCGTGTTGACCATCATGAATCAGGTGCAAATGTTGTTCAGATACAGCAGCTTGAGTGTGCCCATAAGTTTGAGACTAGTCCTAGTGGAGCACATGAAGGAGAGCGAGCGCCAGTTCAACGGTTTGCAGGCGCCCAATGCGGAAAATGGCGACATAGATCTCTATTTGGCCAACTTTTGCAACTGGCAACAAGCTCGTCTCGAGCGAGAGAAGCGTCTCTCTTGGGATCATGCCATTTTGTTGAGCGGGTAAGTTTTAATCATTTGGTGAGATGTTATGAATTTGGATTTGCAAATTATTATTATTGTTATTATTTAGGCTGTAAATTTGCTCCTCGAGGAGGCTGCTTTTATTTTTACTTTATCACAAGATTGGATCAGCAATGAGAACACTTTGACTAATAATAATTGTGCAATAATAACGATGACAAATGTACTTTTGGCTTCCGAATTGGAACCAAATGCAACTGAATGCAACGAAATGCAACTGAATGCAACGAAATGCAACTGATATCCGTCCCAGTCTCGACCTGTACAAGGGAATGGCCGGCAAGAACCACAGCGGAGTGCTCGGCCTGGCCTGGGTGGGCGGCATGTGCAAGGGCAACTACAGTTGCACCATAAACGAGGCGCCCAACTTTGAGTCGAGCTTCGTGATCGCCCACGAGCTGGGCCACAGTTTGGGCATCCTGCACGACGGCCAGAGAGACAACTGCGACCCAAATGGATACATCATGTCCGAGCGAACGGGCGCCGGCAAGATCCACTGGTCGCGTTGCTCCAACGAGCACCTCAGGAGGTCCATTTTGAGGGGCCAGCTCAAGTGTTTGGACAGTGAGCAGAATGGACAAATAGACTCCCTCTACGATTTGAGCAAATTGCGCTCGCCTGGCCAAGTGTACACCATCAACGATCAGTGTCGGCTCGCCTTCGGAAACACCTACAGCTCCTTCGTCACCCAAGAGCAGCCCTTCAACGTGAGTACTTTTGTACAAGATTTCCCCAAAGTTCTTTCCTAAAGTTCTCAGCTAAACTTTTGGCATAAAGTTTTTCCCCCATTTTTCTCTCAATACTGTTCTTCCAACTGTTACATCTAAACATCTGTCTAGATGTACGCCTCTAGAACGCATCTCAAGAGCCACGCCCGCTAACTGTTGCCATTTTCCCGATTAAAACCAATCCGATCGAAATGGACTCTCTTCAAACCGGATCTATTCTGATGGACGACCTTCTAACGTACTTCGAATGGCTGATTTTCGAATGGCCCATCTCCAAACACATGCACTCCAACAGGCTGTGTGCCGCGAGCTCTGGTGTCGCTCGGGAACCAGCGCCCGGGCTGCCCATCCGGCGCTCGAGGGGAGCTCTTGCGGGGACGCCCAGCGGGTGTGTCACGAGGGCAAGTGTGTGCAGCCGTAGTTGTGGACTGTGTCTTGATGTGAAACTGTTCGGACGATAATTTTGGGCCTTCTTTAGACACTTGGTCTGAGGTGTTGTTATTGCCAGAGACTGTTGGCCAGCTGTGCTTGAGGAGTAGGAAAATGTAGTTGAAAAATCTAATAGTTGTAGTTGTTGTTGCTCTTGACTGTAATGTATTAAAGCTGCTTGCGGGGTTGCTGTTGCGCCTGCTCTTGGGCGAAGAAAATCCCATAAGGGTCCATGAAAGACTGTTGCTCGCCCGTTTGGGCCCCCACCAGGCCCAAACTGTACTGGTCCTGGTGTTTGTTGTGCATCTGGTGCAGTTGCGGGCAGTTCGCCCTACTGGCCAGCGAGCCCACTTCCGGCCCACACATCAGCTCAGACTGCTGCTGCTGCTGTCCACTCTGGCCGCCCTGGAAGGCCGTCGAGCAGTCGTGGTCGTGGTCGTGGGCGGCCGCCGGCTGCTGGGCCAGCTGGCAGCCGTACTGGTGCTCCATGTGGTCGCCCGCATGGCTCGCCGACTGCTGGCCACTTGCGGCCGGGTTTCCGCTCAGACTGGGGGCGCGCGTGGTGCTTGTTCCGTAGCCGCTGGAGGTGGCCGTGTTGGTCTCAGCTACGAGCTCGGGCTCGTAGCTGAGACAGGAGGCTTGGTAGTGGGCCTGCTGCTGCTTCTGGGCGGCCATTGGGCCACTGCTTTGGGCCGCCTGCAGCTGGCAAGCTCGCTCTTGACTCTCAAGGTAGCCCGCGAAGGGGCCCAGCTTTAGGGGGGCGCCCAGCTGGCCGTAGGGCGGCGACTGGCTCGTCTGCGGAAACTTGGCTGGCTGGCTAGCTTGCTGGTTGGCTGGCTGGTTAGCTCCCAAAGTGGAAAAGGTGGTGCTCTGGAGGTGCTGGCGGGCGAGCGTGGCGGCGTAGTGGGCGCGCAGCAGGTTTCCGGCGGCCAGCGCCTGGCTCTTGGGTGAGCCCCCTGGACAGTCTTGCGCGTCCAGCGCCTGTTGCTGCTGAGCTGCCAGGGCCGCGTGCTTGCCGGCCAGCGTGTGCGAGTGGTGCCGCAAGGTGGCGGCGCCGCTTCCGGGCCCGCGGCCCGAGATGTGGTTTATCGTCGAGAGGGAGCCCGAGGGGGCCAGTTGGCCGCCAGCTCGCAGTGTGTGCAGCTGCTGGCCGAAGGGGCCCAGCGACGACAGTCCTCCGGCGTGTTGCTCGTGCTCCTCGTGGTGGTGGCGGCGCGTCAACGAGCCGCCGAGGGCCGTCCCGTGGCCACGCCCACCCGCGAGCAGCCGCCCGCCCAGGCAGAAGTCTGATGGCGAGTGGGGCACCTCGCCCTGTGGGTGGTCGGCGAAGAGGAGGCCCCCATTGTGGGCGGGCAGCGAGCAGTAGGGCGGCTCCAGCGAGGCCAAGTGCAGGTCCTCGTGCTCGCCCGTGGTGGTGGCCTGGTAGCAGGGGGCGTGGCCGCTCGGGTTGCGGGCGGCGCAGCCCGCGAGCGGGTGTCCGTTGGGGCCGCCGCCCACGCCGCCCGCCGAGGAGGAGGAGCAGCCGCCGGTGGATGAGGAAGACGAGGAGGCCGAGGAGCCGGTGGTGGCGGCGCCGCCCTCGCCGGCCGGCTGGCCGCATTGGCCCGGCCACAGCAGCGACCAGAGATGGCCCTGTGGTGGGCGTGGCAGGTTGTTGGGGTGGGCGCGGCGCGCGGACTGCACGGGCGCGCCGCAGGGCTCGATCGGGGGCGAGGGGCGAGCGTTGGGCGGCTCTTTGTGCTGGCGTCTGAGGCGCCACACGCTCCTGAGGCCGACAACTAGGGTGACCAGGGCCATGAGGATGGAGGCGAGCACGAAGAGCAGGGTGAGCGACCACACGCCCAGCGAGTAGTGCTGCTGCAGGGGGCCCGCGGCGAGGCCGCCGGGGCCGCCTCGGTGGGCGCCGCCGAAGAGGGAGGCGCCCCGCAGACTGGGGTCCGCGTCAGGGTCGCCCTCTGGCTCGCCGGCGCCACTCTGGCCGCCGGCCACCAGCGAGGCCGAGCGGTCGTCGGGCGCCACGAGGCCGTTCGAGTTGACGGCCAGCAGGCTGGCCGTCATGTTGGCCGTCTCGAACTGGTACTCGGCGCTGGTGCTTCCGGCCTCGCAGAGCGCCTCCACAAGGAGACGGTACTCGCTCATGGGCTGCAGATTGCGGAGCACCAGCTCGCCAAGGGGGGCACTCTGGCTTGCCAGGGTGCCCTCCTGCAGTTGTGGCCGAAAGGGAGTCTGCGGGGGCGGAAATGGCGCCGCCGCCGCCTGCCCCAAGCTCCGGTGCGTCTGGGTGGCGTAGACGGGGGCGCCCGAGACGCTGACTGTGTGCGGGGTGGGCAGCAGCTGGTGCTCGACTAGCAGCCACTTGTGGCTGGCCGCCTGTTGCTGCTGCTGCTGCTGGTTGGGCGCCAACTGTCTGTAGCGGATCCGGAAGGAGCTCAGGGGACAGCCGGCGGGCCGCCAGGCGTCCAGCCGGAGCAGCAGGAAGGTGGCGTTCACCTGGAGGAAGTGGTGCGCGTGTGAGGGCGCGCGAGGCACCCCGCCGAGCGTCTGGAAGCGCAGCGTGTCGCCGGGCTCGCTCTGGCCCAGCGAGTTGGTGGCCGTCATGAAGGCCAAGTAGGCGGAGCCGCAGCGCAGGTTCTGCAGCCAGAAGCTTCCTGGCTGGGCGCCAATTGCTCCCAAAGCGCCGGAAGTGGCCCCACTCGCCGTCTTGGCCACGCGTCGCTGCTGCCACTCGAGGGCGGCCGGCGGCTGGTCGGAAGCGCCGGCGAGCATTGGGTCCAGCCGGAAGCTGATCGTCAGGAAGGCCTGCGGGTCGTCGTCGTCGGGCATTGGCTCTTGGAGCTGCTGGGGGCCAAGCTGTTGATTGGCCGGCCCGGCGCCGGAAGTGCCGCGCTTCCCCGAAGCTGAGGATCCACCCGTTCCGGAAGCGCCAAAGCGGCCGCTCGTCCAGCCGAACTGGGCCGCCGAGTGGCTCACCTGGAGGAGGCGCAGCTGGGGCGACATGGGCGGCGCGGCGTCCAGCGTGGAGACGACGATCTGGTCGCTGCGCGGCCCCGCGCCCACCTTGTTGTAGGCCTGCACGATGACCGCGTAGGTGGTCTTGCGGCGCAGATTTGTCAGGTAGCTGGTGAAGAGCTGCGGGCCCGCCGAGGAGCTATTCTGCCGCTCCTTAGGGTCCGCATTTGATGGTGGTGCCAGGGGTGCCATTTGGAGGCCGCCGGAAGTGGAGGAGGCACTCGTGAGCGCGTCCAGCTGGACGTTCTTGTACTGGAACTGCTGTTGCTGCTGCTGCTGCTGCGGGTCGCCAGAAGCGGAAGCGGAAGAGGCAGAGCTGGCGGCCAGCTCGAGGCTGCCCAGCGAGGCGCCAAGTGCGCGGTAGCCAATGTAGTAGCCGCGCACGAGCCCATTGCGCAGGTGGCGGGCGGGCGGCTGCCAGTGGACCTTGAGCGAGTGGGCGCCCGTCGCCTCCACGCCCACCTCGAGCGGGGGCCCCCCAATGGTCTCCTCGTCTGTGGTGAGCAGGAGGGGCTCGCTGGGCGGGCTGGCGCCCAGCTCGTTGATTGCGCGCAGCCGCACCAAGTACCTGGTGAAGGGGCGCAAACAGCACACACTAAGCTCCACCAGCGACTCGTTGGAGGCGCTTCCGGTGCCTCCAGCCTGGCCGGAAGCGCCCACAGACGAGCTTGGGGGCGCCTCGAGGAGCACCTGTTGCCTGTCTGCGCTTGTGGCCTCTGAAGTGGCCTCCAGAGAGGCCTCTTGAGTGGCCGCCGCCGAGCTCAGGTTGGCCAAGGGGAGGGCGCCCTCATTTTGCGGAAGCGCCGCCTCGCCAAGGCCCAAGGGGCGCAGCTCCAGCGCGTACTTCCGGATGGGACTGTTGCCCGCGAAGGGCCGCTCGAAGGCCAGCCAGGCGGAGCGCGCCTCGGCACGCACGGGCAGCCGGAAGCGGCTGGGCGCCTCTGGGGCCTCCTGGACGAGGAGCAGGAGGCGGAGCTGCTCGGTGCCCAGCTCGTTGCTGGCCACGCAGCTGTAGGGGCCCGAGTCGAGGCGGCTGACGTTGGCGATGCTCAAGCTGGACCTAAGGGCGCCCCCCTCGTCCAGGCGGCTCTCAGTGACGCGCCGCTGGCGCTGCTCGCCCACCAGGTCCACCTCGAGCTCCTCCTTGCGCCAGCCCACCAGCAGCGGCTGGTCGCCCTCCGCCACGCAGCTCAGCTCGGCCCGCTCGCCCAAACGCGCCAGCACCACTGCGCGCTGCTCCGGCCGGAAGCGCGGCGGAACCTGCACGCGCACGCGCACCACCTTGGACAGACCGCCGCCCACCCCGTTGGCCTGCTCGCACATGTAGCTTCCGGCGTCGGCGCGCTCCACCTGGGCGAGCGCCAGAGTGCCATTAGCTAGCCAGCGCAGGCCCGAAGTGGCCCCAAACTCGAGGTTGCCAGCGCCACTTCCGCCCGCGCCGCTCAGAGTGCTCTCTGAGACTGTTGCAGAGCCCGGAAGCGCCGGCTGGCCGCGCTGGCGCGACCAGAAGGCCTGCGGGGGCGGGTTGCCGTGCGCCAGACAGTCCAGCTGGAGGGGCTGGCCCAGCAGGACGGCGAGCTCGCTCGGTGGCTCGATGGACCAGCGGGGCGCCTGGTGGACCAGGAGGCGCACTTGGCGGCGCGCGGCGCTGAACTGGTTGCGCGCCACGCACAGGTACTCGCCCTCGTCCCCGGCCGACACGCGCCCGAAGGTGAGCAGCGCGCTGTCGTCCAGCTGGAGCACCTGCGCGCCGGCTGACTGGGCCGCGTGGACGCCCTGCGGCTCCAAAGAGGCGCCCGAAGTGGAACCAGAAGCGGAGCCGGAAGTGGAGCCGGAAGTCGCCTCCTGGAGCTCCTTTGGAGCCTCATTTTGGGCCTCGTTTTGGCTCGTCTGGTGGCGCCGCGGCTGGTCTGTGGCGGCGAGCAGAGGCTCGAAGCCTACGGGTGCCAGTGCCTGGTCGTCGGTCCAGCCGGATGAGGGCGGAAGTGTTCGCCGGCGGCGGAACCAGCCGATCTGGATGGGCCGGTCGCCGCGCACCACCGAGCAGACGAGCTTGGTGCGCATGCCCTCGTCCGCCTCCACCACTTGGGGCAACAGTTGGGCGTCGATGAGCGGCGCCACCCGCACACTAAGCTGCACCTCGCCCAGCTGGGCCACGAAGCGTCCAGAAAGGCTCGGTGAGCTTCTAGAACCGTTGGAAACGTGGTTCCCCTGGCCGGAAGTGTCCGTCTGTGTGTCCAACTGGCGCTGCTGAGACACTTGCTGAGACCGTTCTTGGTGAGACTGTTCTTGGTGGAACTGTTGCTTAGACTCCTCCAAGTCGAGCTGCAGGGCGCAGGTGTACACGCCCTGGTCGGCCTTGGCCTCGTCCACGCGGCTCAGCTCCAGGCGGCCGCCCCAATGGTCGCGCACCGGCTCCACGCGCTGCCGGTGGCTCAGGGGCAGCCGCTGGCCCTTGAAGAACCAGGCCACCTGGCGCAGTGGGAAGCCCACCAGCGGACACTGCAGCCACACGGACTGCTGGCCCGCCATCACAGTGAGTCGGCTGGGCTGGTAGTTGCGCATCAGAGCAGTGGCCGTCTCACCAGCTTGGCCTTGCCCTTCCTGGCCCCCCTCTGAGCTGCTTCCGTTTGGCAGGGCGCCAATTGGCACTCTGCTCGCGGGCAACACGCGCAGACGGCCTTGGTGGACGGCCTGGCCCCAGGCGTTGCTGGCTAGGCACTTGTAGACGCCGCTCTCGGTCAGCCGGAGGGCGCTGATGTTGAGCTGCGAGCGCACCAGACTGCTCAGACCGTCGGGGCCGCCCGAGCGCCAGCTCAACTTCGCCTCCATGGCCGCCCACTGGCTACTGATGCGGAACTTGTGCGCCGCCTCAATCGCCGGCCGGCCCTCGTCTATCACAGAGACTGATGCGTTCACTGGCCCGCGGGCGCCTATCACACTCTCTCCTTGCTGCTGCTGATACTTTTGGTCCATCTCCAAAGGCCACGCCCACGCGGGTCCCCACAGCTCCGCTTCCGCCGGGTCGAGAGGCTCGCCAAGACTTCCGGCCGGCTCTCTAGAGTTTCCAGGCAGCTCTCTAGAGTTTCCGGCAAGCTCGCCAGAGCTTAGAGTGATCGAAGAGGCCTCCTCGCCTCCTGCACTTCCGGCGCGCCGGTCGACGATGGGAAAGTCGTCGAGGAACCAGGAGATGCGAGGGGCGGGCACGCCCGAGGCTAGACACTGGAGGGTGAGCGTGCCGGGCTGCTGGTCGCGCGCCTGTTGCAGCGCCGGAAAGCGCTCCAGCAACTGGGGCCGCTGGAAGGCCGGCTCGAGCTGGACGGCGGCGCTCTGCGAGCCGCTCCTAAGGGCGCGCTCCAGGGCGCCCTCAAGGCGGGCCGCCCACATGGCCGCGTAGCTGGACGTGTCGGCGGCCGGAAGGGTGTTTCTGGCGCCCAGTTGGCGCCTCTTCCGCCTTTTCGAGCCGTTCGCCGCGTACAACTGGCACTGGTAGACGCCCCTGTCGGCCAGCTGGAAGCGCTCGAGCAGCAGACTTCGAGGGCCCACCAGGCGCAGTCTGTCTCTGGCCGAGTGGGACAAAATGGCACTTCCTGTTGCACTCTCGTGTTCCGGCTCATCCGAAAAGCTTCCGTTCGAGGCGCGCCAGCGGGCCACCAGCTGGCCGTCCTTGAGCCAGTCCACCGCGTCGAGCCGCGCCGGAAGGGCAGGCTGGGCGGCGAGCTCGTTGAGCTGGACGCCAAGCTCGCCTGGCTTGTTGCCGGGCTGCTCGTCGAGGCCGGCGAGGAGGCGCTCCTGCAGCGAGCAGTTCAGCTGGACGGGCGCGCCCAGAGGCACGAGCAGGGGCCCCTCGCGCGTCTCCTGGCCAGAGACTGTGTGCGGCGGCGTGGCGGCCAGCTGCGCCTCGAGACGGCCCCGCGCCGAGCTCGCCAGCGCCACCAGCAGCCGGAAGGAGGCGCGCGCGCGGCCGCCGCGCTGGTCGCGCGCCTCGCAGGCGAACTCGCCCGCCTGGCGCGCCTGCACGCGGCCCAACAGCAGACACGAGCCCATTGGGCGCACCAGCGGCCCGGAAGTGGCGTCCTGAACGCTTTGAAAGGTGCCGCTTGGCCCCACTGGCTCCCAGTCACTGTCTGCGGGCTTGCCGTGCGCATCACTGCTGTGTCTTGCGGGCCGGGCGAACCACTGCAGGTGGCGCACGGCCAGGCTGAACTTGGCGCACAGCAGCAGGTCGGCGCCCTCGCCAACCAGCTGCACGCGCGCCCGCCCCTCCAAAGGGTCGAGGGCGCGCACCCCAGCCTGTTGCTCCTGGCTGCTGGCCGCCCGCTGCTCCTCCACCAGCAGCTGGCCGCCCACCGCGCTCGCCAAGCGCCTTCCGGTGAGTTTGTGCCGAGCGCGGCACTTGTACTGGCCCGCGTCGCTCTTAACCACGTTGCGCACCACCAGCTCGCCGCCCGCCAACACCAGATACTTGGGCCCCTCCGGCGCTTGGAGCTCCTGCAAGTGCTGCTGCTGCTGCTGCATCGAGGCCACTTCCGCCCCCCTGGACGCCCAGTGGTCGCCCCCACGACTCAGCCCACCCTTAGGGCCGCCCGCCTGGCTGGCAACGGGGCCACTTCCGGCCAGTTTGCGCGCCAACTGGCCAGCGTCGAGCCCAGCCAGCACCTTGTCGTCGCGCAACCACTGCTCCACCTCCACCTGGGCCGCCTGCTGCTCGCTCGACAGGTGGCACCTGAACATGGCCACGCCCCCGAGGGGAGCCACCTCGTCGAAAACTTCCAGGTTGAGCTGAGTGTCGATCACTGTTGTTTGAGTTTTTTGTGTGTTTTTGTGTTTTTCGTCGCAAAACGAGAATATTTTATAATTTTCGTGTTTTTGTTTCCGTTCACATTTTTGGGTTCCAATTTCATGTTTATATTTCGGATTTATGTTTCGGGTTTATCCATTCCATTTGGTTTTATCAAAACCGTTTTGGGAAAAGCCATTTTGGGCAAAGCAAGAGGAGGATCATAAGTCAAAGATCAGAGACGAGAGATTAGGTTAGTTGGTGGACAAGGTGGTGATAAAGCTCCTCTTCCGGAAGTCGGAAAAGGTCTTTTCCTGCTCCTCATTTCGAGAGACCTGCACTTCCGGCTCGCCTTTAGGGTCGGCCGGCCCTTAGGAAAGGAAGCAGCCCTAGTCTGCCGCCTTTCGGGCAAAACTGGCGCTCATTCTGCGCAGCTCTTTTGAGATTTGTTCAGATTCGAAGCCGTTCTTGCCAAAATCTGTTCGCTTCCGCCTCTTTTCGCCCCTTTTCGCCCCTTTTCGGTTCTTTTCGCCTCTTCTCCACGCCCCCAATCGAACTCGGAAGGCTCGCAAATGGAGCCGCCGATTTGCCTGCCGACTCTCAGCAGTAGACTCTTAGCAGTAGACTCTCAGCAGCAGACTCTTAGAAATAGACTCTCAGCCGGCCGAAGCGGAACGTAATTAGATTCCGGCCGGAAGTGAGGGGCAGATTCGCGGCAGGGATTTAATTGCACACATTGGGGGCCAATGTGCGTTGTTGCGAGCGCCAATGCGAGAGGCTAGGCCGACTGAGCAACGGCCGGCAAGGCGCGAGGTGGCGAGTGGGGGCGAGCTAAGGGTCGGCCGAGTGTGTTTGTGTTGAGTTTCCGCCGTTTTGGCCAGTGGCTCTCTTGTGTTGCCACTGACGTGAACACGCGAGGGCACAGCATCCAGAGCGGCCAAGTGAGCAGCTAATTTGACTTTGGCGCCGCGCAAGAGCAAAAACAAGCACCAGTCTCAGCTAAGCAAATTTGTTCGACCATGAACAACAACACGAAACTCTCTCTCTCTCTCTTCAGCTGCCTTTCCACAGCCAGACTTTTCCATTGTTCTCCCCCTCTTGCAGCCGTCCACCAGCGCCCCTTCCTGCCCGTCTTCCTGGCCGCCTCTTCCTCCTCTTGGGCCCTCCTCTGGCGCCGAAGAAAACCTGGAAGGGGGCCCTCTTCCGGTGGCGCTGGCGGCCAAATGGGCGCCCCAAAGCAGTGCAAGATAGACGCCCCCACAGCGGCCAAATGGCGCCTCCAAGCAGTGCTTAGGGCGGGCACACATTGGGCCCCTAAGCGTCGCTCTGGCGCAATGTGTTTGGCAAATTTTCAAGCCCGCCCACCAGCGAGCTCGTGGCGAGCAATTCAATGCAATTCGAGCGGAATTCAATTAAATCCGCCAGACTCTGGCCTCTGGCCGCTCTTCTGGGCCTGGCTGAGCTGGTCTGGGCGAGCAAACAGTGCCTCCTTGGCTCTCACGAGAGACTGTTTGCGGGCTCCCAGCGTGTGAGTGTGTGTGTTTTTGCAAAAGTAGCAACTGGGCGCCGCTGCAGAAAGCCTCTTCTTGGGCGGCAGGCGAATCAATTCAGTCGCTCGGCCGACTGAGAGAAACATTGAGACCCAGTGGGCTTCGTGCGGGCGCCCAACCAGTTTCGCTAACAACTGGCCGCCTTGGCTAAGAGTCGCCTTGGCTAAGAGTCGCCCTTCCGAAAGCTGAGAGTTTGGTCTTCTTGGCCAAGCTCTTCTTGGGTCTTGAGTCGGCGAGCTTCGAGCGAGCCAAGAAGGCGCTCGGCTCTTCTTGGTTTCACTTTGCGCCAGTCGGAATGAATTCATTGAGTTTGCTTCACCGATTCCTCATCCCAATTCGACTTGAGTGCGCGCCAGCCAAGCACTGGCCCAACTTCGTCCAACTTCCTTCAACTCGCTAAGACTTTGTACAAGTCTCTGCAACTACGTGCAACTGCAAGCAACTGTGTACATCTGCAAGCAACTGTGTACATCTGCAGGCAACTCTGCGGCTGCACGTCTGCGGCCGCCCAAGAGAGTCTCCACTACAGCCAGTCTCTGGGAAAGGCTTCTCCAAAGGCCCAACGCATCGACCGGAGCAGAATAAATCCTCCGCCTCCTGTTGACTGGGCGCCCCCACTTCCTCTTGGGCGCCGGCGCTCAAAAGTGCGCGCCGCCCGTTTCCTCGCACTTCCGGCCGCCGGCGGAAGCTGTCACTTTGGGGCCCAGCCAGCTGGACTGGAGGCCGACGGGCGAGCTTAGGGCCGGCGGCTGAGGGCGGCCAACTCATTGGCTCGCTGACATATTGGCCCGGCTGGCTAGCTAGCGCGCTTCTCCTTCCGGCTCGAATTGCGGCCAGCCAGTTGACCGCTGCTCAGCCTCGGCTGGCAAGCTCGCTGGCGAGCTGGCAAGCTCGCCAACTCACCAACTGGCCAACTGCCTAGCCAACTGGCCAGGAAGTGAGTTCGGGCCCGAAGCAGAACCCAAACTGGCAGAGGCGGCCAGTTCCGCTGGGCCGTCTTATCATCTTCATTTCGGCCCCTCCTTGTTAACCCTAATTTATTGCTCCCTCGTCAGGCGAGCGAGGGAGGCTGGACAGTGGCGGGCACGCTGAGGGTGGGCCAGTATGCAAACAAGTGCGCTTGATTTGTTATGCGCGCCGTCTGGGCGCCTTCAGCGCCTCAGCGCCGCCAACTGGCCGCCAGCGAGCAGTCTGAACTGGTCTGTGGCGCCACAGACTAGGGCCGCAGACCAGTGGGCGCAAGAGAACGCCAGTGGACGCTTGTGGACGCTAGTGGACGCTAGTGGAGGCCACAATTGCCCACTGGAGGCTTGTTGTGGGCCGAGATTATTTTGATTATGATCATTGTCGCAGAAGGCGCGCCAGTGGCCAGCCGCACGAGCTGGCCACAGACTAGTGCCGCAGACTGGGGCCAGAGACTAGAGCTAGCGACTGGGGCCGCCATTGTGCCCGCGACACGTTTCCACGCTGGCACACAAATCGAACGGGCCGACAGGAAACGCGCAAACAGATTAATATAAATTCGGCGCACGCCATCGCGAATGAGGGCCGCCCTTAGGCTTCCAACACGAGCGCCTTCTGGGCCGCCTTCTCCTAGCCCGCCGACTTGCAAAGAAGCAAAAGACGCTTAATGAGTCTTGTCGCGCCACTCGGGCCGCCGTCTTGCCGCCAGCCTGCTCGCTCGCCAGCTTGCTCGCTCGCTGGCCAGCCCGCTAGCTTGCCGGCCTGCCAGCTTGCCAGCTCGGCCGCTCACTGTCCCCGGCCGGTCTGGCCAGAGCGAGCTCGCCGCTCTGCTGGCCGCGTGATAAATCTGCCCGGCTGGCAATTGCCGGCGCTTCTCCGCCCATTCGCTCGGCTGCAGAGTCGCCGCAAAGTGAAGAGCGACCAGCTTGCGCCCCGACGCTTAGCTCGCGCTGGCCGGCTCGCCGCCAGCCAACTGCCGCCCACATTTCCAGCTTTCTCAAGCTCCAAAGGGGCCCCAATTCGGGCCAGTTTTGCGCCACTTCCGGCGGCCTTTGGGAAACTGTCGAGTGTGGGCGAGTTGCGAGTGGCGAGTCGCCACTTGCCAGTCGCCGCCCGAGCACAGTGTGCAATTCGAGCCAAGCTGAGCAGCAGTTCTAGGCTTGAACTTTGGGCAAAACAATCAGCCTCGCCCAGAGACTGTGTGCCGCAGACTATGTGCGGCCCTTGCAACGAGCGGCCTGCACACAGTCTCCGCTCGCAGACTGTCTAAAAGCAGTGCACAGCGACTTCCCTCAGCCCCAGTTCAAGGGGCCACTTCCGGTCCTGGAGGAAAACAAAATCAGTCACACTTGAGTCTGGGGAAGAGAGTCTGCGGGGCGCACGAGGGACAGTCTGCAGCCAGGCGGTTGCAGTTGGTGCCTCCCGCAGACTGTCCGTGGGCCTAGCTCTGGCTCGGCCGCTTTGCCAAGACTTGGGAAGTCTTCCCAAGTCTTGCTCGTTTCCGCAATGGCGGAAGTGGAGTTGTTGTTGGTGCGCGCGGGCGGCAGTCTGCAGCCGCTGGGCCTGAGCTTAGGGCCGGCCGGCTAGAGACTGCCTGTGGCCGAATTGGAAGCGAAGCAGTTTGAGCAAGACTGGAAATAGAACTGGAAATGGGGCCCCAAATAAGCGGCCCAAGTGGGCGAATTGGGCGACTGGAAGTGATACAAATCATCATCATGATCATCATCATCATCCCAGTTGCTCTCGTTGTTGTGCATTATTATTATTATTGCAATGTAACTGGCGCGATCGGCAGTTGTTGTTTGCCGTTGGCCATAGGCTGTCTCTGTTCGCCTCGAGCTAGAGCTTGAGCTTGAGCTTGAGCTTGCGTTCGGCAAGCCAGCGGAACACAAGCAGCAAGCTCGCCGCTCGGCCGCCATTGTTCTGCGCCGATAACGGTTGCTGAGAAGACCACCCACACAGCACACAGAAGTGGAGCAAGAGCGCCGCTTCGAACGGCCGCAATTGGACTTGCCCTAGTCTCTAGTTGCCGGCGGCCCAACTTGCCAGCCGCCCGGCGGCCATAAAAACAAATCTCTTGCCCCATTAGAGCTCCTCGTCCAAGCGCGCCCACAGTGACAACACATTTGGCCCCAAACAGCGCAGCACATCGAGCAGGCCGGCGGCTTAGCTGCGGCGAGTGTGCGCGCAAATTGGCGCCCATTTCGGGCCGCCCGCTTCTTCCGGCGCCCAAATGGTCGCCCGAGCTTGGCAGTGAGCTAGGCGGCGAGGCAGCGAGCTAGCGAGCGAGCTGGCGGAGCCTTAGGGCAAGCTGTGGCGCTTGCTTTGCGGCCAGTCTGCGGGCGCCGCAATGGAGCGGCGCGGGCAAGCTGGCGAGACATTGCGGGCGCATCTTGATTGCATTTCAAGGGGCGCCCAGAAACCTGTTCAAATGGGCGCTTCCGGCGCCGCTCAGGTGCCTCTGCAGCGCCGAAGAGCTCAGGTCCAACAGGCCGTCGGAAGAGGCGAACTGGGGCGAGCCGCGAGGGGCGCAATCAGCGAGCCGGGCGGAAGCGGCGGCGCTTAGCCTGGCCGGGCGCCTTGCCGCTCTGCTTTGGCGGCCCGTGACAGTTGCCGGGCCACTTGGGCGGCCCAATTGGGGCGCTTGCATCGAAAATGGGCCCCCGAATGTAGATGTTTGGTGCCAGTTTGCACTGCCGGCGCGCAGAAACAGAGACTGTGACTGTCTGTGACTGTCTCTAGCCCAAACAGAGACAAGGTTTCTTTGTTTCTCCGGAGAGAGAAAGCGGCGCCCCAATTGCGGCGAGCTCGGCGCCAAATGAGCAGCGGCCGTTCAAATGTTTGCCGCGCGCTCTTTGCCGCTCGATCGTCGCAATTGATCTTAATTTAAACTGCGCACTCGCGGCCCAAACTCGATGGCCTCGGCCGCAGCTAAGGGTCGGCGCTAGAGACTGTGCTCCCCCGTTTCTCCATCTCCATTTCTCGCCATGTTCGCCTCTTTGCCCGTTTGTCTGTCCGTCTGTCTGTGCGTCTGTTTGCTTGTGCGTCGCGAACCAAAGTTCGCATTTGGCACAATTTCGGGCGAACTCTGGGCGGCCGGAAGTGGCGCTGGTGTCGCGCCCGAGCGCCCAGCCGCGCGGCCGCCCGGGTGTTGAGAGGCGGCGCAGATAAGGTCTGGCGAGGGGCGCCTTCAGCTCGCCATCCGACGGGGCCACTAACGACCGGGCCAGATAAGAGCCGACAAACGTCTTAATGGATTCCCGCCAAGACGGCGAGCGGCGCCCCGAGCGCCTGCTGTCCATTTGGGCGGCAGGCGGCGGGCGCCCACCCTAAGGGTCCTTGTGGGCGCGTCCGGAAGCTCGTGCGGCGAGCGAGGCGCAAGGGGAGGCCAAGAGGAGGCGGCCAGCCTGCTACTTGGGGGCCACTTGCGCGCCGAGCTGGGCCGGAAGGAGTGGCTAAACTGCGGCAAGTAAACTGCAGAGACCAAACAAAACTGGAGCGGCGTCAGCAAATGAGAAGTGGCTTAAACTGTCGCCCGGAGAGCAATGGGCCAGCAAGGGGCCGCTCGCAGGTGCTCATTATCCGGCTCGTTGGGGCGCCCACTTGGCAGCGAGACAGCCGTCTTGCTGGCTCGTGCCTCGAGCTTGCCAAGCTCGAAGGGGAGCCCCTTCAAGCTTCCTGAAGCTGCTCGAAGCTGCTCGGGGGCGCCGCTCACTGTCTCCGGCGGCGCGCGAATGGCGAGGGGCCAGAGCACAGCAAGGCGAGACGCGCGAGTCTAAGTGGATTTGTCGTGCGGGCCAGTGGGCGGGATGCGGCGTTTGAGTTGCTTGCGAGTTGCCTGCAAGGTGCCTACGAGCTTCCCGTGAGGCGCCGCTCCTAGTCTGTAGCGCTAGTCTGTAGCGCCGGAGGGAATAATACCACCAATCATTGGGGCTGGATAGGGCGCAGACCGGCGAGCTCGGCGGCTCCCGGCAAGCTAGGCAGCGCTTGGCAACTCTTGGCGAGCATGCACGAGGTCGCCGAGCTGCTCGGGGCAAAGTCTGAGGAGGCGGCGTTCGCCTGATGAATAGAATCAAAGTGTAAATGGAACAGTGGCCGGCATTTGCAAGCGCCACAGACACTCCTCCGGCGCTGCAAGCTCGCCAGCCAGAAGCCAGAAGCTCGGCGTCGAGTTCGTTTTTTGTCCATTTGACTGGAATTGCTCGTGAGCCTTGCCTGTGGGCTGCTGGTGAGTGTCTGCGAGCCGGCAAGTCTTGGAAGGTCTTGGCAAGTCTGGCGGCCAATTCAATTGCAACGCTCGGAGGCCTCTTGAGGAAAAGAAGAAAACAAAACAGTTGCCGCCCCAGAGGCCAAGCTCCCCCCAGACTGAGACTCGCGCAGACCAGCTCGGGCGGCCAAAACAAAGGCACCTGAGCGCGCTCCCTTCCGGCCCGCCTGGCGCCCTCGGCGAGGCATTTCCGCTCGGCCGCTTCCGTTTTGTGGCTGGGCGCAGAGGGCGCCCTCGTGTTTTGTGGGCCGAGCTTTGCCGCAGCCCAGGGCCGCCCGCATACACTCGGAAGGCTAAGCCTGAGGCAGGAGGAGCAGAACTACAGTGCTCTAGCACTAAGGAAAAGGATGGATAATCCGGCGGCGCCGGAAGTGGCGCCTTCCCACAGCTCGACACTTACCTGCTTTTGTGCGCACGGGCCTGCTGCACATTGTGTGGCCCGTCTGGGCGCTGGTGAGGCAGCAGCTGAAGTGTGCCGCGTGGATGGCCGGCTCGAGCTGGTCGGCCGCGAAGGGTCTCAGCTCGAGCGAGCCGTCCGGCTTGACGCGCACCAGCCGCTCCTTAGGGCCGCCCGCATGGTCGGCCGCGCCACTTCCGCCCAACACGGTATCACCTGGGCCCATCTCGCTGGGGGCGCCCTCCTCGTGCAGGAAGTAGGCGCTCTGCTGGGCCTCCTGCAACTGTCCCTCGGCGTCCACTCGGCGCCAGCTGGTCACGATCCGCTGGGTGTGCGGCCGCTCTTGCCGTTTGCCTCCTTTGGACACTCTCTCGTTCACCTGTTGTGCGTGTTGCTGGTGAGCTTGGGGCAGCTGCAGCTTGGCGGCCACAGTCTGCAGCTGCCATCTGCAGTGAATGGTGGCGCCCGTCGAGTTGGAGAACTCGACCAGCGGCGGCGGCTCGATCGAGAAGGTCACCAGCTGGCCGCCGGGCAGCCACAGAGCTTGCGGCCGGCTTGCTCCCGAAGACACTCTCTGCTGCTGCTGCTGCTGAGCCCCCAACTCAAGTGGGCTCAAGTGGGGCCCCACTTGGCCCCAGACTGAGCGGCGGCGGAGCGGCGAGCTAGACGGAGAGCTCGCCGCTCCGTCTGAGGCTCCGGATGCGGGCGGAGCTAAGGTCGAGTTGGAGGCGCCTGAGGTGGACCCGAGCGGGTCTGTTATGTTGCACGGTTTTGCAAAATTTCGTTGAAATTTCGTGCAAGTTTTGTGCAAATTTTGTGCAGAAAATGTGTGTTTACCATCCAGAATAGTGGCCAATGGGGATTTCCGGTCGCAGTTCCGGTGGTGAGGGTGTTTGGTTGGGGAATTCGGTTAGTCTTCTTGTCCAGTGGTTGTTTTTCTCGTCGAGCTGAGACACTTTGGCCCACTTTCTCGCCCAGAGCCTGTCTGTGGCCGCACACTGACTGGCCCCGAACGCCAATTGGCGCCCAGCCGGCCGGACGATTAAAAGCAGCTTAATGTTTCGGCCGCGCCCCAAGCTCGCCGGCCAGTCCGCTTGAGACGAGCCGCGAGAAGGAACAAGTGTCGAGGTCAACGCGAGCACGAGCGAAAGCCGAGCGGCCAGTTGGGCGGCCGGCGAGCTACCAACTACCAACAGTGAGCGACTAACAGTTAGCAGTGGCCAGTGGCCAGTGGGCAAAGAGCGGTGGGCGCACTCTCGGCCGCCGGAACCCAGTCAATCGGGCTGCTGGCGAGCCGCGCTGGGCCATTAATCATGGGCGGCCGCTCGTTTGGCTGGTGGGCGGGGGCAAAAAGTGGCGCCCGAGCTTGGGACTGTTGGCTAGCTTAGGGCTGTTGGCTAGCTTGGGACTGTTGGCGAGCTTGGCAGCTTGGGGCCTCCTCCCTGAGCTTGCCGGGGGACAAGAGCTGGCGTCTTGTTCTCGCGGCCGGCGAGCTTGCCGGCCACTGGAGCGCGCTCACAGTCTCAGGCGGCGATAATAATCATAGCCCATTTTATCGTCTTGGCATTTCTCCAAGCCCAGTTTAATGATTTTATAAGCAACTTGTGAGTCTGGCGCTCGCGCTGGCCCGCCGCCGCTTAGCTCGCCAACAGTTTCCCGCAGTTTCTGCCCAGACAGTCAGCACTGAGACAGTGCAGACAGTCTGCAATGGTCGCCCACTGGTCGCCCGCTGGACTGCGCACCACCAGAGCGCCACCAGAGCGCCACCAGAGCAGCGCCAGAGCTTAGGACTGGCTCCCAGGGGCCTTCTTGCGGTGGGCGCCCACTGACGCACACGCGGCTCCAATTATCGCCCGACTTAATCCCAATGAAAAGTGTCCCGCCGGAGGGGCGCCAGTGGGGCTCCTCTGCAGCCTTTTTGGGCGGCCTTTTCCGCCCGCGAGACTGTCTGTGGCGCCCAGGGCGAGCCGCCAACGAGGGTCCGTGGAAGCGTCGGTGTGCAGCATTCAATCATTGTTTATGAGCCCATTCGAGCCGAAATGGGCCCGCTCGGCCTCCGCCTCCGCTCAGGCTCCTTTTGGCCACGAAGGCGCGCCAAATCCGCCAGAAGCGACACAATTCATTTAGTTTTTTCCCCTCCGCAAGCTTCAGGCTTCCACCAACTTCAGGCCTCCACTGTGCAACTTCCACAAGCTCGGCGAGCTTTCTCGTCGTGCTCGAGCCCCAAGCGGGCGGCCAAATGCGGGCCACTGTGTCCAGCTCGGTTGGAACCACGAACCACGAAGACAGTGGTGTCTTCGTGCCACTGTCTTCGTACACAAGCAGAGCAGAGCACAGAAAGAGCCCAAAGCAGAGTGTCACTGGCGGCCACTAAATTGCTCGCGCGCCAGACTGGCCGTCGCTTCATTAGAGGCGTCCAGGCGGCTCGCTGGCCGCCCACTCGGAAAGCGGTGGGCTTGAAATCACGGCGGAGAAATGGACGCCGAAATGAATGCCAAAATGCACGCTGAAATGCACGCAGTCTCAGAAATGGTGCAGTCTCAGCCGCGGACAGTCGCCCGCACGAATCGGCACCTCGCGCCGCAGACTGGCCGCCGCGCCGCCCAGCTCGCCGCGCTTCCGGCGCGCTCGATTAATTGTTCCGCCGGTTCTTTGGGCCGGACGGCGAGGCTGCCGGTCGAGCTTGTGGGCGCCGGAAGCGCGAGGTGCGCCCGCCAGCCTCCAGTGCTCCAAGACACTGACCCTCGCGGGTGCACAGCCTCGCAGGTGGCCCACGCGCACATAAGGCTCTTGGCCCCGAGCGGGCCGATAAATCAAGCTCGTCCAGGTGCCACAGCTGCACCCTAGGACGAGTGGTGGACGGCGAGCGCGGAAGCATCGCGCCACGGGCCACTTTGGCCCACTTTGGAGCACCGGAAGCGGCGCCGGAAGGCCCCCCATTCCTTCCGGCGAGCTCGAGGGGGCGGGAAACAAATTGAGCCAATTCGTTTCGTTTCGTTTCGTTTCGGGCCCAGCGAGACGATGAGCTGGCCGAGGAGGAGGAG
>Ga0058701_10000661_pt1 | contig 23106 bp, 11 predicted proteins | sample AgamicOrMae_FD_97039 | JGI IMG/M metagenome (GOLD analysis project Ga0058701, IMG submission 97039) | Agave microbial communities from Guanajuato, Mexico - Or.Ma.e | ecosystem: Host-associated > Plants > Phyllosphere > Phylloplane/Leaf | place: Guanajuato, Mexico | collected 2012-06-04 | reverse complement strand
CAAAAAAAAATTGCCGGAAGCGGTTGTCCCTAAGGGGGGACACGGGCCTAAAATGGGACAATACAGATTTGATCGCGCTTGTGTTTCTGTGGTTTCCTATTCCTCTTGTGTTTTATAGCCCATATAAAGCCAATGGGGGGACGGACATGGAAGTATTGGGCCTCTTCAGGCCCTGTTTTTTTTGTAAACATAGGTGGATAGATAGATTCAAGTGGCTAATCATTTGAGGAATGTGTAGGCATAGATTTTGATTATGTAGGGGATATTGCAGTTGTGGCGAAATGGTTGAATTTGAGTCTTTCAGAAATCAATCGCGAGATTACTTTTTTGGAGGGAGAGACAAAGTATTGAGACAATGAGTGCATTACGTCTTTGACTTTGAGTCGTCGCGGGAGGCAACAAATTTTCCCCTTCAATTCACACGGCTGAAAATGAATCTTCAATGGTAGGCCATTTACGAATGAGAATGAAGACTATCGGAAAAAAATAATATGCAGTGAGGCAATATAGGTGGTATCGGCTTTTGGGGTCGTTATGTGCGGTGGCCACGGGAATAAAAGAAAAGAGGGCTGGTTAAGAAGAGTCTAATATAAGCTGAGCATAAGAATGAGAGATGGGAAGGGTATGAATAGTCAGTTCACCGAAAGGCCTTTCTTCGTGGTCCACGAGCTACCGAGTGGATCGCCTGCGGGAACCAATCAGTATCAGGAATTAGGTCCGGAAATAGCCGAATATTCGCAGCCGCAGCATTTGATTTGCCGCTGCCGTTGCTCAACGTTGGTGGCTCGTTGAACACGAGAAAAAGACCTTTGAATGGTTGTTGAAGACGGGAAGAAGAGAAGGAGACGTGGTAAAGACCTCTTATTGAAGAGTAGGCGTGAAGAAGAGATAACATCTGCTGTAAGATGGTAAGTTTGGATTTAGAACATCAGGTTTTGATTTTATAGGAATGATTGCAATCATGGAGTGATTAATATGCTGAGTAATCGATATAGATTGAAAGATGGAAGAGGTGTCGTGAAGAGTTCCAGCTTGTATAAAAGCTGGTAGAGGAAATTCTGATTACCAGTATTGAAGAATCTCATCAGCGTAATTAATAAACACTCCAGGAGGTAAAATGTGAAAGGGTGAATGATGGAGCAGTCGTTATCAGACTGCAGTGAGAGATTTTGCTTCAATTCTCATCATCTAATTCGCCAGTTTTTCTCTCTTATTGACTTTAGGAGTTCCCTTTGATGCAGACTCATTATGCAAAGTGTTCAGTTGATTACTTTATGCTAGAGTTTTCTGCTCGTCCATATTCTGAAAATGTGAATTTTAATGGTCACTTCATGATTAGTATGTACATTTTCGTTTTCAAAAGCTGTTCTTTTTTCACTTTTTTCCACACCTCTTCAACCGTTATCACGTGATGAGTATACTGACGACACCCGCATAGGTTAAGTAAAGTAGGCGACGGTTACGTTTGGTTATCCTAGTTTACGTTCATCTCGTGTCTTGTCTATCTTCCGCCTTGCTGGATTTTGTATTTTGAAAGGTCAAACCCAAGAGATGAAAAAATCTTCAGAACTTCAAGGGGTATGCGGAATCGAAAGATAGGGCCTTTAATTAAGAAAACATGATTTCCTTGCCGTTGAGAGCTATCATCCGGCAAAGTTTGGAGCACAATACTCTCATATTTGCGTGAATCCCTCCAGCTCATTTTACTCAAGGAGGATTTTTCTTTCTGCATCTGAACGAATATTGGCGCACCAAAATTTGTGCCTCTGCTCTAACAATTCTTCCCGAGTTCTTTTGCTATCATTCCTTTAACGAATAGGCCTCCTTTATTTTAATGAGTGAATCAGGATTTTTTATGTGACAAAAAGAATCGTCGTGCGCTTTTTTGACTTCCTTCTGAGAATGTCAGTATCAAAGTAAACAGCCACGAAATGAAAAACTCGGTTTATATGCCTATGAAAACTGTAGTCAATTTTGGAGAAAAAAAGGAAAAAGGAATAGCCGCAGTCGAAGGATGTGATTCAAACAACCATAATGAGATTTGGTTTCAAAGTTGGCATGTCCGCCGGGATCTGTGGACATTCCATCTTGCGTCACAGAACAGCAACGCATCGTCTGACGCACAAATCAACAACTCTTCATGCCGTGCAACCGACAAGCAACTCGAAACGCGTCTGCGAATTCCTTTCACGGCCACCTCGATCATTCTCATTATAATCAAAACAACTCTTCGGAACACATCGTTCCGAAATACATTATAACCCTAGTAATAATTAACTCTCATAGTTGCATTGTTCACAAAGTTCTGGAATTGCATTTATAACGATGTCACCAAGATGACTCATAAACAAGTTCTACCAGAGAAGTGACTTAGTAGTTGAAGGAGAGCGTGGAATTCGTAGGTGCAGCAGAGTAGTAGTAAGAGGCTACTGCCCCCATAAGCGTCTCAATACGCTTTCAGGGCAAGGATGTGGCGAAACTGCGATCCTTAGAAGTGGGGCTAATGTGACGTCATGAAAAGTTATGCCACTGAGGATCTTCGAGTTTTCTGCTGGTCTCTGTGGCGCCGTCCTCAGGATAATGGTCAAGCTTGATATCCTCTAACACAATATAATGGTATATTCTCCTTAAATTTATCCCTTATGGACCCATTAGAGCCTACGCCGTGTCTGCCCTTCCGTCGGAAAGCTCCAGACTTCCGTCTAATATGGGTAGTTCTTGGATTTGAAGATGTTGAATGAATTATTGGAGGATGAAGGTATTCATGGCGATTAGAAATTGCGTCTTAGGACTGGCACTATCAGTGGCAAAAGTATTGTCCTTCTCATATTTTTAAACCTCTCTGACTTGAACTCGGAAAGAGATACGGTAAAAAAGCATTCTACTACGTCGATATAGATAGAGCGAATATCAATCGAATTCATCTCGAGCGCATTTGTTATATCTCTTTTCCCAAATTAGGATGCTTTGAAAAATTAGGAGGCAGCAATTCTTCTGCCTCTGATGGTACATAACACAGGTAGACGCATAGATTACGAAATGAAATTCCTTTCGTCAAGCTTGGTACGTTTTGAAAACAAGCATTGAATTATTTGTTTCCTCAGTAACAAGTTTCCTCAGGTCAAGTAACTAAGACAGAAATTAAAAGTTTCTTCAGATCAAGTAACTTGTAAGAAAGAAATTATAACTTTCCTCAGATCAAGTAACTAAAAAGTGTTCCTTAGTCTTCCGAAAGCTGTTGTTTTGATAGATGATGTGTTCAACAACATCAAAAACAGAAGAGGTCTATTGCACTTGTAGCTATTGTTAAGTGACGCAAAATATTGTAGATACGTATTCGATAATTTATCAGAATGATTCATCTCGCCTCTCCTCTGATTTCAAACAATCTACTTGCGTTAGTAAGTTAAAAGTTTTAAAATCTAATTTGGTAAGTCACGGGAAGAATTTTCAAATATTTTTCCAAGAAAGTATGTTTTAAAATTGTTGGTTTTTTAACTTCTTAAAATGTGTTGTTGTTTTTTAGATTTTTCATTATTTTAAAACCAAAGAAGCAGTTTTATCTCAAGGTGGACTTTCGAGGTCAATGGATAAAAGATGTTTGTAAGGCATATCTAATCTGTAAAATGTAACGAAAGCGAAACCACGCATTTACCAATTTGTCACAGACCGTATACAAATTTTGATGTTGCAAACGCAATACGGCCCGTTTTCATATTCCACCATCAGCAAATATCCTCACGAGGCTTTTGTCCCATATGAAAGAGCTGGAATATTGCCAATTTTACCATGCCTTCTTGAAATTCCAGCGTGTTGGAGAGTAAATACCGACCTCTTTGTTTTGCAAAGAAACAAACTGCAAACGCGCAGCGTAGCTGTGTATTTCCAATCAGTATTTCAAACCTTTCAATCAAGTTTCGAATAAACAGACACATCCAATTCGAGCAAAAAATCCATACTATTTATGACATGAAATGTGTACTTTTGGTTTTGATTTGTGACTTGTTGAAAATGATGTTCAGCTGAATGTTTTCGTCTCTCTCGACGTGCGCCCTTCGAGTGTTATCTTTTAGTTAGCTGATTGTGCTCTAGCCCTCTGTGATAATCTTGGAACTCAAACATTCAGGGGACCTTGACTTTGACATTTAGCAGATACCTTGAACACGTACTTTAACGCATATTTCCTTCGCACCCTCTCACATGTCAGAGGCAACATCTCTCTGGAAATGTGTTTATATTTTTCACAAGCTAGTAAAAAATATCTGATTTCTTTGACTCATATCCAGGATGTGCTCATATATATTTTGATTATTTTTGATTATTAAGTTTTTGTAAAATTATGTCTTTTGGAGCTGGCGGTATTCGAGGTGAATAGAAAAGTAACCCGTAACTGTCCAAAATATTTGGAGTGAAACAATTTAATTTTAAGAGAAATGGGAAGGATTTTTTTTAAGTACGAAATTTTAAGCTTTGAAAAATGCCTAAATTATCAAATTTCAAGTCTCCAGAGGAGTGATTTTTTTTAAATTGTGACAATACTGTACTTAAAAGATCCTCTTAAATATATTTTTCTGTTTCCAAACGGCATCGCTGGACGGTTGTGGGTTAAGATAACCTTTCAGTTCAAAATACTGAGTGACGAAAGGTGGAACAGAAGAGTTGGAAAATTCCGGGTACAAATTTACAGTGTGTGTAAAATCCCCCTCCAGTTTTACGAGATGCTTCTGGAAACCAAGTCTTATGCCTGCATTTGAAGGTTGGGGAAGGTCTGGAGTGGCGCCTATACGGCGTAAAAACTCAAGGTCCTCGTGTGATGCCATTGGGGGAATAAACTTTGCCGTCTTGGGTGTTCAATGGAAATGTCGAATGCTTCAAGGGCACCATGCTTGGGATTAGGTGTCGTTGGTGATATCCAGTCGTAAGGCACAGATCCAAGGGACTCATACGTCACTGAACACCAACGCGGGTTCTACGTCCACTTTTGTCTCATCACTCAGCTCCTCTCCACATTATTGTAGATCCTTTTGATGATGGCTTTTGAATAGGTTTGCACTGAAGAGGGAGAGAATTTTAAGGTTGTCGGAGAACCTCTTGTGTCGTTAGATTCACCAAGGTTACCCGGTTGATGAAGGTACCAAGGAAAAGTATTTGTTAAGATGAAGATTGGTAGAAACTTTGTTCCCATCACAGAATGTACTTTGCGATATGCTGTAGAATATACGGTACAGCTAGCTTGCGGAGCACTTAATGGTATACGATGCGATGTTTTCTTGATAATTTAGCAGAATCTCTTAAAGGGTATTTTAAGGCAATGAGCTCATTGCCTTTTAAATCCAGCGCCGCTGTCGCTATAGGTCATGAGTAATCCATTATAGTGCATCCATACATAATTTATTTTCGATTGAATTGATCGATTTGTGATGTCATCACAGCTGTTGTACAGAATCCCCTGTACGCTGCGATTTAGTGATAGCGAATCGTAAGCCCGTCATGTCCCACTTTATCGGAAAAGTAGATTTAAAGGGATAGCTGAAAAGCGCAGTGCTTACTTTTGTGCTTTTATTGTTGCATGTAACTATGGTGCATCTAAAAACAGCGCAAGCGGTTTTTTTCCTCTCATGAATCCAGGGGGTGGGAAACTGCATAATCTGCAGCAAGGTTTCTTAAAATGAGTCGATTTTCCTTCCAAGGTCCCTAGAATAACGGTACTGAGAGGTGATTTCGAATGCGTTAATAATTCTGCTGCTTCCGTTCATTCAAAATGAAAAATTTCATAAAAAGCGTATTTTTTGGCGGCTATCAAATTGTAATACGCATTCATTACAAAACAGCAGTACTTGTCAAGAATCCACTTTCAGACATCCTCACTCCGGATATCCGTCTTTAAAACTACTTCCTGTCCAGACACCTCTTGTCCAGCTCTTTTCTGATATATATCCAGTCCAAATACTTTTCGGAATACTTTCTTTTTCGATACATCCTTTACAAGTTCCCTCTGTTGTGATCCATATCTTGCCAGCTGACCACTTTACTATGTAAAGACCTTTTGTCAAGGAAAACCATGTCCACATATCACTTGTTCAGATAACCTCTGTTCAGAGTGCCACGTCTCCTAATAATGTCATGCTAGAAAATGTGCTCATTTCTTTTTTTGAAAGACTGTTTTTTTTTTACCTGCAGTCGACGTACAAACTCCTGTGTAACAACTCACGTTACTCAATATTTTTTAGGATGTCAGAGAGAAGATCTGTGAAATGATGTGGAATGTGACGTTATTATGTTTACGTCAATATCCGCGGATGGAAAGATCAGATCTCCATGAGATCTACATAGACCATTAGAAGTTGACCTTTATACCAAACGATAAAAACCATGCTCGTATGATCGCATGTTCTCAGTTTTAACATAAAAAAGAGGTGATGGACGACCTTTAGGCCCTCTCCAACGGCGCGTAAACTAAAAGCACTCTTTTTATCAAGATATAGACTTTTCTTTGGTCTTGGTGTCGAGAGACCGTCGTGAAAGATACTTCTCGAACTTCAATGTTTGTTTCTTTGTCCTTCTTAATGTGAAAGCTTTTTTTGACCTGAGGGAACTTTGGCCTTGTCTCAAGGTCTTAGATTGTTTTAGGCTCGCAAAATTCCACGGTTTCATCTCTGAATATCCATCTGTTGTTTTTCGATTCTTTCACTTAGGAAACTTTAGTGGCACCTTAGAAATGATTTGCAAGTTTTTCATCCATCATGAAAATGCACTTAACGTGCCGTTTGGCTGACCTGCGCGTACGAACTATTTCGATATAAATTGGGCCTTGGGCCATGTGGTCCATCGCACATAATGCACAATCGTACAAGTTAGAAGACTTAATCAGGTATCTTCAAGAAGTCATTGCGGGAATTTCCCGATGTCAGCGTTTTCTTAGATTAGCTGACCTTAAAAATCTAAAAACCTTTCATGGCTAAACTCCCCTCCAACTTACCGAGTTCTGCCAACATAACGGCAATTCCTTCCCTGTGAGGATGGCAGCACTCGACTCTTCCTCTCACAAGCAGGGGCAATGGTGATCGTGCAAGTACTGTCACGGTGAACCTCCCCTCCAACTTGCTAAGTGCTGCCAGCTCGACGGCTTCTCCTGCCTTGTGAGGTTGGCAGCCCTCAACTCTTCTTCTCTCAGAAGCACTGGTGATCTTGCAAGGACCAATCACGGTTAATTACCCCTCCAACTTCCCGAGTGCTGCCAACGTGACGGCTACTCCTTCCTTGTAAGTTTGGCAGCACTCGACCCTTCCTCTCTCAAGAGCACTGCTGACCTTGAAACGACCAATGACAGATAATATCATCTCCTTTGCTAGCAGCTACTCTAGTGCTGTGAGGTGTTCCGAACCTTAGCACCTTTCAAGAAGTTTTAGAATGTGTAATACAGCCTCCCAAGAAATATTATAGTCAGATTACGACCTCGAAGTATCAAGTTGCCAACTTTCAGGCACTTTTATTCATTACCTCAATAGCGTCGTCCGCGTAATTGAAACGAAGAGTAATTCACTCCGTTCGGAGTTATTGGAAATTTCTATTATTTTAACAGGGCTTCTCATACATACCTCAACTCTTCAATTTACATAAAACTCATCTAGTGCGGTTCAGTTATGGAAATCGAAAAAAATACTTTTTCTAATAAATTCAGTGGTGAAGGACAGCTTTGCATGCAACTCGATGCGCTCTCGTCTAGACATTCTAATGTAATTGCTTCGAAGTTTGGAATGAAATCGAGTTTCGATAATTTTATAGAGACATCCAAGAACGCAACAGGAGTAAAGATGCATGTTTATGCGTGTATATCGAAGGGTACCGTTGCGTGGGAATTTCCCCAAAACCGTGACGTAATCCGTAGAATGTTCCTTTGAGAGGAGTCTGCTGTACTTTCGGTAATAGGACTAAAGTACTGTATTACATAATATAGATTATTACTAGGGTATATGAGTGATTTCTATTAATTATTGATCTTTTTCTGTTGGTATCTTATAGTTATGTTTTTCCAGACTCGAATCATCTACGATCTGGGCATTTTTTTTTAAGATCGAGAGAACATGTATTTGTGTAGGTTCGCACGTTTTTTACTATATTAGAGCAACGAATCTTATAAATATCACTTGGGAAGTGGAACCTTATGGTAGTTATTTCTAAACAAACATGTCAAATGATGGGAGTTCAAAACCGTATTAGGGAATAAGCAAACCTCACTTTGCCCACCCTAAATTTGCCATCTTTACATCCATGAGAAGTCAAGAAAAATGGCCCCAAATCTAATGTTATATTATTAACAAATATACGCCCTGCTATTGCAGATTGCATTTTTTCTCTTTTGAGTCGAAAGCTGGTTCCATATCGAATTCATCGTAAGGACCAGCAATAAAAACGTAGTTTAGATCGAAAGTCTCGCGTCTTGATTCGCTACGATTCCACCCATTGTCAGCTGTCGCCAAACCGCCACGCACTTCACAGCGACAGTGACTTCTGCCAAGAAGTAAACACCATCAGGTTTAAGGGCACGTCAATCTAGGTGCTCTGCCCTCTCCTTCCGTCCTCCATTGATCCCTGCGGCTTGACAATGATAGGAATGAGTTGACAAATCAACCCTTGAAACATTATACTTCACAACGAACAGACTCAAAGAGAAGAAAACATCAGCAATATTAAACGATCGCTGAAGGTTTCGCGGATAATTTAAATCGAAATGAAGCCATAACCGCTCACACCACGCGATAACACATACTAGAGTGGGCACAGTCTGTCCCATATATCTTGGTCCCTAAACTTCTCCGCATAGACTAACTCGTGAGTGTCTCTTGATTGCTACTGAGTCGCTGGCCTCCGTCTTCTGGCACAAGTTGATGCTTCATCGATGGTGGAAATCAAATTGACCGTCTCTCTGGTACTAAACTTTTAGATTTCCGGCGCGCAAATCCGTAGCATGAAGGTCAGACGTCGTGTTTAGGCCCCATAAGGGCGTCTCGACTTGTGCTCCGGACTTTGCAGCAGTTATGAATGGCCTTTGACGTCATTCCTTCTCTCGGGGGAACTGCATTTCCATTTCCTCTGTTTTCTTCTTTCTTTTAGCTCCAGAGGATCAGATTTCTTGGTCTTGTAATGGTTTTATGTTCTCCCCAAAAAAGCTTAGTGCTCTGGTTCGTCGTAAGTGGCGTTTAAAGAGCGTAATGCCTTTTGTGCCCGTTTCATACTCTCTAACATCGAATTAAAAGAAACTCGCGGTCTGAGAATGAGCGTACTTTTTTGTTTCGCTCTCTCTTTAGCGGGAAGGAGCGAAAAGATCAGTGATTGTAACAGTAAAACTAAATAAGTGGTCAAAAATAAAGCTATCTCCCAATAAAGAGAAATCGAGTAATTAATCTTCCAATAAAGATAACATTGAACACGTTTCCATCGTGAACTGATTACTCGCGGTTGTCAATGCTCTAACATTAAATTATTCTAGAAACCAGAAAGGAATGCCTGTAATGTCTAGATCAGAGTTTAAAGGATAGAGAGTGAAATTGTAACTCGACTCCTGAGATGCTATGTAACTTCTGGCTCAGTTTTTTTAAGGAGTTATATTTTTTTAAACGACGAAAAAAATTGTTTGACCTTAACATTCAATGCCCTTATTTAGGGAAGTATATTTAATCCATTTTTTGTGAAAGGCGTTGTTGTTGGTCGGAATCTTTTTCGAAGAGCACCGCCAACACTTCGAAAAATTATCCATTGAACCAACCGCAATATTCGATCCGTCCCGATCATGTTCTGTTCAGTCTTTTACGGGTCGTCTGTCGAATTGAGGTAATGGGGTACTTCACCAATTTTCATCGAGATAACCATCAGAAAGAGCTAAAAAAATGAAGAAAAGTCAAGAATCGCAAGTTTATCCGATCAGCCGATCACCCCGAAATCAAGTGTAAAGTTGCTTGTGACGTCATAGAATCCGTACCGAATCCCACCGATTCTTTGATTCGAGCAATTTTAGGCTCGATTTCAGGGCGATCGGCTAATTGCCTGAAGTTGCGGCTTTAGACTTTTCATGGTCTTTTTTAGCACTTCCTGATGGATATCTCGATGAAAATTGGTCAAGTACCCAAGTGTCATTAGTAATATTAGCGTTAACCGCACCTTTCTCTTGGGGGAAGGGCTAAATAACCCCCACCATTTCTCCAAAAGCTGCTTTGCATTTGTCTACTCAAAAACATTTAGGCATGGAGCAGCACTTGATTACCTCGAAACCTCCTCTCAATACATGATCATTTATCGCCACATAGTTGCTTGGTCGGAAAGTTTAGTCCGGTTTTTCATGAAAATCCTGTGGACTTAACATAAAGCCAATCATAAATATAACATAAAGCCAATAGTTAGAGAGTGGTTCCTGATACGGTGACATCTCTCTAGTTTCAATATGAACTTCATTAGCTCCAAACTGAACACTTATTATTTCTGAGGTGTTTCGTGGCACACTGTACAAACGCCTCCAAAGTTTGCCCAACTTTATTTCTAGTTTTCCGAGGGCGTGGGGTTGATGTTCTCCCCCCAGAAACTGCGTTCATGCGGAAGGGGATTCTATTAAAACCGAAGCACTGATTAATTACACTTTCAATTAAGCTCAATATTTGATAAGCGCAATTTTCTTTTAATCTGTTTTCCCCTTGATCGGGTGCGTTTCACAGAGGACACTGGGTCATTTGGCTTTCCCCTCTGCTCCTGTGATTGGTCAGCTCCCGAAATCTTATCGTCTTTGAGTTTCCACCACAATTGGGGAGCTTTGGTGGGGTTTTCGTGCAAGAGTGTGATTGTGGGTCCTAGTTAAGTCTAAAAAGAGGCTGCCTACAAGGGGCTGCTTGTTCAGCAAAGAGACTAAGAAATTGTGTTCGATCCTAAAATAGCTCTCACTTTGTCTTTGCCCTTTCCTAATTAGAAAGTACAGGTGATTTTAAGTGAGATGGACAGTCACAAGAGTTGAAGGTAATCCCTCTTTTCCAAAGTCTTGCATCATGCATTATTTAGACTAATGAAAGACATCAAGTCTACTCTCGTAAAAAAAAGTCGATCCAGACCCAGTATTAATGGTATTGAAAAAAAACAAAAAAACAGGGGTTTTGTGAAGGTTCTTCAGAAGTTTTGTTTCTGTTGAGTTTACCGGAAATCACCGACAAGATAAATCTTTTTAGTTGACTTCCGTTTGTTGCCGCATATTTCTCGAGGTGCTTATCCTCGTAGAGAAAATAGAAGAGGATCGCTTTTCTAGTTGAATATTAACAGAGACTTTGTCTGATGCTGACTTCGCAAAAACTAAGTAGTTCAGCTTTCTAGCTAAAATTTTAGATGACTGATGAGGTAATTGATTTTGTCGGGCAGCCATTAGCGCTGTTGTAATAAGGTTCAGGCGAATGCTTTGTCTTTTTTTATTCGCGGATTCCTTCATTTTCTGTCATGTCAAGAATACAGCGAAAATATTTGGTTGTAAGTACACACGAATCTTAGCCGTCGCAAATAAGTATTTGGCCATTGTGTTTCTATTGCCAGTAAGCATACTCTGGATAAAATATACTGCGATCTCGTATATGTCGGCTCATGTTTAAGAAGGAAGATTGCATCGTCTCGTCACCGCTTCGCTTTAACCATTTAATTACAGCCATTGCTAAGGTTGCGACGACGTTCCATTATTCACGAAAGCCTTTATTCAGTTACTGTAGTGAAATCTGACATCACGCCTGCCAAAAACACCGCCTTCTAAAGAGGAATACGAGAACACCAAAAGGTGCACAAAAACTGAAGAGTAATGCGTCATCTTAGATGGCATCTTTGGTAAACTCCCCACGCTTTTTAATTACGAAGGCTTCCGTTAATAAGTTCGTAGCTGCGCGCGCTGTGCTCTTAACGATCCAGGTGCCGCGAGGCGATTCATAACGACGTATATGCAGAAGCACGCCGTTGCAGATACATCGTTGTGGATCGCCTTGGAGCAGCTGGAGCGTTGTGACTAACGCGCGTCAATAAACTTGTTGTCATCCATCACTAAGTGGTAAAAACGGATCATTTTCTGATTGAAGTCTTAATTTCTTTTGAGAGGAAGTCTCTGTCTCTTCGGGTTAGTTTCAAATAACCATTCTCCTTCGTTTTAACTAGTTCTTCACCTCTTTCTCTTGACCTTTATCTAAATAGAACAAAAGGTAAAAAGTACGAAAGCTTAACACGGATGATGTTAACTGGAGAGGTATCTCAGCCGAAACCATAGAAACAACGGTGAAAAGCCCAACACAAAACGTGAGACTCCTTATCCTGAAGCATGAATAGAAAAGGTTTATTCAAAAACGACACACAGCACAGCACCTATGGCGCGTTAACATTTAAACTTTCGAAAGGGGAGTACTTACTCTTAAGGTACCGTAGTTCGTATACGGTTAGAATTCTCTATTTTCTTTTCATGTTAATGAGGAACACTGTTGCGCCGCACCAAAAGTGTCTTCCCCGTAGTTTTGATAAACTTAATAAAATCACACACAAGACAGTGCGCTGTTGAAGTTGCGCAACTTTGGGCTGAGGCGATGCCATCTGCACTCTTAACATGGGTAAAAATAATTAATAATCTTAAGTGTTAGGTTTACCACGTTTTTGAAAGTAATTCTTACGCGGATACTTCCGATTCATCCAATGAACATTCGATCAAGTAAAACTAAGTGCTTCAATTATTGATCTAGTTAATGTGGAAAATCTATCAACTGCCATTCTTTTATGTAGCAATCGATCGATTTATTAGACGTTTCCTTTTCCATGATCGATTTTTGAAACATGCCCCTCAACTTTTTTGTTCGTCTAGAGGGATTGATTTGTTGTTGAAAACTTCTCAATCACAGCGGTTTTGAGAACAGTCCGACATATCTATAAAAACCAGATCAATTTATCAGAGAAAAAATAAAAACAAACTAAAAGCTCATTTGCAGGTAAACATAGTTTTTTGAGTAAATATCACCCACTTTTTGATGTAGTTCTAACGAATTACGTACGATTTTGCAAGAAACAAAGAAAAAGAACTTGCCCTTTAATAAAGGAGGGATCCGCGACGTACAGCAAGACACAAAGAAGCAAGGGCCATGCACTCGCAAAAAAAAATCCTCTTTCTTTACTTAAGTTACCGAATGTTTCTCTGGATGTTTTGATATATCGACACTTGCCCTTAAATGTCCCCATAAGTCATGGAAGCCAGGTTGTCAGGTCTGAAAAGTCGTTGCCTAGATAATAGCTAAACGGCGGCGTGCTGTTTAGGTTGCCTATGGAATGCACGCTTGAGACTTTGGGTACTCCTCTAAGCAGCTCTGGCGCAGTTGGAACTTACGTCAGAGCCGCAGCAAATATGCGGTGAGGAATTTTGTTTGTACCACCCTTGAAAGAACCCGGTTTCGTTCTTAGTGCGTACGTTTGTGCTAAATGCAATCATGGCGTCGTGGCTGAGCGATCAGCGTGTGTGCCTGTATTTCTCGCGACGCGGGTTCGATCATCAGTTTCGCTGCATTTTTTTCTTTCTTTCTAAGAGGCCTCGTCATTAAAGTACGCCTCTGAACACCGCGGATGAATGTCTTCTAGGTGGCCGAGTGGTTAGCGTTGCTACGTTGTCAGTGATGATGTCGAGACTCGGTTGGGGTTCGCGGTTCAAATCCGAACCGCGATTAAATGCCGCGGGCAGCCTCTTAAAACCCGTGAGGGATCCTTGGAATCTGGCCGGATGGGTAACACCTCGCCAGCCACGGAGCCGCTGAGATGACCTACCCAGCCTCACTCTGATGAACTAACTACGCGTCAGGAGGTAGTGCCTGGATACACTCCATCCCGTCTGATCTGGGAAGTTAAGCAGGCCTTAGTAGCATGTGAGTAGAATCATATGTGAACGATGGGTAGATTTCTTTTGTAAATCATGTTTTCTACATGGTTTTTCCTTTTCTATTTACATGTGGGGAAAAAGCAAGGCCGTTGTTTAATGTGGGGTCCAGAGATGGATTCAAGTTTGTTAATGATTTTGTAGATACGGGTTGTTGAGCTAAGAGCTTCTTCGTTCAAATCCGCGATTAAATGCCGTGGTCAGCCTCACGAAATCGCGAAGATCCTTGGAATCTGGTCGGCTGTGTAACACCTCGACTTTCACGGAACCGCTGAATGGACCTACCCAACCTCACTCTGACGAAGTACGCGTCAGCGGAGGTAGCGCCTGGAAACACCATTCATATTCCACTTGCACCTCTCCCAATCATGCCTTCAGGACCAAAGTATATTACTTTTCATCTAACACATTTTCTAGATAGACGCACCTATTTGCGGCAATATAATCACTTCTCGGGCTGTTGCACTATCAGCCATAGCAGTGTGCTAGACTTTTCTCCAAGTCCAACCGCGGTACAAGAATAACATTTCTGTAAAACCCATTGTTTTTTATATTTGTATTTTTTTGCGCACGTCGAATTTCACAGAGTAACCGAATGTTTTAATGGGTGTTTCAATCTTGAATTGATTCTTGCCTAGGCTCTTGTTCCGCTTCGTGCGTTAAGTTTAAAGAAGTAATTTTTATCTTGAAGTTTCAATGAAATGTGGCTCATCATTATCTCTCATAAGCGTACAAAGGAATTTGTGTGTCCTAACTCTGTACGAAGCCTCATAAGAGTACTTCTCTTTGTACTTTAAAATATGCTCACGCCCCTAAGTGCTGTACGGCGTGTTGCGTTTTGACGTAACTTTCCGATTCAAACTTCCGCATAAGGAGATTCATTTCTTGTCTTGGAAATTCCCCTTTATATCCTTTGGTCTCGGCTGTGATTCATATTGACTAACGGACGTCATCCACGTTGAGCGCTATAATCGTTCCTTCTACCTCTAATATGAAAGGTTGGTTGTGAGAGGTTAAGAACGTGTAAAACCAATCAGCTCCGCGCGTCTAAACGTTTTTACACCCAGGAACTGCCTTTATAGTAGTCAGTGTTGCCTTAACGAGGAATTTGAGAATGATAGACCGTCTTGGCGACACAGGAATTTGGCCAAAGCTGTAATTGAGGGCTAATGACCTCTGGTATCGTGTTACTATTTGACACCAGAGACCAGACGCCTGGCTTGGCGTGGTATGGCACTAAGTCCTAATACGTTGATCCCACCATCAGTTGGAGACGAGGTCAGAGATGGGGTCGGGGAGGGGTCGGAGACCGGTCGGTGAGTTGGTGTGGCAGATGCGCTCGTTGCGTCATTGCGGCTGACCGGACGACAAGATGAATCACCGTGCCTCAAGTCTAGCCACAGTTTGGATTGGACTCTGGTTTTCTTGACCTCGCACCTTGGTGCAACAGACTCAAACCAACATAATTAAAAATTCCTGCGTTTTAAGGTAGAATGGACCGTGCAATTTCCCTGGCAGCTGAGACTTCTTTTCAAATGATGTGTTAAAAGTTAGCTGTGCTGATGCATTGTTCCCACTCAGACGATCTGCAAATCTTCTACTCCCTGGAGCTCAGTGACGCTCTCTGAAAAAAATGTTACTTTTACGTTTGATCTTCATAAGTAGGCCTATACAATGTAAACTCGGAATTTTTAGCGTTTTCGTTTATCATACCTTTGTTCGCCAAGCCAATCTTAGCGATAGAGGAGTGTATGACCTTACCTAACTTAAGCTACGTTAGCATAACCTAACCGACGCCAAGATTGATGCTGCTTACTTTCCAGCAGAAACTAACGTTCTTGTTAAGTGAGCGGCAACAGGATTGGCCAGAGCGAAGTCGGGTGAGCAAAGCAAGTCCCAAAGTGCGTGACCTATCCCAACCTTGATCACCGTGACATACACAGCTTCATGCCGTAAAAAAATCAATCAAATTGTAACTCTTGCGCCAGTCATCTTAATTGGGTGTAGAAAAGTGTCGTTTTCACTGTGAATCGTCTGGAAAGCACTGATGACACCCATTGTTTTCTTAATTGGAGGAACTATTTTTTTGTGGAGAGGTAGAAATCGTAAAGCAATGCAAAATGCGTTTTTGAAATTGATATTAGATTAATAACACGGTATTATTTTCTTTCTTTTACAGGGATACAAATACACCTCTTCTTTGTGGATGTTGAATAAATGCTGTAACGACGTCGACGCATTAATATACTACTTTTTGGAGTTGTTTCCGGTAGGTTTATCACTTCTCTTTACTTTCTATTTCTACGACCATGGCATTTTTAAGATCGGAACTCACAATTAGTCCTTTTTTGTCGAGTCTCCTTAGGAAGGAATAACCTCATGCTAAAAACCGTGTCTATTTAAGAATTCAAAAGTCAGTTTTCTTCTGGGCTACAAACAATTAGATTTTAAAAAGGTATTGGCTACTCGCCCGTCAGCGAAAATACATGGAGACTTGAACGCACGTAATGCATTTTAAATGGGAGGTGACTTGAACGCATGGAACCCAACCTAATACATTTTATATGAGGCTGGTGGGCGAATAGCCACTTCCCTTTAAAAAATAATATATTTTAAAAAGTTCTATATTTATTTTATCAACCAGTAGTTAATTTCAGGCTAGCTAGTTGACTATCTGTTTTATGCTTTTTTTCTTATTTATAATTGTTCATAACCACGCACAAGTGCGCTGGAGCTGCCAATTCCAATTCCATATTTTTTTGTTGTTTTTGTTGTTGTTTTTTTGTGTGTAAGTAACGCTGGGCAATATTCTCAGGCCTTATAAACAGTAAATTATAGATGATATGCAGCCATCTCTTCCGGAAGCGGTCTCTCTCGCATTCAAACCCAGGTTGTTGACCAAACATTGCGCAAATCCAAAAGAACGAGGAAAAAAGATATCTATCCGAGATTATTGCTAGGAAGCGGCTTTAGCGATCGCGGCTTGTTCCTTTGAAGCGACAAGTCGACTATAGCCGCGCCGCCCAAGCGGGGCATGATGCGCTACTCTCACACAGCAATATCGTCCAACTTAAATTTAGGTGTGAAGAATATTTTGGGTGTTTCGTTCATCTGCACGGCTTTCATTAGGTTAATTAAAATACTTCTGTGCCTGGAATGCGCATCTATTTTGACATCTCGGATTTGAGTTAGTCCGCTGTCGAGGAATGCTCCCTCAAACATCGCAACGATTTTCAGCGTCCATCTCTCCGCTCGCCTCATCACATCCTCCAAAGCACAAATTTTAAGGCTTTTTTTGAGATTTTTTTCTTTCTTTTTTTGATATTTTTTTCTTTATTTTTTTTACCAAAGGAAATCTTCAAACTAACACTTTTTATACAAATATTGAAGAATTGACGTCGCAGCCAAATATTCTGCTTCTGACAACTTGTCAGTGGACATTATTTGCTTATCCATTATTGCAAGCAGAATTGGCGCAATTTTCTATATCACGCATTATATGACATGCATGTACATCACTAATATGCGGTCTTAATCAACATGCCTTTTGGGGATTTTGTGCGCGTTATCATAATCAAACTTCGTCGTGTCATGTAATTCGTATTTTTGACGCATTTAAGGTAGTAGGAGCGACCTTGGTCAAGTGATCAGAATCGCTTAAAATTTCTGTGGCAAGCTCTTTAGGACACGCCGACTCTATTTTTCACAAGAATACCCACTGTCACCGAACTCAATTTTCAAATAAACACGGTTGAATTATACAGTGTTCTTATGGGAAAACGCACATCCTTGCTTGTGTTTATGTGATTTTTTTAGGTTTACGCTATGTTTGATCAGAATTTCCTTAAAAACAAACCCTAAGCTCTTTTCAAGGAGGAAAATAAATAGAACAAATAAAATGTTGGAGTCATCGATCAAATAATAACAATAACTAGCTTTAAATAGCTTGTTTAGCCATATTTTGGTAAAATTTGCGTTATGCGTGTTTTTGGAGATCGAGAACTTGTCCGCAAGAGAGACAGGGTGAATTTCTATGACCTTAGATGATAATATAGACCCTTCGTAAGATACACAAAAAATTTCAAGGGTTTTGAAGCAACTTTTTTTTTACACGTCCCGCGGATCGGGCCGGACGCGAGTCTACTACCTTAATGCGCAAAAATATGATTTTTTGCGAGATAAGCGTCTTGACGCTCATCATGATATTTAATTTTCGCGCATTCTTTCACTGCCAACTATTGCATACCGATATGAGAGTCACTGATTTTTGGTGCGTTTCTTTATTGATCCATCTCCTTTGTAGTGCTTCCCAATGCTTTCATCTCTGAAGTGCGTACCCCTTGGAAATTGGGCACATTTTAGCTAAAATCTTTTTTTTTGCGCGTACGCCCACATGCGTGCTGTTTCCCCTAACAGAACCGCTGGAAATGCAACCACAAGCTTTCCGCAAGCGATTTTCATGAGCGAGGAGTAAGTAGTCTAAAAAACATGGAGAGCCCCTGTCATCCAGTCTATAGGCAACCTTCTTTGCTTGTATGCGTTGCGGTTGCCTATCCAATACTCGGCAGGCTCGCTATGAAATTTTATCGGCATTCTCTCTTGCAGATACAGATCGCCAATGACGTCTTGAAATCCTAGACTTGCTGTTCGCTCGTTTGCAAGTTAAATAAAACTTCCGAACAATGACCAAACTTTTCATGATGTCGCCTAGAACGTGAGGACAGTTGTTGTTAAGGAGGGTGACCTCGTGAACCTTGCAGTTCAAGTAGGATTCACTTTATAGTTAGACATATATCAAATAACTACAATACCGTATCTACCCATTACCTTCGACCATCTCGATTCTTTTTGTCAAAAAAGGGGGGGATTTCTGCTGAGCAGCGCTTAAGGTATGTAGATGCGATAGGCAAACACATGATATGTCCAACTCCCTCACAAATATTTTTGCGCTACATTTAATTACAGACTCACTGAACTGGTGTTAAAATTTAACATTATATAATCACTTTTTCAACCGGATTCGACAAAATAATTAAGATACTCTGCCTTGATGTTGATTTAGCCAACGTGCTTTTCAAGTATGAAACATCAAAGCATATGAACTGGGTTATAAAAACTAATACAGTGTCCCACTTCGCAGCTATAAGTTTAAAGACTGTTCGAAGATAGGCCAGCTGCCAGCTTAAAAGTTTCATAATTGGTCTATGCGCATCTAGGAAAAGCTTCTATTAGTGTGCCATCGCGTTCCCTATGAGTTGCTCCAAGCTGAAACCGGTTAGCATTCCGGCAAGTTTGTGTGTCACGTCTAACTTTTATCGTTACATCCCATTTTCTTTTTTTTTCTTTATTGTATATTTGTTATAGGTTTTAAGTTGCTTATTACACTTTTTCAGGTTTAACCTGACTAAACATGATGTAACCTTACGAAACACACACGCATTTCTTGAGTGAAAGTAGTGTAATAAGTCTCGAGCATGGAGCTAAACTTCTAAAGATGCGAATTTACTGTAATATTTTTTTTCAATTCTTTTTTCTTTAATAGTAGCTTGGATTTTTTTTTGCATTTGGAGAAGATTCTACTCTTGCAAACGGACTAAGAAAGCTGATCTAGCCCAACCAAACTCTAAAATAAGCAATAAAAATCGATGAGAACCCCTCAAACCTTATCTGATGGGCTTATAGGAAAAACCCTAGTGATGCACTGAATTTTGCATTGGGTTTAATCTTCATTTTCCGCTCTTCGAAATGCAATTTCTAAAAAAATTATCAGCAATCAATGACAGTAATAAGATACACGTCAACCTCGCCATACCTCATTTGGTCCATAATCCTGTTCATGCAATGAGCAATTTTTGTAGCAACAGGATGTCCTGGCTGTTTTTATGTTAACGAATCGTCGTGTCGCGACAACAAGTCGGGTTTTTCGCGTTCCTTTCCGGGCGCTTTTCATTATTAATGGCCGGCCCCTCGTCTCAAACCAGAGTTTAGGGTTCGCCTTTAACTTCGTGACCGGATGAGCTAGGATACTGAGGCTGAACCATTCTTCGGGTTAAGGGGAAAATGGGACAAGTGTTCGTTTTTTTAGAATACTTTTTAGAGGGCCTGAGTCAAGGGGATCCCTTGTAACAATTGAAGGCACTTTGCAGAATCAGACTGCTTTTGTGATCTAAAAAGATAAGGCTAAGTGGTACAAGAGGGCAAATTCAAAAGCTTTTTCTTCTAAAACATTAGGTTGTGTTTGACGCAGACTTTGCGGCTTTGAATGGGCTGAAGTGTATTTTTGCATAGTGACACGGGACAGTAATGTCGTTAAGCGGGGTAGCTGTAATAAGCGCCAAAAACCACAAGCGCCAACGCCGCAAGCGCCAATCCGTGACCGCCAATTGAGAAAAGTCGCAAACGCCAAAGGTCTTAACCGCAATACTAACCTTACCTAACCTAACTTGACCTAACCTAACCTATATGAACTTAAACGTTTGCGACTTTTCTCGTTTGGCGGTTACGGACTGGCGCTTGCGGCGTTGGCGCTTGTGGTTTTTGGCGCTATCGAATGCCCCCCGTTAAGCGAAGGAATTTGTTGACGAATGAACCTCTATACAGACCCGTCCAGCAGCAGATATGCATTGTGTATAGAGTGGATTATTTAAGTGAAATCGAAAGTGAAAAGTGGAGTTGACTATTTGAGTGAAACCGAAACGGTGGCATAAGGCGGAAAAGACGCTCGACTACACAAACGAACTGCGAAAAAAAAGAAGAAGAGAAAGAAAGGGACTATTCACACGGTGCCCCGTTTCAAATAAATTAGATTGGTTCCCGTGCAATCAGGTCTCCCTTGTATTGACATAGGCGTGCGAATAGAATTGACAGAAAGAAAGAAGGAGAGAAAATCTCCAACGTTGACCCTTGTGCATCAAGGTCAGAGTTGCCGTTTCAAGAGAATTTTGAAGATTTATCGAGAAAAAAAAATGATAAATAGATTCTAGGTTACAATCAGGACTGGTAATACTGAAAATCGTATTGGTGCTCTCTTAATGCAATAGATCCCAACATTTTAAAAATGATTCAATGATTAATTCTTGGGCTTTGACGTCACAACTTCAAATCTTTTTTCATGTTGATATTTTTCACTTACATATTTATGCCTGAAGCTTTTTCATAGTCTTTAAGTATACGTTCAGAAATTCAGTTGTGAAAACTACTTCAGGAGTTAAAATTCACTCTTAATTAGTGAAAAGTGAGCCACGATTAGCAATGTTGGGGTTCACTTTTCCCTAATTAGTGGTGAGTTTTCACTCCGAAAGTAATTTACTCTAACACTTTTTTTAGCGTGTAAATTAACACTGTTTTTTTTTTAAATCGAAGGAGTTTAACCCAGATTTACAGTGTTGTTCTTCACCCCTAATTAGAATCACAATACAACATTGCAGAACAAGCCTATAATATCAATAATCAATGTAATGTTAAACTTACCAAATTGAGCAAATAAACATTGGTAACTGTCCTCATACGCTTCTTCCTCGCCAAAGTGATGAGGACGAGTGAGTTTCCGACAACAGACAACACAAAAATGACAACATATAAGGGCACGATGAGCCCAGTCTCGAGGACAACGTTGGCCTCGGAGCTCTGTCGGTTCGTTGTCGGCGGCTGGAGGGTTGTGGACAACTCGACCGAGGACGCGTTGCTCCACAACGGTTCGGACACGTTGGGCGTCGGGGCCCACGAGGACAACGTCTCCATCAACGACACGCGCGGGGAGGTTCACGGGGGACGGAGACCACCGCCACGCATGGTCCCAACAACGACGACAACCTGAAAATCAGAAAAAATAATAAAACGATGAAAATCCAGTGAAAAAAAAATATTTTCACGAGAATTTGCAAACATATTTGGCTGATAAATTCGCAGATAGGTATTTTGAAAGTGATTCATAATTTTATTAATGAAAAGTCAAGGTTGTTCTTAGCTTAATTTAAAAAGACTTTTCAAAAATATTTGGCTGATCAATTTGCAGATAAGTACTTTGAAACTGATTCATATTTTTATTAGGGGAAAGTTAAGGTTGTTCTTAGCTTAATTGAAAAAAAAATGCCATTATACTCGACTGATAAATTCGCAGATAGGTATTTTGGAAATGATTCATATTGTTAAGGGAATGGTTAAGGTTGTTCTTAGCTTAATTTGAAAAGAATTTGCAAAAATTTTAACTGATAAACTCGCAGATTGGTATTTAAAACTGATTCATATTTTTAAAGGAAAAGTTAAGGCTGTTCTTGTACTCAAAATAAATCAAAGTCCTAAAGTACAGAGTCGCTGAGGAAATATTTGCGTAGGGTCGACAACAGTGCATGAAATCGGTTAGGCAATCAGTGCCTCGTGAGGTTTTTGAAACTGACCAATAGCAAATACTAGGGTTGAAATTTTGGTAATTGGTGTTTTAGAAGTGGTGAAATTTTGTATTTAGACTAAAATAAGGTTCTATCTTTACTTTAAATGCGTAATTAGCTAAATATTTCTTTGGAGTTGTGTAAATGATTGCATTTGTTTGAGAACAGCCCATTGGGCTAACATGGGTTCAGCGCTTCTCTTTAAAAAACCTTCGAGTGAAATTCGCTCGTTTAAACGAAAAACTCACCGTGCTGAAGCTTCCGATGGAAGAGTTTTTAGTTCAAACGAGTGCATTTCACTCGAAGTATTTAAGAGACTGTATGCCCAAGACCTGCTACAAGGTAATTGTTTCGTCATTGTAAATCGTTTCGCAGCAACCATTTCTTTAGCATCCTCAATAAAACATCGGAGGGGGCTGGGAATTCAAGATGTAGAAAGATTGTCCGCTTCATAGTGGCCTTGGAAATTCTTCTCGCACTTACATCATAAGTATTCCATTCCAAAATTATTTAAGCTGGTTTCTTCCTTGTTTTGTGTTGTGTTATGATTTTTTAACTAGTCATAAATAGAAGTCCCTGAGATAGCTTGCTCGTCAAGAACCGTCTAAATCTTTGCCTAAACTATTTCGGGACCTCTTATGTGAGTGATGAATGTGTAGTGCTAATCTCCGTTGTCGACCGCCTTGATTCGACGAACTTCTTCCTTTCTTCCTCTTGAATCTCATCTAAGCTCATCGTCTATTCTGTTCCGAGATTAAACAAAATTTCGCACCCAAGTCCGGAATTTAATTAAATATTGAGTATAGT